>Ga0307508_10002223_pt1 | contig 20683 bp, 20 predicted proteins | sample 9_EM_MG_FD_203089 | JGI IMG/M metagenome (GOLD analysis project Ga0307508, IMG submission 203089) | Populus trichocarpa ectomycorrhiza microbial communities from riparian zone in the Pacific Northwest, United States - 9_EM | ecosystem: Host-associated > Plants > Roots > Unclassified | place...
GTGATAGACCTCTGAGTGGTCAGTGAGTGCATAGTACTGGCTGAGTGTCTTCTTGGCTGTGCCCACAGCGGCGTGGATTGCTAATGTATAACTGCAGTTGAGAGATGTGGTGGTGAGGAGTTGGTCGATGTGGTCCATCGTCAGGATGACTGTGGCAAGATTTGGTGTGGCCCGTGGGAAAAAGAGCATTGTATCCTTGAGGATCTAGGTGGTGTGAACCAAAATAAGCAAGTGTGTTTACCATGCAGCCTTTTTGAGGCATTGACTCACTTTTAGCATGTTGCGAAGCTGCTCAATCAGCTCCCACTCATGATCTCCCAAGTCAAACTTCCTCAAATCCAAAGCCTGGTCCTGGGTCATTTTATCCATGGCCCTTTGATGTTTCAATGCATATTCGAGCAGGTCATAAGTCAAGTTCCATCAGGTGATGATATTGTGCAGCATAATACTAATCATCTGCTTTAGCTCCTCCAACATGCTTTTTCATGCTGGTAGGAGGATGGTGGAGGAGTTGACTATTTTGGATGTGAGTTTGCAAAGCTGAATGGAAAGATTAGCATGCAAGTAAGGCAGAAATATGTCATATACCTTCACCAACACTAACTTTAACAGTTGGATTGTTTCATCAAGTGCCTTGTGTTCCTCTGCTGTCAACAACTCTATCTCATTGATTCACCCCTCATCATCATCAATGACTTCTGCTCCTTCACCTTCGACACCATCAAGTTCACCATTCTCACCATCATTCTCACTTCCAACCAGCTCATTAAACTTGTGCTCTCGCTTGCCCATGTCCAGCACTACATTGGCATCGTTCTTTTTCACATCAAACTGCCGGATCATTGATTTAGCAACAAGATTGACAATGTGGAGGAAGCAGCACGTATGGCTGGCCTCTCCTGCAAATGCTGGCACTTTCCATCTGAGCTCGTGAATCATTGCATTATTGTTGGATGCATTGTTGGATGTTATGCTCAGGATCTTGGAGATGATAAGTATAATGGTATATAGCCAGATCATATTAGATACTTTGTCTGCTAACTTGAATTCCTCTAGGACCTTCACAAATACTGCTGCCAGCTCAATGCCAGTATGTGACTAATATCTGGACATCAGAACATGGCCCCATTGATTCCTGGTAAGTCTTTTACCTGTGCAACTTCAATGAGATCTAATGGAAACAGTAGGGGTGTGCCTTTGTGCTCCAAATGTATGGAAAATGCAACATATGCTCTGTGGTTCGGCATGGTCCATGCATCAGTGGTGAAATTAAGTTTCCCATTATATCCCTGGTAAGTCCATTAGTTCAATGATCCATGTTTGTTTGGTTGTGACTTACTCTCAACATCCATCTTAGCTACCTGTTGATAGGAGTGAACAAACACCTGTCTCACATCCCTTGCAACAGTCTTAGCAGACAGTAAGTAATATTCCAGCCTCCCTGTTTTCATCAATGACTGAAAACTCTGGTTGGTGACAATATCAAATGGGTGCAGGCTTTCTGCCATCCAACACACTATCTCTGCCCTTCCCAGGATGTCAAGCAATGGTAACCCCATTAGACTATATGACAACCTACCTGGCCTCAGTGCATGTGTGTTGGCAATGACTGTAAGTGACTTTTCCTTCTCGAATGCAGCTGTGATTGACCCGGTTCATAGGATACTACCAACAATCTTTGTGTGAACATCATTAGCATCCTTAGCAGCATCAGCTGTGCTGAGTACGTCTTTGCCCCAGCAAGACTTACATAACATGTTTCCACATGTTCCTGGTGGACCAGACATCCTTTGTATCAAGATATCTGTGGATCTTTGCCTTGCATGCATGTGCATGGCATTTGAATTTGTGGACATGGTGCCCATCAATTTCATGAATGATTGGGTCAGGATCAAAAAAGGTGTAAACTGGTGAGGTCCATTCCTTTTGCAATCACTCTACCAACAACTAATTAGTTTATTTGAAGCTTCAACCTCACATTCCACATACTTAGCTCTTTTTCTGCAGTTTCCTTGGGGCCCTCTGCCTCATTGCTACTTGGTGAGTGAGTGTTCCACCCACCTGACTTATTTTCAACTGGATCGGCAGGCAGTGCATCCTTCTCTTCCTCACTCTCAACAACATCACACCTGCCTTGCTGTGTGGTGGCATGTGATCATGTGTCCACTGTTCCCTCATGATTGGGAGCAGGTCTTGTTTTTTTCACCACTGGCATCGCTGTCAAGATGTTTTGCACTGCTGCCACTGCCACTGTTGCATCAGCTGCACTGTTGTTGCTTGCCTTCTGCTTCCTTGAAATTGTGGTGGCCTTGTCCTTGATGGCCAACCTGGCCCTCTCAGCCAACTGTGGCACTCATTTGACTGGTTGTGAATCGATATTCGGCTGCATCATAAGCAAGTGGTGATAAGTGGGCTGAGGTGGGGGCTAGTTTTTGTATTTAATTGAAGATGGGGCATGTGATGCAGCTATATTAAAGCCATATATGTTAGGTCTCTAGCTTCAGTGAATAAACAAGTGCCATGATTTTGAAGACCCAAGGCACAGGTCCAGGTCAGGGTATGGGTGTGCTGTGGTGGGACCCACATTCATACCTGATGGGGGTGTGGGTGTGATACCCACACGGGTTATCCGGACCCATGACATTGCCTAACCCAAACCCCTTGCAAAACCCCCTAGAACATTGAAACCACCCTGGCTGGGTCTTCCTATGAACTCTGGTAATGGGAAAAACCTAGTAGGAATTTGAGCAGGACCCAGAGCACCCACTCCAATACCAACCCTACAGAGCACATGGCAGTCCATATCCACACTTCAACTCACCAGAGATGAATACATGAGCCAGGACTTCACAGTCAAGGATGCACTGTCTGGTACCATCTATTTAGCAAAGACTCTACTCTGTGTAATAGGTGAGCCTCTCACTACCAAACATCTTGTCTCCATACTCTTTCACATTACACAGCTCAAGGGTGTGCCCCGCTCTGCAACTGAAGGAATCTGTGTGGTAGCCTTCCTTCTGAAGAAAGATGCTACCACCAAAATGGCCAATCAAATCACAGAACAGATCAAAATGGACATCTTACCTCAGGCAGCACTTTTTTCAAACTCCAATGGTCTCACAAACCCATTTTCATTGTAGGTGATAATGGGCCTCTTAGATAATGCCTCACAGGAGCCTTGTCACCCAAAATGGCACTGGCACTCCATTTGGGCCTTGTATGGGCCACTCTCCAGTTCTATTCATCCCCTCCCTCCCACATGGCTTGCCTGCTCCATTCACCCTCGGCCCCTTGCCTCCCCTGCATAGCCTTATCCACCCTCCTGACACACATGGCCTGTCCCACCCTTGGCCCCAGATTTGGAAGATTCCCACAATCATGAGGGGGGCTTCTATGGCATGTCATAAATAACCCCTGAGGTCAATCAAACCCCAGCAGATCCCACTCAATTCCAAAAAGGATTTTCCCACAATACCAGCGCATCTATCAACCATCCATGGTAGACTCTGGCACATCTCTTGGGCCTCGTGTAGCTATCCCTCAACCATCCTGCAACCATCTTCATGCATATATCATGCCTCCAGCTATTCCTTGACCATCCTGCAACCATATCCACAGCAACCCCCACACAATCATCACCATAATACACCTGTCTGTCCAAGCCATCATGAAGCATACATCTATTCCTCTATTCTTTTTTACTCTAATCTTAAGCTGCTCGCATCTACTAACACCCATTCATGTGGGACGTGCATGTGTGCATGCATGCACATGTACCCTCTGCTGCATAAAGGATGGTGTCCAGCGACTGTTGTGTGTTGTCAGTGGAATGACAGCGCATGACAGTCACCACACATTGTCATGTCCCCCCCATCCCCCTTGGCACTGGCAAACACACCCTCTGCTGCATGAAGGATGGCATCCAACAACTGTCATGCATTGTTGGTGGAACAACAGTGCATGACAGTTACCACACATTGTCATCTCCCCCCATCTCATCCTTGGCAATCGTGCTTCCTGCCATGTGAAGGATGGCATTTAGCAACCATTGTGCATTGTTAGTGGAGTGACAACACACAACATTCACTGCACATCATTGCCTCCCTCATGCCACCCTTGTTCTCTTCAGGTCTTTGATTCACTGTTAGTACCCGCTGCACTCACACTACCACTTGCACTTGCAGTCATCATATCACCCTCTCTGATTCGCCGCCACCAGCGATCTAACTTACAAGACTAACACATGAGCTAAAACAAGTGGTACATCTAAGACGACCAACACTCTGCCACCACAAATACCTACTTCATGTTACTGCTGGCAGCCTTGCTCTCAGTGGCTTGCCCACCTTCCAAGGTTCCAGCTCCAGAAATGTTCCTGGGAATGAAAGCATTAGGGTACATAAATTGTTGTCCATACATCTTGAAGAATGTGGACAGATTGAAAGGTGGTCTGTTTTGCCCCTCAGCACCAGCAGGCAAAGTTGAGGGACCTGCACTGGAGGGATCCATTTCAGGAAATATACCCCAATCTCCATATGGACTGAAGAATGGAGGGCTGGGATATCCATGGAAGTGAGGCCAGGGGGCACGAACCAACTGGAAGGATAGAGAACGTGATTGTGACCAAGCTGAGGAGGAACAGTATTCTCGACACAACCAGGAGGATAGGGCACACAATCATAACCAAGCTGGGAAGGAATGGTGTTCTCGATACCTTGAAGTTGCATGACAGGCTTCGCAGGAGCCTTGGGCGAGTCTTCTGGCTTGGTGAACAACACCTTGATGACAGGTTCATGGTAAACATTGGGAGAATGTGCACCTACATCCTTGGACATCGGAGCGTGCTCGTCGGACAGTGCTATCTTTTTGGCATCCATGGAGCTCATCTGAGTTGGTGTAATCACTGGATGCTTGTGAAGGCTTAAGGGGTCATTGTCATCTTGTCCTGAGTCTGTCTTGCCTTTTGTCACGAGGTGGGGTTATGGTTGCTTGCGAATTTCAACTGTAGACCAGGCCGCAGCATTTGTTGTGGAAGATGCATCAGCGCCCTTGGAGACACCTCCCTGTGAGAATCAGTCTCCCTATTACAATATAGACAATTGTGAGAAGCTTACCTTGTCATCTGATGACACCAGAGATACTGCAACATGACTTCTTTTCAAGGGGGGTGTGGGTGTAGGCTTTCTGTTTTCTCCCTGTGTGAATTAGACCACATTCTCATAGCAAACAGCAGAGATAAACTCACCTTGTCATCCGACAACACTAGAGATGCTGCAACATGACCTCTCTTCAATGAATGTGTAGGAGCCTTCCCTTTCACCTTGTGGTTGTATGATGCAGGTTGCACTTCTACAAACATGCATTTTTTTGAAGGGCGTGATGTGAGCTTGTGCTTGGCCTTGCATTTGCAAGGGTTTGGCAAGTTATCACCATTGGACTCCAGTGCTCACTCAGAGGTCATTTTGTCCTCATCCTCATCTTCAGCACCTCCACTCTGCTGCTTTCCACCTTTCTCAGGCTTGAACTCTAAACCAGATGGGGAACTGATATCCAACACTGTCATATCCCAAAATATTACAAGTCCAACTCCATACCACTCTTTAGACATGACCCCTGACTCTCAGAGCTTCCTTCCTATCTCTGTTCCATTATTTTTTATTGATCTTATAACCTTTTGTTCCATATTAGTACTAGTCTTGCCTCTCAGTTCCCTCCGACCTGTGTTTCACTTAGGAGTACAGCTCTGGTAATACTCTCCTTCCAATATTTCTTACCAATCCCTTACAACTCCATTACTAATCCTATGCTTCTCCAAAGTATATAAGTTCTTAGAATTCTGCTTGTACATATTCTTTAGTTCGAATATTAACTTAGATTCAACTCCTTCTCTTGGGTCTAGACGACTCTTCTCCGATCCTACTCGACTTCACTGTTTACTGTTCTGTCTTACCTCCAACCTCCAAACCTTCGTAAATCCAGGACCAACTCTGACAAGGGTGCAGTACATATACTGAAGCCAAAGTCCCATATGCCTTGATTAACTCCAGAGTTCCAGAATTGTCTCAGAGTTGACCTGGTCTTGACAAACACCTCAACCTTGGACAACGCTTCCTTCAAGCCTGCAGTTTGCTCCTGGTGGTGCTTTTGAAGCAGCAAGGTTCTCTTCTGAACAGGGAGATTCACGACCTTCTGAATCTCATCAGATCCAGAGAGAGAGACAGTGCTGGAGGTGGGGAAAGGACCAAGTGCCTTTTGCTTGCCCTTGCACCACATACTATCATCGTCAGAGTCGGGAATGATGATCACCCCCTGAGGTGGGGGGACGTTCTTCTTTTTCTTGATGTGCATTGCAGTCTGATTGACTGTGCAAGGGGGGCCTGTTCGATCAAAGCTTCCATCCACAAACATCCATTTGCTGAATTGGTGTGGTGAGTTGAATTCTGGTGCAGCCCCAATGATAACTGGCAACTTACGTCTGTGCAGGTCCACTACGCAACATAAGCAATCTCATGGACAACACTTGAGAAAAGTACACACCAATTGACTTGGGGTTGTGCACAAAGTACAAGCCACCTTCTTTGAAAGGTTTGCTGAAAGTGGCAATGAGACTCAAGCACTCTGCCAGTGACAGATCTGAGATGCCTTTTGACCCTTTGGAATGAGGGCAATTATTGCTGGGGAAAGGCACAGAATCAGGGAAGTTGTGGCATACAATACCACTATCTGCAAGCTTGCTTGGCAACCCCTTCCAAGGGAGCAGCTTTCAGGAAGCCCATTCACATTCCAACTTGGCTAACTGGTGAGAGACCTAGTTAGTTAATCCTGCACAGCATAGGACCAAGAGCTCACTCAATGCATTTACAAATGTGCCCCGGAGGCAGGCATGATCTTGGGCTGGTCACCACCATCTGGCTCTTTTTTTGTCACTGTCGAACTCTCACACACCAGACCATCAAATGCCAGGCTGACATTTGCCAGAGATTGTCTATTGCTATGCAATCATGTGAGTGGTTACATCATGAACAGTATCAAGACAACTTATTAAATGTGGCTCTTGAAATAAGCCAGTATTTCATTGTCATCTGTGTGACACCTTTCAAGAAAGAACTATGCCATGTATGTGTCAGAGGATATTAGCTAACAGAATAGTTGGATACTCATGTTGATAGTGCCTGGGATATGTATACTTGCCCAAGTGACACATCTTGATTTATGACATTCCCAGCCATGATCGTGACCATCTCAAATGCATATGCCTTCGCCATGTTGGCAAACTTTGACAGCTATCAGTACAGAGTGACACCATCCAACAATGCTCATACTGCTTGACAATGGTGTTTTGCAAGGCGGAAAAACAGTATTTGTCTGTGGCTGATCAATTTACCCTCATCATTACAGTTCTCCACATTGTCGAAATTGGTCAAGATATTTTGCCATGTTCCAGGATACCCTGCTTGAAAAAGGGCATAAAAACTTTTCATTGTTTGTACTAATGGTGATGATCAGAGCCATGACAACCACATGACATACCAGGTGTGGATGCAGTAATATTGACTTGCCCTATCCTCACAATCTCCTATGCCTTGTTGGCTGTGTGAAACTTCTGGTAGGAATTCCAAAAGTTGGAAGCGCAAGCGTGGCTGAACTGCCTCATGAACCAGTTGACCACCTGATGAAAAGGCAGGCCCACTCAAGCTGCCAGGTGACTAAAATCAGAGTGAATGCCTTGGAATGCCTTGTCCAGTATGTTCATAACATGCACAGAGGTACGTCCAAGAGTGCTTGAGACCTTGTCACCCTTGTCCGTGACATCCAGGGCAACAATCAATGACTCTGAGTGGGGTTTTAATCACAAAGAGGGAGTGGGTGTGCCAGGGCATTCAGGAACCTCAAAGTTTAACCCATTGTTGTTATACAAATCCCAATCAATGAGAGTGGTCGGTGGAGGGTGCGCACTACAAGGTGCTTGGGGAGTTTTCTCGTTTGTACCATCCTCTATCTGCAGTGGGACATCTTCAGGCTGTGGGGTGGTAGCGACAGCATCACCTCTCACCTCACTTTGGTTGGCAAGGATGGCTCTCTCTGAGCAAGAGTCTCTTTAAGATCAAGGAGCTGGGGGGCTGGAGGGACTGCACAATGATGGTCAACCCAAACATCACATAAAACTGTGATCAACTCACTGCGGGGAGTGGGCAGCCCAGCTGGCCAGGCCGATGAAGACCACTGCCCTGCAGAAGCTTGTGGATGTCCATGTTCCTCCTCAGCCCCTGTGGACATGTGGTGCTGGAGCAGTTCACCTTGCTGGAAACCAGCAGGCTCAACGGCACCTTCATAGAATCAAGCAAAGGTGAGGCGGTGCCAAAAGGAGAACCTTTCCTTTGCTATGGCTCTGAAGATGATCAGTTACAATGATGATCTACCAAAATATTTGGATGCAAAAATAATACACACACAGTTGTGTATTGTAAAGTGTTTGACCCGATATGTGGGATTTCACCTTATTTCCATGGTCAGAATGCTTATTGAATTTAAGGACACATAGCCACTCATATCTAGTATATACTCCTATTTTGCTTTCCTTTTTCATCCACAGGATATGGAGGAATTAAATATTTTCTCCTATCCTACCTTAATCACTAGCTACATTTACATATGAAATCATTTCTTTAATATCTTTTCAAACTGCCTATGAACTTAGCTAAGTGATATAGAGATGAAATGATCATGTGACCAGGTCGAGTCACACTGAGTAATCATGAGTCATCTTGAAGCACAGCATGAATCATAATGAGTTATGATTAATCAAAGTAAGGCAGAAAGGACTAGTCAAGTCACTGCCCAAATAATGGCAAGGTTGATCATGTGACCTTGCACAGCATGAGTCATTGCCAAGCCAAAGGCTATTTTTAGTTCTTTCTAGTTATTTCTTAGCTGTATGAGTCAATATGAGTCAGAATGAGTCATACTGAGTCATACCTTAACACAGCCACCTCCAAAATGAACGGAGCACAGCCACCTGTAGATTACTATATAAGGAGCGCGATTCAGCCCCATTTAGACAGTCCCCCTTTCTTGGAAAAAGGAACCCAAGTTAGAGAACTCACCCAATAAGTACCTACAAGTACACTCCTCTACAAATAGACCAGAGCGGCTGTGTAGAGAAGTTCCCACACTATAAATAGAGCTACTTAGACCCATGGTTAGGAGTATACTGTTTCCTTAAGATAAGGACCAGTTAGGACACGTTTAGAGAGAAAACCCCAGAGTGGGCAACTAAAGGAAATAGATCCCCAACTAGTAGGGTGACCTAATAGTTCATAGCACCTTGGGAAAAGGGTACTAACCAACTACCTGAGCTGATTGCCAACTCCTTAGTGCATAATAGAATCAGTTTCAATATAAGCTATTCCTGTGTGACTAAGTAAAGTGTGTGAATCACCTATTTGCCCGATTTATCCCCTAGACAATTAGGAGCCTATTGGAAGACCCATTGAAAGCACATCTTAGGGAAGTAACCCTAGTCGCTGCATACTACCTATCTAGCAACCTAGTTGTTTAGATCACTTAATAGTGTGTTTACAATTCGTTTAGCACACTACCTTTAGCCAGACCATTTGTAAGTATTGTCTGGAAGCAATCCCCCTCAACCTTGTTGAAGATTGACGAACTAACCATGCAGCTGATATTTGACCCCTTTCTACAATTTGATAGCATTGTTATTGGTTGTTTGGATAAAACTTATACTTTATTCAGTTTAAGGTCTAGTATCTGTGGAGATAGGATTGGTTGTCTAGCAGACATTTCTTAGTGTTTGACTGATCTTATCTGGAAGGAAGATAATGAGGAAGTAGCAAAATGGGCTGATTGCATACCAGAAAACTTTGGCTTGCAGGTCAGATAAGGAGATTGACTGGGAATGCTGACAAAAAGGACACTGGCATATGGGATGTGCCTCGGCTGCACCACCACCTCAGTTTCTGCATGGAGTGCGGAGCCATCCTGGACCAAACTGGTGTAAAACACTAGTTCAGTCTGTGCTGCAATAGCAAGAGGGATACTAGGAAAGAAAGAAGGGTATGAATAGGTTTGTCCCAGGGACCCTAAAGAAGTTGGTGGGGGCAAAGAACCTGACTACACAATCCGGAAAGCAATCCAGAAAGATAGGGGCTAACCCAAATAAAACCAATCTGGAATGACAAAAGGAAAAAGGGCCAGAAAGTGAAGTAGAGATAGAATGAAGTAGGAATATATGTTTGATGATGGGTTCCACAAATCCAGAGGTGGAATGATGACAATAGGAGTGAGATGAGATAGATCTGGCCTAGGACAAGGGCCAGGTATGAGAGAAATGACGATGATCATGAAGACACAGCTTTGCAGCGAGAAATGTGTGATCAGTGCACACAGGTGAAAGATTTCTTTATCCATCACACTACAAGTATTTTATAGTCAGGGGAATATCCAGGACTCATCCTAATAAAGGAAATATCTAATGGTAACCAAGTATGTCAAGGTGAAAGAAAAAGCACATTGCCCCTTCACGAATAAATGGAAACCATGTGGAACACTATGAAATGGTCTGGACATGTTGTGAAATGCTACGAAAGCTCAATCAAACCAAAAGGAATCAATTTGAACAAACACAAATGGATATAACACATCCAAGTAGGCCTTGCACATGCGGATATCCAGAAATGGACGAATAATGTCAGGTGGCATTGGATTTGGATAGGATTAGATTGGGGTGGACTAGGACTCATTGGATTATGATTAGGGATGATGGGATATGATGGGATACAACCACAAGGAACTTCTGTTCCTTACATCCGAGTGGGACTTTGAATGCTGACTGTCCCCAGTCAGCCTGCAACTATGGGGACTCAGGGAAGACTCTGGTTCAAAGGATGCAAAGATGACAGTGATGACAAGAATAATAATGATGATGGTGAATTCCTGGTACATATCTGCCTCTAGTGGTATCCAGATAGGTGATGCATGCTTAAGCAGTGGCAGATGAGTATGATGACGGATAGCAGAGGATTGGAAGTACATAGCACATCATGTTTGTCAAGGTAAGGGTGTCTGTAAATCCTGTCTAGAGTGCTTCAGAAGTCCTGCCAATCTCTCTGTGCATATTTGATTCAGCCAATCCAATCTGTGTTCAATACTCGATATCTAAAGTGCAAGCCTAAGTGGAAAGATAAAAGATAATGTATGCAGTGTCTTGTGCATGTTTGAAGAGCAGAATGATATGCCTATAGCTTGTGGACATAAGAACTGGATGAAAATGGATGGAAATAAGCAATGAATTAAGTGTATGAATGAATGGATTGACTATACAGAGGCTTTTGTCTGTTTTCTTTGATCTCTATGTGGAGGTACTTGGGAGCCGAACATGTGTTCAGCTATGTTCAGCCATGTTCGGCTCTAATATGGGGTAAGCACTGGATGAAACCTGGGTCAAAAGAATTGATGCCTGGACGAATACCAGAGTAAAAACAGATATATAGAGTGAATTGAATGGTATTTTTGGTTTGGATAAGCATAAGGTGGATGGATTGGATTGAATGTGAACTTGAAAGTGTGAAAAGGTGTCAAATGCACTATGAGAAATTGGATTTGAAAATATGAAAATTAGAAGAGAAAAAAAAGAAACAATGTGAGTCATTGGGGACTCCTCTCCTCCGAGGGGGACTTTGCCTGATGGCCTCCCAGTCATCAAGATGGCACTGTGAACAGGGTCAACATGTTTGGGTGTTGTAGCAGAAAGGAAATGGCAATGTGAAGGTTCCCAGATTGAATGGAAAGTAGTTCTGAATGGAAAGGATATGCAGGATGGGGGAGTTTTTCGGAGCACAAGAAAGTTCCAGAAGCAGATCTGGTGAATCCAATGGTGCAAATGGTGCCGAGCATTTGCAGAGTGTAGGAGAATTGTCAGAAGCAGCTTTAGAATGAAGGTGGTGGTGCTGGAAGATCTGATGAAGAGGAAGTCTTTGAGCACTCAGTGAAGGTGAGAAATATCCTGGAAGTGCTTCCGGTGGTTCTGACCAACCCAATGTTTCTGAGTCCTGGAAGAGCATGGGAAAAATCTGTAAGTGGTTTCAATGCTTTGGATAGATGGATTGGATCTGAGAGTTTTTTATATAGTAAGATGGTAAGAAAAATATGGGTAGTGGTTCCGGTGGTTCTAATGGTTCCGAGAACTGGAAGAGCATGGAAAAAAGACTGGAAGTGGCTTCGGAATGAGATGAAGTGAAACGAAAACTTGGAATAGTGCTTTTGAAAGTGCTCGGGTCAGAAATAAAAGATGTTGGTAAGGCAGACAATGACAAGGGTGGTAAAATAAGGTTTGTGCAGGAAACAGCAGGATCCGGGTCTTCCGGATTCTTGGACAAAGGGTTGGTGGAAAATGAAAGAATCTGTACTGAACTAGTGACGAATGCAGAAGGAGGTAAGGCAGAAGTATGAAAAAAAGATAAAGCTATGCTGGCAAGTGAAGGACAGATGGTAATACTATTGGATGAAGAAGTAGCAATAGATGGATCCAAGCCGGAAACCACAGGATCTGCAGCAGCAGCCTTGTCTGCCTGGTACATGAGCCAAGTTTTCTCTAGATATATGTATCCAAAAATCTGGATCAGCAGTGGTTTCTGAGGATGGACTACTTTTGTCATCTGAGTCAGAATCAAAGACATCTGACTCAATGTGACGGATGTCACAGGCATCCAATGGATCCGAGTCTGGGTTCATGCCTGCTGGAATATCGGGAAGTCTAAATGTATTAGCAGGCTTACAGGATGAAATGAGGAATACAGATGAATGAATGGGTTCATTATATGACAGGGAAGGCATGTTATATGAGATTGGTGGTCGATGAAACATAGAACCAGATAGGAGAAACTTAACTGCATCCAGGATATCCTCCATAGTATATGGGTCATCTGGGTGAACATCCGGCTTGACAATTGTGAGTTGATGTTGAAGGTGATCATATACCAGATCCAGAAAACCACTAAGAAAGAGTGTGTCATGCTTGGCTTCTGAGAGGCATCTGTTAGCTATCAAACATGTGGATATGCAAAGGAAGGCTTGGTGATACTCTCCTAGATCATCTAGGGAGTGCATGGATGTTATCTGATGATCCTGAACTATATGAATGAGATCTGCATGACAATATTGGTTAGTATCTTTGTAATTTAGGTAAAACTTTTTGACAGCCAAAATGAATGTCTCCCAATCCGGGGGACAAGCAGATGCTTCCAGAAGTGTTTCTCAAAGCTCGGCTTCGCTTAGGTCAGCATATCAGATGGCAAACCTAATCTTTCTTGCAATGGGGAGGCCAGCATGGTTGCCAAGAATGTCAATGTCATCAAAGTATCCGGGAAGCTGTGCTGAGGTACCATCAAATCTTGGAGCTTCAGGGGTGCCATGCATGGGTATGAAGAATGCAGAGCTGGCCATGTCCACCAGGATCGAAATACATAGAATCTATGAAATGTCAGGGGTGCAGGATACGGGATTTGGATGTGTTGGCCAACATGGATAGGAAAGTTTTGGCAGCAGTGCTAAAAAAAAGGTTCGAGGCACAAATGGTACTGTCAGGTCTGAAGAATCTGGGTAACCTTTTTTTGACAGAGAAGAAGGAAATTGTTTTGACAGGTCAGGAAAGATGATAAAGGAGGTGTGTCAGTGAATCCTTCTGGACCAACTCTGGAGAGTCCCTCATGGTGGGCTCTAGTTGTAAAACACTAGTCCAGTCTGTGCTGCAATAGCAAGAGGGACACCAGGAAAGAATGAAGGGTATGAATAGGTTTGTCCCAGGGACCCTAAAAAAGTTGGTGGGGGCAAAGGACCTGAATACACAATCCGGAAAGCAATCCAGAGAGATAGAGGCTAACCCGGATGAATTCAATCTGGAATGACAAAAGGAAAAAGGGCCAGAAAGTGAAGTAGAGATAGAATGAAGTAGGAATATATGTTTGATGATGGGTTCCACAAATCCAGAGGAGGAACAATGACAATAGGAGTGAGATGAGATAGATCTGGCCTAGGACAAGGGCCAGGTATGAGAGAAATGACGATGATCACGAAGACACAGTTTTGCAGCAAGAAATGTGTGATCAGTGCACACAGGTGAAAGATTTCTTTATCCATCACACTACAAGTATTTTATAGTCAAGGGAATACCCAGGACTCATCCTAATAAGGGAAATATCTAATGGTAACCAAGTATGTCAAGGTGAAAGAAAAAGCACATTGCCCCTTCATAGATAAATGGGAATTATGTGGAATACTATGAAATGGTCTGAATGTGTCATGGAATGGTACGAAAGCTCAATCAAACCAAAAGAAATCAATCTGAACAAACACAAATGGATATAACACATCCAGGTAGGTCTTGCACATGCAGATATCCAGAAATGGACGAACAAGTGGCATTGGATTGGGATAGGATTAGATTGGGGTGGACTAGGACTCATTGAATTATGATTAGGGATGATGGGATATGATGGGATATGACCATAAGGAACTTCCATTCCTTACACTGGCTCGGTGGGTACCAGCGTCACACACAAGGCCCATGTCCTGCTCAGTAGCCTTTACCTTGAAGCAGCGACGGGTCAGCATATACTCTGGAGGTGGAGAAGGCTGCCTTTGTCCACCACCAATCTGCTCATTGGGCATTGTGGTCCAGGCAGAGGGAGGTTTGGACAGAAGATGGTTGGATATATGGGTGATTTTAGAATCCATCAGAGTCAATGCAGGGGGTATAGGAACGACCAGAGATGCACATGTAATCAGTGACCACAGACCAACAAAGGTCTCCCTTTATTTATCTGTTGGAGGCCATTTATTGTACTGGAGACGAGATAATAAAGAAGCTGTTAACCCTTTGTGCACATTGAGTGCACAGTACTCATGTCAAGCCTTGGTGACTTCCTATTTATATTGAATCTTGTTGATTCAATATGCTACTCTGCACACCACAGTGCTCATGACCCCCATGCATCCAAATGTGGCCATAGTGATCCACTTCCTCACCAACTAACTTGATTTGCAGATCAGTGACCTTATGCAGTAAGTGTGTTGATATTCACCTTTCAATCCTTACAGGTCCAGAACTGCACCTTGTCACTAAGTAGATCCCAACATGCCAGTAGTAGTGTGCTGGATGAGTTAGTACTTCCTGATGATCAGGCTGTGCTCAGGATGTGGTGTGAGTCCACAAGAAGTGGCATGAGGCTGTACCACTGTGACTGTCGGTGTGACAAGTGGTGAGACTCTTTCTTGGCGACTCTGACTACCATCGATGCTGGTGACTCCAATGTGGCATCAAAGAAGAGTTCGCCATTCATCTGTGGGTAAGTAGACTCTGGCAGATCAATTGGTGGCATGACCTGTGTTGTGCTGATGGCAAGCTTCTGCTCCTAGGTGCCACTCGATCCTCAAACATCGTTGAAGACTTGGAGTGTTGAGGTTCTGCCCACCATCAACTGGGACTTCACCAAGGCTAGAAAAAATATAAGGACTGCATGCTGAGGCCCATTCCCTCCAATCTTGTTTATCCAACATATGTGCTGACTCACTAACATGACTGCTATTGAAGTTTATAGAACTCCAATAGCGCAGGCAAGCGAGAAAAGATAGTTCCAAGTAGTGAGATTTACTTGGATAGCTTGGTAGAGCAAAGAGGTAAATGCAAAGAGAGTACTTGAATATCCTGGAGCTAAGGCTCAACAGAAGATGAAAGTATGAGTGAAGAAGTTCTTATTGAAACTAGATGATAGCACCAGTCTTATATACTACAAGGACTGTTTGTACTTGTATGATCTCAGAACATTAAAGAATATAATGGAATGTGAAAGAATCACGTATGTGTCATATCATATGACAATGATCAGTAAGCTAACCAATAGTGTACAAAGCTCTTATTTGTGATGAGTAAGGCCTTCATAATATGAATAGCATCATTAAAGATAACAGATAAGGTCATGTGATTTATCACATGATGTGGTCTAGATTCATGATTATGTAATAGAAGAGCAGAACGAGAAATACTATGAATTTCAACAACTGCTGCTGATCAAACCCCCCATCCCTCTGACAAGGCTGCCAGCTCCACCTTGGTCAATGAGACCATAAATGGTTTGTGCCTATAGTGTCCATGTTTTTTCCAATACTGACATTGCAACCTCTCAGCTCTTTCTGACCTTCTGGATCGCGTTGAGTTGTCAGAGGAACATGTGACCCAGATTATTGTGGCAGTCCGTGCAATCACCAGAGATGCCACCCCATCCCAGTCCTCTAGTAAGATTCTTGATAGAACTGTGGGATGATTCGTTCACTGATTAAATTCAGATACATGTGACCTGAGCTTGCTGTCTCTTGATGATGCCAGCCTCGCCACCATTGATGTGAGCAGTGGCAATCCTCTTCTGAATGAAGCAGAAATCATCCCACAGCAGCACAAGATTCCGTCTGGACACTATGAAGTCACCCTCAACAAAGTCACCTTCATAGTTCCCTTCATGGGTATGTAAGCCAGAGCCATTGTATTTGATTACCAAGGGTAAGATGGTTGGTGTCTTCTCCAGCTGGTATGCAAAATTTGTCATAGTCCACTCTGTAGTACCTACTAACATCAGCACTCAGGGAGAATGTCTCATCTTTGGTTAGCCGTGTCAGTGGTGCCACTTATCGATGCCTTCTGTCAGGTACTGTACATCCATTTCTCAAGCTTGTCAATTGATGGAGAGGGCCATAGTAAATGGCATTTTGACCCCTAATGGTAAAAAAAATACTGCTGTTACTTTGTAGTATGGTTGCTCCACCTGTAGGCTGTGAATCTGTATCAGCTGGTGGTTGAATTTAGTAATCCCATCTTGTGCTCCCATATGACCACAACAACTATTATTCAAGTACCACCAAGAAGGCAAGGTATATTATGCCAAGATAGTTAACTACGTGCATACTACAGGAAGGTCCAGCATGAGGGACAGTAGATAGTGTCAGAATGGCATCATGTCCCACTCCTCGAAACCAGTTATTTAACATCCACAGAAGATCATGACAATCTGTGCAAGCACCCATAGGCCACAGTCTACGGCATTCATTTGCAGCATGGTGACCTGCACCAAATCAGTTGGATGCAAGACCATGTACATTTCCTGTGTGTTGCAAGACATTTGACCTGATATTTGAGATTTCACCTTATTCCCACGGTCAGAATGCTTAGCGAATTGAAGTACACATAGCCCCTAGTATCTAGTATATACTTCTATTTTTTCTTATTTTCCCATCCACAGGTTATGGGGAAATTAAATGTTTTCTCCTAATCCACCTTTACCACTAGCTACATTTACATACCAAATCATTTCCTTAATATCTTTCCAAACTGCCTATGAACTTAGCTAAGTGTTATAGAGATGAAATGATCATGTGACCTGGTCAGGTAATACCGAGTCATGATGAATCAGAGTAAGGCAAAAAGGACTAGCCAAGTTACTGCCCAAATAATGGCAAAGTTGATCATGTGACCTTGCACAGCATGAGTCATAAGGAGTCATACTGAGTCATAATGAGTCATTGCCAAGCCAAAGGCTATTTATAGTTCCCTTTAGTTATTTTTTAGTTATAGGAGTCAGAAGGAGTCAGAATGAGTCATACTGAGTCATACCTTAACACAGCCACCTCCAAAATGAATGGAGCACAGCCACCTGTAGATTACTATATAAGGAGCGCAATTCAGCCCCATTTAGTCAGTTCTCCTTTGTTGGAAAAAGAAACCCAAGTTAAAGAACTCACCCTAATAAGTACTCACAGGAGTATACCTCTACAAACAGATCAGAGTGGCTGTGTAGAGAAGTTCCCACGCTATACATAGAGCTACTTAGACCCATAGTTAGGAGTATACTGTTTCCTTAAGATAAGGACCAATTAGGACACGTTTAGGGAGAGGGCTCCGGAGTGGGCAACTAAAGGAAATAGATCTCCAACTAGTAGGGCGACCTAATAGTTCATAGCACCTTGGGAAAAGGGTACTAGCTGACCACCTGAGCTGATTGCCAACTCCTTAGTGCATAATAAGAATTATTTTCAATGTAAGCTATTCCTGTGTGACTAAGTGAAGTGTGTGAATCATCTATTTGCCCAATTCACTTCCAAAACGATTAGGAGCCTATTGGAAGACCCATTGAAAGTGCATCTTAGGGAAGTAACCCTAGTCGCTGCATACTACCTATCTAGCAACCTAGTTGTTTAAATCACTTTATAGTGTGTTTACAATTCGTTTAGCACACTACCTTTAGCCAGACCATTTGTAAGTATTGTCTGGAAGCAATCCCCCTCAACCTTGTTGAAGATTGATGAACTAACCATGCAGCTGATATTTGATCCCTTTCTACGATTTGATAGCATTGTTATTGGTTGTCTGGATAAGACTTATACTTTATCCAGCTTAAGGTCTAGTATCCGTGGAGATAGGATTGGTTGTTTGGCAGACATTCCTTAGCATTTGACTGATCTTATCTGGAAGGAAGACAGCAGCAGTCTGTAGATATAAGAGTGCATTGTGTGGCAAGTGCAGATCTCGACTTATCATAATAGGTACAGCATCCCAGTGACCTACATGCCTCAACAGCATGCCACGTTGTGCATGGGCAATTGTAGATAGACGTGTAACGAGGGTGATAATGTCCTACAATTGGCTGGGTGAGTCTACTATTGAATATGTGCTGCAAGAACCCCATCAACACACCAGTACATTGATTTTCCACGGATGCATCTTCCTGAGACTGTTGAACAACAACAGATGGTGGGAATTGAAATGGATGCTACAAAGAACCCAATGGCCCCAAGAGGAGGCATGGTGAATAGGCAAGATCCAAATCAGTCTCTTCCAGTACTTTGTGTGCACCATGCTTCGCCATAGGTCTTTGTCGGCAGTATTGTAGTAGATGCAAAGCAGGTTATGTGTGGAAAATACTATGAACTGGGATGGTTCCTGGGCAAGGTGAGTTGAATATACTGTAGCAATGCTGCGCAACCATTGAGACATATATTATTAAGGCAGACTCCATGGGAAGCCAATTTTTGAAGATCCTTGGTCTCAAATTCAATGCCCATGAAGTCAGATGTTGGCAGTCGTGTGTGATTGGCGAGTGGTTCAGGAATTGTGGTTGGCGGAGTAATTAAATCAAATGAGTCTTTTGTGAATGGCTATATGACATTTGATTAGATGGCAATTACGAATATAGTAATAACAAAGTACTAACATGCTGCAGATCCCATAGGAATTTTACTATGGGCACATTGATGTCTTCTTCTTCTGCCTTGTCGTCATTGTCATCATGTATACCTGTAAGGACGTCACCAAGTTGCAGTTGTTCGGGGGCTATGTCCTGCTCTTCATCAGCTGGTGGGATCTCCATGTCAAGCAGATCCATCTCACCATCACCATTGTAACTCTACTTTGGAGGTGGAAGTGATGCCCATGACCTCTTCCGCTAATTGCTTGGCATCCTGCACATGGCTCGCACAGTGGACAGCTGAGGCAAGCAGTGAGGCCCATTGTGCTTGGAGGATGAGTAGGTCCTCACAGTGTTGTTGCAATAATAGCTGGTAATGGAGATCTGGAAAACAATCAGCATCTAGTCATGAGAAAGATACAGTACTTACATTCTAGAAGGCATACGGCTAATTCAACAGCAGCAAGTTCCTTTCTGAACCAGTGGCACATACATATTGTCCACTTATATTCTGAGGTGAACTTGCTCTTCATGGCAATGGTCACGTTTCAGGAGGGCTCTGATGCCATCATGGATCTCCTGGTCTTCCAACCATTGAGAGATATCACCTTCTGCAGGGGTAATCCACACGTTGTGGAGAAGTGACTGGTTGCTCCGCAGTTCAGCAAGTTTGGTGGGAAGGGGAGTGGGAAGCAGGATGCTGCACTGAGGGTTGTATAACCATTCAAGCTGCATGCAGTACTGGTCGAACTTGTGTATTGCAGACATCAGTGCTGGCTGTCATTTAGCTATGGCTTTGTGTGTCTGTTGATGGAGCTTCGTGCCTGGAGGTGTAATGACTACAATACCATGCTGCCAATGACTCTCATTGAACATACCTAGTACCTTGTCTTTGCCTCTGACTGCGCGATTTAACTTGTCTTATTCAAAAAAACTACCAATTGCTCTTTTGTGTATGTTGATTTTGAGATTGCGTGCCATTAGCAGGATTTTTATGAAGTCTAAATTAACTCCATGGACTTTGGGAAACTGCTCTTCGATGTTCAGGGACGAGTAGAGGGCTTGCACCTTTTCAAGCAATTGATTGTATGTTCTTTCCATGCTATTGAGTGCATTGAGTGCAAGGCTAGTTTGATGATCTCGAAAAATGGCTGTATATGTGGTTTGCAGAGCTCGATCAGATGCATCAAGCTCTGCTTGCAGGACAAGCACAGTGTCAAGTTCTTTCTTGAGCCTCACTGGCCCAAATGTAAACATAACATTGGGACAGAAGTTACTCTGACCAATTGCAATGATGTCTTACATGTGCAAATGGACAACTGGGCAGTGCATTGTTCAGACCATTGAGACCAAAGGTCTGAAATAGAGACTACACAGGTATCGAGGATCTTCTGAGCAGCTTTGCCTTGCTTGTGGACACCTTTTTTCAAGCAGCA
>Ga0307508_10002224_pt1 | contig 20663 bp, 19 predicted proteins | sample 9_EM_MG_FD_203089 | JGI IMG/M metagenome (GOLD analysis project Ga0307508, IMG submission 203089) | Populus trichocarpa ectomycorrhiza microbial communities from riparian zone in the Pacific Northwest, United States - 9_EM | ecosystem: Host-associated > Plants > Roots > Unclassified | place...
CGAGGGGACGCCCATCGCCCTGCACGACCGGTGCGTGCACCGCAGGTACCCGCTGTCGGAGAGCGGCCTCGACGGGGACCGGATCGTGTGCGGGTACCACGGGTTCACGTACGACAAGACCGGCACCTGTGTGTACGTGCCCGGGCAGAAACGCGTCCCGCGCACCGCCCGCGTCGCCTCGTACCCGGTCGTCGAGCTGGACTCCCTGATCTGGGTGTGGATAGGCGACCCGGCCCTCGCGGACGCCGACACCATCCCGCGGGCCAAGCACCTCGACTCCCCCGGCTGGGTCACCGTCCGCGGTATGGAGCCGATCGACGCCGACTACGGGCTGCTCGTCGACAACCTCCTCGACCTCTCCCACGAGACGTATCTGCACGGCGGCTACATCGGCACCCCCGAGGTCGCCGAGACGCCGATCACCACGGAGGTCGACGAGGGCGCCGGCATCGTACGGGTGAGCCGGCACATGGACGACGCCGAGTGCCCGCCGTTCTACGCCAAGTCCACCGGCATCAAGGGCCGGATCACGCGCTGGCAGGACATCGAGTACCACGCGCCGTGCCTGTATCTGCTGCACAGCCGGATCGCGCCCGTGGGCGTCCTGCCCGAGGCCGACGGCAGCGACCCGAACGGCTTCCACACCGAGATCACGTACGCCATCACCCCGTCCGCCGACGGCAAGGTGTACGACTTCTGGATGGTCTCGCGCGACTGGGCCACCGAGGACGCCGAGGTCACCGAGTTCCTGCGGGGCAACAACCACACCGTCGTGATGCAGGACGTGGACGCGCTCAACCTGCTCCAGAAGACGCTCGGCAGCGAGCGCACCGGGTACCAGGAGCTGAGCATCAACATCGACACCGGTGGTCTCGCCGCCCGCCGGATCCTCGCCCGGCTCGTCGAGGAGGGCGACAAGCCCGTGGAGAAGGTCCTGTGAGTGCCGGACCCACCGGGGAGGTCTACCGCATCGACTGGCTGCCGGGCACCGACGTGCTGCACGGCACCTGTCACTGCGGCCGCGAGCACACCTCGCAGGACCCGATCGAGATGTGGGAGTGGATGCTCGCCCACCCGCAAGGACACGAGCCGCGAGGAAACAGCTCATGACTGACGTGTACGAAGCCGAACTCGTCGTCGGCAGCCGGGACTTGGCGGCCGACGGCGTGCTCGCCCTCACCCTGCGCCACCCCCTCGGTGAGCAACTCCCCGCCTGGGAGCCCGGCGCCCACATCGACGTACTGCTCGGGCCCGGCCTGGAGCGGCAGTACTCCCTGTGCGGCGACCCCGCCGACCGCGACGCCTGGCGGATCGCCGTGCTGCGCGAGCCGGACGGGCGGGGTGGATCCGCCCATGTGCACGAGCAGTTGGGGCACGGCGACAAGGTCCGGGTCCGCGGGCCGCGCAACCACTTCGCCCTGCGGCCCGCACCGCGCTACCGGTTCATCGCGGGCGGCATCGGCATCACCCCGATCCTGCCGATGCTCGCGGCGGCTCAGGCCACGGGCGCGGAGTGGAGCCTGCTGTACGGCGGCCGGACGCGCGACTCCATCGCGTTCACCGAGGAGTTGGGCCGCTACGGCGATCGCGTCACCGTCGCCCCTCAGGACGAGACCGGCCTCCTGGACCTCGCCTCGGTGCTGGACGACGTCCGCGAGGGCACGCTCGTCTACTGCTGCGGTCCCGGACCGCTTCTCGACGCGGTGGAGGAGCGCTGCCCGGCCGGACTGCTGCACGTGGAGCGGTTCGCGCCGAAGGAGCAACAGGAGGGCGAGAACACGGAGTTCGAGGTCGAGCTGGCGCAGACCGGCAGCACGGTCACCGTCCCCGCGGACGTCTCCGTACTGGACGCCGTCCGCGCCTCCGGTGTCGAGGTGCTGTTCTCCTGCACCGAGGGCACCTGCGGCACCTGTGAGACCGACGTCCTCGAAGGCACCCCGGACCACCGGGACTCGGTGCTCACGGACGAGGAGCGCGAGGCCGGGGAGACGATGATGATCTGCGTGTCCCGGTGCCGGGGGAAGCGGCTCGTCCTGGACCTGTAGCCATCCCCAGGTCGGCCTCGATCCCGGCGACCGTCTCGAGCAGCGGCGGCAGCAGGTCCCGCCGCACCGAGGCGAGCGTCGTACGGCCCGCCTGCACCGGGATGTTGACCGCCGCCACCACCTCGCCGCCCCGGCCCCGCACCGGGGCGGCGACCGAGCGCAGCCCCTCCTCCAGCTCCTGGTCGACGACGGCGTACCCCTGGCGCCGCACCCGCTCCAGTTCCGCCCGCAGGAGGTCGACGGAGACGATCGTGCGGGCGGTGAGCGGAAGCAACTCGGTGCGGGCCAGCCGCACTTCGAGGTCGTCGTCGGGCAGATGGGCCAGGATCACCCGGCCCACCGAGGTGACGTACGCCGGAAAACGCGTCCCGACCGTGATCGCCGCGGTCATGATGCGGCGCGCGGGCACCCGGGCCACGTACACGATGTCGTCGCCGTCGAGCACGCACAGGGACGACGACTCCCTTGTGTTCTCGACCAGTTGCTCCAGATGCGGTTCGGCGATCTGGGCCAGCGAGAAACTCGACAGGTAGGAATAGCCGAGCTCCAGCACGCGCGGGGTGAGCCGGTAGGTGCGGCCGTCGGCACGGACGTATCCGAGGTCGGCCAGTGTCAGCAGGAAGCGGCGGGCCGCCGCGCGGGTCAGTCCGCAGACGCGGGCGACCTCGCTGAGGGTCAGTTCCGGGTGGTCGGCGTCGAAGGCGCGGATGACGGCGAGGCCGCGCTCCAGGGAACGGACGAAATGGGGGGCGCGGTCTGCTGGGGACATCGTCGCCTCCGGAGGGACGCCCGAGGTGCGCTGAGCGCGTAGGCTAGGCGCACACTTCGATAACTGTCAACAATATTGTTAGCCAAAGGCATTGACCCCGCCTCGCCAGACCAATACCTTTCGCGCTGAGCACCACTGTGCGGTCTGCGCACAGCCTGTCGGAACAACGAAGTCTGCACAGGAGGAGCCATGCGTCGTCTGCTCGCCGCTCTCGCGGCCGGAGCATTCCTGGTCACCGTGTCGGCCTGTGGTTCGTCCGACGACTCGGGGGCCTCGGATGGGGGATCGTCGTCCGGCGGGACCACCACCGTCAAGCTCGGCCTCATTCCGATCGTCGATGTCGCGCCGATCTATCTGGGCCAGAAGAAGGGCTTCTACAGCGAACGCGGGCTGAAACTCGAGATATCGACCGCGTCGGGCGGTGCGGCGATCGTGCCCGGAGTCGCCTCAGGACAGTTCCAGTTCGGGTTCTCCAACGTGACCTCCCTCCTGATCGCCCAGTCGTCGGGCGTGCCGGTCAAGGCGGTCTCCAACGGCATCGCCTCAACGGGCGTGGAGGGCAAGGACTTCGCGGCGATCGCGGTGAAGAAGGGCAGCTCGATCAAGTCCGCGAAGGACCTGGAGGGCAAGAAGGTCGCCATCAACACCCTGAAGAACATCAACGAGTCCGCGGTGCGCGAGTCGGTCCGCAAGGACGGCGGCGACCCGGACAAGGTGAAGTTCGTGGAGCTGGCCTTCGACCAGATGCCGGCCGCACTCGACAGCGGCCAGGTCGACGCGGCCTGCGCGGTCGAGCCCGCGCTGGCCACCATCAAGAGCCAGGGCGGCGTCGAGATCGCCTCGCCACTGGTGGACATCGCCCCGAACACCACGGTCGCGCTGTACTTCACGTCGACGCAGTACGAGAAGCAACACCCGGACCTCGTCAAGAAGTTCAAGGAGGCCACCGCCGAGTCCCTCGCCTACGCCGACTCGCACCCGGACGAGGTACGTCAGATCGTCACGACGTACACGAAGATCCCGGCGTCGGTGCTGGCGCAGGTGACCCTCCCGAAGTGGCCGGCCGAGCCGAACAAGGCCTCGATCGAGGCGCTGGCGAAGCTGGGCGAGGAGGACGGGTTCTTCAAGAAGACCCCCGACGTGGACGCGCTCCTGCCGTGAGGTTCCAGAACGCGGCGCTGGGCGCCGCCGGGCTCGCGGCCTTCCTCCTGCTGGGCGAGGCGGTGCCGCGGCTCGGTCTGGTCAAGAAGGAGTACTTCCCGCCGACCAGCGAGATCGCGGGCGCCTTCGCGGACGAACTCTCCGACGGCGCCTTCTGGACGGCGCTCGGCGACACGCTCACCGGCTGGGCCCTGGGCCTGGCGATCGCCGCGTCGGCGGGGATCGTCGTCGGGGTGCTCGTGTCGGTCGTGCCGTATCTGCGCGAGGCGACGGCCTCGACGATCGAGTTCCTGCGCCCGATCCCGTCGGTCGCCCTCATCCCGCTGGCGGTGCTGCTGTACGGCAGCGAACTGCGCTCGGTGCTGCTGCTCGTCGTGTACGCCTCGTTCTGGCAGGTGCTCATCCAGACGCTGTACGGCGTCCAGGACGTCGACCCCGTCGCGGACGAGACGGCGCGGTCGTACGGTCTCGGCACCTGGGCGCGGGTGCGGCACGTGCTGTGGCCGAGCGCGCTGCCGTATGTGATGACGGGGGTCCGGCTGGCGGCGGCCGTCGCACTGATCCTCGCCATCACCGGTGAACTCGTCATCGGGGCACCGGGGTTGGGCGCGCGGATCGCGGTCGCGCAGAACTCGCAGGCGGTGCCGGAGATGTACGCGCTGATCGTCGTGACCGGCCTTCTGGGGCTGCTCATCAACGTCGGCGCGCGTACCGTGGAGCGACGGGCGCTGGCCTGGCACCAGTCGGTGCGCGGGGAGGTGGCGGTGTGAAGCGCGCTGTTCTTCGGCTGGTCTTCGTGCTCGCGCTGCCCGCGCTGCTGGTCGCCGGCTGGTGGCTGGCGTCGGCGGACAGCACCAACGTCTTCTGGCCGCCGCTGCGCACGATCCTGACGACCTTCCCGGACGTGTGGACCGGCGAGCGGCTGCGCGACGACGTCGTGCCGAGCATCCTGCGCCTGGCGGGCGGCTATGCGCTGGCGGCCGTGGCCGGAGTGGCGCTCGGTACCGTCATCGGCTCCTACCGGCGGGTGCGGGCGGTGTGCGAGCCGGTCCTGGAGTTCCTGCGGGCGGTCCCGCCGCCGGTGCTGATCCCGGTCATCATGCTGTTCGCGGGCATCGGCGACACCATGAAGGTGGCGGTGATCGCGAGCGGCTGCGTGTGGCCGATCCTGCTCAACACCGTCGAGGGCGTACGGGCCGTGGACTCCGTGATGGTGGAGACGGCCCGCTCCTACGGCATCACGGGCGCGGCCCGCCTGAAGAACGTGGTGCTGCGCTCGGCGAGTCCGCAGATCTTCGCGGGGCTGCGCCAGGCGCTGTCGATCGGCATCATCCTGATGGTCATCAGCGAGATGTTCGCGGCCAGCAACGGCATCGGCTTCACCATCGTCCAGTTCCAGCGCAGTTTCGCGGTCCCCGACATGTGGACCGGGATCCTCGTCCTCGGGCTGCTCGGCTATCTGCTCTCCGTCGTCTTCCAGTTGGTCGAGCGGCGGGCCCTCGCCTGGTACCACGGCCTGCGCGCCTCGACCCGGCGGTCCCCGTGAATCACCCGAACGTGAAAGGGCGGTCCATGCTCGACGTACGCGGCCTGAAGAAGGTCTACGAGGGGTCAGGGCGTCGCGTGGAGGCGGTCCGCGACCTCACCTTCACCGTCGACGCGGGCGAACTCGTGTGTCTCGTCGGCCCGTCGGGCTGCGGCAAGACGACCCTGCTGAAGTGCATGGGCGGCCTGCTCGCCCCGACGGCCGGCGAAGTCCACCTGGCGGGGCGGAAGGTGAGCGGCCCGCCGCCCGGCATGGCGTTCGTCTTCCAGGAGTACGGGCGCAGCCTCTTCCCGTGGATGCGCGTCGCCGACAACGTCGAACTCCCGCTGAAGCAGAAGGACTTGACCAAGGCACGGCGACGCGAACTGGTCACCGACGCACTGGAGTCGGTCGACCTCTCGGACGCCGCCGGGGCGTATCCCTGGCAGCTCTCCGGCGGTATGCAGCAGCGCGTCGCGATCGCCCGCGCGCTGGCCTACGAGCCCGAAGTCCTCCTGATGGACGAGCCGTTCGCCGCCGTGGACGCACAGACCCGCGCCGACCTCGAGGATCTCGTACGGCGGCTGTGGCGCGAGCGCGGCATCACCATCCTGTTCGTCACCCACGACATCGACGAGGCGGTGTACCTGGGCGAGCGGGTGATCGTGCTCTCCGCCTCCCCCACGGTCGTACGGGAGCAGCTCAAGGTCGACCTCCCGGACGAGCGCGACCAGTTGCACACCCGCGTGGCCCCGCGCTTCGCCGAGCTGCGCACCCACGTGTACGAGCAGATCCAGGCGGCCAAGCGCGGGGTCGCACAGGACGCCCCGGTCACAAAGGCGGACACGCCTCCACTTCACTGAACTGCCCCGTGCAGTGGTGGCGCGGGGCCCCGCGGAGCGGTGACCGGTGAGCCGTGGCCCCCGTGGAACGCCGCGGTTCCACGGGGGGCCGAAAAACTGACGAGGCGCCGTCGACGACCTGAACGCCGACGGTGCCCGTCAGGATCAGGGGGTGGGCACCACGCTGAGATGGGTCGCCGCGCGGCGCGGCCGACGTCTCGCGGGAGTCTGGCGCAGCACCAGGGTGAGCCTCGTGTAGCCGAGGTCGCGCAGGGTGCGCGGGGTCTCGTCGACGACCCGGCAGTCCGTGGCGCCCCACCGCGGGTCGGGGTGCACCAGGGGCCGTACGGCGCCGTCGTGCTCCACGGCCTGCTCGCCGACCGCGCGGATCCAGTGCGGCAGGCCGTGCCGGTAGGCGGCCTCCATGATCGGGTCCAGGGCGATGTCCCGGCGGATCGCCTGGAGAGCGTGATCGTGGCCGTGCAGCTCCACCGCGGCGGCGAAGTGCGCGAGCATCGGCAGACACCAGCGGGACTCGTGCTCGCCGAGCACACTGCTCGCGTCGGGATGGAAGAGGACGAACCTGAGGAAGTTGTCGCCGGGCATGGCGGTCGGATGCGGGCCCACGGCGCGGAAAAGTGACGCGAAAGCGGTGTTGGCGAGGACGACGTCCCAGCGGTGGTCGAGGACGACGGACGGGAAGGGGACGGCCTCCAGGAGGGTGGCGTAGTCCTGCAGATACGCCTGGGCTTCCAGCCCTGCGGGGACGGGCCGCGGCTGCGACCACTGCCCGCCTGCCTGATATGCCATCGGGAGGTCACCCCTCTTGCCTATGCGGCCTTCACGCGGCGCCTTGATCCTGCTTCCCCACCATGAGTGGTGTCAACTATCGTGGCATTCTGCACCGGTTGACGGCTGAAATTGGCCACAGTTGTGGCGAGACCTGGATGTGAGTTCGAACAACCGGCTACTCTCCGGGAAGTTCACGGCGACCGCCTGTGAGAAGTCGGGTGAGAGACGTAGGAGATCTGTCGGTGGCGGATGGCTTCGAGAGCCCGGACGACGCGGCAACGGTCGTACTGACGGCCGTCGTCGCCCGCGTCACCGCACTCGCCGACCGGCTCGGCGTGCCGCACACGCAGGTCTTCGACACCGGAAGGCTGTCCGTCGCCTCCGGTGTCCCCGAGCCCGTGGTCAAGGCTCTGCTCAGCGGGCGCCCCGCGGGCGAGCCGGACGTCCAGTCGCGGTTCCTTCAGCGGCTTGACCTGCTGCGCCGCTCGCGGCTCAAGCCCAACGGGCGCAAGTACACCCAGCAGGAGATCGCCGACGGCGCGGGCATGTCCCGGCAGCAGGCCGGCGCTCTGATCAACGGCGACCGGCGCCCCACCATGGAGCACTGCGACGCCATCCAGCGGTTCTTCCGGGTGCACGCGGGCTTCCTCACGGCCGAGGACCCCGAGGCGCTCGCGGGCGCTCTCCAGCGCACCGAGCAGGACCTGCTGCACAAGCTCGCCGACCGGGAGCGGGAGGCGGCCGCGGCCGTCGGCGACCCGTTGGAGCGGCTGTTGCAGGACCACGGCGTCCGCGGGATCGCCTGGCGGGCCGCGCAGCTGCCCACCGACCAGCACCGCGACAAGGTCGCCGAGTGGCTGGACATGCTCCTGGAGAGCGTCAAGCGGCCCGAGTCCTGATCCGGGGGAGAACTGTGGGCATCGGAAAGCACATGCGCCGTCTCAGCGGCGAGTTGACGGCCGAGCTGGAGCTGACCGCCCCGGCCCGGCCCGAGGACCTGTACGGCGCCCTGTGCGACGCGATGAGCAGACGCCGCGGCCGCCCCGTCCACTTCCGTACGGCGCCCTTCCCGCCCGGCACGGCCAGCGGGCTGTGGCTCGACATGGCCGAGCAGGACCTCGTCGTCATCGAGGAACGCACCGCCCCCGACCACCAGTTGGTCATCCTCGGCCACGAGCTGTGGCACATGAACGCCGGCCACTGCTCCCACCACGTCGAGGGTGCCGCGGTCGCCGCGCGGCTCCTCAGCGACGGCGCCGACCTCCAGGACACGGTCCGCAAGGTCGCCGCCCGCAGCCGCTTCGAACTCGCCGAGGAGCGCGAGGCGGAGAGCTTCGGCCTGCTGCTCGCCAGCAAGTGCCGGACGCTGCTTGTGGGTTCGCAGCTGCGGGGGCCGGTAAAGCGGGATCATCTGGCGGGGCGGATCGAGGCGTCGCTCGGCTATCTGGGCCCGCAGAGCTGAGACCCCCCTGGGGTCAGGTCGCGCTGCGTTCGCTGGCCTCCCGCAGGTCTTGTTCCACCGCCCGGTGGAACGCACTGTCCGGGCGTCCCGTCGCCGTGCCGGGGTGCCCCTCGCGCAGGAGCTCCCGCCAGTGCTCCCGGCTCCAGTCCGCCGGTGCCGTGGTCGCCGTGAACTCCTCGACCAGGGAGACGAACCGGGCGGGGTCGGTGTGGAACGGGAAGTGGCCCGCGCCCTCGAAGATCTCCAGACGGCTGCCGGGCATCGCCTCGTGCGCCCCGTAGGCGTGCCGGACGGGCACCACGCTGTCCCGGTCGCCCCACAGCAGCATGGTCGGCATGCCCTCGGTGAGATAGCAGCGGTCGAGCATGGTGACGACCTGGCCGCGCCAGTCGACGACCGCGCGCAGGGTGCGGACGAAGGCGTTGCGCGAGGTCTCGTCGGGGAGGGCGTCGACGAGGTTGAGCAGATCGGGTGCGTCCTGGCCGAGGTCGGTGTCCAGGAGCTTCATCAGGCGTACGGCGAGGCCCACTTGGAGCCGCATGCCGGGCAGCCGCAACGAGGACAGCATGAGGTGGGCGCCGGGCAGCGAGACCAGTCGCAGCACGGGGTTGACCTCACGGCCCACACCGCCCGCGCTGACCAGGATGAGCCGCTCGGTGCGCTCGGGGAACTGATAGGCGAACTGCATCGCCACTCCCCCGCCCAGCGAGTGCCCGACCAGGGTGGCCGACTCGATGCCGAGGGTGGTGAGCAGATCACGGACGCCGTTGGCGTACGCGGCCACCGAGTAGTCGGCGCGCGGCTTGTCGGAGTCGCCGTGGCCGAGCAGGTCGGGGGCGATCACGGTGTGGGTGCGGGCGAGGTCGGGGATCAGCTCGGCCCAGGTCGCCGAGGAGTCGCCGATGCCGTGGATGAGCACGAGCGGCGGGCCCTCGCCCGCCATGCGGAAGGCGCGTCGGTAGCCGTGCACCACTCGGTACTGCAACTCCAGTTCTCCGTCGCCCACCGGGCGCAGCCGAACGGCGCGCACCGGGCGCCGGCGCGGGTCCTCGACCACGTGCTCGCCTCCCGTTCCCTGGCCGCGGCCAAGCGGCCGAAAGCACTTCCTTCCAGCGTAGAACTGCTTTCCCCACGGTGATTTCGGTGAGGTTTCGCCTCCGCTAAGCGGGCGAACCGGTGGGCGCGGAAGCCGGATTGTCAGTGGCGGACGGCAAGCTGGAGTCGCACGCCCGTGTGGAGTGCGACCGACGCGTCCCACCCGGGGGCGCGACCGACGCCGACTTGGGGAGAGCCGCCGATGCCCACCGCCGTACTGACCGACCGTGAGCGCACCGCCGTCCAGGCCTATCTGCGGCTGCTGCACACGGTCCGGGCCGCCTTCGACACCGCGGCAGGACCGCCGGAAACCGCCCGACCACCGGTCGTCCCGCCGGCGGTCCTCGCCGAGGCCGAGCAGGCCCTGGCCGACGCGGGGCTCGCGGGCAACGAGGAGGCGTTCTTCAGGCTGCTGCGGAGCTGGTGCCCGCGGGAGGTCTAGCCGAGCGCCGCGTGCGGTGCCGTGCGGTGCGGTCAGGCGTACGGCACGTGCGGCACGGTCACCGACGTCGCGACCAGGCCGCCCTGGACCGTCCAGCGGCCCTCGAAGACACCCAGCCGCTCACCGCCCACCAGCGGTCCGGGGACGAGGAGTTCGGCCCGCAGGGTGCCACCGAGGGACCGCTCGGGGTCGACGACGACCTCGATGTCGGCCTCGGCGAAGTCGAGCCACTTGCCGGTGAGCGGGAACCACGCCTTGTAGACGGACTCCTTGGCGCTGAAGAGCAGCCGGTCCCAGTGGACCGCGGGGTGGGTCGCCGCGAGTTCCCGCAGCCTGACCCGCTCCTGCGGCAGCGAGACGCTCTCCAGCACGCCCTCCGGAAGCGGGCCGTGGGGTTCGGCGTCGATGCCGAGGGAGGCCAGGTCGCCGGCGCGGACCAGGGCCGCGGCGCAGTAGCCGTCACAGTGGGTCATGCTGCCGGTGAGCCCGGCCGGCCACTGCGGGGCGCCCCGCTCCCCGGGCAGGACCGGCTGCGGCGGCACCCCGAGCTTCTCCATGGCCCGGCGGGCGCAGGCGCGCACCACGGCGAACTCGCGGCGCCGCTTGGCGACGGCCGCCGCGACGAGCGCCGCTTCCTCGGGGTAGAGCACCGCGTTGACCGGCTCCTCGTGGCCGTGCGCCTCGACGGCCACCACCGAGTCCGGCAGGAGTTCCTCGATCACCGTGCGCCGACCTCCCTGGGCACGATCCGCCGCAGCCGTCCCGGCGGCTCCGGCCGTGTGCGCCACTCCCGCGGATAGCCCACCGACACCTCCTCGAACCGGACGCCCTCGTGCCAGGTGGTCCGGGGGATGTGCAGATGCCCGTAGACCATCGTCTCGACCCGGAACCTGCGGTGCCAGTCGGCGGTGAGCGTGGTGCCGCACCACATCGCGAACTCGGGGTGCCACAGGACGTCCGTCGGGTGCCGGTCCAGCGGGTAGTGGTTGACCAGGACGGTGGGCAGGTCCTCGGGGAGCGCGGCAAGTCGGCGCTCGGTCTCGGCGACCCGGGCCCGGCACCAGTCCTCGCGGGTCGGGTACGGGTCGGGGTGCAGCAGGAACTCGTCGTTGCAGACGATGCCGGTGCCGTGCGCGTACTCCAGGCCCTGCTCCTTGGTGGTGCAGCCGGCCGGCAGGAAGGAGTAGTCGTACAGCAGGAACAGCGGGGCCACGGCGACGGGGCCGCCGGGGCCGTCCCAGACCGGGTAGGGGTCCTCGGGGGTGAGGACGCCGAGTTCCCGGCAGACCTCGACGAGGTGGTCGTAGCGGGCGACCCCGCGCAGGGTGACGGTGTCCTTGGGGTGGGTCCACAGTTCGTGGTTGCCGGGGGCCCAGACGACCTGGCGGAAGCGGCCGGCGAGGGTCTCCAGCGTCCAGCGGACGTCGGCGACGGTCTCGGCGATGTCACCGGCCACCAGGAGCCAGTCGTCGTCCGACTCGGGCCGCATCTCCTCGACCAGGGCGCGGTTCTCCGCGTACCCGATGTGCAGGTCGCTGATGGCCAGCAGCTGTCCGGCACCGCCGCCCGTCGACGTCACCTCTCGCCCCCTCCGAGCACCCGAAGGGGACCACCAGAACACATTTGCCTCCCTGGTACAAGGCGGGATCACGACAGTGGATCTTCGTGAGGTGCGGCGGCGGATCGTCCTCGCGCGCGAACGCGAGGCAAGCATGATCGGAAATCCGTAACACGTGTGTTGCACGCGCGCCCTCTTGAAAGCCGTATGATCGCCCCAACACCACCGCACGGAACTTCCCTTCGCAAGGGGCGGTTTGGTGTCCCTCCAACCACCCTGCCCGGGCACGGGCCCGCTTCGCCCTGCCCGAAAATGCCCGAAAGGCGGCCTGCATGATCTCTCGCGTACGCGTCTGGCTCAACCGCACGTACGCGGAGAACGTGTTCTTCATGGATCAGCTGCGGCGAAATCCCAGCGACCGGGCCGTCGAGATCCATGCGACGCACGGCGACGCCGACTCCCCCGTGCTGGCCGCCGCCGACACCGCCGAGCTGGAGCCGGAGGGCCTGTCCCCGGCCGCCTACGTCGAGTTCGCCCTCGACCAGTGCCAGCGACGTGGCATCGATGTCTTCGTGCCCCGGCTGCACCAGGCGGCGATCGTGGCCCACCGGGCCGACTTCGCCGCGATCGGTACGGCGCTGCTGGCGCCGCCGCCGGAGGCCGTGGCCGTCTTCCACGACAAGGTCATCGCCTACGAGGCGGTGCAGGCGATCGGCGTTCCGGTGCCGCCGTGGTGGCGGGTGCGGACCGCGGACGAGCTGGTCGCGGCCGTGGAGGAGCTGGAGGCCGACGGTCACCGGGCCTGCTTCAAGCCGGCGTCCGGTGCGGGCGGGGTGGGCTTCCGGGTCATCACACGCACCCCCTTCTCGCTCGCGCAGCTCAACGGGTTCCCGAGCCCGTACGTCTCGCTCGACACGGTGGTCGAGGCACTGACGCAGGCCGACGAGCAGGTGGACTGGCTCGTCATGCCGCGCCTTGAGCAGCCCGAGGTGTCGGTGGACACGCTCACCGGGACCGACAACCGGGTACGGCTCGCGATCGGCCGCACCAAGAACGGGCGGCGGCGCGGGTTCACGCAGCAGGAGCAGTGGCTGGAGCCGGCGCGGCTGATCGCGGAGGGGTTCGGGCTGCACTATCTGTCCAACATCCAGTTCCGGATGTTCGGTGACCGGCCCGTGCTCATGGACGTCAACACACGGCCCGCGGGCGGGTTGCACCAGCTGTCGCTGTGCGGGGTCAACGTGCCTTGGGCGGCTGTGCAGTTGGCGCTCGGGGAGGACCTGGGGGCGATCGAGCCGCCGTTCCTGGGGCAGGACTACACGGTGGTGTCGGGGGCGCGGCCGCTTCGGCCGGTGTCGATTCCGGCCCAGCGGATCGAGGAGGCCGGGCCTTTGCTTCCGGCGGTTCCCCCGGCGGCTGTTGAGCATGTGGAGGCCACGGCTTCCGCACTGCCGCTCTAGGCTGCCGGCCGGCCCTCCGAAGAACTCAGCTCACCGGTATGGACCAATCACGCGTCTCCTCTTGACAGCGTGATTGGTCCATACCAACTTGGTTGCGCACCTCTCTGCACTCCCGAACACCCCCATATCTTCAGGGAGATCGCGTGCGCAACCCACTCAGACGTTCCAGACTCCTCGCTCTCCTCGGCTCCGCCGCCCTCGCGCTCGTGGGAGCCGTCGCCCTTCCCGGTACCGCCCAGGCGGCCAACGTCCTGGCCAATCCCGGCTTCGAGTCGGGCGGGCTCTCCCCCTGGTCCTGCACCGGAAATCTCGGCTCGGTCGTGCCCTCTCCCGTGCATGGGGGCTCCAAGGCCCTTCAGGGCGCGGTGAGTTCGAGCGACAACGCGCAGTGCAGCCAGACCGTGGCCGTGCAGCCGAACACGACCTACAGCCTCAGCGGCTGGGTGCGCGGCTCCTACGTGTACCTCGGCGTGAACGGCGGTTCGTCCACCTGGACCTCGTCCCCCTCGGCGTACAGCCAGCTCACCACGAGCTTCACCACCGGCGCCTCGCAGACGAGCGCCACCGTGTACGTCCACGGCTGGTACGCGCAGGGCACCTACTACGCCGACGACATCAGCCTCGACGGGCCCGGCGGAGGCGGCGGTTCGGACAGTCAGGCGCCCACCGCCCCCGGCAGTCTGCGGTCGACCGGGAAGACCTCCTCCAGCGTGTCGCTGGCGTGGAACGCCTCTTCGGACAACGTCGGGGTGGCGGCGTACGACCTCTACAGCGGGTCGAACCAGGTGCTCAGCGTCTCCGGGACGAGCGCGACCGTGAGCGGACTCGCGGCCAGTACCGCCTACACCTTCACCGTCAAGGCGCGGGACGCGGCCGGGAACACCTCGGTGGCCTCCAACTCCGTGTCCGTGACGACGGATGCGGGCGGCGGTGGCGGGACCGGCTTCAAGCAGGCCGCGCCCTATCTGTACCTGGGATGGGGTGACCCGCCGAGCGCTCCCTCGGTGATGAGCGCGACCGGGATCAAGTGGTTCACGATGGCGTTCATCCTCTCCTCCGGCGGCTGCAACCCGGCCTGGGACGGGAGCCGGGCGCTGACCGGCGGCAACGACCAGTCCGTCATCAACTCCATCCGGTCCGCGGGCGGGGACATCGTCCCGTCGATCGGCGGCTGGAGCGGCAACAAGCTGGGGCCGAACTGCTCGACGCCTGAGGCACTCGCGGGCGCCTACCAGAAGGTGATCGACGCCTACGGGCTCAAGGCGATCGACGTCGACATCGAGAACACGGACGAGTTCGAGAACGCGACCGTGCAGGACCGGATCCTGGGCGCCCTGAAGATCGTCAAGGCCAACAACCCCGGCCTGCGGACCATCCTCACCTTCGGCACCTCGACGACCGGGCCGACGTACTGGGGCAACCGGCTGATCGAGCAGGCCAAGGCGCTGAACGCGAACATCGACGTGTTCACGATCATGCCGTTCGACTTCGGCGGCGGCAGCGACATGTACGGCAGCACCGTCAATGCCACCGAGGGGCTCAAGACCAAGCTCAGGTCCACCTTCGGGTGGGACGACGCAACCGCCTACGCCCACATCGGGATCTCCGGTATGAACGGGCTCAGTGATCAGCAGGAGTTGACGAGCACGGCCACCTGGACCCAGATCCGCGACTGGGCGAACTCCCGTCACCTCGCCCGTCTCGCGTTCTGGTCGGTCAACCGTGACCGGCCGTGCCCGGGCGGCGGTGTGGTCAGCAACTGCTCCGGCATCAGCCAGAACAACTGGCAGTTCACCTCGATCACGGCCGGCTTCACCGGCTGACGCTCAACCCGACCGATACCCCCACGCCTGCGCCAACTCGGCCAGGCGTGGGGGCAGTTCGACCTCCGCGTCCGCCTGCTGGGCGGGCTGGATGCGGCCCGACCTGATCGTGCTGGACCAGTCGCCCAGTTGGGGGCGGAAGGCACCGTGGTCCTTGCTGCCGTAGTCGAGCATGGCGTTCTCCCACGGGAGGCCCAGGTACTCGCACAGGGCGCGGGTGGTCCGCTCCGGTTCTGCGGTGAGTTCCTCGTACGTGATCACCTGAGCGTCGAGGGACTGGCGGGCCTCTTCCAACTTCTCGGCGTATGCGAGGACTTCGGCCCGGATCGCCGTGTGGTCGGGATCGGTGCGGCGGTTGGTCAGGGACGTGATGACCGCGCCGGGGTGGCGCAGCAGGACGATGTACTTCGCGTGCGGCCAACATCGGTGCAGCCGGGGCCAGATGAGAGTGTTCGCCGGGGTCTTGTCGACGATGACGTCCTTGCCGCTGCGGGCGAGTTCGAGGTGCAGGACCCGGTCCCACAGCACGTGTTCCAGCTCCCGCCGGTCCAGTTCGAGCGCCTTCATCGCCTCGGAGGTGAAGCCGCGGCTCAACTCGACGTGCAGGGTGCGCAGATGCATCTCGTGCGGGGCGCGGATCCGGCTGTGGCTGTTCAGCAGCACCCGCAGCAGGGTCGAGCCGGAGCGCACGGAGGACAGCACGAACACCGGGGAGTCCACCAGGCGCGGGGCGCAGGGGGCGGTGTAGTCCGGCTCGGCGGTGGACCGGGACCGGGGCGCGGGGACGGCGTCGAGGCCGCGCCGGGGCGGGCTCACCGCCTCCTTCATCAGCCTCCCCCGACGCCTCAGGCCCTTGCCGATCGCGGACATACGCGGGTCTCGCACGCTGGCACCTTTCTCTCGCGCTGCACCCTCCGCATCCCAGGGGCGCCGGGCGAACTCCAGGTGTCCGAAAAGCAGAGCGCCGTGGTCACGGAACCCTGAATTCCGGCCGTGACCAGGCGCTTTACCGCTTCCTTAATTCTCGATGGGAATCAGAACCGGCCCGCCCCCCGGTACAGCTCCAGTTCCCCGTCGAGTTCGACCTTGAGCACCGTGGCGTACGGGTCGAGGTCCGCACCGGACGGCGGGTCGATCCATACGACGCCCACCGCCTCGTGGAGTCCGCCGACCACCCGGTGGCCCAGCTCGGTACCCGTGCCGAGGACGGTGACCCTGCGGACCGCGGTGGCGAGTCCCCGGACGCCGATCTCGGCGCGCGGGGCGTCGAAGAGCGTCAGGTAGAGCGTCCTGCCGTCCGCGGAGAGCGTGCTGGGGCCGTAGTGGTGCCCGGCCGGCAGCCCGCGCACCGTCCCGTAGACCGCCTCCTCGTGCCCCCGGATCCACTCCCCCAGGCCTTCCAGGCGCTCGACCTGAGGCTCGGGGATGGTGCCGTCCTCCATCGGGCCGACGTCGAGCAGCAGGTTGCCGCCCCCGCCGATGGTCTCGGTGAAGTAGCGGATCAGCTGGGCGAGCGACTTGTGGTGGTGGTCCTGGTGCTGGTAGCCCCACGAGTCGTTGATCGTCAGGCACAACTCCCAGGGCCCGTCGGGCGGTTCGATGGGAGCGCCCTGTTCGGGCGTGGCGTAGTCGCCCTCGCTGAGCATGCGGGCGTTGAAGACGACGTCCGGCACGTACGAGCGTATGAGCGCGGCGAGTTCGGGGATGCGCCACTGCTCCTCGCTGCGGTCCCACTCGCCGTCGAACCACATCAGGTCGGGCCGGTAGCGGGAGGCGAGCTCCCGGATCTGGCCGTCCCGGTAGGCGATGAACCGCTCCCAGGCCGCCAGGTCCTCGTCCTCGGCGGCGACCTCGGAGTACCGGTTGTCCTCCTGCTCCGGCGGGCGGCCCGGCTTGCGCGTGGAGGCGTAGTCGGGGTGGTTCCAGTCCGAGTGGGAGTAGTAGAAGCCGACCTTGAGGTCCTTCTCCCGCAGGGCCTCGGCGTAGGGGCCGAGGTAGTCCTTGCCGAGATTCAGGTCGCCGTACTCCGTGTCCCACAGGGCCACACCGTCGTGGTGACGGGTCGTCAGCACCGCGTACTTCGCACCCGCGCGGGCGAACAGGTCGGCCCACGCGCGCGGGTCGTACTTGGCACCCGTGAAGCGCTCCAGCTGGGACATGTACCGGTCGTGCGGGACGATGTCGTCGTAGAACGACCAGGACTCCTGGACGCCGTCGACGGCGTAGATGCCCCAGTGGACGAAGATCCCCAACTTGGCGTCGGTGAACCACGGTTGTATCGGCATGGCTCAACCCCTCCGGAGCCTGAGCGTCAGCACCTGGAAGGGCCGCAGCGAGACCGCCACGCCTCCGTCTGCGACCTCGACCGGCTCGTCCAGCGGGCGCTCCAGCAGGTCGGTCACCTGGGCGCCGGCGAGCGGGAACCCGGTGCGCAGCACGCCGGTCGCGCGGCCGCCGCCGGACTCGTACAGACGCACCACGACGTCACCGGACTCGTCGTCGGCGAGCTTGACCGCCTCGACGGTCACGCCCTGGCCGTCGACCGAGACGACCGGCTCGGGAACGCCCGCCGCGTCCGCCACCCGCAGGGGCAGGTTGAGGGAGTAGCCCTCGGCGACGGTGTCCTCGATACTCGCGCCGGGCAGCAGCGAGTAGGTGAAGTGGTGCCTGCCCTGGTCGGCTTCCGGGTCCGGGATGCGCGGGGCGCGGACCAGGCTGAGGCGGACCGTGGTCGTCGTACCGCCGTCCTCGCGGACCGTGCGGGAGACGTCGTGGCCGTAGGTCGAGTCGTTGAGGACCGCGACGCCGTAGCCGGGCTCGGCGATGTGCACCCAGCGGTGGCCGGAGACCTCGAAACGGGCCGCCTCCCAGCTGGTGTTGGTGTGCGTGGGCCGCTGGATGTGGCCGAACTGGATCTCCGCGGAGGAGTGCGCGGCCCGGACGTCCACCGGGAAGGCGGCCTTGAGGATCTTCTCGGCCTCGTGCCAGTCGATCTCGGTCTCGAAGTCGATACGGGGGCTGTCGGCGCGCAGGCTGATCGTCTGGGTGATCGTCGAGCCCTTGCCGAAGGACCGCGTCACGCGGATCGCGCCCAGCAGCGGGTCCTCCGAGACGACCTCGACCGACGTGGGCTCCAGGAGGTCCGTGTACTGGTTGTTGTAGTGCTTGTCGATGTCCCAGGCGTCCCAGTAGTTCGGGAGGTCGGTGTGCAGACGGAGCAGGTTGCCCTTGTCGCCGAGGACCTCACGCCGGGCACGCACGTCGTAGACCGAGGACAGGGTGCCGTCCTTGGCCACCTCCACGCGCACCAGGCCGTTGTCGAGGACGCTGCCCGAGACGCGGACCGGTTGCGCGGGCTCGGCGTCGGTCAGCGGGGCGCTGCCGTTCGCGGGCACCTCGACGTAGGCCGGGGCGCCCTCGGAGGTGCGGACCACCTCGGCGCGGTCGAAGGGGCTGGTGTTGAAGACGCGGCTGCCGCCGGCGCCCAGCGCGGCCACGGCCTCGGCGGTCAGCGCCTCCAACTCCTCGGCCACCCGGGCGTATTCGGCCTCGGCCTCGCGGTGCACCCAGGCGATCGAGGAGCCGGGCAGGATGTCGTGGAACTGGTGGAGCAGGACCGTCTTCCACAGGCGGTCCAGCTTCGCGTACGGGTACGCGTAGCCCGGCGCGTGCAGCGCGGCCGTCGTCGCCCACAGCTCGGCCTCGCGGAGCTTGTGCTCGGAGCGGCGGTTGCCCTGCTTGGTGCGGGCCTGGGAGGTGTAGGTGGCGCGGTGCAGCTCCAGGTAGAGCTCGCCGACCCAGACCGGGGCGTCCGGGTACTCCTCGCGGGCCTTGGCGAAGAACTCGTCGGGGTGTTCGACGACGACCTTGGGCGAGCCCTCCAGGTCGGCGAGGCGGCGCGCGCGTTCCATGATCTCGCGGGTGGGGCCGCCACCGCCGTCGCCCCAGCCGAAGGGGGCCAGGGAGCGGGTGCCGGCGCCCTTCTCGTTGTAGTTGCGGACCGCGCGGTCCATCTCCTCGCCGCTGAAGCGGGCGTTGTAGGTGTCGACCGGCGGGAAGTGCGTGAAGATGCGGGTGCCGTCGATGCCCTCCCACCAGAAGGTGTGGTGGGGGAACTTGTTGGTCTGGTTCCAGGAGATCTTCTGGGTGAGGAACCAGTCGTTGCCGGCGAGCTTGGCGAGCTGCGGATAGGCGGCGGTGTAGCCGAAGGAGTCCGGCAGCCAGACTCCCTTGGTCTCGATGCCGAACTGCTCCATGAAGAACCGCTTGCCGTGGATGAGCTGGCGGGCGATGGCCTCGCCGCCGGGCAGGTTGCCGTCGGCCTCGACCCACATGCCGCCGACCGGCGCCCACTGGCCCTTCTTCACGGACTCCTGGATGCGGGCCCACACGTGCGGGTAGTTGTCGCGCACCCACTCGTACTGCTGGGCCTGGGAGCAGGCGAAGATGAAGTCGTCGTACTCGTCGGCCAGGGACGTCACGTTCGAGAAGGTGCGGGACGTCTTGCGCTTGGTCTCGCGGATGGGCCAGAGCCAGGCGGAGTCGATGTGGGCGTGGCCGACACCGGAGATCGTGTGGGCGCTGGCGTTGGCCGGCTTGGCCAGCACGGGCGCGAGCACCTCGCGGACGGCCGCGGCGCTGCCGGAGACGTCGTCCAGGTCGAGGGCGTCCATGGCCCGGTCCAGGGCGTGCAGGATCTCGTGGCGGCGCGGGTCGTGGTCGCCGAGGTGGACCATGAGCTCGCGCAGCACCTGGAGGTCCAGGTCGAGGTGCCAGACGTCCTCGTCGAGGACGGCGAGGTCGGCGCGCTGGAAGGTGTAGATCGGCTTGTCGCCCGCCGTGAGCTTGTCGCCCATCGGCGTGATCTTCGAGAAGTTGTCGGCCAGGATGTCCGGGTTGGAGGCGGCCTCGACGAGGTAGTCGATCTGCTCGCCGCCCGTCGCCGGGTTGGCGATCGGCACGTACTGGTTGAGCGGGTTCACCGCCTTCAGCGGACGGCCGTCGGCCAGGTGCACCAGGGCCTCGGCCTGGTTGCCGGGCCAGTCGCCGATGAAGCCGAGGTCGATGACGGCCTCGACGCGCTTGCCGGCCCACTCCGCGGGCACCTGGCCGCGCATCCGGAACCAGGTGGTGCCCCAGGGCGGGCCCCACGGGGTGTCCATCGCGAAGGGCGTGTACCGGGCGGCCGCGGCCTCCTCGAAGGAGACCGGCTCCCCCGGCGCCTGCCAGGCCTCGACCTCGAAGGGGACGGTGGCCGCGTAGATCGCGGGCTTGATGCGCTGGTCATGGGCGCGCTGGACGCGCTCCTCGATGCGGCGGCGTTCGTCGTGCATGAAAGGTCTCCAGAAGGGCGAGTCGGCGGCTAAGCTCACCTTGCCCGGCAACGAGAGTTACCGGGCCTACCGCCGGACGGGCGGAAAGTCAGGCCTGCGGAGGCCGTGTAAGACCGCCCCTCACCGGACGGCAGTGGCCTGTGAAACAGGAACCCGAGGTGGTACCGCGCTGTGGTACGGACCGGAATCTCCTGCCCTCGGGCAGGCGAGGGCGTCAACTAAGGTACGCGAGCCCCGGATGCACCGAGGTGTACCCCTCGACCAGCCTCCGGGCCACGTTGACTGAGTCGACCAACGGGTGCAGCGCGAATGCCTTCAGCGCCGCCGCACGAGAACCGGACCGTGCGGCGGCCAGC
>Ga0307508_10002225_pt1 | contig 20656 bp, 14 predicted proteins | sample 9_EM_MG_FD_203089 | JGI IMG/M metagenome (GOLD analysis project Ga0307508, IMG submission 203089) | Populus trichocarpa ectomycorrhiza microbial communities from riparian zone in the Pacific Northwest, United States - 9_EM | ecosystem: Host-associated > Plants > Roots > Unclassified | place...
TGTGTTTTTGATTAATTTGATTTCATTATAATGGAGTCCGCAAAATCCTTCTCCGGTTTTGCTTCTCACATCCGTTTTTCTTGCTCTCAATTCACTCCCGTTCTCCCCTCCCCCGTTAGTAACCGGGATTTGAACGGGCCGGCCCTCAAAAATAATCTGAGCCGTTAAAGAGAATTGAACTCCTGACCTTCCCGCCCGGGGCGGGATGCTCTGCCACTGAGCTACAACAACTACTTCTTTTCAAAAATCTGAGCCGTTAAAGAGAATTGAACTCTTGACCTCTTCCTTACCAAGGAAGTGCTCTACCACTGAGCTACAACGGCTTTTAATATTTTCAGTTGACAGTCGGCCGTTGTCGGGTCCCTTTCTGTCTCATCCGAGCGGAAGACGAGGCTCGAACTCGCCACCTATAGCTTGGAAGGCTATCGCTCTACCAAATGAGCTACTTCCGCAATTCCCGCCAAAACACCGGGCCGAAGCCTGGCATATAACCGGGATTTTAAAAGAACTTTTGTACTTCTTTACTGCATCTCCTCCCTGAAGCCGCAACTTTCAGGGCGATGCCCGCCGCAGCATTACGCTAAGGCGGGCGATGTGGGCAAGGATGGATTCGAACCACCGAACTCCGAAGAGGACAGATTTACAGTCTGTTGCCGTTGGCCACTTGGCTACTTGCCCAAAACACGACGAAATGGAGGTGCGAAGTACGGTGTTTCCTTCGTAATTTGACCTTTTCCTTCGTATTACTTTTTGAGCCACTTGTCGGAATCGAACCAACGACCTACTGATTACAAATCAGTTGCTCTACCAGCTGAGCTAAAGTGGCGTCAGAGAAAGCAATAAAGAACTACCCCCAAAATTTTGGGAAGGCAAAGGTAATGTAATTTGAGAAATGCAAAAATTTTGATCTCAAGTTTTTTATAATAAAAATAACAGGGCGAAAGAAGGCCGAAGCCTGGAGCGGGAACCGGTCAAAAAAAAAGACCTCCCGGCGGGAGGTCTCTAATTAGTTTAGGCTGCTTGTTTTTCTTTTTTTCGCTTTACCTGGTTAACCACCGACTCAAGCGCGTAGTCGAATGATTCGGTAAAAGACTTGGAGCTTGCTTTTACAAAAAACTGGTGGCGGGGAACGTGAATACTTATTTCCACTACTTTGTCTTTAATCTGGTGCACTACATTATCCAGCTTCAGGAAAATATCTACTGTGGTTATACGATCATGAAAAGTGGTCAGCTTTTGAATCTTCCTGTTTACATACTCGATTAATTTAGCATCGGCATCAAAGCGCACCGTCTGGATGTTAACGTTCATAATAAACTTTTTTAATCAGTGAAACAATAAATTAAAGAGCTAAAGGGAAAGAACTTTGATAAGGCAAAATGATCGCTGACTGCTGCGTGGTGACAGTATGAAATTAAATCATAGGGGATGCTTTTCCAAATAAAAAGAGCTAAAATTTGTCAGTCTACGGCATAATTTTAATCATATCCTAACGACTGTCAGGCCGCTGTTTCAGGCCTTCGGATGGGCCTTTTTATACGCCTCTTTCAGCTTCTCGATGCTGTTGTGGGTATATACCTGCGTGGCCGCCAGGCTGCTATGCCCCAGCAGCTCCTTTACCGCATTCAAATCGGCCCCGTTATTGGTAAGATGGGTGGCAAAAGTATGACGCAGTATATGCGGACTACGCCTGCTGAGCGTGGTAACGGCCGACAGGTATTTCTTCACCGCCTTGTATACATACGTGTTGTTCAGCTTTTTCCCGTTTGGCAGCACAAACAGGTAAGTGCTGTCCGGCGCAGCCAGCTCCCGGCGCTTGGCCTGCTGGTAGTCCTTCAGCTGCCGGCACAAATCTTCCCCCGCCGGGATGATTCTTTCCTTATTCCCCTTGCCCAGTATCTTCAACGCCTGCCGCGCCAAATCCACCTGCCCCTCCTTCAGGTTCACCAGCTCGCTCCGCCGCATTCCCGTCTGGTACAGCAATAGCAGCACCAGGCGGTCCGTCCTTCCCTGCCAGCCGGCCGGGAATTCCATATGCTCAAACAGGCTGCGCATATCCTCCTCCTTCACAAACTCCGGCAACCGCTTGCTTATTTTGGGCGAAATAACCGATACCATGGGAGTGGTCGACACCGTGCCCGTGCGCAGGTGATATTTAAAAAAAGACTTGAGAGTAGATATCTTACGGTTGATGCTTTTGGCCGTCATCTTATCATTTTTGAGCTCCGCCAGCCAGCTGCGTACATAAACAGGCGATATCTCAGACAGGGCGGGCGATTGGTACTGGCCGGTCAGGTAGGCCGCAAATTGTTCCAAATCGTTCTGGTAAGAAGACACGGTATGCCGCGAATAACGCTTCTCAAACTGCAGGTAATTGAGAAAGACCCCGATAGCCGGCTGGTAGTGTTCATGCATAAGATGTCAGATGATATTAAAGTTACGACAGTTTGGGCGAATCACCCACCGGTGGCAGCTTATCTCCTATGCACACCCAATCCATATCCAGCTTGCGGCAAACAGGGTTTTCCAGGGGCAGCCACCGCAACAGCTCCCAGCGCTGGCGGAAGAAATTAACGTGGCCGTCAAATGTGTAGTAAAAATAGCGCTGGCAGGGCGTTACAATTATCAGCCGCCGCCGGGTAATGCGCACCAGTTCCTTCATGGCCTGTTCCAGCGGCAAAATATGCTCTATCGTATGCGTGCATATCACTACGTCAAACTGGTTGTCGGCAAATGGCAGCTTTGTAACCGACCCGGGTGCAAATGGGATATGGTCGTATTCCAGCCTGTTGGCTACATCCACCCCCAGCAGCGAAGCCGCGGGATGAGCCTCCCGGATGCGATGCAGCAAATAACCCTTGCCGCAGCCTATATCGGCAATGCTGCCATAGCCCGGCCCCAGGCTTTCCAGGATGTATTGTATATTGCTTTCGGCCAAATCGGTTTTGCGAGTGCGTGAGACGGCATCCACCTCGCTGTAAAACAGGTCCGCTTCGTCTTCGCTCATGGTATGCACCAGCGATTTAAAATGCATTTTCCGCCGCACATCCTTTCCGCCGTATACGATATAAAAAAAGGGATACATAAACCAGTAGGCATCCCTTAGCACCGGGGGCAGCAGCTCGTCGAGCAGGTAACGGATTTTATTGGTGAGCTCCCGTTTCACTATAATGTATATTTTCCTGTCATTTTGTTGAAATAAATAACCGCAATCGCTTTCAGCACATCCAGCCCGTCTCTTACCACGCGCACGGTAGAACCCCGCTGCCGCTTCACCGCCACAGGTATCGTCTTAATCCGGAATCGCTTTCGCGTGGCCAGAAACAACAGTTCGATATCAAAGCAAAACCTGTCTTGCGTAAGCTGGCCCAAAACAGCCGCCGCCGCTTCCATCCTGAACCCCTTGATACCGCATTGTGTATCATAATACCCCGGTGTCATATACCTCCCCGCCAGGGCCGATACAAAATGGCTCCCTACCTTCCGCATCAACGATAAATCGGCCGGAAAAGAAGAGGCGGCCAGCGTGCGATCCCCTATCACCATATCGGCATCGCCGCTTTCCAGGCTGTCCATCAGCCGGTCCACCACCGATAGCTCAAAAGGAAAATCCCCGTCCATAAAAATAAAATAATCTCCTGCTGCCTGTTCAAAACCCTTTCTCACCGAATAGCCTTTACCGCGGTTTTTTTCGTTCCGGGCATAAGTACAATGCATCGCCGATGCAAGCGCCCGGATGTCATCGCCATCTGCCGAACAATCATCTGCGATGATCACTTTATACGATGTTCCCCGCTCCTGCAAAAGCCGGGTAAGCCCCGGCAACCCCTCTGCAAGTTCCTGGCAACAATTATAAACAGGTAATACAATAGTCAACATACGCAGACAAAATTTTAGCGGGACTTCCCTTCCGCACGCTGCCATATACCCGGCAGTAATCCCATTCGCACCGAAACATTGCTGCCCGACTCAACGGTGTCGATACCGTAATATTCGCCGTACAAACTGCCCGTTACCCTTTGCGATGGATCGTCGAGAAAATACAGGAAACGTGGCGGCGCAGGAAATTCAATTTTACAAAACAGGGCTGCTTTTTCCCCATATGCTCTTTTCATAGTCGCCAGGAAATGGTCCTGGTAAGCAGGAAGCGCCACCTTTTGCAGTCCCCGCTCCTTTGCTTCATTTATCAGGGCAATACGCTGGTCGAGCACCTCCCGGTGAATGGGCGCATCCACCAGGCTTTGGCACAAACCGGCAGTAAAAGGATTAAAAACAAGCACCAGCAACCCCGCCAGCCAGGGGAAGGGTTTCCATCCCGGTTTTCCTGCCAAAGAGGGCATCGTCCGCAGCAAAGGACCGATAAGCAAGGCCGCCGCCGCCAGCACGGAGGGCAGCACCATACATACGATGATATTCCTTGCCCGCAATGGCAAAACAATGCCCGTAAGATGGCGCGCCATAAAAGCTAATACCAGTACGGCGGCAAACATTACCACCAGCACAAGGGCAAAGAGCGCCACACGGTTCCCGGAAACCGGCAGCACAGTGGTTTTAATATGCCTGCTGCTATATAACATCCACCCGGCGGAGAGCCAGAACAGCGGATTTGAAAATATGGGAAAGAAGATCTGCGCGGCCTGGTAAAACGCCCCCCCGAGCGAATAAAGCCAGAATTGCTTTTGCACATACGCTCCGCTGCGATGCACATTGCCTGATGCAATAAATTCCAGTATAATAATCAGCACATGCATGGCCGGCAATGCCATCACCAGCCAGGAACGGTCTTTCAGTCCCCAAAACCGGTATCCGCAAAACAACAGCGAAAAAAAGAAGGAAAAGAAAAGCGCAATCTCGTTCGTACCGCTCAGCACCCACAGCAGCAGCAGCAATGCCAGCCGTCCGCCCATGGCGCCGCGACCGGCCGGCGCCGTCAATACCCGGTGTAATTGTACCAGGTAAACAGGAAAAAGAATAAAAGCGACCAGGTAGGTGGCATCCGTTGCCAGCCAGGTAAAAAACGAAGAAGGCTCCGGCATACAAGCCAGCAATACCAGCAGCGAAAAAGCGCTCAGCCAGTGATAGTAAGCCGGCCTTTTTGTAATCGTATAAAATGTCTTCAGCACATATTTAAGAAAATACCATACAGACAGGTAAGTGAGCAGGAGAAAAAAAACCAGGCATATAAAGTAATGATCCAATAAAAACCGGCTGGAACTCAGCAAAAGAAATAACGGAATGGAAGAAAACCGCCCGTTTTGTTCTGAAAGATACCATCCGATGGCCCCGCGTACGCCCAACGATTTGGTCAGCAGGTTGCCCGCAAAATCGTCGCTCGAAGGATGCTGAAAAAAACTAAGCGATACCAGCAAAAGCAATACGAAAAAAGGCCATCCGAAAAAGATACGTTTTACCACGCTCATGGCTTAAATGTAAGGGAAGGGCTCAAAAATGCCAAAGTTACTTGTCCGGGAGACGCGTAAGAAGGACCGGCATAAAACAGGCATAAATAAAAATAGCTGCAGGGCATAGCACCTGCAGCTGGTAAAATATTGTTTTACAGCAAATTAGCTTTCAATCTGCCCTGTAGACACCTTCAACTTGTAAACTGCTTTCAGAATCTGACCGCGACGTTTCACGGAAGGTTTTGTATAAGATTGGCGCTCCCTGAGCTGCACCAGTATCTTGGCCTTCTCAAACTTCTTCTTGTACTTTTTTAACGCCTTATCGATGTTTTCGCAATCTTTTGAATCGATGATTAACATAACTTTTATACCCCCTTTAAATAGTTAGGACGGCAAAGATAAAGGAAAATGGCAAATCGACAAATGCTTTTTGCAGCTTAATTTTGACCCCATGTTTACCGGAATTATAGAAACCACCGCCACCGTACAGGAAATAAGCAGCTCGGGCACCAATAAAAGCTTCTGGATCAGCTCCCCGCTTTCGTCCGGGTTTAAAATAGATCAGAGTATTGCCCATGATGGCGTTTGCCTCACGGTAGAGGCCATCGAAGGCGACCGCCATAAGGTGACCGCCGTGCTTGAAACCCTTGAAAAAAGCAACCTGGGCAGCTGGACACCCGGTTCTGTCATCAATATCGAACGCTGCCTGCAGCCTTCAGCCCGTCTCGACGGTCATTTTGTACAGGGACACGTAGACACCACGGGCCTTGTGCTGGAAAAAACCGACCAGGAAGGAAGCTGGCAGTTCACCTTCCGGTTCCCCGAAGCCTTCGCCCCCCTCCTGATTGAAAAAGGCTCGGTAGCCGTAAACGGTATCAGCCTGACCGTATTTAACCTTACCGGCAACACTTTTTCAGTCGCCATTATACCCTATACCCATACACATACCAACCTGCGGCAGGTCAAAGCAGGCGACCTGGTAAACCTGGAATTCGATATGCTGGGAAAATATATTGTCCGCTGGGCCCAAACCCGGCCATCGAACAATGTTTAGACTGGATTTGCGTTTTTATTGGTAGCACTTGGGCCCATATATGTTAATAACCAACATATTGAATAAGCCCCTTTCTAACCGCTATGAAACGTATTCTACTATCCCTGGTGTTTTTTTATATACTTCCCGCGGCCCTGCTGGCCCAGGTGGGCGAAGTTTTGCGTGGCGCCCGGCTCGACAGTGCACAACGCGCCCTGGTCGAGAATGAAAAACAAAGCTACCGCGCCCTGGTGGAACAAGGCACCATGGGTAGCCTTGGCGCTTCGGTGGCCACCGGCAATTTCCACGTTTACTTTTATCGCTGCGAATGGCAGGTTGACCCCAATATACGCGCCATCGCAGGCAAGGTGACTTCTTATTTTACCATCACATCGCCCACCAACAGCATTACCTACGATTTAAGCGATACGCTGGCGGTAGACAGCATTACCTGGCATGGCGCCCCCCTCCCTTTTCAACGACCCGGCAATGATGGCCTTGTGCTGCAATTTCCTTCCACACTGGCCAGCAACTATAAAGACTCTGTTTCTATTTATTATAATGGCGTTCCCCGCCAGAATATCCCTAATGGCGGCTTTAGAATCTTTTCAGTAGGTGGCTTGCCTACGTTGTGGACCCTGTCTGAACCTTATGGCGCCAAAGAATGGTGGCCCTGCAAAAACGTGCTGACCGAGAAAACTGATTCAACCGACTTTCTTATCACCTGTCCCGCTGCCTATCGCGGCACCTCCAACGGTGTAATGGTGACCGACCATGTCAATGGCGCCAACAGAACTGTTTATTATAAACATCGGTATCCCATCGCCTCTTACCTGGTGGCATTTGCCGTTACCGATTACCAGCAAATCGTAGACAGCGTTCAAATCGGCAACAGAATGATGCCTCTTCTGTGCAACTACTACCCCGGCTATTATTATAATTTTCTCCCCGCTATAACCACCGCAAAAATCCTGCTGCCGCTGTTTTCAAAACTCTTCGGTGAATACCCGTTTGTTAAAGAACAATATGCACAAACCCAGGCGCATATCGGAGGTGGCATGGAGCATCAAACCAATACTTTTATTGGTGGCTCCTCGGCCCAGTTGGTAGGACATGAGCTCGGCCATCATTGGTTTGGCGATAAAGTTACCTGCAGCAGCTGGCATGATATATGGCTCAATGAAGGCTTTGGAAATTATATGCAGTTCCTGGTGGTGCAAACCATGGACACCAGTGTCATTTCGGCGCACCTGCAGTATTATATCGCCACCGCCACGGCCACACCCGGTGGCTCCGTCTATGTTGACGACACCACCAGCGTGAGCCGTGTCTTCAGCAATCAGCTTACCTATGCCAAGGGCGGCTATGTAGTGCATATGCTCAGGGGTATCCTGGGCGACACTGTTTTCTTCGCCGGCATTCGTTCTTACCTGAATGATCCGCAATTGCAATACAATTTTGCAAAGACCGCCGATCTTGAACGTCATCTTGAACTGGTGAGTGGCAAAGACCTGCATACCTTTTTCCAGAAATGGATCTATGGGCAGGGATACCCCAGGTATAATGCCACCTGGTCGCAAAATAACAACGGATGGATCAAGCTGCAGCTCAACCAAACCACCTCCCATTCCTCCGTTTCTTTTTACGAGATGCCCGTTCAGCTGAAGTTCATGAACGCCCACGGTGATACAACCCTGCTGACCGTCGACCACCAGCAAAGCGGCCAGGTATTCTGGCTCAATCCCGGCTTTATACCCGACAGTATTGCCATCGACCCCAATTTCTGGATTCTTACCCCCGGCAAAGTATCGAAAAAAGTCCCCGCGCCCAGTACCGTTACAAACGATATCAGGATTTATCCCAATCCCGCACCCACCCATGTATACATATCCCTGTTTAATCCGGTATCCTCCCATCTCAGTATCAGGCTATACAACGCTGTGGGCCAGGAAGTGTATAGGCAGGAAAAAAACCTGAGCGGGCAGGACGAGCTCATCGATATTCCTACCGGCGGCCTGGCAAAAGGCACATATATTATAAGAGTAAGCGACAATAAAGATTTGAACCTGGTAAAAAAGCTGGTGAAATAAGATACTTTTACCATACACACAAAACCGCTTTGCCTCATGCCCGGCTACTTACTCAAAAGGTATAAAAGCATTCAACAACAATCCTTTTTACAACAGCCTGCCCGCTACAGGCATGCCTATGCCATCGTTGGAACCGGTAAGCATGGCTTTACCAATCTTTATCCCTGTATCTGGCACCTCGGCTTACCTGTAAAAGCCATTTATTCCGCCTCCCTTGCCAACGCAACCGCCGCCGCCACGCGTTGGAACAACTGTGCCGGCACCAATGATATCAACACCATTCTAAACGACCCTGGCATTAAAGGCGTTATCGTAGCCATACCACCCGCCCGGCAGGCCGCCATGACCAGGCAGCTGCTCGGGGCAGGCAAGCAGGTATTTGTAGAAAAACCTGTCGGCCTCTCCGTCACCGAATTAAAAGAAGTCCTGGCGGCACAGAAAGACAACATCTGCCAGGTAGGCCTGCAGCGCCGCTTTGCCCCGGTTACCGATATCCTTCGGAAGCAATGCCGCGATGCAACCAGCTATAATTATCGTTTCCTGCTCGGCGCTTATCCCGAAGGCAACTGCGTATACGACCTGTTTATTCACCCGCTCGATTTTGTAGCGCAGGTTTTTGGGACACCTGTTATGGAACATGTCGCCATCCAAAAAAACAGCGCCGGGATGACTTGCTTTATCACGCTTTCGCATGGCGCGATCAGGGGCAGCATCGAGTTGTCTACCCATTACTCCTGGCAGCACCCGGTAGATGAAATCGTCGTCAATACAAAATCAAAAATTATTACCGCCCGTTATCCCGGCCATGTATCGGCCATCGTCAAGCCCGCCCGGGTCTTTAATATCCCTCTCGAAAAAGTATTTCCCCGTCCCCAACAAAAGGAAATATACCTTGAAAATACGTTTATACCTTCTGCCGATATGAACTCACTGCATTTACAGGGCTTCTATCCACAATTGAAATATTTTGCCGGCAGCGTCGAAAACAACCGCCGCGGAAAGCTTTCATCGCTCGAAAGTCTCCTGCCTGTATATGAAATACTCGACAGGTTAAAATAAAAAAGTCCGGTTATTTTTTTTCCAGGCTATTCAAATACCCTGCGTAGGTCTGTTCGCTATCCGCGCTCCATTGGTAATAGCCAAACAGTTTAGAAGTAAGAAAGCGGCCGAAATACTTTTCAAAACTGCGGTGAAGGATGACATCGTATTTGCGGTGAAAGTTAAGCCAGCACTGGTTGCAATTATGTACATATTCCTTTTGCAGCTTTTGCGCAGGTTTGCCATTGAATATCGCATCCAGCGGCTGGCTGAACACATTACCCAGCTTCAAATCGAGATTCTGGCAGATAGGCACATCCCCGTTGGGCAAAACCACCAGGCTGTCTAATATACTGTAACAACGCATTTTAAGGTTGCCCTGCCGCCACTCATTGTATAAAACGAGGAAGTCATAATTTTCGCTGAACTCTTTAATGATGGCCGGGATACGCTCCGTAAAATTGTCGAATCGATTACCTTTTCCCGGTTGATAAACCGTCGCCGTCGCCGGACGGGATATGTCTTTTACATCCCTGAACTTCAGCGGCGGCGTATCCTTCTGCCTGCCGATATCTGTTTCGTGCGCTTTGTCTATCGTATCAAAAAAGGCGATATCGTTGTAAATGCCCACCCGCATATCGATGCCATAACGTTTGCATACCTCCGCCACATGCTGCATATCGGCAAAATCGTTATAGGGCGACAAAGTGAACATAACCGAAACAGGCAGCAATCCTTTCAGCGATTCTATCACTTTCAGCACACTGTGATAGCCCGGCTTACCGCGCATATGCAGGTAAGTATCCGCATCCCCGTCCAGCGAAATATACAGGTGCCGCGGCGTATGCTTTTTAACCGCGTCGATCAATATATCCGGCTGCAGGCAATTGCTCAGCAAATCAAAGTTTTTATGATGCGTGCAAAACCATTCCAGTATTTTCAATGCATCCGGGTGCAACATAAATTCGCCGCCTTCCAGCCCTATCGTCGTATGCGGGGTGATACAACGGCTTTGCATGATCTCGACTATCTTTTCAAACGGCAGGTAATTTACCGGCCGCTTCGCCCATATCAGGCAATGCTTGCACGCCGAATCGCACAAATCCGTTGCATATATCATAAGGGTGGAAAGCTTCTTGCTGCCAGGAAAAACCTGGTTGTTCACAAACGTTCTGCCCCTGTTAATATAGTTCTGTAGTTTATACATACTTCCGCGCTGTTCTATCGTCTTTTTTTTCAAATAAACAAACCCATGTCAACACCCCGAACAAAGCTATCTCCGCTATTTCAAACAGGTGCGGCACAGCGGGCAACCAGCCATTCAATATCAATATACCTGCTATAAACACCAGCACCGCCTTTTTAAAAACAGGCCAGTACCTGCTTATTATCAACGCGGGAAAAAACCACTGCACAAGGTTGTAGCTTCCCCTGTATCCCGGCAGGAACAACTCGGCTGTAATATACAGCAGGAAGCCGAACAGGAACATCCTGTCTGTCTCTTCCGTTCCGCCCCGGCCCCGCGCATACAGGTACAACCATAATAAAAGCGGCACAACATAACAAGCCACCAATAATTTCGATGACAGCAATATTCCCCGGCTCCGCAAATAAAACTGCAACGTCGTCAACCCGCCGGTATCAAATGCAACCGCATTACGAAGATTCGTCATACCCTCTATTCGCGAAGGTAGGTCTTTCACCCCTGCATCCGGATCATAGGTGCTCCGGCCCAGCATTTCATTCCCGTATTCCTCCATCGCCCGCGAATAACTGCTCCAGCTTGCAGGTACCGTCAGCACAAACACCAGCGCCCCTGTTGCCAGTCCCGTTATAAAACCACTCAGCCATCGGGTATCCCTTGCCACAACAAATGGAATGGCCAGCACCCCCAGCAGGGGACGTATAAAAACAGATAACCCGCCCACACACCCTCCTATAAAACGGCCATATTTACCGCGCAGCTGCGACAACCGGTAAATCAACGCAAATAAAAACAGGTAAAATGTATATACCTGCCCCCTTTCAATATTGTAAAACCATATCGTGCTGCAGGCAAACACGACAGTCATTGTCCAGGTAGCCAGGTTGTACCGGGCGCCTTTTTTAAAACTATCGGGAGCTACCAGCCAGACACAACCCAGCAGGAACACATATTGCAACACCCCCCATAGGATGCGAATCATTGTATAAGGCATTGCAGCCAGCGGGTACAACAATGTCAATACCGCTGGTGTCACCACGTTGCCGTTTACTTTGCGGGTGGGATTATTATATGGGTCAAGCAGCCGCTCCCCGTCGGCAGGCTGCCAATGATAGAAATAGGGAGAATGCCCCGTTGCCTGTAGCCGGGATGATACAATACGGCATCGCAGGTCAGTCCCCCCGGCAGCAGTGGAATAATTCCATGCAACGGCCAGGGAGACCGCCAGTAAAAAAAGCATAAAGCCCGTAATGATATATAGGTAAGCTTTTCGCATACAATCAGGGCTGTCCCGCCCCTTGCAATGGTAGTAGTTTTTCTTTGTTCCAGTAATAAATGTCTGTATCAAGCGAATCTGCCAATAGCAGGAACCCCGTATCCGAACTACCCGAAACAACGGCTGCGCCCCGCGCATATTCAACGGTTACCTCCGGCGCTATTATCCACTGCCCGTTTTTATATTGCGGGCGTATAACCCGCGGCTGCCGGCGCATCTGCTCCGTACTTGTATAATTGACTGCTCTCACAAGCGACGTATCCACCCCCTGCAGCCAGAGCGCGTCGTAAAAACCATTTCGTAATACATGCGCGCCCTCATATTCCTGCGGAACGTTTACCACCATTATCCGTCGCCGGGGCTGTGGCCGATTCTTAATAGCTTCTATCAGGTGCTCCGTTATCGCCGATGCCCGCTGCCAGTTATGGACCGCTATTACCGAAAACACCACCTGGTATAATAATACGGCAGCAGCAGCTATGAATACCTGCTTTCCCCTGAAAAAAATAATTAAAAACCAGGCTATCCACATCGCTGTGAAAACAGAAGGGAAATAAAAAAGCCGGTCGCCTTCATACGTTCTCGTACTTACACCAAACATTATCGGGATCAGGAGGCTAAGCAATAATATTATGCTAAGCCGCCCCAGGCTGGCAGGCCCCTTCGCATCCTCCTTCCTTCTCTTCCATAATATAACCAGCGCTATCGCCCATACCACCACCAGCGCTGCAAATAATACGGTCAGCACCACGGATTGCTCCATCGGTGGTAAAAACACCCGCCCTATCACTTTAATATATTTAAGCCCGTACGAATTCGAATTACCTGCGGCCAGCATCGTATCTCCGCCATACGCGCCAAACAGCACACCTGAAACCAGCACCCGCACTACCAGGTGTACGGCCAGCGTAACGCCCATCCATACAACCCAGGAAACATAACGCCTCAACGGCAATGCACGATCGTATACCAGCAACAGTATGATGCCGGGCAGTACCATAATCGATTCATAGCCGCTCAGGCCGATGAAATAAAAAACACTTGCCAGGAAATATTTCCACCGGGAAGGAAGATCCGATACCGCCGCCAGCATGGCCATTACACCAAACAAAGCCGCCATCAGCGAGGCTCTTCCCACCCCCCATACTATCGATTCATTGTGAAAAGGGTAGGTAAGAAATAATAAGGCCGACAACCACGAAAACAGGTTCCTGCTACCCGCAGGTATCCAGCGAATGCGCCGGGCTATGAGAAATACCATGTACACAATACAGGCATGCGATACAAAATTAAACAGGTTGTATACAACGGGATCAAAGCCTGCCAGCCAGTAGTTAAAATACAACGTTATATCAGACAAGGGGCGGAAAAAGCCCTTTATAAAAATGCCATGCTTAAAAAAAACGACCCTGCGCAAAACAGCAAAATCATCTGAAGCAAAACTTTTGTGCATTAACGGCCCGTATATGGCCATCACCAACAACAGGAAAAGAAAGAAAGTACCAACCCTTTTTTTCAATACGATCATTTTTCCGGTGATTAAAAAAGGGCGGTTCATTTGCCGGGCATCCCGCCCACCGCCCCGGGTAGCTGTGAAAGTATATCTTTTAAATGTATTGCCGTTATCTCAGCCACTTTTTTGGCGCCCTCATTGGTAAAATGCGAATGGTCATAATAATAAAGGCTGTTTTTGGGCATCTCCGATGCCAGGTCGATGACAGCTACTTTTTTCTCCCTGCATACCTGCCTAGTCACGTCGTTGTACATTTCCAGCACCGTCCACAGGCATTTACCATTGCTGTCCGTATCTATCTTCAGCATTTCAAGGTCCGCCCCCGTAGCACTATCCCTTCCCCTGCCAAGCAGGTCCGGCTGCGTCATACATACAGGCTCTATGGCATGGGTCCTGCAGGTATCGATTAGTTGCACCAGTCGCTGCCGGTAACCGGCCAGGAATCCGGCCTGTCGCTGACGGCGCTCCGCCACCTGTTGCTCCGTCATCACCAGGCGCTCATCCTTGCGCAAATCCTGCAGCCCGTTTATGGCATTGTTCATCTGCTGCGCCTGGTGACGGCGTACCAGGTTCAGGCCCAGGTTCAGCGCTTCGCTGTTGTTAAAAATAAAATGCAGGAACCCATTGTAGGTATTCCTGATGTTTTGCTTATCATGAAAGGTGAGCCCCTCATTTTCAATTTCATTCATACCTGTCAGAAACAAAATCAGCTTTGGCCTGATAGCAACAAGGTAATCGTTTAGCAGTACCTGGTGACCGAAAGTAGAATGACCGTCCAGGCCCGCATTGTTCAGCCACAGGCTGGGAAAGCTTTTTTTAAGCTCCCCGGCCAGCAGCCAGGGCCATGTTTTATCATCAGAAAGAAAATGACATTCCGTAGCGCTGCCTCCCACAGTAACGACAGACAGGCATTGGTCAAAACCGGCCGGCTTCTCCGGCCCGCGGAAACCCAGCGAATTCCTGCTGTTGATGATAACAGGATCAAGCCGCGGATTGCCTGTATTGTGTATAACCAGCCGCTCATTAGCCGGCAAAACAATCCTGTTTCCTTTAACCCTGAAGTGAAACGGGTTATAAAAACGCAGGATGATCTCCAGCGATAAAAAAACAATAAAAAAAAGGTACAATGCATACAGGATACGACTCCTGCTCATAGTACCTTTTTCTTTTATTTTTTCCGGCATCAGCTAAATTAATACTATTCCAGCTTTTGCACCGGCTTACTTCATTAAATACATCTTACCGTAACCATTGTTAAAGTACCTGTCTGTTTTATCGCCCTCTGCCTTATACTTATCCATCTTCTGACCATTCAGCTGCGTTACAAACCGGTAAATATAAACGCCGTTCCCCAGGCGCTGGCCGTACTGGTCGGTACCATTCCATTTGAATTCGGTGATATTCCGCCCAATATGCAGCGGGCCCAGCTCCTCTTTCGTAATCTCTCTCACAATCTTACCGGTGATGGTCAGTATCTGTATTTTCATATTCTGCGGCACCTCGCTTCCCGTAATGGTAAACACGAAGGCCGTAGAAGTGGTGAACGGGTTGGGATAATTCAGCAGGTTGCTGATCATCGGCTTACCAATTACCCTGAAAGTAACCCTGTATTGGGTCGTGCCCGACTGGTTATTGCTCCTGTCTTTACCCGACACAATCAATACATACTCATCCCCCTCGGGATTGATCTGATTCAGGAACTGCGGGTTGAAATCAATGGACGCCGTATTGTTGGCGCCGTTTGATGCGGGTGTAAACCGCAGCGTATCGCCGTCAAACGCATAGGTTCTGATGGTATTATCAGGAAACTGTACCTGTACCACCATATCCGAAGTGTCGTTAAGCAACATGTATTTCGCCTCGTCTTTCAGCTTAATCTGTATACGCGGTTTAGCCGATACGATATCGCGGTTAAGGATGTGCACATTGTCGAAGGTTACATCCAGCAGCGGGCTCGTATTGTCAGGCTTTACATAAAAATTACGGTACAGGAAGTTATTAAACAGGTACTGCTCCGGCTGATCATTATCAGGGTTGAAATAAACGTACAGCGTATTCATCCCCGCGTAATCCTTGGTATCGATCACATAGTCCAGGTGTACCGAGTCGCCAACTATCAGCGGCCGGGTTTTGGGCAGCACAACAATATGCGGTACATTATTTCGGTCAATGATATTCACCTTCATCTTAATACTGTCGAAAGGCACGTTGCTGATATTTTTAAAGGCAATGCCAAAAGTCAGCATTTCGCCCAATTCCAGTGAATCGACCTTCTGGGTAACATTCTTTGTTTTAAAATAAAGATTCGGAATCAACGCGCCCTCCGGCACCGGATCGTAATTTACCCTCCAGTAGGACATCTGGTAAGGCGTCACATCCACCGAATCGACGTTGCGCATCCTCAGCTGGATATTCGGGTATTGAGCAGCGATTACCGCCGAGATATCGAAATCCTGCGTGTTTTTATCAAGGGTATATAATACGCTCTGCGTTCCGTTGGGTGCAATACCAATCACCTCTATGCTGGGATTATCTCCCGATGGGCTCTCCATACTGGTCCCTCTCCAATGCACCTGCTTCCAGCCTTTGGCAGGCCCAAACACGGGTGACGTTATATAACCCACCGTATCCGTTGTATAGCAGTTGGCCGAAATCTGAACGCGCTCCGTGCCCGTAGAAACCTTGTATGCCGCAGGATAAGTCGGGTCACCCTTCCGGTAAAATAATACCCAATCCTTGATGTTGTTAATCGAATCCACATCCAGGAAGCCTGTCTGCAAAAGTTTATGATATAAAGAGATGTCATGGCCCCATAATGCCGTATCGCTTCTCCAGGTGGTAGAGAAGGAGTTGGGATTATCGGTATCAAACGAGCGAACCATGACATAATACCCGTTGGGGATCACGTCCATAAAATCCATCGCCGCTTTACGGCCCGCCGTTGTCATATACGAATACTCGAAGTCCCTGTACCGGCCCGAGTCGCAATTGGCTTTAAGGCTATTGTAAAGGAAGAGGTTATTATGAGCGGGGAAATCCACATTGTATTTCCAGGTCGCAAATCTCACCGGGTCTATTACATTAAACACGATAGAATGCCCGGTACATACACCCGTACTGAACGGCTTACCGTTTACAAAAGTGGAAAGATCGGCATCTCCCTGGGCAGAAATTCCGAATATGCCATTGCGCATGGAGATAGTATTCGTATTCAACCCAAACTTCCACTTCCTGTCCGCACCCAGCGAAACCTTTGAAGTATCGGTTTCAAGCTGCTGGTAATAGTGCGACTGGTTAAAGCCGGCACTGCTGCCGCTCATATAAATAAACGAAAACACATTCCAATGGTAATCTCCGCCGGCAGAAGGAATATACGATGTTCTCCAGTAATATACCGTACTGTCAAGGAACGTAATAGCAGGATCAAATTCCAGTACGCCCCCGGTAGAAGAGATCGTTTTAGACACCTTCAGCCCCGAGTTAAAACTTTCTGTCGTATCAATTTCTATTACATACTGCTTCAGGGTGGTAAAAGGATCCGCCGTTGAAGCATAAAACTTCGATGTATTCTGGTTAAGAATAGCATAATTGTACGGGAATGCCGGCCGGGCTTCGTCCTCGTAAATATAAAACTCCTTGGTAACCGAGTTATTGATCTCCGTCACTTCTGTTACCGCATTGTCGGCGTCAAGCGTAATAATTAATTTATTAAGCCCTTTGTCTCTCGATGATACTACCTGTACAGGAAGCGTAAGTGAATCTGCAAACTTGATGCCCGGTATCTTTTTATGCAGCAATGTTGCCCTGGTGTTATTAGGGTATTGCTGCTGTATGTCCACCACGATGGAATCCTTAACGGCCTTGCCCAGGTTATACATTTTTATACCTACCGTAAAATTGTTGGCCGATATCGCAATAAACTGGGGATTGATTTTCACCTGCGACTCCTCGATGTCGTAATCCGGCAATGCCTGGTAATAAAACTTCAGCGCCGGGTCGCCGTTCAGCGTCATCTCCTCGGCATGCAGGCGGGCATAATAATCATCACTACCCGTCACCTGCAACAGCTTGTCGGCAGCATCCTTCTGGATCCTGCCGATAGAAGCGCCATAATCGGCGGAGCTCATCAGGTTATACATTCCTGTCAGGTAAATATTCAGGTAATTGACGATCCCATAGTGCGTAGAAGCCAGGTAGGCAACGCTGCCACGCTGTTTGGCGATGATGAATTTTTCAGACATCGTGGAGCTGACGGCCGGACGCGATGCATCCCAGGCAAAGAAATTGCCGGCATTACACCCGTTCACCGAGAAAATAGGATACTTACCCTGGTTATTATAATTCTGCGGGTTATCAAGATTATACTCCAGCACCGTGGCCGAAGAGTGACCAAAATAATTTACCAGCCCGATGCCTTCCTCAAATAACTTCGTTATCAGGTCGTCGGCTATCAATTCTACTGCGGAAGTCGTCGACTTACAGAACTGGGTCACATTGGCCCCTATCAGCGTATCGGAAATAATAGCGGCATACGAGCCCATATAACTGCACAACAACGGCCCGAGCGAATTATCGCTGGCGCCTGTAAGCTGTAATACATTTTTCATCCAGGCCCGCCCCTCGATGGTGTTCGCGCTGTTCAATTGCACCGATTCATACTCCTGTACCTTTTGAAGATAATTATATGCTTCCGTGGTCGAAATCACCGAAAGACGACCGATAGGGGTAACCGGTATCGGACTGAGCGAATTGGGTGAAGACAGGAAAATATCGGAAGCCGGCCAACCCCAGGTGGGTACCAGGTTGAGCTGATCGCGAAGCGGATCACTGTCGCGGGAAATACTCGACCGGTAATCATAATAGGTGGCGCCATGCCCGAATAAAAACACATATTCCGGCGTCACAGCAAATTTAGCCCGGGCAAACCGTAAAAAATTCTTTATCGAAAGCGGGTGCTTGGTTATCCCGAATGCAAACTGGTCAACCAGCTCATCTATGTCAATTATTTTCGCATTAAACCCGCCCCCTGCTGCCGAAGCCCGGTACTGGCGATATGCTTCAACCGGATTGCCATTGCCAAACAAGGCCTTGTTGGAAATGATCAGGTAATTGCCCTGGTTGGCGGTATTGGTAAAATCGATAAAGTTTTTTGTCACAAAAGAAGAAGGTGCTACCGAAACATAGGCCGAAGCATCTTCGCTTATCAATATCAGCTGCCTGTCCTGCGCAGCCGCCGGCAGCGCAAATTTTACCGTTCCCGGCGTAGATAAATCCCCCGTATACCTTACCTGGTAAGTATAATCATAGAGCACGGGGGCCGCACCGCCATAGTTAAAATTTGTTATCTGCAGAAAATACCCCTGGCTCCTGCCGGGCAGCGAAAAACTAAAATTGTTTTGCCCGCCGAAATTAAACTGCCGGGGATAATTCATCTCGTAAAAAGAAATAACACAGCGGTCTGTACTCACCGCCGACGTATTGTCAAACTCCAGGTTCGCATTGCCTGAACTAATAACGCTCACCGGAAAACTGGTCGAGGTCACCAAATCATTAAAATAATCGCAGGTGGTGTCTTTTACAGTACTGCCGTTTATCCTTGCCTGTATCGTCCGCGCATTGAGCGCATTGCCCACGGCGCCAAAACGGAAATTGACATTCGGGCCGCTGTTATAAGGATACAGGGCGGCGGACGCATCCGTTACCAGGCCGCTCGGACTCAGCGTGGCGCTGCCCCAGAACTCACCCTTGTCAAACGACGATGAATACACATATTCTCCCACTACGGCGGCATAACCCGGGTTTAACCTGGCTTTCCAGTATTTGCCGTACGTGTACATAAAATAAGGCTCCGCAGAAAGCGTATTGCCAGCTACGTTATTGACCGCATCCGTTATCCGCTGATTAGAGGAAGCCGAATTGACCGTCAGGAAATACACGGACGTATCATTGATAAGATTGATTTTATCTACATGCTGGTAAGCAGGATCGCGGTAAAGCACCGCATCCGGCTTTCCGTCATTGCCCTGTCCCCAGAACTCGATATACCCGCTGCCAGGCAAGGCGCCCGTGGCCGACGAAGTATACAGGGGAATCTGCTTCCCGTTGCGCCAGAGCTGGAACTGCTCCGCCGGCGTAGCCGAAAACCCCAGCGAGGCCAGGGTAGTTTGCGGTATACGGTACAGGCCATCGCTGCCTATCTTGAGCTTGTAATAAGTCTGCGATGGTTTTATCCATTCGTTATTATATGCCTGCCCAAAACCGGTTAGGGAATACAGCAGGGTCAATAATGTAAAAAGTTTCCGCATGGTGTAAAGTTTCCAGGGTTATAACTGTACGGCTTATTTTTTTGCTTTCTTCTTCAGGTCCAGCTTCAGTGAAAAAATATTGGTATATAACGGGTTCGACTGGTTAGCCAGGTTCGTAAACGCATAATCGATCTCCACATTCGAAATACGGAATCCCGCGCCTATGCTCGGCTGGTATATCCATATTTTGACCTTGTTTGTCGAATCGTTTTCATCCAGCGCACGCTGAAAATTGTTGATACCGCCGCGCACAAAAAAAACATTTTTAAACGCTGCTTCCAGCCCAAGCCGCGGGTCGATGCTCACCGCCTGGGTGGAAAATACGGTATTTCTCTTACCATCAAAAGTAAAGTTAAGATTGGCTTCCGCCAGCAGGTTCAGGCTTTTGTTCAGCCTGAAATTATATGAACCGCCCAGCAGCACCTGCGGCGCCGTCAGTTCGGTAGAACGCGTGGGTATATCGTTTTGCGTAAGGTAAAACACCTCGCGCACCTGCTCGTTAAGAGTGTACGACCAGGCATTGAACGTAGTAGTCACATCCTTGGCCATCAGCCCCAGCTTCAGGTTCTTATGCTCGTACTGTGCGCCGGCATCAAAACCAAACCCCCAGGCCGTGGCAAAATCACCGGCCGTACGATGGATGATCTTGGCATTGAAGCCCACGTTGATACTGTGCTTTTTATTCAGCTTTACCTGCTGCGCCAGGGAAAAAAGAAAGGCATAATCGGCCGAAGAGAAAGTGGTGATATTATCGAAATTGATGGAGCCGTCGGGCTGCACCAGGAAAATCGTATT
>Ga0307508_10002226_pt1 | contig 20653 bp, 19 predicted proteins | sample 9_EM_MG_FD_203089 | JGI IMG/M metagenome (GOLD analysis project Ga0307508, IMG submission 203089) | Populus trichocarpa ectomycorrhiza microbial communities from riparian zone in the Pacific Northwest, United States - 9_EM | ecosystem: Host-associated > Plants > Roots > Unclassified | place...
GGGCTGAAGGGTCCCCCCCCCCCCCCCCCTCCCCCCCAACAAACTGCTCGCAAGTCCGAACCATGTCCTATGCCGAAGACAGGCTGGAGGTCTCGTCCTCACTCGCGGCGAACTCAGCCTCCAAATCCACACCGTCGTCTTTCTCATCCAGCTCCGCCCCGAAGGGTCGGTCCAGCGCCAACCACTCCAGACGGAAGCCTTCAGAGGCGGACAGGAAATCTCCCCCAGGGCGGTAGGCCCGGCTGATACCACCAATCTGGTGACTGAGCAACCAGCTGGTCTCACCCTCAGCCGACACTACCATCCACTGTTGGAGCCCAGGGATATCGTCGAGGGTGGCGTGGGTACCACCGAGTACAAGGACATACCCGATGGGGCCACCGCGCTCCTGGCTCTCGAAAGAATGGTCATCGTCGTACGAGATGACCTCTTCCTCCTCGGGAGCGACGTGGGTGACGGGGAGAACGGCATCCTCGTCGTAGTCCGACTCCGCGTCCTCCTCCTCGTCCTCTCTCTGCTGCACGTTCTCCCCGCCGTCACCACCATCCTTTGGGCCATGGTCCGCCGCCTTGCCTGCGCTAACCCCCTTCTCCGCGGCAGACTTGGCTTTGCGGCCGGATATCACACCGACGATCCCCATGGGCCTGGCGAGGTCATCAAACTTCTGCTGAAGCATGTTCGGCTTCCGGCGTTGGTTGAACTTCGCCAAGTACGCCATAGCGACCTTCTTCCACTCCCGGGGGAGTCCCTTCGCGTCGAAGGCCTGTAAGACGTGACCGAAGAGCCACTTCTCTTGGTCTTCGGTGTACCTCTTGCGAGTCCCATCCTCGATGACAGGCGTGATTTTCTTGGGGCCCGGGGGTTTGGTGGGCTCCCCACCTGCCTTACGCTTCGTTCCCTTAGGGGCGACGTCCTTGGCCTCGGAGCGCAGATCGCGATCCACCGCATAAGCTGGGAGCTTCCCTTTCGCCCTGGCAGAGAGAGTGGGAGCCATGGTCTTGCCACCGGTAGCAGCAGCCGCCTTCTTGTTGAAAGGGTCGGGATGGGAACCAACCATGTGACTGTACTTCACCGAAAGAGAGGGGAGGGTCTTATTTCTCTCAGGACCGAACTTAGCGTTAAACGCCGTGTGAATCACAGTCCACTGACGCCCCTTGACTTCGGGGTAGTTGCTCTCAACGTACTTCTTCAGCCAGGTCTCTTCCTCTTCCGTGTAAGGCTTGGGCTTGACATATGACCCTTTCTTCGGGTCTGCTATTCCTACATCCTCACCGCCCACAGAGGGGCTCTCATCGTCTTCTTTTTCCATGTAGTTCTCGTCCCCCACGTGGGCAGAAGGCGAAGACAGGGTAGGGAGAGGGGACGTCGGCTTGAAGACCGGGTCCACGAAGGCAGCTGTCTGCTTGACCTGCCTCTCCGAAGGAGATTGAGGTGGCTGAGAGGGCCCCGCCACAAAAGCCGGCTTCTGAACCGCACGCTTTTTCTTGGCGGGCCTCCTCTCGCCCGATCCCTCTTCCTCCTCATCGACGGCTGTCTCGGTGAAGGCGACCGACATTAGAACCTTCGTCTTCAAGGGGTTCGGGGAAGGAAGAGACGACCTATCCCAAGAAGCCGGCTTCTTGGCAGTACAACTCTCAACAGCCCCCCCTTCTTCCTTGCCCGAGGCAGGTTTGGCGATGCTAATCGATTTCTTGCCCTCGAGAAACCAAGGCCCCCCGAGAGCTGAAGCTGAAGCAGAGGCCTCACCACGAGCCCGCTTTTTCGTGTGAGCCACGATGGGATCGCCCACCTTGCCATTGTCAGGACTAGCAGCCTGAGGAGTCGGCTGCTTGACAACTACCTTGCGGGAAGACTTGATTGCCGACTTCATGGGAGCAGACTGCGTCACCACAGTCTTCTCAACCCCACCAACAACCTCGGAAGACTCCGCCGCAACGTTTCTCTCCAAGGCGGGCTTCACAGGAACAGACTGCGTCGCCACAGTCTTCCGAACCCCGTCCAACTCTTCGAGAGACGCCGCCGCATTGGCTTTGTCACCACTAGCCGCCTTCCCCTCGGCAGCTGTCTTCACCTTCTTGGCTTTCGACTTCTTGGTGGTCGTGGTTGCCGTAGCCGGCTCCGTGACAGTTGTAGGAGCGCTTAGTGTCTCCTCACTCGCAGACGTCTTCGGGTCGACGCCAGTAGGCGCGGCATTGGTGTCAGCCGTCCGAAGGGCACTGTTGCCGCCGACCTTTAAGATCGCCTTGTCCTTAGCGGCTCTCCTCATAGAAGCGCGAGCTGGCAAGAGAGGGTTGTTGCTCTTCCTGGAAGTCATTCGTCTAGAATGAGTGTAAGCAGAAGGTCGAGGTGTGGAGGAGAGGTGAGAGCGAGAAGATAGATGGTTGGAGTGTGAGTAGGAGGAGATAGTTGGTTGGAGAAGTATTAGTAGGAGAGGATGGTGTTGAGAGAAGGTAGATGTTTAGGAGGATGGGAGGATTGATGGAAGAATACGAGGGGAATTGGAGGCCGAAAATACTTGCAGTCGGTAGATATTGGTTGCCAGGGAACGTTCCTAGGGCTGTGGAGAAGCGCAAGGCAGAGAAGGGATTAGACGTTGGATGTATGGAGGATTGTACGTAGAAATCTGATGGAGTTGAAGTACTATGAAGCGGAAAGGATAGAATTATTCCGACAAGGCTCAATAGGTTATGGCTGAGGATTACTTACGGCTGGCGTCAATAGAGGAATAGGAAAGAGAAAAGGGAAAGGATGGGTCCGCCCTTTTATCCTATTGAATCGAGTGACAGACGATGTCACAAAAGAGTGATGATTGTAGGGTTACAAACAGCGTCATTGCTTCAGTTCTCAGCTACCCTAAGCCCTATAGCCGGTTCACCAGTCTTCGCCGACGTTGCATCCTTTGTCTGAAAGAAGCGGCGATGCTCGACCGCGGTGCACTACGAAGTGTTCAGGAACATCGAGCCATAGGATTTCCACAACTGAAAAGATTCTAGCGAGTGCTATCACATGGCACCTACGATCAGCCGTATGAACGCCTGCGTACTCTCCTGGTCAGAAACCTTCAGCCCTGGAAGATTAGAGGTTTGTGATGTCGGGTATTTGGCTCCCCGTTAGCTCGGAAGTAAACAACATTGAGAACGCGACCACGGAGCCGCCTACCTCGCCGACTCGGGGACCTACGAGCAAAGAGATCCGTCAACAATGGGCAGTCAAACATCAGTGCTCTCTCGAACAACGGATATTATTTCGGCAATTGGATCTAGACAAATAGGTACTGTGCAACAGAGACGAGATATCTATATTGGTTAGAATGATTCCAAGACGTTTATCTGTGGTGCTGACTCGAGGCAGACCTAAGGCACCTCAATCTAGCTACTGAGATTGCTCTCACGAAGTTTGCAATCAACACTGTGACCTTCCTCGTGATTTCCTTGGCTGCAGCTTCAACATCAAGTTTTTTGGAAGGTTTACGGTGGAATTCAAAGCCCACAGTACTTCCCCACGCCCCACTGCTCCGGCCACGCGCCCACAATCCAAAGTCGAACACACCCTAATTCGATCCAAGGGACTCTCGCCAGTCTTGCGTCAAACCCAGGGGGGTGAGCGACAGTTGACGTCTCTTGAGTTCCTTGCCAAAAAAAGAGCGGTGCATTCACATGAAAGAACCGGATCGGAATAGCCAATGGACTCGAAACCTCCGGAAGCCCTCCCATTCCGGCGCATCAATGCAAGTGCTCAGTCCTGCAGAATACACGATACAGTATCAATTAATTGACGACAGCAACTACATGGTACGCCTGTAAATATTCACCGATGGAACGGACAAGTTTTTTCTTTTTTGATCAAACTGTAGGAGACCTATCTATATCATGGCAATACTTGTGGAGCTAGTATCACATGGCATCAAAAGGACACATGGTACCGACTCCATCCGAGTGACATCATGTGTTTCTGACTGTTGTGGACATCTCTTGTTCTGGTAGCTCAGGGGTTAGAGCGGTTGATTGCAGATCGACAGGTCCCTCGTTCAAATCGGGGTCAGAACTACTATACTCTGAGCATTCTCTATTCCAACCGAAGGTTGAGTTTTCTATTTTATTTTTTAGACCAGAGCTAAAAGCATATTCAAAGGCTAAACCACTTCTTGTCCTTCTTCTCCTTCTCCGCAGCCTTTTTATTAGCATCTCGGATCTGCATCTTTGCATAAATACTATGAACAAATGCCTTCTCCCTCTGCTTCATGTCTTGCTCGCTCAACAGCCCGCGGCCACCATCGAACGCCGTATCTGGGTCGTCACTGCCCTTGTACTCCCCCTCAACGATACCAATGGTGCAGCATAGCTTCTCCACAATACCCATCATCCAGTCCCTATGCTTCAATCCATCTCTCCACTCCCTAGGCAAGATGGCAAACCCGGACCAAGACCCCATGACCGCGCCGGCGATACATGCATTAGTATCGGCGTCCCCACCCTCCATCACCAGCTCCAGAATAAGTTCCCTGAAGCCATCCCCGCGCATCCCACGCCGCAGCGTCACCACAGCCGCTCCAAGCGCTTTGTACACGTACCCCATCGTGTAGTGATCGTCCAGTTGTAACGCTTCCAGGCCGGCACAGTAAACGTGGCGTTCGAATTCCTTCCGATCGAGAAGCGGCTTGTTGGGAGATTCGGGGTCTGGATGATCCCAAACGTTCGGGCGCGCGTCAATGAAGGAGTATGCAGCCTCGATGATATCATCGACATCTGTCTCACGAAGCACCTCACCGCGGAGGATCCCTCGGACGAGTGCCGTGACGATGCAGCAGGAGACGGCACACCTCGGGTCAAAATGAGTCACTAAGGACATCTCCATCGCAATTTCAAACGTCTCATCGCGCGTCTTTCCCACGCATATGATCCCAAGCGGATGCGTGCGCATTAACGAGCCGTTCGCGGCGTTCTTACGGCTACTGTCGAGCCACTTCGTTTTTGATGCAGCCGAGGGGTCGGTGGCGAAAAGCTTGTGCTCGGTGACGGTTTTCACCGTTCGGCCGAGGCCGACTGGTGGGCGATCGAGGACTCGGAGACCTTGCGAGACCCAGGATTTTAGACGGTTTGCAAAATCGGTTGGCTTAAGCTGGCCATTGTGGTGGAGGTAGGAGAGCGTGATAAGGAGACTGTGGTCGGTGTCGTCGGTCCAATTACACTATGCTGCTCAGCCATGGATCACTCTCGCTCTCCAGAAAGGTTGATGGCACCTCAACGAATTTGTCGCGGTGGCTGTCGCCGGAGAAAGGGGTCACCGGTGGTATCAGAGAGATGCCCCGGTTACTGTATGCTTCGATAGCTTTTCGCTTCGAAAGGAACTCTACAAACACAGTCTAGAAGTGAGCACAATAAAATCTCGTTTGGGTTGGTGACTTTCACTGACCGGTATAAAGTCCCACTGCATCACCTAAAGCCGAGCCAATGACAGTCCCTCGAACTTTATCAACGACTGTGGAGCGCACAAAGGGGTGCAGAGAGAGGTAGTCTAGATTCGATGATTCGGATGCCATTATGGAGTTGAACGGGAGGTTGGAATAAGCTCACGTGGCACGGACAATGTTCGAACGTTGAGTCAGCTCCTGAGACAGGGGCAACTGCCGATTGGATGGCAGTTGGTGAACGAGTGATAACTAAGTTGATTAGTATCGATGCAGTCCCTTCGCGGTTCGGGAACCAAATCACGATCTCAGGAACAAAAGACACCGGAACATCCAAGATGCCACTTTCCGAATACAAGACCACCCAACACGCCGCTGTCTCTAAAGAAGGAGAACGGACAGGAAGGATGATTGATGCCCATCATGCAGATGGGTCTCGGATTAATCATGAGTGTTGATCTAAAGACCAAAGGGCAAGACAAATTCTCAACCGATAATAGCGAAATAGAACACTTCTCGTTAGACCTGGGGATCTGTTGTTGGAGGCCGAGGTTGGTGATAACGTCTACAATATGTCAAACACTCCCGCAAGCTCGGTAGGAGCTCAAGCACCGAAGCTAAGAGCAAACTAGCCAACCCTTTTTTTTTCTCGAAGGTATAGTAAAATCACCAAGTATGTACTAACTGCTATACTGTGCACACAACTTCATGGAGACCTACGAGGGCAGTACGATGAAAGGGGGCGATATCCACTACTTTCGAATTGTTTCTGTGTAGATATGATAACCATGATTTTAAATCACGTGATTAAACCAGTTTGTGCTCATACGTCATCGATTGACCATCCATGCAGCTGAAAGCACACTTTCAACATACATCAATTCGAACGCGACTTTTGTATGTTAGGAAATATTTCCCTGCGTTTCCATGTGCTTCAGCAAAAAGTATACGCGTCTAGTATACATTTTTGCTGGTACCGGAATCGCGTCGCACCAACGCGTCTCACCATCTTTTAACCCGCTGATCACATCACCGCTCCTTCAGCAGCAACAATGTTTCGCAAACCCCCAGGAATCGGCTCCCGTCCAACACCTTCATCCTCTCCGATCGATCTGACCGGCTCCTCTCCTCCGTCCGCAAAAAAGCAAAAGACCATTAACCCGACATTTCCGACGCCATCGAGACCTCGGGGACCTCGGCAGACACAGCTCACAGCGTTCCTTGCCACCCCACCCCCAGCTAGAAAGTTCACACCAATAAAGTCCAGCGGAAAGAAGAGGGCGAAGAATGTGTCTATTCTGAAGTTTTTCAAGCCCGTGGAGGATGGTGACGAGAAGGGAGGGAAGGGTGACGCTACAAGTGATGAGCTGTTTATCAGCCATGGCGGGTATGGACTTGACGTCAGTGATCCTGAAGATGAAGAGAGCGATTATGATGAGGAATTTGGACTGGATGTTTTGGTTGCAAGGAAGGCAGTGACAGCGACAGCGGCGTCGCCCTTGGGACCGGTACCGCTGGAGCTGGAGACTGTATCTGCCACCAGTTTGAATGTGAAGATCGACCAGAGTGGATCTCGGACGAAAGAGGATGTATCGGCCAGCGGTGTCACTGTGCCGGTTACCCCTACCGCCGAAACGAAGTATGGGACACCAAAGTTTGATCCGTCAGCACTCAGACTGGACCTTTCGTCATCGATGCTGTTCAGCAAAGCGTCCACTCCGATGTCCTCCACGACGCCGACACCCACTACACCGACCAGCGGTGGGAATGATACAACAGTTAGAGACAGGGATGGTGTCACGGAAAAACTCGCCGTAGCTGCAGCTCCTATGGCGAAGGAGTCCGCTCCGGTCCTGTCGAAGGCTACAACCGTTGAGAACACGGACACGACGACAAATGTAGAACACACAGTCATGACAAAGGCAACTGCGGTGAAAGCTCGAGACACCACCGCAACGAAACCCGACTTCAGAGGCCTATTGTGGGGGAGAAAGCCGTCGGAGATTGAGGTTGTGGATGAAATCGAGGACTTCACACAAACACAGACACAGCGGTTCAGAAAGCGCCAACGCGAGCCCGAGGGCCATATACAGCCAACGTTCAAGAGTATGAGTATTAGCTCTGGTCAGGATATGGTGGACGCAGAGGAGGACGAGGACTATGATGGAGACGAACCTAACCAAGGCTCTGATGCGTCCGACGACGAGGGCACGGTGGGGTTTGAGGAGTGGGAAGCAACGCAGACAAGTTTTGATTTTGACCCCGCTGCCAGAGCTGTTGAACGAGGATTCTGGCAAAATACCCAGGCCATCGCGAAGTCTTCCGAGATTCAAGTCGAAGCCACACAACTTCCTGCAACGGCGAAGTGTCCCGTGTGTGGAACCAATTTTGCGAGGCTGTCGAACTCGGATGCGAATGCTCACGTCAATCGCTGCCTCGACGGTGGTCCGATGCTGCCTCCCGCAGGGCATAGAACATCCGGCAATACTTACACGTTGCCACCTACTTCGGAGACATCAAATCCGCATGCACCCCTCAGATATCAGACCTTCAATAAACAAACATCAGCGTTTGCGAAGATCATGACTAACAACTCCGAAGAACACGCTTGGGCATCCGCTGCCAAAGCTGAAGCAGAATCGAAGGGAAAGAGGGCGATCGAGCGCAACTGTCCTTTCTACAAGACACTTTTCAACGGACCGATTACCGTTGACGCGTTTCGGTATGGTAAGATTCCTGGCTGCCACGCATACTTCCTCTCGCACTTTCACTCGGACCATTACGTTGGCCTTTCCTCGACCTGGCAACACGGCCCCATATACTGCTCACGGGTCACCGCAAATCTTGTGCGTACGAGACTGAGAGTCGATCCGCAGTGGGTAGTTGAACTCCCATGGGAAGAGTGGATTGAGGTTCCAGGAGTCGATGGGGTGAGGGTCCGAGGTCTTGACGCCAACCACTGCCCTGGGAGTATGCTCTTCCTATTTGAGAACCGCAAAGGCAGAACGCCGATCAGGGTCTTGCATTGTGGAGATTTCCGGGCAGAGCCGAAGCACCTCGATCACCCGCTTCTTCGCCCTGGAAAGGATCGCACGCAGAGGATTGATACAGTATATCTTGATACCACCTACCTCGACCCGAAATACGCGTTTCCAACTCAAAAGAGCGTCATCGATGCATGCGCTGAGATGTGTCGTCTCCTTAATAACGACCAGGCGCCGGACTTGAAAGATTCTGGCAGCCTAGCCAGCTTCGTTACGAAGGCTGTTGAGATCAAGGAGGAGCCCGGAACTACACCTTCGAAGCGTAGACTCTTGATTGTGGTAGGGACGTACTCCATCGGCAAGGAACGAATTGCTACCGGTTCGTACCCACATCTCCCGATGGTGGACGTTCAACTGATCCTATCCTACAGGCATCGCTCAAGCCATCAGCTCCAAAATCTACGCGCCATCGAACAAACTGTTTACTCTTCGACAACTCGAAGATCCTTCCCTCACCCGTCTCCTAACCTCCGACCCCTCCGCCGCGCAGGTGCACCTGACGCCTCTCGGCTCTGTCGACCCAACAACGTTGTCCACATACCTCTCGCAACACCCCTCCTTCGCACGCATCGTTGCCTTCCGCCCCTCCGGCTGGAGCTACAAACCGCCCACCTCGCGCCTAACCACATCCCCCAAGCTCGATGACGTATTATTCTCGCCCAACTGGCAGAGTGAGTACTCGATTAAGGATATGGCACCCGCCCGAGGCGGCAGCGACAAAGTCCGCTGCTACGGAGTACCATACAGCGAACACAGCAGCTTCCGGGAACTGTGCATGTTCTGCTGCGCGCTGGACATCGGAAGGATCATCCCAACCGTCAACGTTGGCTCTAAGAAGGCCCGCGAGCGTATGGAGGGGTGGATTCAGAAGTGGACTGGCGCGAGGAAGAAAGGATTGTTTTCGATCGAGGAAGGAGGGAAGTGGTGATTCTGTTCGCTTTTTTGTTTGCTTTTGTTTGTATTCGGATTTGCGTTTGAATATGGCGTTGTCTGGCGGGAAATGGAAAGTTGCACTGCGGGTGTATTATTTAAGTAATTCTTATGGTCTTTTTTTATTGGAAATGGAAATGGAATCTGTAAATTTAACGTTTCCTTCCTCATTACCAAAAGTGCGTGTAATGTACTAGTACATCTTATTACACTATCAATACATGTGTGACGATCTACGCGGACGCCCAGGCAACGAGCCAGACGCCCATGGCGTGGAATACCTCCGACTCGACCGGTAGGGCGACTGGCACGGGCGAAGGCGCCTGCCATCAAGGTCCCTCGCTCACCTGAAGCACTCGACCAACCGAGGGCAAGTGGCAGGAAGCCAAGGGCCAAAGTCGCTGGGAAGAAGTACTAGTACAGCCGGTAGTTATGTACCAGAAGCCACGCCAGAAGCCGGACTCGTTTCCGGCCGGGCAAAGGGGAGCTTGCAACGTGCCGCCATCGCGCGGACAGCGGACGGGAACCGGTCAAAATGCACGCAGCCATAGTCTACATAGGCTGAATGCGAGTACGATTAAACAAAAAAAAAACTCAGTTCCGACCACGGCCACCAAGCGGCTTGCCGCAAGGCCCCACCAGTTGAAGGCGGGCCGCCGCCTCACTGGTCAGTACCTGGCCTGGCCCAGGAACTGACCCCCGCAGTGCTGGTGGTGCCCATACCAGACCCAGACTTGGGGGCACCTTTTCAAGCACTACCCCCACTGGAAGGCCCAGCAGAAGACCCTGTGGGCAGAGGTGCGGAAGGAGATCGCGAGGGGGAAGAACCGACTCAAGATCCGAGACCTCTTCGCCGATGAGCGATGCAGCCAGTCGATTCTGGTCTTCCTCTCCGCCACAGATGTGGGGAGGCTCGTTCCGAAACCGGCCGAGGAAGACGCCCAGAGCAAGGCATCGGAGTAGGAGCGGAAGGGAAGCGAAGAGGAGAGGAGACTGGAGGCCGGGGAGGTGGGGGCCGAGGTTAAGGAACGATTGCAGTTCTTCCCCGCCCCCTCCTTCATGGTCTCGGCAGACGAGGAGCAAGGAGCAGAAGGAGACTTCTTCCGTCCATGGGGTGATGATTCATTGATCGCATGCGACCCTATCGGATCATGGCGATCACATTATATACTATACGTTCCTATTCACCGTCCGCCCCGACCTCGCACAGTCCGCAGGTGGCCCGCTGTTGTCTACGGGACAGGCCAGAGCGAGGCCGGGGAGCCGCAGTGATCCGCAAGGACAGTGGACAGAAACTGGACTGTGTGCATCGCCATGATCTAGGTAGGTCGCATGCGATTAATGATTAAATAGAGAAAACACTATCAATACATCTTCCCCGTCCTCATCCTCATCCCGTCGTCAGCAGATATCCCCGAACAGCGCCACAGACGGATCGCTATCTTCGCGTTAGCACGACTCACCAACAGCTCCAGGGCTACATATGTAGGAGGGACTTACTGGTCGCTAACCTCGACCGCAGCGTGGGTGTTGACATGCACATGTTCGAAGGCCTTTACCTTCCTGCTGAGCGCCTTGCTGACGAGGATATGGTCGAGCTGCTGTGAGTTCATATCGAAGATGTAAGTATACCTCTCCTCCTTCCTTATCCCCGCGACGACGTCCATCTCGTACATGACGTCTTCGAAGAGTTTCTGCGGGGCGACGCCGGCGAACTCGTTGAAGTCGCCGGCGGCGATGATGTGAGCATCGGCGTCGACGGCGAGGACGTCGGAGATAAAGGACTTGAGTACGGCGGCCTGGGCAAGACGGCCGTCGATGCCGCCGTTGATCGGCGGCCGGCTGTCGCCATGCGGGGAGGTCGAGCCCCCCTTCGAACTGGAGTGCACATTGATGGCGTACAGCGGCTTTCGCGAGCGGTTGATCGTGAACGAGGCTACCAGCGGTTTCCGTGAGGACGTGAACGCTGCGTTCGTCGGGTCGATGCGGCCCGGGTTGTAAGTCAGCGCACCACTCCGGAGGATCGCCGTTGCGTCGGTCGCGTTGCCGGCGACCCCCGGCGTGAGGGAGAGGACCGCAGGGTTGTAGAGATAGGCCACGCGGATGTTCCCGCCCGATACGCCACCATCCTTATTATTCTCCGGCGCGATCTCGACGGAGGAGTAGGTTACCCCAGAGAGTGCGGCGACTTCGGCCGAGAGAGCGGCGAGCGTGGCGTTCCCCGAGACGACGCCGACGTTGGTGGTGCCGTCGTTGTCTTGGACTTCCTGCACGAAGAGCAGGTCTGGCGTCTTGAGGTAGTCCGCGATGTGCGCGGCCAGCGCGGGAAGATGCGGCGATGTCGGCATCAGATTCTCAACGTTGTACTGGCCGATGGTGATCCCCTTGCAGGAGTACTTGGAGACGAGCCTGGTCGGGGGCACGACGCCGGAGCTGGCGGAGGTCACCGTTACGGCGGTCTTGGGGAGGATCCGGTAGAAACCGAAGGAATAAGTCACAACGCCTTCGATCGGGCCGAGCACGTCGCCGAGTTTTACATCGGCGTTGTCGGTGCCGTCCAGTGGGTCGCCGATCAGGATGGCTTCCGGGTTTGCGTCGGAGGTGGATGAATCTGGGTGTTGTCAGTCTTGTCTTTCTGGGCGGCATCACGAACGGTACACATACCGGTGGTGATAGTCAGGCCTCCTGCCTTGTTGAGGCCGGTGACCTCCCAGTCGCCGCGGACCCAAACGTCGCCGAAGTTGTTATTCGTGCCCAGCGCCACAGGCGCGGTGACTTGCACATACGAGCCGACCAAGCTCTCCCAGAAGTCAAGGCCGTACTTGGTCGGCGCAAGGGTAGCATTGGTGGCGGAGAGCAAGCTCTCCCAGAAGTCAAGGCCGTACTTGGTCGGCGCAAGGGTAGCATTGGTGGCGGAGAGCAAGCTCGCGCCGTTGGGAAGACCGAAGATGTCACCGTTGTCCAAAGCCGAGTACTGGGTGTTGGGAGGGGACAGCCCCTTCTTTCCCAGGACGATCGGCACCACTGTGTTGGCCAAGGAGAGCTTGACGATGTTGGTTGGGTTGATGATCTCCGTCAGGTAGAGAAACGCCGAAGAGGAGCGGAACTCCGTGACCCTGGAGGAGCCGATGGTGACGATGTCTCCCGACGCTACCGTCTTCGCCGCGGTGGAGTTGAACACGTAGATTCCCGAGGACGCAATGCCCTTCTTTTCGAACTTGGCTGAGTTGGCAGGACCCACGTCCTGGAGGAAGAAGCCAGAGGGTCCGACGGCGGTCACCAGGCCGGTGACATTGGCGATGGTCTTTCCGTTGTACGGAGACAACCACGCGGGACCGTTGATCTCGGCGATCGACAGTGCGGCAGCAGAGGCCAGGTAGGTAGCAAGCGTGGAAAGAATGCAGGACTTCATGGTGGCGGCGACGATGGCCTTCGTCCTGATAAGAATCTGGCCGCAATCTATCGGACCCACGGCGAGAGGGAGGACACCTGTGGTTTTATGAAGACATCGAGCCTCTCGGTGGATCTATGTAGGGCATTGCGTACAATCGCCCACGTGGAGATCGATTGGGTTCCATATTCAAATCACAGCAGATTCCATATGGAGCATCTCCCGAGCCCGTATGTACATAGATATCGTCACCAAATTTCCCCCCGCATAGAGCAGCCGAGGGATCAGGAACTAAAAGCTCCGGTTCGAATTTCACCCCGCGGGTGCACGTGCTGCCGTTCTCTCGCGCGGTTCCTATCGCGCCGGGATATATGTATGTCGAGCCAGGGACACTATGCAGCTACCCCAGACATCGTGTACATAAGTAGGAACCATTCTAGATTTCACGATCAGCTCCCGGATAGGGATAGGGTTCAGGCGCTCCCGTGCGGCGGAAGAATTGCAGGAGGAGGGACGATCCGTTACGATCCGGTGCCGGTGGGCAAAAACAAAAAAACAAAATAAAAATCACCTGTCCGTTGCCGTGTAACCGTACAAACTCCCTGAACCGGGATGAGTGGCGGATGTTGTGTGGTTGCAGCCGGTCGGATTTTGGTACAGCCTATCCAAGGCTCCCCACCACAAACACAACGCGGGCGAAGAGATTGTGTGGGAGTCGTTCCGTCGACGAGTGACTCGTAGTGAGCGGATTATGCTTGAGCGTGTCAATGATTTCCTTTGAATGAATGCCACTCTACAGGGTGGATACCCGTTGCGAGACTTCCGGACAGTGTTGGCTGGCCAATCCTCCCCTACTGGATGGCCATCAGCGGCAATATGGGTCCTCAAAACTCTCAAATGGAATGGAATGAGTTTCTGGATGTAAAATGCAATGGAAGTGAGCGTAGATAACATGCCCGCGTGTTTGCTAGGTGGGCGCGTTGACGATCATGGCACGGTTTTGTGGGGGCGACTCGTGCACCGATCCAATTGTTAGCACGCGGCTATCACACTACCCCGCTCGGCGCTCCGCATGGCATTGAAGCGCGTAGATAGTTCTTTTTTATTTTAGCTTCATGAGCATACCCACGTCCGCTTCGATTTTACCTCCGAGCCCACTGTGTATCTACCGTCTGCGAAACGGACGTGTACTTGCAGGGGACTCGAGCAAGTACACGCACCGACAACGGATTAAAACTACTTCGGGCTCGCCGGAAATTTCTGTTTCAGGCGCGCAACGTCAGCAATGCAGCACTGGTAGGGAGGCGTGCGCGGCGGCAGAAAATTGGGCTTGTGTGACCATCGGTGGCACTGTGTTCCGGCTTGTCTGCCCCGCCCAGGGTATTAAAGCTCGTCTCTCCCCTCGACTTCGCGAACTGCCCTCTACACACCTCAACAGTCGATTCCCCATCATGACGGAACCCCTCTCGTTAGCCGCTAGCGTGGCTGGGCTCATTAGCCTTACCGGCCAAGTCATGCAGCTCGCCATGGGAATCCACAAGGTCTATATCGATCTTCGCGACGGACCGCAGGAAGTCATGCTGCTGCGGCAAGGTCTGGTGGGCCTGACGGAAGCGCTGGACGGGATATTGAATCTATCCCGACACGCAAAAGCGAGCGAGCACGAGAAGGTTATCACAGCTCTCGGGGCTGAGGTGAAGCGGTGTCACGTTAACCTCCAGACTTTGAACGAACTCACAAAGTCCGCCGTCAACCTGGGCGCTTCGGGAACTCTGTCACTGGCCCGTATGAAGTGGAAACTTAAGGCGGGGGATGTGAAGCAGCTCATTGAGCTGCTGGCCATCCACAAGGCCACGATCCTATTGCACCTAACAAATTTGAACGTGTGCGTAAAAGAAGTCCAATTGCCTTCGGCGCGGGGGTGCTGACATCGAGCAGTGGGTTAGGTATGGTCGCCGCATCTGTATCGGATTCCACGACGCAGATCGTGACCTCCATACACGACACCAACCAGCGAGTGTTGCCCTCCTTGGAAGCCTCCGCGTCACAAACTCTGAGCACATTGGGGTCGTTCCACACTCAATTGGCGTCGATAAACCAAAGCGTGCAAGGCGTCGACTTCCAAGCACTCATTTCGACGCAGAGCGCCCTGCATGCCCAGCTGCAAAGACAACAGGCGCTTCCGATTTCCATACTCTCGTTGTCGAACACGGTTGAGGCCATGAACGCACAGCTGCAGGTTCTCGGTGCCGAGGAAACCCGCAACAGCCTACGTAATGAGATCGTAAAGGAGCTATCCCAGCAGTTCCGGTCTGAGCTCAAAGCATCGATGGGGGCCGGGTTCGCGAAGGAGGTCCTGCCAGCCCTCCAGGACGTGGTGGGGAGACAGATCGTTCCAAAGCTACAGTCGAAGATCACGGATAACCTCGAAGACGCGTTGTGGCTCAACCGCAGAGAACTCGGCTATGACGCGCTCACTGGGGAGGCGAATTCTTCGTCGAGAGCACCTAGCCCGGGCATCTGGTCCCGGAAGGTGCTTTCTCGCCGACGTCAGCATCGCCGCTACCGGACCGTCTTCGGCACACTCCAAACGTACACCAGCTCCGACTCGGATTCTGGGAAAGACGGCTCCTGGGAGTTCGGGTTTTCTTTCGAGCCAGGCTTCTGGCTGACCAACCTGCAAATCGTCGGGAATATCGCTCGACTGCGTAACTCCACCACGCCTTCGTTGAGCCTGAAGACGGCTGCCATTCTAGCATGGGACTCGGAACTGTTCGTGGCGTGCTCTGTGGGAGATTTCCAGACGGTCAGAACGCTATTCGTCAAAGGAAACGCGTTCCCCAATTCTGTATCGCCAGTGGCGGACGGATGGTCGTTGTTGCACGTAAGAATTTCCTACTCAGCCGTGGCGAAATGGGCTCTTCGGTCTGACCGAGGGGACGGGTGACAGGCCGCGTCACATTCTGGCAACGGGACCCTTTGCCGGCTGCTCATCGAAGCCGGCGCAGACGTGAATGCGGTTGATCGCTTTGGACGGTCAGTAGAGTTCTGGGCCCATTCTGTGCGTAGCACTCCGCTGATCGATGATCGACATCTTCTTGTGAAGGTCTGCACTCTTCTACGCTACCAGCAAGGAAGTCATACGTGTTTTGCTAGAAGAAAAGTGTGACCCGTGCCTTGTCAGCGACGCTGCGGACGGCCAAGGGAACTGGCTGGTCAAAGAACAGTGGTATCGCCACAGGTGTAATCACAGATATCCCGGTATGACTCTCCTAATATGTCCAGCCAACTGCAATGCTAGAATGTAAGCAATCCAGACGATTTCCCCTCCTCTTTCCCTCAGCTTATGATTCTCTAGAGCCTGGATGAGCCTACCGGATTTACGCCAGATCTTCGTCATGGCAACCCACCAGGACCCCGACATTGAGGAAGTCTTCAACGAGCTGTTCAAGATCGTGGTCAGCGATGATTCCACCACCCTTGCAGTTCTTGCAAAGTTAATCGAGTGCTTCAACTGCGAACCTCTGCGCTCGGTCGGAGAGTTCTCCAGGCTGGCGGATGACGAAGGAAACAGCATGCTGCATGTGGTACTGCGCAACCTGGACACGGGTGTGTTACGCATTCGACCATGGGGAGCCGAGGAGCTCTTTCTGTATCCAAACGCTGACCGTTCCCCACCACAGAAATTTGCCGGATCCGACAAGAATATCGTCAGCATGTTCAAGTACTTTTTATTAAGGCATTTATGAGATTGCGGATGATGCTAGCCAACGGAGTTGACCCGGAAGCACCCAATCAAGCGGGCGTAACTCCGTCGCAGATGGCGTGGCAATGGGGGTTGCAGACCATCTGGAGCTACGTTCTCGCGGACCACCAAGTGCTACAAGTGGACGCACTCGGCGCCGATGAGCGCAAGGAGCTACTGGAACTAGAAGATGCGTTCGACGAGGATGGCTGGCAGCCGGAGAGGGCGGAATTCTTGCTGGAGATGCTCCGACTCCCGCCGGCATTCGACCGCGAAAGCCCGGATTACCTGATGGTCTCCACTCAGCCAGTAGTGCAGCACTTCGCTTCCTTGCGTAATTCCCGTTTCCAGTCGGCTCGGTGGGTCAGAGTACGTACCCGTCTTCTGCGAACACCCTTCGAGGGCTAACTTTCGGGTAGAAGCAAGGACGGTCCCATCAGAACCCCGAAATCAACGAAGAATACCTTGAGCTCCTCAGCATGAACACGAAGCTGTTTATATGTAATCCCTGCACAGTCGGTGACCTCGCCTTGTTCAGCCGTCACCAGCTGGACCCGCCCATGGACATCTTCTCCGGGTGGGCCTCGACACTCTATGTCGACGAGGGCTCGTACGAAACCGCCGAAACCGCACGAGACATATGGCTGCTGCTGCAAGAAGCCGCGAACGAAGCCGAGGACCTCAACTACCTCCTGCACGAGGCGCTCGCCGACGTCCTCGAAGAGCAGCTGCTCGAGGAGGCCGAACTTCTACTCACGCGCAACATGGAGCGGACAATGCGGCTGCTCGAGAAGTGGCCGCGGACCGGGCCACGGACCGGGTTCCTCCGGGACCCGCCCCACCGGTTCTCACCCGACGAGCCGTGGGACGTCCCGTTCGACCGACACGTGCACGGATCGGAATGGCAGAACGCGCTGTTCCCGTTTCCGGCGAGCATCTTCGGCAGCGGGGACGACCTTGGCACCCACGTCGTATCGTACTGCGAGCCCGGCTGCGACGCCGATCGCTACGACTTCGTCTCTAACCTGCCCGACAGCATCGATCAGAAATCGGTCTTCATGTACCAGGTATGTCTGGACGAGAAGAACGACGGCCCGCCACCGCTGGAGAGTGATCGCCACAGACTCTGTAGGGAGCGGCGCTTCAGAGTGCCGTTGACCGAGAACGTACCCATCGTCAATGAGGATGGTAGCCTAACGATGCCCGAACCCGTGGAGAAAACAGAGGAGGAAGATGAGGAGGAAGCTTTTTATACACCAGACCATTCGGAAGCAGAGGGGGAGGACGAGGAGGACGAGGAAGACGAGGAGGACGAGGAGGACGAGGAGGACGAGGAGGACGAGGAGGATGAGGAGGACGAGGAAGAGGGTGAAGAATAGGATTTCGAAGGCGTAAATGTGAAGATACGGCGACTGGCCAGAAGTTTAGACTTTATATTTCCACGAAACTTTCGCCAGCGACGCACTTCCCAGGAATAATTAGTTACTACGGAAATTCAGACACGGACGCTGCGGTCCCGCCCCCCTCCATGCGATATTGACACTCGGAGAGCGATGCTAACCTAACCACTACCCACCGCCCCAGCCAGTCTCGGTGATCCGGCCGGCCCGCGGGATTTTGGGACGGTCCAGTCCGGGCCGGGCTTTCTGATGGCCCAGTCCGGCTGGATGGGCCCAGCAGTCGGACTAAGTTGCCGGCGGGCGCCCGTGGGCCAACGCTAGCTAGTACCAGTTACCTATCTAGTGGAGTAAAATTTCATCGAGCGACTCCGCGGAGAACCGCAAGTCAACCGCCCACACAGTGGCCAAGCATCGAGCCTGCTTATCTACACACAGCAAGCAGTCAACTGCATGCCCGTGATTCCAGACAGCGATACCAGCTATTATCCCTATGCGCCATCCGATTCCGCTCACCCACTCACCACCCAAGATATGCTATGAAGCCAGGGGAACATTAGGTCTCACTCGTTTTCCCGGCTGGACTGTTGAGATCCCTAGCCCCAACCGCCAGCCATCCTTCCGCTCAGCGCCCAGGATCGTTCCAACCGAGCGCGGACTAGCCCCAAGCCCGCTCGCGAGCAGCGACACCAAGAGCCGCTTCGATCCCGTCTTCCCTTACGTACGCTCCGCACCCGGCTATATGGGGCTGTCTACCGCATCCGGTCTCGTATTTGTGTGATACATAGCAACGGTGCGACCCAGGCTTTGACGGAAGGAAAGGGAAGGAAAGGGAAATCATGCCGATACCGGTTTACGTAGGAGCCGGCTCCATCTCGATCGATCGTACTGCTACCATCGCTGCCTACCACCTCCCGCCAGCACTACCGTCGCCGCCGCCACTATCCCGCTTCCAACTGGCCAGTGTAAATCCGACGACGACGACGCTTCTCCGTGGCTTTTCGTGCTCTCCCGATCCTCCTCCGTCGTCGGCGGCGGCCGCTCTTCGGAAACGGAGCTCGCCAGTCCCCCAAGCGACGTCGGCCCGGGCGACACATTCGGTTTCCGCCGCCACAGGCCCCGCAGCGACGGCAGGCAGAAGGCGATGCTCGCGGTGCAGTACTCGACGGCGTTCCACACCTCGAAGGTCTCGTTGAGCGCGATGGCTTCGTACTCATCGTCGGCCGGGATGTAGCGCCGGATGAACACGTACCGCAGGAAGGACGCGAGGATCGAGATGCCGCCGACAAAGTAGACGAAGCAGAGCGACCACCGGGCCACGGTTCCGAGACGGATCTCGCGGAGGACCATGAGCGGGATGAGAAGCACTGCACGATCGCCGTCAGCTGGAGACATATGGTGGTGGGAGCGAAGGACTAACTACGTACATGCGATGTCCGAGATGATGTTGATGGTCGTCATCCACGACATACAGGGAGCGTCGAGAGGGAGACAGTACAGTGCGTGGAGGCCTAAGCTCCCCACGAATGCGAGAAAGACGATAACAATGGTCACCCACAAAGCGCCCCTTGCCCACCTATTGCAGTAGGGCACTATGCGGTAGTACGTCGACAGGAACGCAGTCTTTATGAACCACAGCGTGAAGACGTACCAGTACCCTCCGAGCCGGAAGAACTGTCGGGCCGTCAGTAACCGAGCGAAGCGAACTCCAGGGGAGGAGGAGGGGGGGGGGGAGCAGGGCGCACCGTCGATGTGGAATTATTCTGCACCGGCGAACGACCAACCGGGTTTTCCAGCCATCGCAACAACTCGACACGCGCACGTGTGTTGACGATGGCCCACGCGAGGATGAAGAGGTTTCCGGTGCACAGGGCGACATTGCCGACGAGGTACGTTCTCGGCAGCGGATTGAGCTTGAGGCGACGCTGGTGGAGGAACCTGAGGCCGGTGATCACCAAGACCGTGCAGGTCAGCGAGATGTCGAGAGCGATGTAACTTCTGATCTTCCGCGTCCAGGGCATTATATTGTTTTTCTCGGTTTGTTTCTCTTCCGAAGCTTTTCTTCGATCGCACCAAGGGGTGAGAAGAAGTGCTGGCTGGCTGGCTGGCTGGCTGGTCTCCAGCATGAACGGCGACTAGTATCTTCATAACTAGGTGCCCCGAGCTCTTCGGTCGCAGTTGGTAAGATACCATAGCATGCTGGAACGTACGGACGGTCGGTCTCCTGCGATGTGTGGGGGGGGCTGGGTTGGGTTGGGGGGGAGTGTCCTGGGTTTCTCCGTGCAGATATGGGCAGGCAGGTTGTTCCATGGACGTCGATAAAGGGGCGGCAACAGAGAAGACGACGAAGACGGAGGAAGAAGCAAAACCGCGCCCCTCTCGCCAGCTGGCTGATGATGTATGTATGTAAGGTCCAGCAAGCGGATACGCGAGAGACCGCTCCCGGCCGATGCGCGCGACGATTCCTGTAGCGTCGTATGTAACTATATACATAGGTACGTCTTCAGTCGCATGGCGATGCTCTCTGGCCAACCCGTGGGATCGACACTCTCCCACTCTCCGTCTGTTTCGAGTGCTGCGAGTTGGGGGTGTCGGGGTGTGGTATCTACATACTCCATCCGTCCAAGGGCGATGACGGATCCAGCCCTGCGGGTCACGGAACGAAGCGAGACAGGCGAACGCGGCCGGGCCGTGGGGGGGGGGGGGGGGGGGGGGGGGGGGGCGGGGGGGGTGAAGAAA
>Ga0307508_10002227_pt1 | contig 20652 bp, 17 predicted proteins | sample 9_EM_MG_FD_203089 | JGI IMG/M metagenome (GOLD analysis project Ga0307508, IMG submission 203089) | Populus trichocarpa ectomycorrhiza microbial communities from riparian zone in the Pacific Northwest, United States - 9_EM | ecosystem: Host-associated > Plants > Roots > Unclassified | place...
ATTTCATGAGTGAAAGTCACAGGCTGGGGCGAGCTCTGAAAGAGAGGAGTATTACTGACCCAACAGCAGCCAGGTGGTAACTCAAGGTTACCAAAGGGAAAGGGGATGAGTGGCAGCCTCAGACGGGGGTCTGGTCACATCCCTGGGAGGTGTCAAGGTTATCCTCCGCGACACCCATACTAAAAGCTACTAGTTGCCGTATACCAGCAAAAATGTCAACTTTTTCTGGGTACAATATAACTCACGAGCGGTCATGCAGGACGCGCGAGGCGGAACGGGTCCGGTGGGTATATGAGGGGAGCCAGACCATCTGTCAGTTGTTTGAAGAAGATCGGACCTTAACTTGTTAAGTTACAGAGACGTATTCTTCAGTTAACTGCGATTGCTGTGGCACTTGTACCGACGTCACCAGACATTCCTGGAAGCATCTAGACTCATAGATTGCGACCACGGATGCACCTGAGAAGCATTTAGCCAGTAAGGGCTGGGATCAGGAGCACGAGGGTGACGATGCCTACAAGGGGGTGCAAACAAAGATGGTTGCAAGCGCTCAGATCGAAGATCTTCTGGGCCCATACCTATCAATCAGTGCCACGTCCCAATCAACCATATCTCTCTCGGACGAGGAGAGACGCTGCTGCGTAATACCGAGGTATTGCGCTTCCCGAGTCAGCCCAAGGGAGGACGGCCAAAGAGTTGGCGCGACATTTAAATAGCGCCAGTTTCCTACGTAGAGAGGCATCAGCAACGATCAGTCGGAAGTTGAGCCTTAACAATATTACATTGTTTCTGGGATCAACTCTCTAGTGATATTTCGAACGCGAATCTCTTCGTGAATTTTCCCATCTGCTCCCGTACGAATCCTTCGGAACTACACAGTCGCTCTGCTGCCATCATACAAGTGTTGCCCGCTCAAGGGTGATAGACTGTTGGTGACCACCTGGGCGATTGTGCCGTTAGTAAAACATCCGAGTGTTACAACGATCCTATACCCGCGAACAGCCTCCGAGGCCACCGAGGACCTCAAGACGGCACTGAAGAAGGAATACAAGATGATGGATCTCAGGAAAGCCAAGCAGTTCCTAGGCTTAGATATAGTGCGTCAGGACTCCAGTACCATCACCCTTGGACAGGCCAAATACATCCAGACCATCGTCAAACGCTTCAGGATCGAAGACGCAAACCCCGCTCCCACTCCTCTCCATGACAAAATGACTCTCGAAACTGAGCTGCAAGGAGAGACGGAAGTAGATGCTGGACACTACCAGAGTATCGTCGGCAGCTTGTCATACGCTGCCACAGCGACCTGTCCTGATATAGCCTTTGCCGTATCGGCACTCAGCCGCAACAGCAGCAGACCCTTCATGTCGCACCTAACAGCTGCCAAACGAATCCTCCGATATCTCAAAGAAACCGCTGACCTCAAACTAGTGTTCCCTTGTATACCCGTCACTCCGTCACTGATACTCGGATTCACGGACTCCAACTTTGCAGGAGATATCAATGGAAGTACGTCCCAGGGAGGCTATGTCTTCCAAGTCTACAACGGACCAGTTTCGTGGAAATCCTACAAGCAGTCGATGGTAGCACTCTCCACCACGGAAGCTGAATACATAGCTTGCTCGGAAGCCACTCGAGAAGCCCAGTGGCTTGCCAAGCTTCAGACGGACGTTGTCGGGAAACCTGGATGTCCTTTCCCGGTCTGCACCGATTCCAATGGCGCATTGAAGAACATCCAGGCAGCTGGATAGGGGAAAAGCAGGAACAAGCACATCAACGTGAAGTTCCACCACTGCCGGGACCTTCACGCCACTAGAGAGTTGGAATTCTCCTACGTGTCCACCAATAACAACCTGGCAGACATTATGACGAAGGCGCTGGGACCTGAGAAGCATAGGGGCTTTACGGAGGGTATTGGGCTGCGGCGTTAGCAAGGTTGCTGTTTGTCTTTATCACACTTTTTTGTTTACTAGCGTTGAGCTGGTACTCTTTTGTCCTCTAGCAGCTGGTCTTTTTCCCACGAGGTTTTTTCCACTGCAGAGGTTTTAATGAGGCCAGCGGGGACTTGTTTTATGAGGTTGACTTTACTGTCTTGCTGCTCTTTGTTGCTTACTTGCTTACTTGCTGCTCTGTCTTCGACGGTACATAGCAAGAGGGGAAGTGTCGTGAGATGTGGCCCAGACGGAGACCGGACACATTCTCGGAGATGAGACTGACAGCGTCGGCGCATTGTCCTGTGGACTAGCCACCGAGACTGATAGCGTTGGCATACCGGCCTCCAGTGGAATAGCCACGGAGACCAATAATATGGGGCGTCCCGCGCCGGGACGTTCGCTCTACACTGAATATACTGTATACCGATACAGACATATCTTGATACATTGAATACCGCTCCCACAGTCATCAATACCTTGGAACCCACGGTTTAGATTCGCGCAATTCTTCCCTGTGGTATCGGTCCAGTCTGGCTGAAGTTTAGCGTACTGACTCTTGCTTTGCAATGTATCAATGACACACTCTTGATTTAACCACTTCCGGAATGAGAATTCACGTTCTACATAGAAAAATCTACATCTAAACTTGTTTCAGCTCGAGTTTCTCTTACACTACCAGCATAAATGTTTCACCCGGTATGTTGCACTTACCTGAGCAACATCATGCGCGAACGTCGAATGTCCAATCGCTCGGGCTCTTTCGTCCGATGACAAAACGACCTAAAATTCGAGATATTCATGAGTCGCCAAAGTACCCTTCATCTCCAGCATCAGAGCGGACTCCAACGCTAGGGTGGCCATTGTTGGCGAAAATTTCCATTCATTCGATAATGGCAGTCGCCGTCGATTGCTACAGTACCTGTTTTCCTCGATTCCGTGGGGGCGGGGAGTGGCAACGGAGGGACCTTGTGGCTGCGTCGATCGGGGAAAATGGGTGTTGGTATTTCTTTTTTCTTGCGTGGTTTCTGCCACACAGTAGAGCAAATCGATACTTTTTTTCTTGACAGCTGCTGGTCGTAGATATTCTCCGGAGTAACTCTACGTCGTAAAGGCTGTCGAACCGCAGTGCCGTGCGGCCGTGCTGGAACCTTGCAGCCATGTAGCAAGTTTGGAACTGGGTTTGTCGCCCAGCGGTGGCCACTCAAAGCTCAGCGTTGGCTTAGTCGCTCCCTCCAGTTCAGGCTTCCAGCGGCCACCAAGTCTGAGAAACTCTGGAGTAGAAATGGCAAAACTCGGAAGCTTAGTCCACCTCCGAACCGTAAGATTTAAATTGTAACAACTCCGGAACTGTAAAGAAACCGTTGTTGGGAATGGCTGAACTAATATCCAAGTGGCAATCTGGTCTTCTATACAATGCACAAAGCCATTGGAGTAATTATAAAACCCTGGACATCAATACAACACACTAACAGTCGAATTCCGAGCTGTGAATAGTCACGCATACCCTTCTTCAGATGCTTCATTACTGCCCAGCACGCCAAATCCTCATCATCAGGGTCTGGACGGAAAGGCTGAGTATGTCGGACCTCAAACTCAGAAAATTCAACCGCAAAATCCAAATTATTAGAAATCCGAAGTAGAAAACTAGCTCTTAAGCAAGCACCCAATTAGTGACGAGTGACTACACTAATGCTGAGCTTGGTTCCGTTGAGCGTCTGAGCCAATGCCGGAGTGAACAGCGTAATTTTTCTGTCGAGCAGCCGAGCCAGTGCTCAAGCCATTCTTGTCAAACTCATTGTCACAAACGCTCATGAAGAACCTCACTACCTTATTCGATATAGCCGACTTCGACGTTCACCAGGCATCCCAGTCTCACCTTGGGGTTTCTTATGATTTTGATCTTGACAGTTCGGGGTTCTTATAATATATATCTTTGCTGCCCGGACTCAGTAGCCTGTGCTGGCCGGCATCTCATCAGGGGTTTTCATTTCCTACTTCAAGGCTTGTATAATTTGTTTCTCTACGGTTCGAGGTTTCTCATAATTTCGATCTTCCCATTGACTTTTCTATTGAGTCCAACATGCTCAGCCTTTTACTTCCTAACCCATAAGATGAGGATAGCCCCTTGATTTGGCTAGCACAGTGATGAAGCATCTTGGGAAAGTGGAATATGTGACTATTCGCAGCTCGGAAATCTACTGTAGGTATATGGCGATGATGTTCGGGGTTCTGCGATGATTATCCGATGGCTTGGGGGTTGAGTTTCCATGAAAGTTGGTGTGTCGGAGTAAATGTCACTCTCGGACAGTTTGTATGTAGGTAATAAGGGGTACTTTTCCTTCCAGACTCCCAGCCATACATCTGGCGACTGCCTACGGCCCAGTGCTGGTGGTGCCCGCACCCCATTCAGACGAGAGAGCACCTTCTGAAGGGGTGTCCAAGATGGAGAAAGCAGCAGAGGGTGCTGTGGAAGGAGGTGCGGAAGGAGACTGGAAGAGGGAGGGGGAGGTGGAAGGTACACGAGCTCTTCACCGACCCGAGGCGCAGTCAGGTGGTGTTGGATTTCCTCCCCTCGACGGACGTAAGGAAGACAGTGCCACCTGCAGAAGTTGAAGAGGACACAGGGAGCGAGGCTTCGGAGTGGGAGCTCCAGGAGAGGGCGGAGCGGGAAACAGAGAGGAGGATGGAGGAGCTCGGTGCTGGGGACGAAGGGGAGGTCGGAGAGGAACACCGGCTGTTCCTCCCCTACCCACCGTTCATGGCGTCGGCGGAAGCGGAGTAAGGAGTGGGGGGCAGGCGTGGCTTTCCTTTGTTCTTTTCCTATCTTATTTCCTTGGTGCGCTTCTACTTTCTCGGGGAACAGGCCTGGGTGGAGGACAAGGGGATGCTTGCTCTGTCGCACCTTGTGCGGTTTGCGGCTAGGAAATAGATCGTACATATGGGCTCACACCCCTTGTCATGATCTAAATAGGTCACATACGAGTAATGAATAAACAAAAAAAAATAACATCCAGTGACCATTAGAGTTGTATATTATTTTTTTGGCATGTGATCGGCTAATTCCAAACTATCACTCTACTGGCTAGGAGTCATCGGGACTATCTGCCATCCCCCACATTGTGATGCTGCGGAGGGTTAGGCCAGACATTACCATCAACATCCCATGGTGCCCAGCACACAAGGTAGTCACAGAAAACGAGAAGGCTGATGAAAGAGTCAAGCTTACAGCGGTGGAGCCAGAGGGCAGTGGTGGCCGGTCAAAGGTATGCGCCGAGAGGAAGGCCCAACAGAAAAACCTGTCGTCAGAGGCGGGAAGGAAGCGTGGAGGGGCAAGATCCAGTTTACGATACAAGAGCTTTTCGGCGTACAAGAGCAGGGAGGTGGAGAATAGTGCTGGAATTCATATACATACCTCTCCCACACCCTGCGGTGCATACCCTACCACCTCCAGCTAAACATATACATATTGCCTCCGCCATCAGTATTCGTCAGTGTATCTTCACACAACCTGTGTGTGACACTGGGGTTGTCTCAGAACCGGAGTGCGGAGAGGATCAAAGGTAATCAGGCTACTTTCGATAATTCACAATGGAATAATCTTAGATCTTGTGTCTGGGTTCGGTGGTAGTGTAGGTGAGGACGTTCGTGCTGTTCTCCCTTCCGTCAGGGCGAAAAACCTTAGTGTTATACCTGAGAGACGCTGGCGTGAGAGGTGGTGACTCGGATTTGGATTGCCCCGAGGTGCATGGACCTCGTGGGCGACTCATTGGTCCTGGCCAGGCGTAGATAAGGGAGATGAGCTCTTCATGCAGCTGAGCGGGGAACTTCCTTGCTCCAGACTCGTACGCGGCCTCCTCTGTAGGGCCCAGACCTCTTCGTATGTGGTTGCTCCGTAAGGACTCGGATCTTTCATACGAGATCCTTCCGCCAGGAGCCCAACCAGCGTCTGCCAAGTTTCTTCCTTTTTGCTCGTTTCCACTCTGACCCCTCATCTCGGAGTTTCTCTTCTTACGACCAATTTTCTCGTTCGTAAGCTAACTCCAGTTCCATGACTCCCGCCTAGACTCAGTTCATTCCGTCATCCTTACGTACTCCTCCTTTAGCCTAGCTACCCACTCGAGATATTTCGGGTGTAACACTACCTCCCCCTCCCTTAGCCTTGTCTCGAGCGCTAACACTTCTTTCTCTACCTAGGTAGCCCGCCTCTTTTCTTGAATAAATTTTTGTTGGGCATGATGCTCGCTCGCTGAATGCAGTCCTCCACCCCTGCATCCCTCCCAATCGCTGGCCAGCCGGTTGACACCGGGGAGCCTCGGACGATTGGGCCCTGAGAGTAAGCCGGTGCGTACTCTTACTATCGTGCCATATTGAGTCGTACTTGCCGCTGCGCTACGTCAAGGCTTGGCTGGCTCGGTGGGGTTCTGGGGTCGCAGTCGGCACAGGGAATCGGGAGGGGCATGGTCTCCTTCATGCTAGTAACCCGTATGCTCGGCAGTGACCGCGCCCACGTCCTTTCGGTGCGAGACTAGTATGCTGTTGCAGTGACAGTGCTGTCGGGGACTCACATCACCGCTTGTATACTGCCTGCGCCGGTTCCACTGGTCCGAGTCGGTTGCCAAGAGGTCTGTACGTCTGTTCTGAAAGGTTTTCCTGACTCTCAGCGGTTTCGATCGCATGCACTTTTCGTCGGGCGCCAGGTTGGTGGCTTTGTTACGCCGTGGGATCGGTGCCCGAGAAGCGGGTCTTTCTTAGGGTTGTCCCTTGTTTCAGACTTCAGTTCCGGGGTTGATTCGAGCTGAGCTTCTTGGTGTGCGGGGAGAGCCTATTGTGCCCTTTTATGGACATCCTGCCTAGGCGTCGGTGAGCCGGTAGTCCCTCGGCGCGTCAGGATTTCGCTGGTGAAACTCCCGGAGTTTCTGCAGACCGCCTACCGAAAAGTTGTCGAAGGGTTCTTCCGTCCAATCTTTGCATTCCGATAGTCCAGCCATTTGACGAGGTAAAGGATTCTTTTGTTATTTCCCCGGCCGCGTTCCACCAAGGACATAACTTCGTCGACATCGTATTCCTCTGACTGCTCGATGTCATCAGCCTCTCGGAGTACCTTTGAAGGGTCCGGTGGTGCTTGGTGCTCGCTGGTTCCGTAGGGTTCGAGCAGCGAGACGTGAAAGACGTTGTGGATTTTCCATTTCCGGGGCAGTGTGAGGTGGACGGCCAGTGGGGAGACGATTTTTTCGATCTGAAAGGGACCATGGTTCTTGTGGTCCAACTTCTTCGAGGGGCAGCGTGTTTTGATGTTGCACCTGTTGAGCATTACCAGGTCTCCTACTTGGTAAGCCGGGGGTTCCTTCCGCGCCGGGTCGGTGTATCGTTACATTTGCTCTTGTGTGTTTTCCAGCCCTTTCCGGGATTCGTCGTATATGGCGTGCATCCAGTGGGCATAGACTTGGCTTGCCAGGTTCAGGGGTTCCGTTGTCGCGGGGTCCATGGCCGCTGGGTGGAAGCCGTAGTTGGCATAAAACGGAGACATACTATTGCCCGTGGTGGTCGAGTTGTTGTAGGCGAACTCAGCCATTGGCAGCAGACGTATCCAGTCGTCCTGTTCCTTGCTGACGAACGCTCGGAGGTAGGCTTTGATTGTCTGGTTGCGCCGTTCCGTCTGTCCATCGGTCTGGGGATGGAACGCGGTTGACATTCGGGGCCGGATTCCCGCGAGTCATAGGAACTCCTTCCAGGTCTCCGAGGTGAATCTGGAGTCGAGGTCTGACACAATATCGGTGGGGAGGCCATGATACTTCCATACCTCTCGGGCAAAGATGACGGCCAGGTCTGCCGCTGTCTTACCCTCCGTTCTCAAGGGTAGAAAGTGTGCCATCTTGGTGAATCGGTCGATGATTACCCTTAGCTGGTCGTGGTCTTCTCAGGCTGGGAGTTCCGTAATGAAGTCCATTGCTATGGACTGCCATGGGGCGTAGGGCAACTCCAACGGGGAGGATAGTCTGTAGGGTTGGTGCTGGGACACCTTATTCTGCTGGCATTCCGGGCAGCTGCTGACAAAGTCGATGATTCGTTCGTTCATTTTTGGCCACCAGAAGTTTCGTTGGATTAGCTCGATGGTCTTGTCCTGTCCCATGTGTCCAGCCACCTTTGTATCATGTTCTGCTTCCATAATCCTCTGCACCAGTCCCTTTGGTACCCAGAGCCGGTTCCATCTATAGAGTAGGTCGTTTTCGCAGCTCACTTCCTTGGCGCTTCGGTCCTTCGGCGACGGGTCTTCCGTTGCCGCTTCCTGTTTCCTTGCCTGCTCATAGGCTTCACCCTTTTTCCTTCTTCTCTGACGCTCGCCAAGAATTCCTCTGCCCACCTTCTTTCTGGGAGTGATGTCAGCCGCGCCGAGGAGCAGATGAACGACCGCGTTAGTCGTTCCTCAAAGTGATTTTTTCCCAAAACCGTGGTTATCGGCTGTTTTTCTACCCCCCCCTTCTCAGGGTGGTACTCCGAACGCCTCGATAGTGCGTCTGGTTTTCCGTTCTGAGTGCCTGGTCGGTAGTAGATTCGGAAGTTAATGCCGGCCAGCTCTTGTGCCCATCTTGCTTGCCGACGGTTTAATACTTTGGTTGTCGTAAAGTATTCCAAGTTCTGATGGTCTGAATAGAGCTGGACCTGGTGGGTTGCGCCTTCACAGTATCGTCGCCAGTGTTTGAAGGTGGCCACTACTGCCAGGAGTTCCTTATCGTGGATCTCATAGTTGATTTCCGCGGGTTGGAACTTCCTGGAGTGGAATGCTACTGGGTGTAGGCGGCTTTCCTCGTCCTGCTGTGATAGTATTGCTCCTATCGCAAAGTCTGATGCGTCGGTTTCGATGATCACTTCCTTTGCGGGGTTGAAGTGTGCTAGGATCGGGGCTGTAGTGAATCATTTTTTTAGTTCTGCGAAGACTGCATCTGCTTCCGCATTCCAGTTCCATTCTCTGTCTTTCTTGGTCAGCTCTGTAAGGGGTCTCGCTACTCGGGAGTAGTCCTGGATAAAACATCTGTAGAAGTTGGCGAACCCCAAAAACGATTGGGTTTCTGTCACGGATTCCGGCGTTTTCCAGCCGAGTATTGCCTCCACCTTTTCTTCTGACATTCTTATCCCGTTCCCTCCGATGATATAGCCTCGAAATTCCACTTACTGGGCCTTCCATACACACTTTTCGGGCGAAACGGCCAGACCATTATTTTGTAGACGTTTTAGGACTTCTCTGACTGTTTCATCATGTTTTTCCTCTGTGTCGGCATAGACCAGTATGTCGTCCATGTATGCCAACTTTTCCACTTCGAGCATGTCGGAGATGATGTGGGTCTTCATATCTTGGAAGGTGGAGGGGGCATTGGTAAGTCCAAACGGCATGACTTGGAATTCGAAGAGCCCGTATCGGGTTCTGAACGCTGTTTTCCATTCGTCCCCTTCGCGGATTCGGATTAGGTGAAATCCATTTTTGAGGTCCATCTTTGTGAACCATTGTGCCCCCCGGACCCGGTCCTGCAGTTCCTGCATGAGAGGAAGTGGGTACCGATTCGGGATCGTGATCCGATTCAGGGCTTGGTAGTCAACACATAGGTGTAGTCCTCGTCCATGCGGTTTCGGCACGAAGAGGATTGGTGAGCTGGCTGGGGATGTGGAGTGCTTGATTTTCCCCATTTTCTCCATTTCCGTCAGCCATTCTCTCAGGGTCCGGAGTTCTTCTTCAGAGAGGGGGTAGATGGGTCCCGACGGCGCCGTGCTTCCTTCCTGGAGATCGATTTTGCAGTCGTAGGGTCGGTGATCTGGGAGGGCATCTGCCGCCTCTTTTCCCATGATTCCCAGGTACTGACGGAATTCTATCGGAACAACTTCTAACGGGTCTTCCGTCCTTACTGCTGATACGTATCCGATAACTCGAGCACTGGGATCGGTTGCAATTGATTCGTCCCAGGTTAGGGAGAAGGGCCCCGTTTCGTGTCAGGTGCATTACCTTATACATTCCGCACTGTTGAACTGTACCTCTTCATTTGTCCAAGCCCCGTGCGGCAGGTGTTGCTCTATCCAACTAAACGGAAGGAAGATGTCGATACCTGCTTCCATTGGAGTTACTTCGAAGGTTTCCTCTGAGAAGTGCTTCCGGTGTTGCAGACGCAACATCTCCATGTAGCTCTGTCCAGCCCCTCCGACCACTTCCCCAGTGAAGTTCTCAATGGTTCGAGGGTTTTTGTGTGTCTTGGTTCCAATTCCTAGTCGCTCAATTGTTTGTTGGTTGATCAGGGCGACTGAGCATCCTGTGTCTAGCAGTACCTTTACCGGGTGCTGGCTTTCGTTCCAGTGGAGCATCATGGAGATTATTGGTCGATTGTTCTTCATTCCTTTCTTCCCTGGTGCCGAGTCTTCTGGGCCCGGCTCCTTCCTTTTCCTTTTCGAGGTGCCACATACAAGGTGTTTTACTCTGACTCATGGCAGGGCGGAGTTTCTCAAAAATCCGAGTCTTCGGAGTCTTCCCAAAGCGGTAGATCCGTGGTCATTGCCTCGACTGCTGCCACCTTCTGCTGTTTTGCCGCTGGGGGTTCTTCCGGCTTGTCCTCTCTTTTCCGCTTCGTCATTTCTACAGCCGCGACCTTCCATGGTGCCGGTGGCAAGGCTGTTCCTTGTACCGTCTGGAAGGAGAAGCAGTCATAGGTCCTGTGGCCTGGTCGGCCGCATCGCCTGCAGTCTTCCTGACTTTTCCGGTATTCCTCTGCCTCCTTGCTTGGTACTCCTTTGAGGGCTGCATCTTGCGACGGCCAGGAGTCCTTTTTTGGTGGCCTGGTATTGTTCGACCGGGGTTGCGGGGCTCCTTCTTTGGGACTTGGTCAAGGGTCGTTTTTCCTTCCTTGTTCCCTGGGGCGGTCGTTTCTTGTGCCATCCTTGTTGGGTGCTGCCCCACTTTGCATCGCTTCCTTGGCTGCCCTGAGCGCCTTTTTCTTTTCCACCTATAGGCCGGCTTGGTGGGTGGCCTGTAGAAAGCCCACGTTGTCTGCGAAGTCCTCGAGATAGTGGGCGAATCGCATGTCTAGTACTGCGTCGGGCATGGCCAGGTCCACTTTTTCTCTTAGTGCCTCCCCCGTGGCCCGTGCGAAGTTATTGAGCTCTCGAAACTCTGTCAGATAGGTACGGATGGACGCTTGGTACTTGAGCTGTCCTAACTTGAGTTGGGCGTCCGCCGCTTCTCATTCGTTTCGATACTCGGTTCGGATAGCCGCGGAGTAGTTAACCCAGGTGTCGTTTTCTCGCAGTTCTCGGTACCGGTGGAGATGCCATACCAGGGCAGTATCGGTTAGAAGGGTTCCGACCCAGGCGATTTGCTGGCGGTCGACCGTTTCCAGGTAGAATCCTAGATACATCGTAACCGATTCCCACCATTGGTTGAAGGTGGACGAGCTTTTCCCGTTGAATTTTTCCGGATTTTCCATCTTGAGCCTTGAGGTGTGTACTCGGGCTCCTCTTTCCGGCTGCTCTATGGCTTGTGCTGCCGCGATTCCGGCTCCCACTAGCTGGGCTATTTCCCCTGGCGTGAGCATGGTTACCAGCCGGTCCTGGGTGGGTTCCCTTGCTCCCGGTGGGGGCCTTCCTGTTGGTAAGTTCCGTTCGTACAGGTCGTTGTCATCCTCGCTAGGAGGGTGCGAAGGTGAGGGCGGTGTTCCCCTTTGCGGAGGTCTCGGTGGGGGTCCACCTCTTCCTGCCCCTTCTGTACCTTGGGGTCTGTCCGGCAGGCTCGTAGCTGGGACTGCCGGGGTCCTTTGTCGTCATTGTTGGGTTCCTCCAAGTAAGGGACTCCTCAGCATGAGTCAGGTCAGCAGTGCCCCTGGGCTTGGAGTGGGCCGGGTCCATCTGGCCGGTGTTGCGGGTAGGGGAACTGCAGTTGCTACTCGCAACAATTCGTCTTGTGCTTGGGCCAGCCGTTGCTCCAGGCCGGCCATTCGATCTTGGTCCTTGTTTCGTTGTTGTTCATGCGTTTCTACCTTCTTTTGGTGGTCAGCAGCCCATTTCTCCACGTTACCTTGGAATTCCATTAGGTGGACGTTTCAGTCCAGGTTTGCTTCCGACAGGAAAGCTACTGCGTCGTGCATTCAGGCTAGTTGTGTTGCCTCGTGTACCCGATGTAATTCACTCGTCTTGGAGTGTTCGATGATCGCTTCCCAGACCTGTCTGGTGAATGCCTGGTATGCGTTAGCGGATACCATCAGCTCGTTTCTTACCCAGTCTCCTGAGATCTGTTCCTAGGCTTCCATCTGCTCGTAGACATATTGGGCTCCTTGTGCCAGTCGGTTGTAGGCGCCTTCGATCCGCCTGATGCGTCAGTCCGTGTGGTCCAACGTGTTGCCGCAGACGTCCATTAGCTGGCGTAGGTCTTGCTCGGCCTGCTGCTGGTGGTTGGCCATCGCCCGCATCCACCCGACAGGGTTGGCAATCTCCAAGGTTTCCTCCTGGGGTACTTCGTCGTTGGTGATCTGGAGCAGCCCTTCGGGTGCCTCCAACCGGAGCATATTATAGTCGGACAGGGTAGACATTTCTTAATATAGGTCAAGGAAGTCTCCGCTGTGGATGGTTGAATCGTAGTCGAAGTGGTAGTCGAATGGGTCAAAGAGTTCGTCTTCGTCGAAGCCGGCGGGTTGGGACAGTAGTGCACAGTTCCACCACTGCTGGGTATACCAATGGTAGGGGGTGCACTCGATTGTTTCGTGGATAGGCTTTGGTCCGTCGAAGAATTCTTCCCACTGTTTGTACTTTACGATTTCATTGTCGATTGACTGAAAGGTGTGGTCGAAGGCGTATTGCGTCTTAGGCTCTAAGAAGGTAGATAGTTCCAGTAGGTAAAGGTGGTCTTCGAAGTAGGTGTCGTCGAAGTAAGTCATGAAAGTAGGGTGATTTTGAGATCAAGATTATAGTGTGACACTGGGGTTGTCTCAAAACCGGAGTGCGGAGAGGATCAAAGATAATCAGGCTACTTTCGATAATTCACAACGGAATAATCTTAGATCTTGTGTGTGGGTTCGGTGGTAGTGTAGGTGAGGACGTTCGTGCTGTTCTCCCTTCCGTCAGGGCGAAAAACCTTAGTCTTACACTGAGTGACGCTGGCGTGAGAGGTGGTGACTCGGATTTGGATTCCACCGAGGTGCATGGACCTCGTGGGCGACTCATTGGTCCTGGCCGGGCGTAGATAAGGGAGATGAGCTCTTCTTGCAGCTGAGCAGGGAACTTCCTTGCTCCAGACTCGTACGCAGCCTCTCCCGTAGGGCCCTGACCTCTTCGTACGTGGTTCCTCCATAAGGACTCCGATCTTTCGTACGCGATCCCTCCGTCAGGAGCCCAACCAGCGTCTGCCAAGTTTCTTCCTTTTCGCTCGTTTGCACTCTGACCCCTCATATTGGAGTTTCTCTTCTTACGACCGATTTTCTCCGTCGTAAGCTAACTCCGGTTCCTTAACTCCTGCCTAGACTCTCTGAGTGCCTTCCATCATCCTTACATGCTCCTCCTTTAGCCTAGCTACCCTCTCGAGATATTTCGGGTGTAACACCATGCTACCATTTCAGCCAAACCTACGTTCCACTTTCGAACAAATATCATATCGGCCTATAAAGTTTGGAGGCAGAAGGAAGCTAAGCAGTGACAACTGGAAGCTCGAGGATACACTAAGCGTCAATCTGTTCCCCAAACTCTGACATCAAAAAAGCTACAACCAGCCAGTGAAGAGAACCTGCAAAGGGTACTGAGTCGATAGCTCAATGAGTTCTACAAACATGAACAACACGTAGTACCTGTCATCGACCAAGCCCATTCACTACCCTCCCAGATTGATAGATATATACAAGTTCGGGCGTATCGCTCATCGGCCCCGAGTTCAGCACCAGATTGATAGATCTATACAACTTCGGACGTATCGCTTATCGGCCCTGAGTTTAGCACCGGATTCTAAGATCTGTACAAGTTCTGGTGTGTCGCTCATCGGCCCCGAGTTCAGCACTGGATTTATAGATCTATACAAGTTCGGGCGTGTCACTCATGGGCCCCGAGTTCGGCACCGGATTTATAGATCTATACAAGTTCGGGTGTGCCTCTCATCAGTCCAGAGTTCAGTACCGGATTGATAGATCTATACAAGTTGAGGCATGTAGCTTATCGGCTCTGAGTTCAGCACCAGATTGATAGATCTATACAAGTTCGGGCATGTCGCTTATCGGCCCAGAGTTCAGCACTGGATTTATAGATCTATACAAGTTCTGGCGTGTCGCTCATCGGCCCCGAGTTCAGCACCAGATTTATAGATCTATACAAGTTCGGGCATGTCACTCATCGGCCCCAAGTTTAGCACCGGATTGATTGATCTATACAAGTGCGGGCGTGTTGCTTATCGGCCCAGAGTCCAGCACTGGACTGATAGATCTATACAAGTTCGGGCGTGTCACTCATCGGCCCCGAGTTCTACTTTGATTTCATAATTCTATACATGTTCGGGTGTCGGCTTAGTTGCTCATCCGCCCTGTGTTCAGCATTGATTTAATGGTTCTATAGCTGATCGGGCGTTGGCTTAGATGCTCATCGGCCCCGAGTTCAGCTTTGATTTCATAGTTCTATACATGTTTGGGGATCGGCTCACCGGCCCCGAGTTCAGCTTTCATTTTATAGTTCTTTACATATTCGGACATCGCCTTAGTTGCTCACCAGCTAGAGTTCAGGATTGATTTAATGGTTCTATACAAGGTCGGATGTCAGCTTAACAGCTGTGAGTTCAGCTTTGATTCTACAATTCTATAGACGTTTGGACGTCAGCTTACCAGCTGTGAGTTAACTTTTGATTTCTAGTTCTATACATGTTTGGGGGTCAGCTTAGGAGCTCAACGGCCCCGAGTTCAGGTTTGATTTTATAGTTCTATAGATGTTCACATGTTGGCGTACTCGCACATCGGGCTAAAGTTCGATATCGGCTTATTCCCACATCGCTCACAAGGTCAGTGTCTATTTTACAGTTCTATTGATGTTCGGTGTTGGCGTATTTGCTCTTCGGCCCCAAGTTTGATATCAGCTCATTCGCGTGTCGGACAGCAGGTCTGCGTTGATTTCATAGTTCTTTTCATTTTTGGGCGGTGGCTTAGTCGCTCACCAGCCTTGAGGTTAGATTTGATTTTATGGTTCTATAAATGTTCGGGCGTTGGCTCTGGGGTTCATCAGCCCGAAGGTCACCATTGACGTCATCGTTCTACCCAAGTTGGACATTGGCTCAGTACCTGACCGGTAGCAGCTTCGGTGTCAGCTTGGTTACTTATTGGCGTGACATTGGATGTACCTATTATTTGCAGCTTGTCGGATGCATGCTCGGTGATTTGTTGCTTTGTTCGCCTTGACTTTTTACTTCGGAGCATCTGTGCTTCTCGTCGGGTAACCGCTTACATTGTTGACCTCCAAACATCATTATACGTCAAATCTAACATCATTCAATGAAGTGTAACAAACCTCCAACATCCGAAGTACCAAAGCGAAAACGAGGCTGTCCATTGGGCTCTAAGAACAAACCGAAGCGCGTGGACTAGAGAGTGTTTCTACGGCAGTTAACTAAGTAGGTACCACTACTCTTTTCAAACTTTTCGCCCTCTCTCCTATTAGTGACGGGATACCATCAAGCCTAATGGTTTTTTTATTTTTATTTTTTATTTTTGGTGTTGTGCTTTCACAATTATGCTGTGCAAGCTTCGATACAATTCTCGCAAGGTTTTGGCGTACTGGTTTCTGACTTGGGGGTTTCCTCCGAGTTCGGGGATTTAGTGGCTCAGACTTTTCCTTCCAGACCCTGCTCAGTAGAAGAAAATAATCATTAGAGAGCGTGAGCGGTGTGATGAGCGATGACGGGCTTGGCGAAGGGTCACGCGAGACTAAGTAACCAGCACTGACAGTGACTGTGGAGAGCCGACAGGTTTAATTATCCACTCTACCACTAATAGAAGCGTCAACGGAGAGCAAAGTCATAACAGCCAACAAGCTACTTCTCATCTTCCTCTCTTGCTAGCCCATCAAATCGCACCTGCTGCCACCTGCTTTCCATCGTCATCGTCCTCCAATGTGGTGAGAATGGTACCCCCTTTAACCGCGTTAGGCAAGAACTATGCTCCGTAGAATGAGTACCGCGTGGGTAGATTGTCTCTTCGACACCCCCTTCGACATGCAGTTGCAACTCCTCCTCCTCCAATCTCCAAAGGGTTCTCTCGTTTTCGACTCATTCAAAGCTTTGGAAACTAATGATGCTACGGGGTAAATCTTCCTCATCGTGTACAACCAAAGGAGAGCCGCTCCATCCTTCTAAACTACGGCAAAAGCCATACGGACGCCAGAGATAGGAGCGTGAAAACTGGTTAGCAGTGGCAGGTGGCAGCGCATCGATCCTGTATTGCCACTTTCCGTCAACCAGTCTAACACCGAGCTTTGTGACTGGTGATTCGTTCCTCATGATCGCTTGTCCTACAGTAGCTCCCCACTTCACTGGACAAATGACATCACTCTTGACAAGTGGCGGTCTTGACAAGAGCTGAAGTTGCTTGTTGTAAAACAGGGTCAATGGGTCGATTTGCCATTCAAGCTGATGGTCGTGAGTCATTGTCGTTGCCTGGTTAAGCCTGGCCAGAGTGAGGTCATGGTGATATCCTTTAGTTTATCCAAGGTGGCTCTGCCAGTCAAACGTGCGTACCACCTCTCCGATCTACTTCGAGTCAGCCACATTCACACCAATGGACATGGAGTCGGGGATCGCTTACCGGCTCGTGTTGTCCATCCACCCAAATCTGCATCCTCCAGTCATCGGTTTGACTCCGCTACCACACAGCCTCAACCACCTTCCTGATGAGTCCCATGTCTGCTGCGCGACATTGCGCGCCGAAGAAAGCACTTGTGTGAGTTGCTATTGTCAGATACACCTCCCCATCCATATCCAGCAAGACCCCCGCAGTTCCAGTGCTGTTGGTATGGTTTATGATACGTTGGGGGTCCATATGTAATGGAATTGGTTCGTAGCACTTGTTTCCGCGAACCTTGATTGGAAAGCCAGGCTTGATTGTCAACCCGTCCAAGGAACTTGAGTGGCCCGTATTAGAAGTGGATTCCAGAGGAACTTCCTCCTTTTCCTTTCTTTTTGGATTGCTTGTCACAATGGTGGGACAGTTGGCCAGTAAAACACGTAGGCCCCCAAAGGTCTCCGGCAGACTCGCAGCCATACTGCCGCAATCAACATCTTGGTCGTATACTGCAACAAGTGATCCATCGAAGAGTATTAGAAGGCTTTCCGCCTCTGCGAACACAGCAAGGGCCACTGCAGCAGACTCATTGGAAAGCACTTGTAATGGGTCAATGCGATGCTGAATCAGATCCTGGGGGCGTGGTACAACATAGGCGTATAGCGTTTTCGGAAGGAAGCAAGGGACTTGGAGCAGAACGGGCACATTGGCGATGAACAATGGAACGGCATCCCAATCCAGTAATTGTTGGTAGCCAGGAACAAGCCACACGTACCCCATGAAAAGGATATCTTGCAGGTACACCGGTAGCAAGCGGCGAATGTCCTTCTGGGTCTCAAACGACGCTTTCAGCTCCTGCAAAGCATGACCATGCTCATCAATCTATCCAATGTATTAGCATTCCTCCCTCTCTCCAGCTTTGAGTAGCTTACCACAAATGACCCCCTTTCTTCTCCGATCGAATCTCTGTGTCCCGCGGTTACGGACGCCTCTTGTCCTCCTGTTCTCTGCTAATAGTTGTTTAACTCATTCTTGTGGTGAAACTCCTACCGAGTTCCAGACTGTACCCAGCCCGCAGCTGGGAAGGCGATGTTTCCAAAGGTGACATCGTCGGCACTTTTCGGACTGTGCGCTTCGACGTATCCATGGTGTAAGGATGCTGGGCCTGTGGGCCTCCAAGGCTCCAACCAGCGGATCGATACGCAACCGGAAAGTGGCAAACAATGTGTGTGTCGACAACAGCATTTGACGCGAGCGACATGCAGTGAGCGGCGAGGTGAGAGGCGACAGGCAAGAGGTGACAGGCGAGAGGCGACAGGCGAGAGGCGACAGGCGAGAGGCGACAGGTGTGTAGAGAGCGACGGGGCTTCCGCTGTTCTTGCGGAGTGACGCGAAGAGCAGGAGAAAGAGAGCGGCATCGATGTAATTGGATGATGAATATCAATTGAAGGAGAAGAAGCGAGTCTGCCAAAAAAATATAGTTAGTCCGAGGTATAGCGATTACACCGGTATTCGGTAGTCCGGAGGCGATGAAATGAGGAGAGCGAATTAGGAGGTTTACAGGTATGAGAGTGAGAACACTTGTCGAGTTGTGAATTGGTTGACGACATTAGTGAGAGCGAGAAGGAGAGGCAGCGAGCAACGTCTGTATTGAAAGAAAGAATCGAAGAAGTAAAGAGGAAGGAGAGAGGGTGCCTCTATGTGCTTGGTTGCTGTAAGACCCTAACCTAATTGGGTTGTCCCTACTTTTCGATGGCACCCCACTTCACGGCGATGCCCACTGACGTAGCGGCGAGAAGCTAAATACAGCGAAAATCCGACACAGTAAGAAAGGAGACGCACAGCAGTCACATGAGTGTGTGGGCAAAGAAAGGCTGCCCTATCACTTCGATCGTAATTTTAGCTCTGGAGTTCCATTTGGGTTTCCCTTAGTCAGTCCCAGCGGTCTAGCCATACGTTCACCCTATTGAAGTCCCCAAGGTAAAAGAGAGAATTGAAGTAAAGTATCTGAAGAAGCTCTGATCTGAATCTTGCGTGAATCGAATGTGGTGTGGCGGTATTTGACCTGACGGAAGGTGGGGAGTCCACTTTGAATGATCACCACCAACCATGCTGACCAAAAAGTTCGTCAATGTGTCACCCTATTTGGAGGATGGAAAATTGTTAGACGAGAATGCACCCGCGCCCTTCAGGTCTAAGAAAGCAAAAGCCATGGCGTAAAAAGTCACATCAACTCTACAAGACTTTGGCCACATCCATCCGAGGACTTGACGTTGTTGAGCTGATCCAAATCCCACGACTGTTTCTTACCGAAAACCCCCCCGAGATGACAGCTGGCGGTATCAACGCCAGTTACCCTGTCAGTGACTTCATCGGACCGACACGGTTTGAGCACATCAAATGGTACTTCCATCTAGCTGCGCCGGATATTCCCCTTTGTACTCCCCGTGAGCAGTGGTTGTGTCATGCGAAGTTTGATCAAATTCCGCAGCTATTACGCCATGCAGCTTCCATCCTTTCGCACATGGTGGTCGATGACATTCTGGGGTTTGGACACGATCATCCCTAACTCCTGCCTGTTCTATTCTGATTTCAAAGAGGTACCGGCGATGACACAAAAAATTCAGACTACCGTGTACTTGGGGGCAGATTCTAGCCTTCGAGGCCCCCGAAGTCGGTAGCCACGCGATCATTGAGCAGCAGATCGGCTCCAAAGGTTAGCAAGCATACATCCCAACCTCCTGGAAGACATTCTGAGGCTGGCCATATACCTATCCGCCTAGAGGTGGGTAGCGGCTGGCGTGTTGGCTGTGTAGGTGGAGAACTGCGGGTCTAGGCAAACTCGACTTTTGCCAAAAACGAGGTGGGAATGTAAGTTCTGTGCTGTTCCACACTGCCTAAATGATCAGCGTAACTGCTTCATGGAATTTCATCAGCTTTAGGTGGTGCCGACAAGTTTTGGTGTGGTGGGAGTCATGTAATGGTGGAGAAATGGGGGATATCGAGGAGAGTTTAGACATTCGGGCGAAGTATCAATTGAATATTGCTCACAAAAATAAATTAAATTTGGCCAGCCTTCATTAGCATCTGGGAAAGAATTCTCGGTGTGTGGCGATGGTGTGACGGAGGTTCTACGAACAAATGAAGCACACGTAAGGACACATCCGGAGGTACAATGAGAGAAATATAGCTGTTTAACTACAATCCGGAGAAGGGATGGGATGTCTTCCCACCTTGTTCAACCTGACAACCTCCCTTTGCGAACCACGGACTTGCCAACTTCTAGCCTTTCCGTAGCGCCCCAGATTGCCAAGAAAACGCTGTTCGAACACATTTTGGAGATGATACAATCGTCCGATCCTTGTCGTAGAGCATATTCGTCAAGGCAGAACAGCGAGTAAGACCTACCAACACAAAGCCCACGGCATAACCCGACAGAATAATGCAGGGGTTGAAAATCGGTTGGAGAGAGAGGTCAAGAAACCTGGCCTCGGCAAACTTGCCACCACCTATCCCAAGGCCGACCAACATGCCGCTACGTAACATCCATTGCTGTAGCTCTGGTGTTCTCCTCCTACTTCGCCCAGCCATCCAGACCTTGCGTCGTTTCCAAGAGCCGTCATCGCCGCCTCTGCCTTTTTGTAGTCACCTAATTATTTGTCAGCAGGGTTCATGTACAACACGAAGTAAAGATTATAGAATCAGGCCATTGCGGGCGGCCCTGAGAGGTATTCGTAGCAACACAGCACGGTGCGTCCAAACTTGTGTGAGGGCGGCGGGACCGGGAGGACAGCTGTGGAAAGGGGGGGGGAAGGTGGGTAGGTGTAAAAGTTTGCCCGATCACCGTTTCCTTTGATTGTTTTCACACGAGCAAAGAGAGAGAGAGGGAGAGAGAAAGAGTTGACAAATTGATGATTATGTCGTTGGAGTTTTGATGGTATTGCTCAAAC
>Ga0307508_10002228_pt1 | contig 20649 bp, 25 predicted proteins | sample 9_EM_MG_FD_203089 | JGI IMG/M metagenome (GOLD analysis project Ga0307508, IMG submission 203089) | Populus trichocarpa ectomycorrhiza microbial communities from riparian zone in the Pacific Northwest, United States - 9_EM | ecosystem: Host-associated > Plants > Roots > Unclassified | place...
CGACCGCACGGTCGTCGCACAGCAGGGCGGTCTGGCGGAGGTCGCCATCACCGTCTGACGCCACACCACGCGTCGTAAGGCGTGAGGGCCGCATCCCGGGGTTGGACGCTCGGCGGGATGCGGCCCTTCCGTCTGTGCGCCTCGTCTGTGCGCTCCGTCTGTGCGCCGGTCCGTCCGCCGTCTGTCCGCGCGGTGTTCCCGGACGTATCCTGGCCATATGTACGCGCGACGCCGCCACGCATACTTCTTCCTGATGGGCGCGTGTCTGACGCTCTTCATCTCGGCCTGGGCCTTTGTGCGTCTGTGGTCCATCCCCGCCGCCGTCGCGATGTGCGTCGTCGCGATGGTCATCCCGCCGTTCGCGGCCATCGTCGCCAACCGCCGGGGCCCGCAGGACCGCTGGTGGGACGAGTCGGGGGACCCGGAGTCGGACCGGTGGTGGCGGGAGCTGGACGAGCACCACCACCGGCACTGAGGCGCCGTGGGGCCCGGGCTCAGTAGACGAGCGCCTGCACGCCGTCCGGCATGATCTCGCTCACGAAGACCTGCGCCCCCGCGATCCGCGCGCCCTCGATCAGATCCGCCTCGTCGATCTCCCGGCGCGCCGCGCACTGGCTGCACACCGTGATCGTCCCGCTCGCCAGAATGCCGCTGATCAGCTCCGGCAGCGGCGCCGCGTGCGGCAGCGAGAAGTCCGCCGCCCGGCCCGGCAGCGCGAACCACGCCGACTCGCCGGTCAGCCACAGCGAGACCTCGACCCCGCTCGCCACGGCCACCGCCGCCACCGTGAACGCCTGCGAACACCGTTCGGGCGCGTCCGCGCCCGCCGTCACCTTGATCACGAGCTTCTTCGCCATGCCCCACAGCCTAGGCTCGCCGGTCCGGCGACTAGACTCGTTCCCGGTCCGTCATCCGTTACGAGGAGCAGCTCGTGCTTGAGGCAGTCTTCACCGTCCTGTTGGTCCTGGTCATCGTGGCCAGCCTCGGTTTCGTCGGGCTCACCTGGAAGAAGCTCTACCAGGGCCAGCGCTGAGCGCTCGCGCCCCCTCGCCCCAGCCCGCCTAGCGACGGATCGTCTGAACCCATGATCGAGATTCCCTCCGACCTCCACCCGGACCTGGTGCCGCTGGCCTTCCTCCTCGGCAACTGGGAAGGCGCCGGCGTATCGGACTTCCCCGGTGCCGAGAAGTGCAACTTCGGGCAGGAAGCGACCTTCACCCACGACGGCCGCGACTTCATCGAGTACATCTCGCACACCTGGGTGCTGGACTCGGAGGGCAAGAAGGTCCGCCCGCTGGAATCCGAGTCCGGATACTGGCGGATCGACAAGAACCGCAAGATCGAGGTCGTGATGATCCGCGACCAGGGCGTCGTCGAGGTCTGGTACGGCGAGCTGGCGGACGGCAAGCCGCAGATCGACCTGGCCACCGACGCCGTCGCGCGCACCTCCGCCTCGGGGCCGTACTCGGGCGGCAAGCGGCTGTACGGCTACGTCAAGAGCGATCTGATGTGGGTCGGTGAGAAGGCCACCCCCGAGGTCGAGCTGCGCCCGTACATGTCCGCGCACCTGAAGAAGGTCGTCGACCCGCGGGAGTGGGCCAAGGACCTCAAGGACCTGCCGGACGACGGGATCGCCTTCTTCCGCTGAGCCTCCGTGGTTCTGGGGCTCTGAGGTTCCGCGGCTCTCTGAGGTTCCGCGGCTCTCTGAGGTTCAGCGGCTCCGGCCGAGCGCGACCGCGGCCCGGTGCCACGCCGCCTACACTGGCAGCGTGGCGACCACCGACTGGAAGACCGATCTGCGGGAGCGCGGCTACCGGCTCACCCCGCAGCGCCAGCTCGTGCTCGAAGCCGTCGACCGCCTGGAGCACGCCACTCCGGACGACCTCCTCACCGAGGTCCGCCGTACCGCGAGCGGTGTGAACATCTCCACCGTCTACCGCACGCTGGAGCTGCTGGAGGAGCTGGGCCTGGTCAGCCATGCCCATCTCGGGCACGGCGCCCCCACCTACCACCTGGCCGACCGGCACCACCACATCCATCTGGTGTGCCGGGACTGCACGGAGGTCATCGAGGCCGACGTCGCGGTCGCCGAGTCCTTCACCCGGCAGCTGCGGGCGTCCTTCGGATTCGACACCGACATGAAGCATTTCGCCATCTTCGGCCGCTGCGCCGGGTGTTCCGCCGCGCACCGGGCGAACGACCGTGCGCAGGACTCCACCCAGGGCCAGGCGGCCACGTCGTAGGGTGAAGCGTATGAAGAGCCCTTTGCTGTCGCTGCCCGGCGCCGTCCCAGGCGAGGGCCCCGACGAAGGTGTCGCCGCCCACTACGGCGACCTGTTCCGCGAGCAGCGCGCGCTCGCCGACGGCACCGGTTTCGTGGACCTCTCGCACCGCGGAGTGGTCACGGTCACCGGTGCCGACCGGCTGAGCTGGCTGCATCTGCTACTCACCCAGCACGTCAGCGACCTTCCCGCCGGTGAGGCCACCGAGGCCCTGATCCTGTCCGCGCACGGCCACATCGAGCACGCGCTCTACCTCGTCGACGACGGCGAGACCACCTGGGCCCATGTGGAGCCCGGCAGCCAGGGCGATCTGATCGCGTACCTGGAGAGCATGAAGTTCTTCTACCGGGCCGACATCGCGGACCGCACCGAGGAGTACGCGGTCGTCCACCTCCCGGCCGGCAGCATCACCAAGACCCCCGAGGGCGCCGTCGCCCGCGAGACCGCACACGGCCGCGACCTGTTCCTGCCGCGCGCCGCTCTGGAGTCCTTCGCGGCCGCGAGCGGCCCGCCGATCGGCGCCCTGGCGTACGAGGCGCTGCGCGTCGAGGCGCACCGGCCGCGGATCGGCCTGGAGACCGACCACCGGACGATCCCGCACGAGCTGGGCTGGATCGGCACCGCCGTCCATCTGCAGAAGGGCTGCTACCGCGGCCAGGAGACGGTCGCCCGGGTGCACAACCTGGGCAAGCCGCCGCGTCGGCTGGTCTTCCTCCACCTCGACGGCAGCGAGGTGAAGCTGCCGGGCCACGGCGCGCCCATACGGCTCGCGGCGGACGGCGCGGAGGGCCGTCAGCTCGGCTTCGTCACCTCCTCGGCCCGCCACCACGAGCTGGGGCCGATCGCGCTCGCGCTGGTGAAGCGGAACGTACCGGTGGACGCGGAGCTGATCGCGGACACCACGGCCGCCGCGCAGGAGACGGTCGTCGAGCCGTAATTTCTCCACCTCGACGTCAGACCTCGACGTCAGACCTCGACGATCACCGTGAACGGGCCGTCGTTCGTGAGCGAGACCTTCATGTCCGCTCCGAACCGGCCCGTCTCCACCTGGGCGCCCAGCTCCCGCAGCCGCGCCACCACCTCGTCCACCAGCGGTTCGGCGACATCGCCGGGCGCCGCCGCGTTCCAGGTGGGCCGACGGCCCTTGCGGGCGTCCCCGTACAGCGTGAACTGGCTGATGACCAGCAGTGGAGCGCCCAGGTCCGAGCAGGACTTCTCGCCCGGCAGGATGCGTACCGACCACAGCTTGCGGGCCAGCTGGGCCGCCTTCTCCGGGGTGTCGTCGTGGGTCACCCCGACCAGGACGCACAGCCCCTGCCCGACGATCTCCCCGGTCGTCTCGCCGTCCACGACGACGCTCGCCCCGTCCACCCTCTGTACCACAGCACGCATACGCACCATCATGCCCCGCGCCCATCGGGGCCGATCGGGTGGCCCGCCGCTGCACAGGGGCCATTCGGAGTGGCACGATGCGTGCAGGCGGTGCAGGTGGGCAGGAACTGCGGGAATGGTGCATCGCCGGAGGGGACGGACATCAATGATCACACCGGGCACCGAGCGGTCCATGGCCACCGAGAGCCCGCTGCCGGCGCGGCCGCCGAGCCAGCGCGGCGGCCGACTGGCGGACGCCGCGACCGAATCGGCGACGACAGGCGCGGCAGGGACAGGGGCGGGGACAGGAACCATGGGCGGTCTGCTGCTGGCGGAGCTGCGCGCGCTGCGCCGCTCCGCGCAGCGCGAGGAGGCCGACCTGAGCTATGTGCGCAGACTGCTGCACGGACGGATCGACATCCTCCGCGCCGAGCTGCGCCGCCGCCGCGAACCGGGGGCGACGGTCGGGGCGGGCACGCCCTTGATGGGGCTGACCGGGCAGCCAGGACTGACAGGACAGCCCGCATCCGCCGAGCCCCGGGAACCGGCGGAGCTGGTGGAGCGGCTGCCCGAGATCCTGGCGGACGCGCCGTCCCGGCACCGCACCTCGGCCCGCCACGTGACGCTCGGCACCCCGCACAGCGCGGAGTGCGAGCGGCTGGCCGAGGAGATGCTCTCCGAGGTCGGCCTGTCGGACCTCCCGGCGCGCACGGACGAGGAGCTGCACGGCGCGATGGGCCGCCTGGAGGGGTACGAGCAGCAGATCTCCCGGCGGCGGCAGGGGCTCCAGCGCACCGCCGACCAGTGCAGTGCCGAGATCGCGCGCCGGTACCGCGAGGGCGAGGCCCAGATCGACGACCTGCTCTCCTCGTGACCGCACCGGATATCCACAGGCTGGGGATAAAAAATCGCATGCGGCCGGAGACGGCGGCCACCTAGCGTGGCCGCATGACCGCCCACCTCCGCACCTCCCTCGACTCTTCCGACGTCCCCGGCTGGCTCCGCGCGCTGCACACCGGATTTCTGCAGCCGCCGGACGTCTCCAAGGAAGAGCTGGAGGTGCGGCGGGCGAACCTCGACCTGGACCGCACCCAGGGGGTGTACGACGGGGGCCGCTGCGTCGCGACCTTCCGCAGCTTCGAACAGCGGCTGACGGCGGTCGGCGGGGCCGACGTACCGGCCGACGCGGTCACCAATGTCACCGTGTCGCCCACCCACCGCCGCCGGGGCCTGCTCAGCCGGATGATGGAGCACGACCTGCGGGCGGCCAAGGAGCGGGGCGACGCGCTGGCCTCGCTGCTCGCCGCCGAGTACCCGATCTACGGACGGTACGGCTTCGGCCCGGCCACCTGGGTCACCCAGTGGACGGTCGACGTCGCCCGCGCCCGTCTCGACCCGCGCTACGCCGGACCCGGGTGCGGCGGCAGGGTCGACTACGCCGACGCCGACGAGATACGGCAGCTGGGCCCCGTCCTGCACGAGCGGCTGCGCGCCCGCCAGCCCGGCGCCGTCAACCGCACCGACCGCTGGTGGCAGCTCAACACCGGTCTGCTCCGGTTCCCCGGCGACGGCCGGACCGCCGAACCGTTCTACGTCCTCTACCGCTCCCCCGACGGCTCCGTCGACGGCCTGCTCGCCTTCACCGCCGACGACCGCTGGGAGGGCAACAAGCGGCCGCACGACACCGCCACGGTCCTCGACCTGATCGCGGTCAGCCCGGCCGCCGAGCGCGCCCTGTGGCACTTCCTGTGCTCCATCGACTGGGTCGTCCACATCGCCACCGGCCGACGCGCCCCGGACGACCTGCTCCCGCTGCTCCTCGGCGACCCCCGGGCGGCCCGCCCCACGACCCACGCCGACTACCTGTGGCTGCGCCCGCTCGACGTACCCGTCCTGCTGGAGACCCGTACGTACCCGGCGTCCGGCTCACTCGTCCTCGACCTGCGCGACGCCTCCGGCCTGGCGGGCGGCCGCTACCACCTGGACGCCACCCCGGACGGCGCCACCTGCGTCCCCACCACCCGCCCGGCCGACCTCACCATGGACATCGGCGAGCTGGGCACCGTATGGCTGGGCGACGAGTCCATGACGCGCCTCACCGCCCTGGGCCGGGCCGACGAGGAACGCCCCGGCGCCGCCGCCCTGGCCGACACCCTCCTGCGCACCGCCCGACGGCCGTGGTGCCCGGACATGTTCTGAGCGGCTACGGGGTCTAGCAGCTGGACTTGAGCAACCGTCGGGCGCCCGCGCCCTGTTCGCCCAGCTTGTCGTACGGGTTGGCCAGCGCGCACTTGTCGATCGACAGACAGCCGCAGCCGATGCAGTCGGTCAGACGGTCGCGGAGGTTCTCCAGCTGCTCGATCCGATCGGTGAGGTCCGCGCGCCAGCACTCCGAGATCCGGGCCCAGTCCTCCTTGGTCAGGACGTGGTCCTCGGGGAAGAGCGACAGCACGCCCCGGATTCTCGACAGCGGGATGCCGACCCGCTGCGAGGAGCGCACGAAGGCCACCCGGCGGAGCGTGTCGCGGGTGTAGCGGCGCTGATTGCCGGAGGTGCGGCGGCTGTGGATGAGGCCCTCGCCCTCGTAGAACCGCAGCGCGGAGGCGGGAACTCCGCTGCGCTGGGACAGCTCGCCGACCGTCAGCTCATGGGTCTTCCAGGTGAGGTGCGTCATGCTGCCGAGGGTAGCTTGACTTCAACCATTGTTTAAGTCCGAGGCTCTTCTCATGACCACCCAAACCGCTGTCTCCCCCCTCCGTCTCGCCGTCATCATCGGCAGCACCCGCGAGGGCCGCTTCGGCCCCAAGGTCGCGCACTGGTTCACCGGCCGCGCCAAGCTGCGCGACGACCTGAGCGTGGACGTCGTCGACCTGGCCGACACCCCGCTCCCGCCGTCCCTCACCCACCGCCCCGGCCCCGAGGACGCCTCGGCCCTGGAGGCCGTGACCCCGCGCCTGGAGGCGGCGGACGCGTTCGCCGTCGTCACCCCCGAGTACAACCACAGCTACCCCGCCCCGCTGAAGAACGCGATCGACTGGCACTTCACCCAGTGGCAGGCCAAGCCCGTCGGCTTCGTCGCCTACGGCGGCATGTCGGGCGGCCTGCGCGCGGTCGAGCATCTGCGCCCCGTCTTCGCCGAGGTGCACGCGGTCACCGTGCGCGACACGGTCAGCTTCCACAGCGCCTGGGAGGCCTTCGACGCGGACGGCAGCCTGACCGCCCCCCAGGGCCCCGACACCGCCGCCACGGTCATGCTCGACCAACTCGTCTGGTGGGCCGAAGCCCTCCGCACAGCCCGCGCGACCCACCCCTACGGAACCTGACCCCGGCCCTCAGGCCGCACGGCGGCGGAACAGCGTCCCGGACAGCGCGACCGCGACCGCGAGGATGCCGCCGCACCAGGCCAGCGCCTGCCAGCCGCTGTCCCCCACCGGCCGGTCCAGCAGCAGCGCCCGCAGCGCCTCGATCACCGGTGTGACGGGCTGGTGGTCGGCGAAGCCGTGCAGCCAGCCCGGCATGGTGTCGATCGGCACGAAGGCGCTGCTGGGGTACGGCAGGAACATCATCAGGAAGGTGAACCCGCCCGCGGCCTCCGGGGTCCTGGCGATCAGACCGAAGCAGGCCGAGAGCCAGGAGATCGCGAGGATGAACGCCAGGAGAACGCCCGCCACGGCCAGCCAGCCGAGCGGGCCCGCGTCCGGGCGGAAGCCGATCAGGAAGGCGACGCCGAAGACGATGGCGGTCGCGACCGCGTTGCGCAGCACGCTCGCGGCGACATGGCCGGCCACGAGCGCGGTACCGGAGACGTCCAGCGAGCGGAAACGGTCGATGATGCCGCCTGCCATGTCGTTGGTGACGGTGACCGCGGTGTTCGCCGAGCCGAACCCGGCGCACAGCAGCATCACCCCGGGGACGACATAGGTCACGTACCGGGTGTCCGTGCCGGTGTCGATCGCGCCGCCGAAGAAGTAGACGAAGACGAGCATCAACAGGACGGGCAGCAGCAGCGCGGTGAGCACCGCGTCGAGGTTGCGCCTGCTCAGCCGGACGGCACGGCCGGTCAGGACGATCGCGTCAGACACCGGCGGTCTCCTTCTCGGTGGTCTCCTCGGAGCGGGTGGCGGCCTGGCCGGTCAAGGCCAGGAAGACGTCGTCGAGCGTCGCGCCGCGCACGGCGAACCGGCGCACGGCGCGGCGGTCGGGGTCGATCTCGTCGAGCAGCGCGCGGACGTGCGCGGCGTCCCCGTCGGTGGCGACGCCCAGCGTCAGCCGGTCGGCGTCGCTGTACACGAGCCGTGCACCGAGGCGCCGGGCGGTCTCCGCGAACGCGTCGGCATCGGCGAGCACCAGGTCCAGCCGCTCCCCGGCGACCTGCCGCTTCAGCTCGACGGAGGTGCCCTCGGCGACCACCCGGCCACCGTCGACCACCGCGATACGGTCCGCCAGCCGATCGGCCTCCTCCAGGTACTGGGTAGTGAGGAAGACCGTCACCCCGTCGTCGGCCAGCCCCCTGACGACCTCCCACATGGCCTGTCGGCTGCGCGGATCGAGGCCGGTCGTCGGCTCGTCCAGGAAGATCACCTCGGGTCGGCCGACCAGCCCGGCGGCGAGGTCCAGCCGACGCCGCATACCGCCGGAGTACGTACCGGTGGTGCGGTGGCCCGCGTCGGTGAGGCCGAACCGCTCCAGCAGCTCCCGGGCGCGGCCCCTTGCCTCGGCACGGCCGAGGCCGGTCAGCCGCCCCATCACGCACAGGTTCTCCTCGCCGGTCTGCATCTCGTCGACCGCCGCGTACTGGCCGGTGAGGCTGATCGCACGGCGTACGCGAGAGCGGTCGCGGACGACGTCGTACCCCGCCACCCGGGCGTGGCCCGCGTCCGGGGGCGTGAGCGTGGACAGGATGCGCACGGTCGTGGTCTTGCCCGCGCCGTTCGGGCCGAGCAGCGCGAAGACGCTGCCGCGCGCGACGGAGAGGTCGATGCCCGTGAGGACCTTCACCGCCCCGTAGGCCTTTGCGAGGCCGGTCGCCTCGATGGCCGGTTGCCTGGTCATGGGTACCCCGTTCCCTCTTCTGCGTATGCCATACGCACTACTGCGTAAGGTATACACAGTTCTAGGATGGCGGTCAACGGCGAGGCATTACGGAGGGCTTACGGCCATGGCCATCGAGGAGAACGGCGGCGGCACCGGGCTGCCCGCGAGCATCGAGGCCGCGTGGGGGCTCCGCGAGCGCCGCACCAAGGGGCCCAAACCCGGGCTGACCCTGGACCGGATCGTCGACGCCGCCGTGGGTCTCGCCGCGAAGGACGGCCTCGGGGCGGTCTCCATGAGCCGGGTCGCGGCCGACCTCGGCGTCTCCACGATGTCGCTGTACCGCTATGTCGCGGCCAAGGACGAGCTGCTGCTGCTGATGGAGGACGCCGCCTTCGGCACGCCCCCGCCCGGCCCGGACCCGGACGAGGACTGGCGGACGGGGATCACCGGCTGGGCCCGGGCGCTGCGCGCCGCCTTCCACCGCAACCCCTGGGTGCTGTACATCCCCACCAGCGCACCGCCCATGACCCCCAACTCGGTGGCCTGGATGGAGCGGGGGCTCGCCTGTCTGCGCGATACGCCCCTGAGCGAGGGCGCGAAGATCTACGTGCTGTTGCTGGTCACCGGCTTCGTCCGGAACGAGGCGCGGCTGTCCGCGGATCTCGCGGCGGCCGCCGAGCGCACCGGGGACGCCACCGAGCAGTCGATGGCGTCCTGGGCCCGGCTGCTGAGCAAGGTGACAGACGCCGAGCGCTTCCCCGCGGTGACCGCGGCCCTCGCGGCGGGCGAGCTGGACACCCCGGGCGGCCCCGACGACGAGTTCGTCTTCGGCCTGGAGCGGATGCTCGACGGCATCGAGGCCCTGGTCCGCGCCCCCTAGGACCTGGTGGCCAGATCCTCACGCATCCTGGCCATCCAGCCACTCGCCGCCCCGGTGGCCGCGTTGCGACGCTGGCCGGTATGAACGTGCTGTGGATATTCGCCCACCCCGAACCGCGCTCGCTGAGCGGCTCCCTGCGCGACGAGGGGCTGCGCGCCCTGCGGGAGCTGGGGCATGAGTGCCGGGTGTCCGACCTCTACGCCATGCGCTGGAACCCGGTCGTGGACGGCGCCGACTTCCGGCACGACGACGGGGAACGTCTGATCGTCGGCGCCTCCTCGCACGACGCCTACGACGCCGGGACGCTGAGCGAGGACATCCGCGCCGAGCAGGAGAAGATCGCCTGGGCCGACGCGCTGATCGTGCAGTTCCCGCTGTGGTGGTACGGGATGCCCGCGATCCTCAAGGGCTGGTTCGACCGCGTCTTCGTGAAGGGCTTCGCCTTCGGCGTCACCGGCCCCGACGGCCGCACCCTGCGCTACGGGGACGGCAAGCTGGCCGGAAAGCGCGCCATGGTCCTGCTCACCGCCGGGGCCCGGGAAGCAGGGCTCGGCCCCCGCGGCGTCAACGGCGACATCGGGCAGCTGCTGTTCCCGCTCCAGCACGGGACGCTCTGGTACAGCGGCATGTCCGTCCTGCCGCCGCACGTCGTCTACGGCGCGGACCGGCTCTCCGCCGAGGAGTACGAGGGCCACGCCGCCTCCCTGCGGGAACGCCTCGCCACGCTGCCGACCGCCGAACCGATCCCCTTCCGCCGCCAGAACGGCGGGGACTACGACGAGAACCTGGTGCTGCGGCCCGACGTCATGCCCGGGCGCTCCGGTCTGGCGGTGCACTACGCAGCTCCAGCCGCCAGTCGTTGCACCGTATGAAGGAGCCCGCCGGGTACTCGAACTCACACTCACCGAGCAGCGTGAACCCGGCCTTCCGGCACACCCCGTTCGACGCGGGGTGGCCGATGGACGGATAGGCGTGCAGCTGGCGGTGGACATCCTCCGCGGCCGCGGCGCGCGCGACCTCCCGGGCGGCCGCGGCCGCGATCCCCCGCCCCTGATACGGCGACAGCACACCCCAGCCCGTCTCGTACACCGTCTCCCCGCGCCACTCCCGCTCCCAGAAGCCGATGACGCCCACCACCTCGGCCTCCCGCACCAGCACGATCCGGTACATCCGGCCCCCACCCCGCCCGGGCAGCTCCGCATAGCGCCGATGACGCGCCAGCACCCGCTCCTCGCTCTCCGGCCCGCCCAGGTGCTTCATCATCTCCGGGCTGTTGTTGCGCCGCAGCAGTTCGAGGTGGGACGGAGTGTCCGCCCACGGCTCCAACCGCACCCCCACCCCACCACTCCCCTGAGCCATCCGCCGCCTCCCACCGCCGCCGTCCTCCTCATTCGACCACGCGGGTACGACAACGCCCGGCGGACGGCCTGGGTGGCTTGCGCCACTATTGCAAGCGGCTTGCTTGCAATAGTTAGCACTCCTGGTGCAGCATCGAAGACATGGCATCACTGAACGTCGGCAACCTCGGCGACTTCCTGCGGGAGCAGCGGCGCAGTGCCCAGCTCTCGCTGCGGCAGCTGGCCGACGCCGCCGGGGTGTCCAATCCGTACCTCAGCCAGATCGAGCGCGGACTGCGCAAGCCGAGCGCCGAGATCCTGCAGCAGCTCGCGAAGGCGCTGCGGATATCCGCCGAGACCCTGTACGTACAGGCAGGGATTCTCGATGAGCGCGATCGGGAGGAAACCGAGGTGCGCAGCGTGATACTCGCCGATCCCACGATCAACGAGCGGCAGAAGCAGGTGCTGCTCCAGATCTACGACTCCTTCCGCAAGGAGAACGGGCATGGGATCGCCTCGGAGGACATCCCCACCGCCGACGCCGACGTCGCCACACCCTCGAACTGATCCGGGAGGACCAGCAGCCATGGCCATCACCGATGACGTACGCAAGACGCTCACCGACCCGACCCCGCTCTACTTCGTGGCGGGCACGGCCGATCTCGCCGCCCAGAAGCTCAGGGAGGTGCCGACGCTGGTCGAGAAGATCGTCGCGGAGGCCCCCGAGCGCCTGAACGCGGTGCGCAACACCGACCCGAAGGCCGTCCAGGACCGGGTCACCCAGCAGGCGAAGGACGCCCAGGGCAAGCTCAACGAGGTGCTGGGTTCCCTGGACACCGACATCAAGCGGCTCCGGGACTCGGCGCAGGACCTCGCCCTCCAGGGCGTCGGCCGCGCCGCCGAGCTGGCCGTCAAGGCGCGGGAGCGCTACGACGAGGTCGCCGAGCACGGCCAGGACGTCGTGAAGACCTGGCGCGGCGAGGCGGCCGACGAGGTCGTCGACATCGCCTCCGCGATCGAGCCGACGGACGAGAAGGGCGAGCCGAAGGCGCCGTCGCAGCCGGTCGCGGTGGACTCCTCCAAGGAGGCCCCGAAGGCCACGGCCAAGCCCGCCGCCCCGGCGAAGAAGGCTCCGGCCAAGAAGCCCGCCACCGCCAAGAAGACCGACCCCAGGCCGTCCCACTGAGGTCAGGCGTTTTGTCGGGGGCGTACAAAGGGGCCGGGTACGCACATGGCGTGCCCGGCCTCGTCAGCGGGTACGGTGGCCCGTAATGCTCATGCCTCTTCTCTACTAAGCGTCTCTTCTGAGCGTCTCTTCTAGGCGGTGGACAGCGTGCTGGTGCAAGGTTTCGGCGAGTTGCTGTATTGGGTCTCCTGGGGCCTGCTCCTGTTCAGCCTGTTCGCCTTCGTCGACTCGGTGATCCGCCGCCAGGACGCCTATCGGGCCGCGGACAAGCAGACCAAGCCCTTCTGGATGATCATCCTGGGGCTCGCGGCCGCGGTGAACTTCTTCATGGGGATCATGAGCTTCCTGCCGATCATCGGGCTGATCGCGACGATCGTGTACATGGTCGACGTACGCCCGGCGCTGCGGCAGATCTCCGGCGGTGGCCGCGGCTGGCCGCGGGGGCGCGGCTCCAGCTCCGACGGGCCGTACGGGCCCTACAACGGCGGCCGGTAACGCGCTCAGCAGCGCTATCAGGGCTCAGCAGGACAAAGGCAAGGGCGGCGTCTCAGCCGCGGTCGAGCAGGAGCACGGCCAGGTCGTCCGTCAGCTCGCCGCCGTTCAGCGACCGCACCTCGGTGACCGTGGCGTCCAGCAGCTCTTCGCCGCGCAGCCCAGTCGCCATCTGACGGGCGACGATCTCGACCATCCCCTCCTGGCCGAGCCGCTGCACCCCGTGTCCGACGCGGCCCTCGATCAGCCCGTCGGTGTACATCATCAGACTCCAGGCGCCGCCCAGATCCACCTGGCGGCGCGGCCAGCGGGCGTTCGGCAGCAGGCCGAGCGCGGGGCCGTTCTCGTCCGTGGGCAGCAGCCGGGGCGCCATGCCGGGCCGTACGGCCAGCGGTGAGGGGTGCCCGGCGAGGCAGACCCCGGCCCGGCGACCGTCCGGGGCGATGTCGACGGTGCACAGGGTCGCGAAGATCTCGTCGTCCGGGCGCTCGTTCTCCAGCACCTGCTGAAGGGTGCCGAGCAGCTGGTCGCCGCAGAGCCCGGCGAAGGTCAGGGCGCGCCAGGCGATCCGCAGCTCCACGCCGAGGGCGGCCTCGTCGGGGCCGTGGCCGCAGACGTCGCCGATCATCGCGTGCACGGTGCCGTCCGGGGTGCGGACGGTGTCGTAGAAGTCGCCGCCGAGCAGGGCCCGGCTGCGGCCGGGCCGGTAGCGGGCGGCGAAGCGCAGTCCGGAGCCCTGGAGCAGCGGGGTGGGGAGCAGTCCGCGCTCCAGCCGGGCGTTCTCCTGGGCGCGCAGCCGGGACTCGGTGAGCTGGCGCTGCGCGAGGTCGGAACGTTTTCGCTCGACCGCGTACCGGATGGCGCGGCTGAGGATGCGGCCGTCCAGCTCGTCGCGGAAGAGGAAGTCCTGCGCCCCGACCCGGACCGCCTCGGCGGCGCGCTCGGCGTCGTCCTCGGCGGTGAGGACCAGGACGGCCTGCGTAGGCGCGAGCTTCAGTACGGAGCGCAGTGTGTCGAGCGTGTCCTCCGCCTCGTGCTCGGGGCCGGGCAGGGCCAGGTCGAGCAGGATGCACTGCACGCCGTCGGTGAGCAGCCGGGAGGCCTCGGTGAGGTTACGGGCGGTGCGGATACGGACCCGGTTGCCTTCGGTGTCCAGCATCTCGGGGACGTTGAACGCGCCCGCCGGATCGTCCTCGATCACCAGCAGGGTGAGCCCGCTGTCGGGCAGGGCGGCCGGCCGGGCCTCGGTGGCCAGGGCCTCCCGCTGCCTCGGCACGGGTACGGACATCGCTCGATTCCTTCCCTCCCCCCGAGGGCGCGGCGCCCGCCGCCGACCGGCGGACCGCACGAACCGGCTCACACACCGACTGGTCGGTTTCAGGGCATGCAAGCCGGATACTGCCAGGCGACTTTAGCGCCCGGTCCGGGCCCCGCGGAATGACCTCCCGGACGCCACTTTTGTCATATGCCCCACGCCCTGGGCGACTTGGGGGAATCCGGACAGAGGCCGGGATGACAAACGTCACGCGAACTCGTCGCCCTTTTGTGGAACCGCACACGGTTGACGCGATTCGCGCCCCAACCACACCGGGGCGGTGCGGACATACCAGGCGAATAGCGCTCGTGGCACGAAATCTGCCCGAATCAGGAGTCGTCCGGGCGCACCACGCCCAGGATCGGCATCGATCCCGCCCCCGCCAGGGTGACCGGGCGGCCCGGGCGCGGGGCGTGGACGATGGCGCCGTCGCCCACGTAGATCCCCACATGGCTGGCGTCCTTGAAGTAGATGACCAGGTCGCCGGGGCGCATCCGCGCGGTGTCCACCTTCGGCAGCAGCCGCCACTGCTCCTGCGAGGTCCGCGGGATGGCCCGCCCGACCGAGGCCCAGGCCCGCTGGGTCAGGCCCGAGCAGTCGTAGCCGTCCGGGCCCACGGCGCCCCATACGTAGGCCTTGCCGATCTGGGCCGTCGCGAAGTCGATCGCGCGCCGCCCCACGGCGCTCGACCGTCCGCCCACCTCTCGCAATATGCCGGTCTTGAGCCATTTCGCCTGGGATGACCGGTCCCGCTTCTCCTGGAGCTGCCGCAGCCGGTCCCGCTCCCCGGCCTCCAGCCGCGACTCCAGCCGCCGGGCCCGGGCGAGCTTTTCGGTGATCTCCTTCTTGGCCGCCGCCTTCTTCGCCCGGCTCCGGTCGAGCCGCTCCCACTCATGGGAGGCGGATGCGGCGTACCTGTCGAGCGCCTCCCGCGTGCGCTCCAGCCGGTTCATCAGCCCGCGGGCCGCCTTCTCGCCCTTGCGCGCGAGGGCGAAGTCGTCGAGGAAGGCACCGGGGTCGCCGCCCAGCAGCAGCCGCACCTCGGGCGGCATCCCGCCGCCGCGGTACTGGGCCCGCGCCACCGCCCCGGCGCGCTCCCGCAGTCCGGTCATCTCCTTCTGCGACGCCACCACGGCCCGTGCGATCTTCACGATCGACTTCTCCTGGCGCGTCTGTCTCTCCCGCGCGAGGTTGTAGGCGTCGGTGGCTGATTCCGCTTGCCGGTAGAGGCCGTCCACGTCCGCGCGGACGTTCTCCAGCCGCCCGCCGCCGGACGCGGTGTCACCGGCGCCGTCCGGCACCGGTTCCGGTTTACCGGGGGCGGCGTACACCGCGCCGGATAAGGCCGACGTTCCCAGCGCGCAGACGAGCGCGACGGCCGCGCCCCTCCCTCTCCCGTCCCATCTCACCCCGGCCTCCTCTCATGTAGGGGACGGATAGTGACATGCCGTACCGCAATCCGACAGAGCCACGCGCCGGTCGGCGGCGCAACGCGACGCGATCCGGGGTTTTACGGGGACAGAAGTGGACGGAAGCCGCCCCGCGACCACGCCGTGACCCAGCCGTTACCCGGACACCACACTGACGGCCGAGGTTCACCGCTCGTTAACTCTTCCCCTTCGGTCGCTTCATCTGATCTGCCTAATTTCAGCCCTACTGGCGTGCGTACCGAGCCCCGTGCCCGGCCGCGCGCCCAGCGCACATCCATCCCAGCGCACCACTAGTTCGCGCGCCGTCCCCACCGGCGGCTTCTGGAAGGAACCCCCGCAAGTGAAGCTTCAGCGCAACAACCGGCTTCGCGCCATCGCCGCCGGTGCCCTCGCCCTGTCCGGCGCCTTCGTCCTCACCGCCTGCGGTTCGGACAACAACTCCGGCGGCGGTGGCGCCCAGTCCACCGGCGACATCAAGTGCGAAGGCAAGGGGCAGCTGCTGGCCTCGGGCTCATCCGCGCAGAAGAACGCCATGGACCTGTGGACGAAGAACTACGGCGCGGCGTGCAAGGACGTCAAGCTCAACTACAAGGCCACCGGCTCGGGTGCGGGCATCCAGGAGTGGCTGCAGGGCAAGACCGCCTTCGCGGGCTCCGACTCGGCGCTCAAGCCCGAAGAGGTCGCGTCCTCGAAGAAGATCTGTAAGGGCGGCCAGGGCATCAACCTGCCGATGGTCGGCGGCCCGATCGCGGTCGGCTTCAACGTCCCCGGCGTCGACAAGCTGACGCTCGACGCCGAGACCCTCGGCAAGATCTTCAACTCGGACATCAAGACGTGGGACGACCCCGCGATCAAGAAGCTCAACCCGGGCGTGAAGCTCCCGAGCCTCAAGATCCAGGCCTTCCACCGCTCGGACGAGTCCGGCACCACCGACAACTTCACCAAGTACCTCAAGGCCGCCGCCCCCAAGGCGTGGCCGCACGAGCCGGGCAAGGCGTGGGAGGGCAAGGGCGGCCAGTCCGCCGACGGTTCCTCCGGCGTCTCCTCGCAGGTCAAGCAGGTCTCCGGCGCGATCTCGTACTTCGAGCTGTCGTACGCGACCGCCAACAGCATCAAGACCGTCGACCTGGACACCGGCGCCTCCGCGCCCGTCAAGGCCACCGTCGAGAACGCCTCGAAGGCCATCTCCGAAGCCAAGCCCAAGGGCACCGGCAAGGACCAGGCCCTCGACCTGGCGTACGACACCAAGGCCGCGGGCGCCTACCCGATCACGCTGGTCACCTACGAGATCGCCTGCGACAAGGGCAACAAGGCCGGAACCCTCAAGGCCGCCAAGTCCTTCCTGAACTACGCGGCGAGCGAAGGCGGCCAGTCCGCACTGAAGGAGCTGGGCTACGCCCCGCTGCCCGACGCGATCGCCAAGAAGGTCCGCGAGAGCATTTCCAGCCTCTCCTGACCTGAAGAGTGCGGCCTGTTCCGCTTCGGCCGACCGGCTGGAGCGGAGCAGGCCGCACCGTCCGGTGCACCGCCGCACCCGGAGCCACACCCCACCCGGCTCCGCAGACCGGAGAACCCATGAAAACGGATATAGAACCCACATCCTCATCCGCCGGGTCACAGCCTTTGGTCGCGACCCGCTCCACCGGCCGGGCCGGTGACAAGATCTTCCTCGGCCTCTCCCGGGGCTCCGGGATCGCCCTCCTGGTGATCATGGCGGCCATCGCGGTCTTCCTCGCGTACCGCGCCGCCATCGCGATCTCCAAGGACGAGGCGAACTTCCTCACCGCCTTCGAGTGGAACACCGGCTCGACGCCGATGCGCTTCGGCATCGCGGTCCTCGCCTTCGGCACGGTCGTCAGCTCGATCATCGCGATGGTCGTCGCGGTCCCGGTCGCCGTCGGCATCGCGCTCTTCATCTCGCACTACGCGCCGCGCCGCCTGGCCACCCCGGTCGCGTACGTGATCGACCTGCTCGCCGCGGTCCCCAGCATCGTCTACGGCCTGTGGGGCGCGCTTTTCCTGGTGCCGCACCTGACCGGGCTGTACACCTGGATGGACAAGTACCTGGGCTGGACCGGGGTCCTCTCGTACCAGGGCGGCGCCGCGCGGTCGCTGTTCACCGTCGGCATCCTGCTGGCGATCATGATCCTGCCGATCGTCACCAGCGTGAGCCGCGAGGTGTTCCGGCAGGTTCCGAAGATGCACGAGGAGGCCGCGCTGGCGCTCGGCGCGACCCGCTGGGAAGTCGTCCGCATGTCGGTCCTCCCCTTCGGCCGCTCCGGCATCATCAGCGCCTCGATGCTGGGCCTCGGCCGCGCGCTGGGCGAGACCATGGCGGTCGCCACCGTGCTGTCCCCCAGCTACCTGATCAACACCAGCCTGCTGGACCCGGGCGGCGGCACCTTCGCGCAGAACATCGCCAGCCACTTCAAGGAGGCCAACGGCAACGGGCGTGACGCCCTCATCGCCTCCGGCCTGGTCCTGTTCGTCATCACCCTGCTGGTGAACGGCGCCGCGCGAATGATCATCGCCCGCCGCAAGGAGTACTCGGGGACCGCAGCATGAGCGATACGACCACCGACACCACCACGCCGCGCGCGTCCGCCCTCCAGCAGGCGCGGCTGCCCCGCTGGGCACCGCTGGGACTGGCCGCGGTCGCGATCGCCGCGGGCGTCGGCATCGGCGCCGGCGCCGGGCTCGGCAACACCACCCAGTGGGGCCTGATCGCCGCGCTGCTCTTCGTCGTCCTCTCCTACGGCGTCACGGCCGCGGTCGAGGGCGGCCGGCAGGCCAGGAACCAGCTGGCCACCGTCCTGGTGTGGCTCTGCTTCCTGATCGCGATCGTCCCGCTGGCCTCCCTGCTCTGGGAGACCATCAACCGCGGCAAGACCGTCCTGGACGTCTACTTCCTCAGCCACTCCATGGACGGCGTCCAGACCATCCTGCCCGGCGGCGGCGCGTACCACGCGATCCTCGGCACCCTGGAGCAGGTCGGCATCGCCACCCTGATCGCGGCCCCGATCGGCCTGCTCACCGCCGTCTACCTGGTCGAGTACGGCCGCGGGCGGCTCGCCAAGGCCGTCACCTTCTTCGTCGACGTCATGACCGGCATCCCCTCGATCGTGGCCGGTCTGTTCATCCTCAGCTTCTGGATCATCATCCTGGGCTTCGACTACTCCGGCTTCGCCGGCGCCATGGCGCTGGCCATCCTGATGATGCCGGTCGTCGTCCGCTCCACCGAGGAGATGCTCAAGCTCGTCCCCGACGAGCTGCGCGAGGCCTCGCTCGCGCTGGGCGTGCCCAAGTGGCGCACCATCCTCAAGGTGGTGCTGCCCACCTCGATCGGCGGGATCACCACGGGTGTGATGCTCGCGGTCGCCCGTATCGCCGGAGAGTCCGCCCCCATCGTGCTGCTGGTCTTCGGCTCCCAGGCGATCAACCCGAACCCCTTCGAAGGCGCCCAGTCGTCGCTGCCGTACTACATCTACGAGCAGTGGCAGCTCGGTAACGAGGCGTCGTTCAACCGCGCCTGGGCCGCGGCGCTCGTGCTCATCGCCTTCGTCATGATCCTGAACCTGGTGGCCCGCGGCATCGCCCGCTGGAAGGCCCCGAAGTCCGGCCGCTGAGGCCGAGAAGAAGAGAAGTGATTCACATGGCCAAGCGCATCGACGTCAGCGGGCTGACCGCCTACTACGGCAGCCACAAGGCCATCGAGGACATCTCGATGACCGTCGAGCCCCGCTCGGTGACCGCCTTCATCGGCCCGTCCGGCTGCGGCAAGTCGACCTTCCTGCGCACCCTCAACCGGATGCACGAGGTCACCACGGGCGGCCGGGTCGAGGGCAAGGTGATGCTCGACGACGAGAACCTGTACGCCTCCGGCGTCGACCCCGTCTCCGTGCGCCGCACGGTCGGCATGGTCTTCCAGCGCCCCAACCCGTTCCCGACGATGTCGATCTTCGAGAACGTGGCGGCCGGGCTGAAGCTGAACGGCTCGTACCGCAAGAGCGAGCTGCGGGACGTCGTCGAGAAGTCCCTCAAGGGCGCCAACCTGTGGAACGAGGTCAAGGACCGGCTGAACAAGCCGGGCGCCGGGCTCTCCGGCGGTCAGCAGCAGCGGCTGTGCATCGCCCGCGCCATCGCGGTCGAGCCCGACGTGCTGCTGATGGACGAGCCCTGCTCGGCGCTCGACCCGATCTCGACCCTCGCCATCGAGGACCTGATCGGTGAGCTCAAGGAGCGCTTCACGATCGTCATCGTGACGCACAACATGCAGCAGGCGGCGCGCGTCTCGGACCGTACGGCCTTCTTCAACCTGGCCGGCGTCGGCCAGCCCGGCAAGCTCATCGAGATCGACGAGACCGAGCGGATCTTCTCCAACCCGTCCGTCCAGGCGACCGAGGACTACATCTCCGGCCGCTTCGGCTGACATCAAGCCCCTCGCCTCCGGGCGAGGCCCCGCCCCATGGGCGGGGAACGGCGTCCTGCGGTGCTGCATGGCGGTGCCACCGCACGACGAAAAGGGCCCGCCCCCGGCTTCCCGGGGGCGGGCCCCACTGCGTTTCACCTGCTCGTCGGCGTCGGCCGAAGGCCAACCTGCTCGCAGGGGTCAGCCGAAGGCGAGGTCGACGATCCAGTAGCTGAGGGCGGCGACTCCGGCCGCCGCGGGCATGGTGATGAACCAGCCGAGGATGATGTTCTTAGCGACCCCCCAGCGCACCGCGTTCACGCGCTTGGTCGCCCCCACACCCATGATCGCCGACGTGATGACGTGCGTCGTCGAGATCGGCGCCTGGAACATGAACGACGCGGTGTACATGACCGAGGCCGCCGTCGTCTCGGCGGCGAAGCCCTGCGGCGGGTCCAACTCGATGATCCGGCGGCCCAGCGTGCGCATGATGCGCCAGCCGCCCGCGTACGTGCCGAGCGAGAGCATCGCGGCGCAGGCGATCTTCACCCACACCGGGATGGCGTCCCCCTGATCCTCGACACCGCCGATGACCAGGGCCATCACCACCACACCCATGGTCTTCTGGGCGTCCTGGAGACCGTGGCCGAGCGCCATGGCGGCGGCCGACACGGTCTGGGCTATCCGGAAGCCGCGCTTCGCCTTGTGCGGGTTGGACTTACGGAACATCCAGAGGATGGCCACCATGACGAAGTAGCCGAGCACCAGGCCGATGACGGGCGAGATAACCATCGGGAGGACGACCTTCTCCACCACCCCGGTCCAGTGCACGGTGCTGGAACCGGCGAGCGCCGCGCCGACCAGGCCGCCGAACAGGGCGTGCGAGGAGGAGGACGGCAGTCCGTAGTACCAGG
>Ga0307508_10002229_pt1 | contig 20645 bp, 19 predicted proteins | sample 9_EM_MG_FD_203089 | JGI IMG/M metagenome (GOLD analysis project Ga0307508, IMG submission 203089) | Populus trichocarpa ectomycorrhiza microbial communities from riparian zone in the Pacific Northwest, United States - 9_EM | ecosystem: Host-associated > Plants > Roots > Unclassified | place...
CCTTGCTGAGCGGGCTGGCGCCGGGCGCCATGACCACTGCCACTTGGGCGTGGGCCGGGCTGCACAGCAGCGTGGCACCGACCAGGACCAGTGCGGTAACGATGTGGAATGTGTTCTTCATGGTGTTCTCTCGGCGGTGGCGTCAGAACACGAAGTCGACAGCGACGCTGACGAGGTTCACCGTGCCGCCCGGCTGGTAACTGGGCGACTTGTTGGCGAGCTGGCCGCTCGCGTTTCCCCCCAGCCTCATGTGGTCGACCTGCAGCTTGGCCGCGGCGTTTTTCGTGAAGTCCCAGCGCAGGCCCAGCGAGACGCTCTTCTGCGACGTGGCCGCCGCGCTGGCCAGCGTGGCATTCACGCCGGCATTGAGCATGGCGGCGCCAGCGGCCAGCTGACCCGGCAGCCCAGTGGTGGTGATGCCGGCCTCGGTGCGGGCGACCGTCCTGTTTTCGGCCAACGTCGCATACGGCGTCCACGTGCCGTGGCGGTAGCCGGCGCTGGTGTACCAGTAGTTGGCGCGGCCGAAGATGCCCTTGCCGACGAAGTGGCCGTACTCGCCCATGGCAAACCAGTTGCCCGGGTCGTACGAGGCACCGATCGACAAGGTCTGGCGCGAAATGCCTTCGAGCGCGTACTTCTGCGCCAGCGCATAGGACTGAGCGCCGGCCGCCTGGATGCTGGCGACGGGGATGGCGGAGGCCGCGGCACCGAAGCCGTTCAGCCCCGCGATCAGCGGGTCGACGCTGCTTCCAATGAGGTCCAGCTTGGTCGAGAGGTAGCCGACACGCAGCGTCGTGGCGCCCATCTCCAGGGTGTTGTTGATGCCCCAGCTCGGGTTGGCCTTGGCCTTGCCGCCGCTGGGCAGCTTGGCGGTGCTGGTGCCGTAGAAGCCCGAGACGGTGTTGATGGCGTCGCCGAAGCGCATCGCGTAGGCGCCGTCAATGCCGTCGTTGCTGGTGATCGTGTTGCCGCCATAGACCTCTTGCGGCAGGCGCACCCAGGGGTTGGCGTAGCCGATGTGGCGGGTCTGCGAGAGCAGGTAGGCCGGCAACACAATGCGGCCCAGGCGCACGCGCAGCGCGGGCGTGAACTGGTACTGGACATTGGCCCACTCGACCTGTGGCGTCCAGCTGTTGTCGTACTGGTGCTGGGTCATGACCTGCAGCACGGCCGACAGCTCGGGCGTGAACTGGGCTGTCAGCTGGCCGCCGAGCTTGCTGTCGGGGTTGAAGCTGGTGGCTTGGGTGCGGCCGGCGCCGTTGGGCTGCATGTTGCTGCCCACAAAATCGGCCTCGCGTTCGCTCGAATGCACGGCTGCGATCGTGCCAAAGCCGCTGAACGACCAGATGGAGGCGTCGCCTTCGGCCGCCTGTGCCGCTCCGGTCAGCGCCAGCAACAGAGCGGCCATCAGCGGCGGCAACGGAAAGTTCATCATCGGGTCTCCTGCAGGATCATTTGCGTACCACTCGTTATCGGAATCACTCGATCGGAACATGAACGGCGTTCGTCGCCAAAGAGCATGAACTGTCAGGCCTGCCATGAAAATTGCGTTCCGCCAAAGTGTGGAACCGGCTCCACTTGGCTTGGCGTGACGACAGATGCCAACCCGTTCACGGTGGGCACATTTGGATACCCCTCAGACCAAAGCCTGGGAGAATCCCGTACATGACTTCGACCGACCTCCAGGCCACCGTGGCCCACATGGGTGCAGCCGCACGCGCGGCGAGTACCAAGATGGCGGCGGCCTCCACGGCCGCGAAGAATGCCGCCCTGCTGGCGCTGGCCCGGCTGCTGCGCGAAAGCGGCGCGCCCCTGGCCGAGGCCAACCAGAAAGACATTGCAGCAGCCACAGCCGCCGGCCTCGCCGCCCCGATGGTCGACCGGCTGCGCCTGAGCGAGAAGGTGATCGCGACCGTGGCCGAAGGCTGCGAGCAGATCGCCGCCATGCCCGACCCGATCGGTGAAATCACCGGTGTGCGGCAGCGCCCGAGCGGCATCAGCGTCGGCCAGATGCGCGTGCCGCTAGGCGTGTTCGGCATGATCTATGAAAGCCGGCCGAACGTGACCATCGAGGCGGCATCACTCGCCATCAAGAGCGGCAACGCCTGCATCCTGCGCGGCGGATCGGAGGCCATCCACTCCAACCTTGCGCTGTGGAAGCTGGTGCAAGCCGCCTTGGTCGAAGCCGGTCTGCCGCCCGACGCAGTGCAACTGGTGCAGACCACCGACCGTGCCGCCGTGGGCTACCTGATCGCCTCGCCCGAGTCGGTGGACGTGATCATTCCGCGCGGCGGCAAGGGCCTGATCGAACGCATCAGCCGCGAAGCCAAGGTGCCGGTGATCAAGCACCTCGACGGCAACTGCCACGTGTACGTCGACGCCGTCGTCGACCTCGAGATGGCCGTGCGCGTGACCGACAACGCCAAGACGCAGAAGTACAGCCCCTGCAATGCGGCCGAGTCGCTGCTGGTGCACGAAGCCATCGCACCGGCCTTCTTGCCGAAGATCGGCGCGGTGCTCGCGGCCAAGGGTGTCGAGATGCGGGTCGATGGCGCGAGCATGGCGCTGCTGCAGGGCGTGCCACAAGCGCAGTTGACACAAGCCACCGAGCAAGACTGGAGCGAGGAATACCTCGCCCCCATCATCAGCGTGAAGGTGGTGGCCAGCCTCGACGAGGCCATTGCCCACATCAACCGCTACAGCTCGCACCACACCGACGCCATCCTCACCGACAGCCACAGCCACGCGATGCGCTTCTTGCGCGAGGTCGACTCGGCCAGCGTGATGGTCAACGCCAGCACACGCTTCGCCGACGGCTTCGAGTACGGGCTGGGTGCCGAAATCGGCATCAGCACCGACAAGTTCCACGCCCGCGGCCCGGTCGGGCTGGAAGGGCTCACCTCGATGAAATGGGTCGTGCTCGGCCAGGGAGAAATCCGCTCATGACCCCTCGCCGCGCGCTCGTGCTCTTCTCCGGGGGGCAAGACTCCACCGTGTGCCTGGCCTGGGCGCTCGAGCAGTACAGCTACGTCGAGACCATCGGCTTCGACTACGGCCAGCGCCACAACGTCGAACTCGAATGCCGCCTGGCCGTGCGCTCGCAGATCTACACGCAGTTCCCGCAGTGGGGCGGCCGGCTGGGCGAAGACCACCTGATCGACCTGTCGCTGCTGGGCCAGCTGTCGGACACCGCACTCACGCAGGAACGCGCGATCGAGATGACATCGACCGGCCTGCCCAACACCTTCGTGCCCGGCCGCAACCTGCTGTTCTTCACCTTCGCCGCCGCCATCGCCTACCGGCGCGGCTTGAACGTACTGGTCGGCGGCATGTGCGAGACCGACTACTCAGGCTACCCCGATTGCCGCGACAACACGCTGAAGTCGCTGCAGGTGTCGCTCAGCCTGGGCATGGACACGCCCATGGCCATCGAGACCCCGCTGATGTGGCTCGACAAGGCGCAGACCTGGGCGCTCAGCGCCACGATGGGCGGCGAGCGGCTGAACGAGCTGATCGTCGAGAACACGCACACCTGCTACCTGGGTGACCGCGAGCACCGGCACGAGTGGGGCTACGGCTGCGGGCAGTGCCCCGCGTGCGCACTGCGGGCACGCGGCTACAAGGCCTGGCGTTCGCGCAACGCGCCGTCGTTCGAGGCCACCGATCGAATGGATTTATAGGGGCCCCCCAGTCGCTACGCTCCTGCCCCCAAGGGGCGCCGCCTGGCGGCCCGGCAAAGCCGGCTCCGCGGGCGTTGCTGGATGAATGCTTCGCTGCCCTCGCATAACTCGCCGACCTTTCGAACACACACAACCCGTTCAGGCTGACCCTTCGACAAGCTCAGGACAGGGTCCGCTGCGCGGATCGAAGCCCCGCTCGATCTCAACCCACCCAAGGCGCCAATGCTTTCGTCCCTGAAGATGTCAGCTGCAAGGCCCTTGAATCCTTGACCTTGCGCAACCACGACTTCGCCACTGCGTGTTCCAGCAAGGCCACGGCCAAGGTGCCGGCGAGGTGGTCGCGGCGCTCTGACCAGTCGAGGCAGGGGTAGGCGAAGCGGCGCGTGGTGCTCGATGAAGGCAGTTCGACGCCGAGGTCGGCAAGTTCTTCGCGGCCCGTTTCCGTGAGGGCGAAATGGCCGTCTTGCGGCACCAGCGTTCCGCGCGCGAGCAGGCCTTCGAACAGCTTCACGCCGAGTTCGCCCGCGAGGTGGCTGTAGCAGGTGCGTGCGGCCTTCAATGGCTTGTAGGCGCCTTGCTCCCACTTGCCGGCCCCCGCGCTGCGCTCGGCGACCAGCGACAAAGCTTCGAGCGCATGGGCGATGTCGGCATCGGCCAATCGAAAGTAGCGGTGCCGGCCTTGGGTGCGCGCGACCACCAGTTCGCTGTCAACCAGCTTCGCGATGTGCGTGCTGGCGGTTTGCGGCGTCACGCCCGCGGCCTGCGCCAATTCACCTGCAGCCAGGAAGCCGCCACCCATCAGCGCCGACAGCATGCGGGCGCGTGTCGGGTCGCCGATCATCGCGGCGATCTTGGCGAAGCGGGGCTCGGGTGAAGTCACAGCGTGGAGCGTAGAACAAGGTAGCTGCCCAAGGCCAGCAAGCCGCTGAAGAAGATCTTCTTGAACAGCTCGGGCTGCACGCGCAAGCGCACCCACTGCCCCAACGCCATGCCGAGCAAGGCGGGCAGCAGCGCCAGCAGCGAGCCCACGACATTGCCCATCTCCAGCGCGCCGCCGCTGCGCAGGCTCACCGCCAACGCGATGGTCGAGACCAGGAACGAAATGCCGAGCGCACGAACCAGGTCTTCCTTCTCCAGCCCCAGCGCATTGAGATACGGCACGGCCGGGATCACGAACACGCCGCTGGCCGCCGTCACCAAACCGGTCGCCAGGCCGACCACCGGCGACAACCAGCGCTCATGCTGCGCCGGCACATGCAGCCGCACCTTCAGCAGGCCCAGCAAGGCGTACGCGACCAGGGCCACGCCCAATGCCGCGGTGACGCGCGCCGAGCCGCCGCCCTGCCCCGTCAGCCACCCGGCACCGGCCGCGATGCCCAGGCACACACCCGCAAGCATCGTGGCCATGCGCCGCACAAGAGCCCACCAGCCCGGCCCAAAGATTTGCCACAGGTTGGTGACGAGCGAAGGCAGCACCAAGAGCGCCGCAGCCTGCGCCGGCGCCATGGTCACACTGAGCAGGCCCATCGCGACCGTCGGCAAGCCCATGCCGATGACACCTTTGACGAAGCCGGCGAGCACGAAGACGGCACCGCCCAAGGCCAGCAATTGAAACGAGTCGATTGAGTTCATAAGTCACATCATGTCGGCTCGGGGCTGGCCGATGCTTCGGGCTGCGTCGAAGTGTGGGTTCCCCGTCGTATAGAGTGCGCTCGGGTTCAACCGGAGGAGCCAAACATGAGCACCACGCAGATCGTGAGCTGGATCGTCCTCGCCGTCATCATCTTCTGGGGCGTCGGCGCCTACAACCGCCTGGTTCGCTTGCGCAACGTGATCGCCAACTCGTTTGCGCAGATCGACGTGCAGCTCAAGCGGCGCTACGACCTCATTCCCAATCTCGTTGAAGTGGCGCGCAAATACGCCGCCCACGAACGCGAAACCCTGGAGGCCGTGACGGCTGCGCGCAACCAGGCCAAGGCCGCCGCCGACGTGGCACGCAGCCGGCCCGCCGCAGCCGGCCCGATCACCAGCCTGACGATGGCCGAAGAAGTGCTCGGCACCGCGATGGGCAAGCTGATGGCGCTGGTCGAGGCCTACCCCGAGCTGAAGGCCGACCAGAGCCTGCGCGAGCTGGCCGAAGAACTCACCAGCACCGAGAACAAGGTAGCCTTCTCGCGCCAGCTCTTCAATGATGCGACGCTCGACTACAACAACGCGGCCCAGCAGTTCCCCACCAGCATGATGGCCAACCTGTTCGGCTTTCGCAGTGCGGCCATGCTGCAGTCGACCGCGAGTGAGGCCGAACGAACCGCGGTGCGCGTGCAGCTCTGAGCCCATGACGTGAGGTTCCGCCAGCAGCAGGACGACGCGCGCCGCGCGACCCAGCAGCTGCTCGCGCTGTTCGCCTTGCTGCTGCTCGCGCTGGTGGTGGCCGTCAACGGCCTGCTGCTCGGCGTGTGGTGGCTGCTCGCCTCGTGGCTGCCGTTCGGCCTGCCGTCTCTGTTCATCGAGACCAACACCGCCGTGGTGCTGCTGTTCGTGCTCGGTGGCGCCTGGGTCGAACTGGGCCGCCTGCGCGAGGGCGGCGGCCTGCACGTGGCCGAGTGGGCCGGCGGCCGGCTGCTCACCGACCCACGCGAGCTGGGCGAGCGCCGCCTGCTCAACGTGGTCGACGAGATGGCGCTGGCCAGCGGCCTGCCGCGCCCCGCGGTGTTCGTGCTCGAACGCGAAGACGCCATCAACGCCTTCGCGGCCGGTTGGTCGCCCGAGACCTCGGTGGTGGCGGTGACGCGCGGCGCCCTGCAGCGCCTGACACGCGACGAGCTGCAAGGCCTGGTGGCGCACGAGTTCGGCCACATCCACCAGGGCGACCTGCGACTCAACATGCAGCTGCTCGCGCTGGTGTGGGGCCTGTCGCTGGTGCACGGCTACGGCCTCTCGCTGACCGAGCCCGACGAGGCTGGCCGGCGCTCGGCCTTCGGGCTGCTGGTCGGCCCCGTGTTCGTGGCAGCCGGCCTGCTGGGCTGGATCGCCGGGCAGCTCTTGCAGGCCGCCGTGTCGCGCCAGCGCGAGCTGCTGGCCGACGCCTGCGCAGTGCAGTTCACCCGCAGCCGCGACGGCCTGGGCGGCGTGCTGCGCAAGGTCTGGCACCAGCTGCTCAAGCGCGAAGACCGGCTCACCCGCGTGCCCGCCCGGCTGCTGGCCGCCATGCTGCTGCAAGCCCCGCCGAGCTGGCTCGCCACACACCCACCGCTGCCCGAAAGGCTGCGCCGGCTGTATGGCCACGGCGTCGAGCCCCTGCCCGCGCCGGTGCTCGCCGTGGCCGACGCTGCCGCCGAACCCTACAAGCCAGCCGCACCTTCTTCCACCCCCATGGCCTGCGGCGTCGCCTATGCTGTACCCATGGCCGCACACCCCACCCCGCCCGCCAACCACGTGCCGCGCGCCACCGTCACCAGCGACGACGAGCGCGAAGCCATCGACCGGCTGTCGCGCCTCAACGGCCCCGGCGAGTTGCGCGCCACCATCCTGGCCCTGCTGCTGACCCCCGGCAGCCAGCGCGAGCGCCGCGCCTGGCAAGACGAGACCCGCGGCCTGAGCACCGCCCAGGCCCTGCGCGACGAAGTGAAAAAGCTCGGCCCCGCCGTGCGCCTGCCCTGGCTCGAGAACCTGCTGAGCCGCGTGGCCCGCGCACCGCTGCTCGACCGCCAGACGCTGATGGAATCGGCCCGCCGCGTGATGGCCGCCGACGGCCAGGTGCGCCCGGTCGACCGCCTTCACCTGCTGCTGATGCGCCAGCGCCTCGGCGAAGGCCAGGCCGTCAAGCCGTCGACCGATGCGCACAACGACATGACGCAGCTCTCGCTGCACACACTGCGCCAGATCGCCGCGCTGACCGCCTTCCTCGCGCGCCTGCTGCCCGACGGCGAAGCCTGGTACGCCAGCGTCATGCACCACTGGCTGAAAGACGAAGCGCTGCCTCCCTGCGAAGCCCCCGATGCCGATGGTCTGGTGCACGCGCTGCATGAGGTGCAGGCCCTCCCGTGGATGCTCAAGCCCGTGCTCGTGCGCGCCTGGCTCGACGCCGCGCTGCTGCACAAAGACTCCAGCTCGCTCGCCCCCGAAGCCGCCGACGCCCTGCGGCTCGCAAGCCAGCTGCTCGACTCGCCGCTGCCGCCCGAGCTGGCGCGGCACTACGTGGAGCCGGTCGCGGCCTAGCAGCCTGTCGGGCGGCTGCGCAGGTTCACTTCTTCTTGCTCAGCAGCGAAAGGAATTCGCTGCGCAGGTTGGCGTCTTTCAGGAACGAGCCGCGCATCACGCTGTTGGTCATCATCGCGTCGTCGTCTTTCACGCCGCGCCAATGCATGCAGAAGTGGTCGGCTTCCATCACGATGGCCAGGCCGTCGGGCTTGACGCGCGATTCAAGCTCGTTGGCCAGCATCACCACGGCCTCTTCCTGGATCTGCGGGCGCGACATGATCCAGTCGCAGATGCGCGCGTACTTGCTCAGGCCGATCAGGTCGGAGTGCTCGTTCGGCAGGATGCCGATCCACACCTTGCCCATGATCGGGCACAGGTGGTGCGAGCAGGCGCTGCGCACGTTGACCGGGCCGACGATCATCAGCTCGTTGAGCCTCTCGACGTTGGGGAACTCGGTGACCACCGGCATCGGCAGGTAGCGGCCGCGGAACACCTCGGTGATGTACATCTTGGCCACGCGGCGCGCGGTGTCTTGGGTGTTGTGGTCGCTCACGGTGTCGATCACCAGCGACTTCAGCACCTCGTGCATCTTGGCCGCTACCTCTTCACGCAACTCATCGAGCTCGCCTTCGCGGATGAAGGCGGCGATGTTGTCGTTGGCGTGATAGCGGCGCTCGGCCCCCACGACGCGATAGCGGATGCGCTCGGAGGCGCTGAGTTTGGCAAGCTCTTCCTCGCTTCTGAAGATCGGTGAAGGGGTGTCGCCGGACATGGCGGCTCCTGATAGGGCTGTGGGAAGCGTCGATTGTGCAGGCGAAGCCTCACCCCCGCGCGGCCGATGCCTTGCCTCGCGTTCGCAGCGTCTCAGGCGGCCACCAGCACCCGGTCGCGCCCGGCGGTCTTGGCGCGGTACAGCATGTCATCGGCGCGGGCGATCGTCTCCTGCATGGTCTCGCCCTCGCGGTGGGAGGTGATGCCTCCCGAGAAGGTGACACGCAGCTCGGGCCGATCGCTCCAGGTCTCGACACTGGCCAGGCGAGCGCGCAACCGTTCCACCACCAGCTCGGCATCGGCCAGGTGGGTGTCGGGCAACAGCAGCAAGAACTCCTCGCCGCCCCAGCGCGTGAGCACGTCCGTGTCGCGCAGCACCGGCTTGGCCACGCGGCCAACCATGCGCAACACTTCGTCGCCCGCGGCGTGGCCCAGGGTGTCGTTGACACGCTTGAAGTGGTCGATGTCGATGAGGCACAGGGTGAGCGGCGCTTGGTCGCTTTGGGCGCGCGTGGCTTGCAGGGCCAGCAAATCCTGGGCGTGACGCCGGTTGGGCAGGCCGGTCAGCTCGTCGCGGGTGGCAAGCAAGCGGATGCGCTCCAGCGCTCCGCTCAGTTCGATCTTCTGGCTGCGCAACCTGTCGCGCATCTCGCTCAGCTGGCCTGCCAGTGCGGCGATCGTGGGCAATACCACGGCACTGAAAAGGAAATGATGGCTTTCGATGAAGAGCGGGAACAGTTGCGGCGCACGCATCCACGACAGACCCATGGACAGGCCCAGTGCCACCACCGCAAACCAGCCCAGCTGGCGGCAGCCGCGCGGTGTCACGTTGAAAGAGCCATAGATCAGCACCAGCGCAACAATCATCAGCAGCATGCCGCGCACATGGGGATTGATGGCATATGCCAAGGCCAGCGCCACGATGGCAAACACCATTTGCACTATCGTCACGGCCAAGTCAGTGAAGCGTCGGCTCAACGGGCTGCGCATGACGGCGTATGAAACCACCACCGTCGCTCCCATGAAAGCCACGAACTCGATCACACCCGAGATCGGCGCGAACTGGCTCCAGAAAAAGTAGGCGTGCAGCTGGAGCAGCATGCTGAACGCATAAACGCATGCGGCCAGCAGAAAGCGGCGCAAATGTTTTCGCTGGCGAGGCTCGGAGCCGAGCACGAGCTGGCCGAACGATATGGAACACGGGTATGACATGGCTGGCCGGCCCCCAAAACCTGACAAGGCGCGGCCGACATGCCAGGGTTATCGACAGCGCACGCTCCGACTTGAGCCAAGGCAGGCTGCTGACACAACGCTGTCAGCAGGCCCCGCGCAGCATCACGTCTCCCCCAACATCAACAGAGACACCATGGCACAACACACCCAACACCACGCCGTCAACTGGTTCGAGATTCCCGTCAGCAACATCGACCGCGCCCAGGCCTTCTACGAGAAGCTGCTTGCCACCCCGCTGCGCCGCGAACACATGGGCGAGCACACGCTGGCCGTCTTCCCGTATGACGACAGCGCCGTTGGCGGCTGCCTGATGGCCGGTTCGGGCATCGAGCCGTCGAGTCAGGGCGCGCTCGTCTACCTCAACGCCAAGCCTTCGCTCGACGCCGTGCTCGCCCGCGTCGAAGCCGCCGGCGGCCGCATCACCACGCCCAAGGTGCAGCTGCCGGGCGACATGGGCGTGTTTGCCCACGTCACCGACACCGAGGGCAACCGCCTCGGCCTGCACGCACTGGCTTAGCATCACGGTCCAGCGCAGGGAGACACGCCCATGAAGCTCGGCTACACCATCGTCTACGTGAGCGACGTTGCCGCATCGCTCGATTTCTTCGAGCGTGCCTTCGGCCTGCCGCGCCGCTTTCTGCACGAGAGCGGCGCCTACGGCGAGGTGGAAACCGGCGCCACCGCGCTGGGCTTCGCACAGCACGCCACGGCGCGCGGCAACCTCGGCCACGACTATGTGGACGCCGCCGGTTCCAGGCAACCGCTGGGCATGGAGATCGGCCTCGTCACGGCCGACGTGCCCGCCGCCTGCCAGCGGGCCGTGGAGGCCGGCGCCACGCTGCTCGCGCCACCGGCCACCAAGCCCTGGGGCCAGACCGTCGCCTACGTGCGCTGCCCCGACGGCACGCTGGTCGAGCTGTGCACCGCGGTCGGAGGGTGAACGCCATGGAAGAACGCAACAACTGGGTCGCCGTGGCGAGCGCCGAGCACGTGGCGCGCGGCCGCGAGCTGGGCATCATGCAGGTGGGCCATGGCAAGGGCGCGCCGCTCAAGCGCATCCGCGCCGGCGACCGCATCGCCTACTACTCGCCGGTGCAGAAGCTGGGCGAGAAGGAGCCGTGCCAGGCCTTCACCGCCATCGGCACGGTACGCGACGAGCTGGTGTACCAGGCCGACATGTCGGACATGGCCGAGGGCTTCAAGCCGTTTCGAAAAAACGTCGACTACGACCGCCGCGCCCACGACGCCCCGATCCACCCGCTGCTGCCCGAGTTGTCGTTCACCCGCGGCAAGGCCCGCAACTGGGGCTACGCGTTCCGCTTCGGCTTGATCAAGGTGACCGACGACGACATGGACGCCATCGCCCGCGCCATGGGCCGCACGCCGGAACATTCGCACATCCCCCTCGACCACCATGCGACGCGCTGACCGCCTGTTCCAGATCGTCCAGCTGATCCGCGGGCGGCGCCTGAGCACGGCCCAGTTCCTGGCGCAACGACTCGAAGTCTCCGAACGCACGGTGTACCGCGACGTGGCCGAGCTGATGGTGCAAGGCGTGCCCATCGAGGGCGAGGCCGGCGTGGGCTACCGCATGCGTTCGGGGTTTGACCTGCCACCGCTCATGTTCACCCACGAAGAAGCCCAGGCCCTGGTCGCGTCCGTGCGCATCGCACAGCCGCGGCTGGACGCCGCATTGGCAGCGCAGGCTGAAAACGCGCTGTCGAAGATCCTCGCCGTGCTGCCTGTGGCGGCGCGCGCCGCGGCCGAGAGCCTTGCCGTGTACGCACCGCCGATCGAGTTCGACCCCGGCACGCGCGCACGCCTGGAGCCGCTGCGGCTGGCCGCCGAAGCGCGCCGCAAGGTCAGCCTGCATTACCGCGACCTGAAAGACAGCGACAGCGAGCGCACGGTGCGCCCGCTCGGCTGCTTCTACTGGGGCGCGGTGTGGACGCTTGCCGCGTGGTGCGAGGCGCGCGAAGGCTTCCGCAACTTCCGTGTCGACCGCATCCAGCAGCTCGACGTGCTGGACGAAGTCTTCCGCGACGAGCCGGGCAAGACCTTGCCCGACCTGTTTCGCCAGGTGCAGACGGAACGGGCCCAGGCCGAGCAGCGGCCCCAGTGAAAATTCAGTGAGAGCTGCTCAGCGCTGCTGCTCGCCCGCCCAGATGCCGTTGACGTTCACCAGCTCGCACGGTTTCGTGTAGGGCTTGCGGTGCTCTTCGCACACGGCCATCGCGGCGGTGGCAGCCTGCCGGGGCGAGGCCTGGCCCGAGCGCCAGCCGAAGGCGCCGTCGTCCGACGCGGCAAAGGCCTTGTGGCTGGGTTCGCGTGCATAGGTGGCAAAGGCCTCCTGCGCGGCCGGTGACTCCAGGTATTCGGCCACCTGCTGTGCCATCCGCGGGTCGACTTGGGTCTGCTGCTCCGCCCCTTCGCGCGAAGCGTGGCGCATGTTCTTGACGTACCGGTTGTACGACACCAGTGACGAGATCATGATGATGACCATCAACACGCCGATCACCACAGCCACCAGCCCGTTGCCCTGGCGCGGTTGTTCACCATAGTCGTTCTCGCCCTCGGTGCCGGGCCAGAACATCATGACCAGGCTGACCACGCTGCCGAGGTAGGGGATCAGCGTCAGCACTGCCCACCAGCCGCTGCGGTTCATGTCGTGCATTCGCAGCGCCGACGCCCGCACGGCCCAGACGATGAAGGCGAGCGCCAGCAGCCCGAACGGGATCAGCATCAGCATGCTGCGCGTCATCGGGACGAGTACCGCAGCGACGATGCCCGCCAGCGCCACACAGCCCATCGAAGCCATGCCAGCGTTGAAATAGGTGATGCGGCCCATGCGGCCCGAGAAGCCGAGCCCCAGCAGGGGTGGCGGCTCATCGCTGGCCTCGTAAGCGGTGCCGCCGATCTCGGCTTTCGGCGGCGAGAAACGTTCGGCGCGGCGCTCGGCCCGGGCGCGGTCGGCGTCTTCTTTCTTCGCCGCAATGCCGCGAGGCATGTCGGTCGTGCACTCTTTGCAGAAGACACGTTTCGACTGGCGCGTGCCGCAATTCGGGCAGACGATTTCTTCTTCGGCCACAGCCGGTGCGGCGGCAGCTGGCTGCGCGGCCATGGGCTGCAGGGTCAATGGCTGGGGGCCGGCCGGCTTGGCGGCAGCCGGTGCCGCCGGTGGGGGTGATGAGGCCGGCACAGGCGCCGTCAGCGACTCCACGTGCACCCGCACGCCCATCTTCTGCAGCTTCATCACGTAGCGCTCCGCGTCTTCGCGCGAGAGGGCGCGCTTGAGCACCGTGCGCTCGCCCGAGAACATCGCGGCGAGCCGCGCGCCCTCGACCTTGAAGGCTTCGCCGAAGCGGCGTTTCACCTCGTCGGCCTGGAAGCCTCCCAGTATTTCGCCGGCGAACACCAGGCGCACTTCTGCGTTGCTGCTTTCCAAGAATTCCTCCTCGCGGGCGGGCGCTGCGCATCGGATCGCGCAGCGCCCTGTGTTGTCGCGAGAGGATAAGCGAGGGTGCCGGGGTTTACGTGTCAGACGAGCGTGCGCAACTCGTCGAGCATGACTTTGTTGTCAAGATCGAAGTAGTGGGTGTGCGCGTCGGCCCCGAGGCAGAGGTCGCGGTAGTCGGGAACGCGCTGCACGGGCTTGCCTTCGTAGGCCTGCGGGTCCACGGCCAAGGCCGGAATGGCCGGGTCGCGCGCAGCCGTCCACAGCCAGCGGCCGACATAGTCGCCCGCGCCCCACACGTTGACCCAGTGCGCCACGCCCAGGTCGCCCCTCGGGTCGGGTCCGCTCGTCTTGTGGGCCATGCCTGCCGGGCCGAGCACCCAGCCGTACTGGCACGGGAAGCGCAGCGCATACAGCTGCCGCAAGGGGCAGCCGGCGGTGAGCAGGCGGATGTTCTTCGCGGCGAGCCGCTGGCCCAGCAGCACCAGCCGGTCGTTCGCGGCATCGGCGGGCTTCAAGCGGTGGCGGCGCTGCAGGTAGCGCAGCAGGTCGGCCGTGATCACCGTGCCCTGGCTGTGCGAGACGATGACGATGCGCTCGTAGCCCTGGCTCAGCACCTGCTCGAGCACCGCCACGTAGCGCTCGAGGAGCATCACCCGCGGGATGGCCTTGCGCGGGAACTCGCGGAAATGGTTGTCCACGTCGAGCGCAGCATCGAGCGGCGCGCGCAAGGCCTTCAGCTGCTTGAACGCCATGCCGCCCACCGCCACCAGGCCGACGGCGCCGCCGGCGATCGCTACCACCAGCTTGGCCAGCAGGTTGCCCGACCAGGTGCCCATCGGCAGGGTGACGATGCCGAGCCACGGCAGCGAAATGTCGAGCCGCGCGAGCTGGCTGCCCACGAGCAGCACGGCCACGCCCAGCAGCGCCAGCGTGATGAGCCAGCTCCACCAGCGCACCAGCCGGTCGAGCGCGCGGTAGCCCGCCGTCAGCCAGTGCCCCAGGCGCGCCGCGCAGGGCCAGCTCGCAATGCGCAGCTCCACCAGCACGCTGGGCAGGTAGATCAGCGCCACGAAGCCCAGCAAGGCCAGCAGCATGACGGCCACCACCGCGAAGGTGTCGGTGCTGGCGCTGAAGCGCAGGGCCAGGAAGCGGCTGGTCTGCATCTGCCCGTCGAGCGTCATGTCCTGGAACCACCAGGGCGCGTAGTGCAGGCCGCTGACGAACGAGTCGAGCGGCTGCGAGACCAGCGCCCACACCGTCATCACGAAAGCGACGAAGATGCCGACCGACACGAAGAGCCCGAGCCGCGCCGTCACGATGCTCTGGCGGCGCTCCAGCGAACCCTGCTTGCCGGTGCAGGCCCATTCGCCCAGGCCGACCGCCGCGGTGACCAGCAGCGCCATCAGCACCCAGCCGCTCAGCTGCATCAGCAGCAGCACCTCGACCGCACGCATCACGCCCGCGACCATGCGCTCGCCGGCACCGGCCACGTCGTGGGTGGCGGCACCCCAGGCCATGGCGCCGAGCGTGACCGCCATCAGCAGCAGGCCCACGCTGTAGACCGCGCGAAAGCGCTCTTCGCAGTAGGCGAGAAAGCTGCGGTAGACCCACAGCAGCAAGAGCAGCATGCCCAGCAGCACCGCCCAGGCTCCGAGGCGCGGGCTGCTGACGGCGCCCCACGCCAGCAAGGCCGCGCCGAGCACACCGGCCCAGAAGCCGGCGACCCAGGCGAGGCGCAGCGTGTACACGCAGACCACGGCCAAGGCCACACCCGCCACGGCGGCCCCGGCGAGGCCGGCCGTGCGTTCGTGGCCCACCGTCAGCGCCGCTGGCACCAGCACGATGGCGCACACCAGCAGCTGCAGGAACAGCAGCGCCAGCCAGCGCGAGAACACCCAGTTGGCCCAGCGGTGCGAGCGCGCAAGCCAGCGCAGCACGCCGCTGGGCGCGAGCGCCACGTCGGCCAGCGAAATGGTGTCGGCCCCGAGCTTGGAGAGATGAAACACCAGCGTGAACAGCTCGGCGAGGATGCGCGTGGCACTGCCGCCCAGGCGCGACAGGTCGGCCCAGTACATCTCGAACACGTCGCACTGGCGCGTGGCGGTGTCGATGCGGTGGCGCGGCATCTCGTAGTGCTGCGGCGTGATCTCGCTGCGGCGCACCGACGAAGCCTTGGCAATCAGGTAATCGGTGAAGCGCACGCCGTGGTCGACTTCGCCGTCGTCCTGGCTGAGCGCGCTGTTGGCCATCGGCGGCGCATCAGTGTCTTTCTCGGGCCGCTCCCCCAGCTGCGGGTCGAGAAAATCGCTGCGCAACGATTGGCGCAGTGATTTGCTGATGCGCTCGATCCACCCCTTGGGGCTCCAGCGCGCGAACGGCACGGCCGGGTTCAGCGGCGTGATCTCGACCGGCGTGTCGCTGCGGGCGATGTTCCCCTGCGCGCCGGCCGCCAGCTGCAACGCCACCGCCGCCGAGGTTTCGCCGAGCCGCTGGTCCGCGATGCCATGCACCACGATCACGGCCACGCGTTCTGCAGAGTGCGCTTGCGTCATGCTGTGAAGCGTAGGCAAGGCACCGCAAAGAAGTATCCCTAAGGCGTGGGAATCCGCTCGGCCCTGTGCCCCAAATCTTCCCGAGCCGTCTTGCGCGCCATGAGCAGGCGAGCGACGCCGTCCTTTGAGATGCCCTTTGGCCTTTGCCGCTCAATCGGCCGCCCGAGCAGGGCTGGCCGATGCGGACTCACTTGATCTTGATCCGATGCTTCCGGCACATCTTCACCAGCGCCTCTTCGGCCAGGCGCTTGGCGCCGCTCTCACCGTGCACAGAGACAGTGAACCGCCGGTGCTGCCGGATGCCATCGGCTCGCCGAATGGTCGCCTGCCAAATGGCACCCGTGTCGGCGAAGGTGTGCCGCGACACCTTGGCCCGTACGGCTGGCGGCCTGGGCTGTGGCAGCAGGCCGGACTGCCGAAGGCGCTCCCTCTGCTGTTGCTGAGCCGCCTGCTTGTCCCAGGCCAATGGCATGCTGTCGCCTGCCCACTTCGAAGCCGCGCCGAAGAGCTGCTCACACAACGCCTGCGCGTGCGGGCTCACCGCGTAGGTGTTGTGCTCCCCTGTTTCCAGCAGGAAACGGCGCCTGGCCTCGATCGCAAGGTCTCTTGCACCGTCCTCACCGAACGTGTCGACTGGAAATGCGGCCCGCCGGGCTTTGTGGCCCACCTTATGCAGCGTCGCCATCCAATACACGGCCTTGCTCTCGCGGACCGAACGCCGCACGCCAGGGATACCACTCGGGCTGTTGCTCCGAACCACCGAGCGGCGTTGCAGGGCGGTCATCGGCTGACTGTGCTTGAGCACTTCGTCGCGCCAGTCCTGTGCGGCGCGCAGCACGTCTTCCTTGCTGGCACCCTGCGCAACCGTGAAGATCCGAGAGGCGTGGATTCCCTGCCGGACCACCCCGACATACCAGGCACGGCGCACGGGACCGTCAATCCAGGTAATGCAGTAGAGGTCGTCGCAGCGGGCATCAGCCGGCGACGTGGTGGCCACACACGGTTCGATGGATTTCGGTTTAACGCGTCGCATGGTGGGCAGTCATTTCAATCCACGCCGATCCGTTCCAGATAGATCGCCTCAACGTCATGAAGTTGCGCACGATGCCCTTGGAGTCGGGCGGCTTGAGCGCTTTGGGACCCAGGTCGATCACTCTTGAACCGCGTTGGGTTTGATCGGCTTGTCCATGAACTCGCCAACGATGTCGGATTGATACCGACGCAGCGTTGACGTGGTTCGCGTTATGCCAAGGCGGCGAGTTCGCGCAGCATGTTGACGCGTGCTGACGCCTCCCAGGCGTCCCATAGCAGGGATGTTCGGTAGATCTTGTCTCGCTGCAAGAAAGTTTGCAGTGCACGGCTTCTGCCCTCAGCGTAGGCCTCGTCATTCACCCAGCTGAATTCGGCCCGGATTGCTGCGCAGTAGGCCGAGTACGACTCGGGGCTTGAGCCGAGAATCGACAGGTCGAAATCGAGGAACAGCAGTGTGTCGGTGTCTGCTGCATCAGCGCGGTGATGCCGAGTTGCGCGCACCATATGAGCTACTTGCTTCACAAGTAGCGGCGCCCACCCTGCGGACTCAAGCTCTTCTTGCGCAAGCATCGCCGAGCGCTCTTCATTGTCGTCGCGGTGCGTGTCGTAGATGGCATCGTGAAACCAGATAGCAGCTGCGACAGCTTTCAGGTCCTGAACCAAATGAGCGTATCGCCTCAGGTGAGCCAGCAGTGCTTCGACATGCGCCACGGTGTGATAGTGGCGGTGCGATTCCGTGTATAGGATCCTCAAACGGGCCAGCAGCGGCGACAGCAAGAAGGCTTCATCATCAGGGGCATTCGACATACCACTGAGTCGAGCGTCAGTTCCGTCTGTTTTCATGGCCGTTAGCTTTGGACTCGCTATTGCTTCTCTGCCCATTGCCAGATAGTGGCGCCATAGTCGCTTTTGACTTCCGGCATGATTTCGCCGACCTTGAAATGACGCTGGCCTTCGGGATCGGCTGGGGTGAACCAGTTTCCTTCACGCGGGCATGGTTGGTTCGCAAAAGTACGGGGTGCACCTGTGTCGGCCGATGGCGTGTCGCCGTCCAGCCTAGTCTCAAGATCTGCAACGATAGCTTTGAGCACTTCGTGTGATTTGGGGCCAACCGCCTTGAGGTAGTTCCCGTCGGGGTTGTTGTGCAACGCAATCACGCTGCCATCGATCTGGAACTTCCAGATGCGCGACTCCGGCCCGTCGAGCTTTTCTATGGGTTGCGCGGCACGCTGACTCTCCAGATAGCTGGCCAATGTGTCGAATCCTTCCCAGTCTTGGATTGCAACAATATCCGCTTCCATGACATCCGCTGACATCATGGTGACAACTATGCTTTTTTTCATGAAGCATCTCTCCTGAACTGATTCTCAAGGAGTACTCGGCGGTTTCACGCCAAGGCTCGTATTGACACTTGCTCTCGATTTTTGCGAGCCATCAATGATGGCATTCCAGAGGTCTTCTCCCTTGTACCCACGATCAGCATATTTCTTCTGAACTTGTTCCCAAGTCATGTTGGGCTCTTCTCGGTTCAGCTTGTCGGCTAGCTCTCTGTCTGCCATGGATTCGCGGGCGGTTGTGCGAGCTTCGTTGCGAAGATCAGATGCTTGTTTTGCCTGTGATTCAAGGGACTTAGGAATCGCGTCAAAATAAAGTATCCAATTAATTTGATCGACGATGAGGCGAGAGCGTGTAGTTCCATTCACCGTGGAAGGCATGCCGTTTGAGATTGACAGAGGCCAGCTCTTGGTCACTGACTTTGGTGCCAGTGGGGTACTGTGAGGTGTCGAGTTCCGCGCGAATTTTCAGTCCCGCGCGCGTGGTGGTGTTGGCAATCAACGCGACGATGACCTCGTGACTGACCAACGGACGCCCCCTCCAGTTCTGGGTTATGTGGCAGAACATGCGGTGCTCGATCTTGTTCCACTTGCTGGTGCCGGGCGGGAAGTGGCAGACCTGGATCGGCATCTTCAGTCGCTGCGCCAGACTCTGCAACGCCACCTTCCATAAGCGCGACCGGCTGGCGTTGCTGCCGCCCCCGTCTGCGGTGATCAAGAGTTGCGTTGCCGCGGGGTAGCGTTTGGCGCCCATCTTCTTCCACCAGCGGTAGACGGCTTGCGCGGCGAACTGTGCCGTGTCGTGGTCGATGCCCACGCTGACCCAGCCCTCGTTGCGGCTCACGTCGTACACGCCATAGGGAATGGCCTTGCCCAACTCAGCATCCATGAAGTCGTGGGTGTTCACCGTGAGCGGCTCACCCTTGGGCTGCCACTCGCGCCCGCCGTTCTTGAACTCGCCCACCAGCTCCTTCTTCTTCGTGTCCACCGAGATCACCGGCTGCAAGCGCTGCTGCATGCGCTTGACCGTCGCGTTGATGTGCTCGAACTGGGCGTTGCGATCCGGGTGCTCAGCTCCTTCTTTGGTCTTGCGGTTGCCTTGCAAGCTGAAGCCGGCCGCGTTGAGCAGCCGCCCCACGGTTCGTGGGCTCAGTTCGTGACCTTGCTCAGTCAGTGCCTTTGCCAGTTCGTGCGTGCTCTTGCACGTCCAGCGCAAGGGCGACATCGGGTCGCCTCGGGTGCTCGGGTCGACCAGCCATTCCAATCGCTCGAACAACTGAGAATCAGTCTCGGTCAGCCGCTTGCGCCCACCTCCTGGGCTGCGCAGTCTCGCCGCCACCGGCGCATCGGGTTCGAGCTCTCGAACCCCCAACTCGGCCAAGCCTTTGCGGATGGTCTTGCGCGACATCCCCGTGGCGCTGCTCACCGCGCTCACACCGCCCCAGCCATAAGCCTGCGCCTCGGTCGCCGCCCAATGCCGCCGCACCCGCTCATCCATCAATGGCGCCAGTGATCGGTACTTCGATTCGATCAGCCGAAGACTGCTCTCGTGTCGCATCCGCCATTCATATCACATCCAATTGTTATTGGATACTTTATTTTGACGCGACACCTTAGTTCGATCGAGCTTTGACGGGATATCAGCTTCCTGTTTCAAATACCACTCACGGGCCTCCTTGTTCGACAGCGAGCCTAACTTCGGGCGCCATTGAGTTTCAATGACCCGCGCACCATTGGCTCGCCGCTTCAGATCAATGGTCCTGCGCTTGCGCACCCGAAGCGCCTTGGCCAGGAGTTCGAACGCTTCCTTGAGTTTGTCCAGCAGCTTGGTGAGCCTGGCGCCCAAGCGCCCGGCAGCGGCGGCCCACTTGGCGCTGCCGTAGGCGGCCCCAGCCGCCCCGGCGGTGAACGCGGCCAGCAGCACCCCGATCACCACGTCGATGATGATCTGCATGCCGCCCGAAGCAACCAGCTCCCTTTGCTCGTCGGGCGGAATGGCCGCCCACCACCGGCCCGCAAATGAAGCGATCAGCTCACGCGTCTTCTGGTCATGGAAGATGAGGTTGAGCAGTTCCTTGACCTCGCTGGCCTCGCCCAGAACCTGAACCCCTTTGGCCCGGTAGCTGGCCAGCTTCTTGTCCAGCTCGGCCCATTGGCCGGTGAAGAACAGCCGGTTGATCTCGCGCTTTTCCTTGTCGAACTTGTAGAGCAGCACGCCCAGCTGCCAGACGGTGTCGACCGTGCCCGAGAGCCAGTGCCACGCCCCCACGGCCCCGCCTTGTGCGGTGTTGATCGTTTCGAGGTACTGGCGCTTCAGCCAGCCGGCCTCGTTCCACTCCTTCCACTCGTCGGCCATGTCGAGCCGGGTCTGCGCCACGATGGCGTC
>Ga0307508_10002230_pt1 | contig 20644 bp, 17 predicted proteins | sample 9_EM_MG_FD_203089 | JGI IMG/M metagenome (GOLD analysis project Ga0307508, IMG submission 203089) | Populus trichocarpa ectomycorrhiza microbial communities from riparian zone in the Pacific Northwest, United States - 9_EM | ecosystem: Host-associated > Plants > Roots > Unclassified | place...
CGTTCGCCCGTGCGCAGGCACGGGCGAACGTCCGGTGGATCACAAACCCTTCGTGCTTCGCACTCCGGCACTCGGCCTTGGGGCGGCCCGGCGGCCTCATGCGTGCCCCGCCTCCCCGCTCAACATGCCCGCGGCGATGCCCAGCAGCGACAGCGCCTTGTCGTAGCGCTGCTCGACCGGCGTGTCGAAGATGATGTCGCGCTCGGCGCTGACGTTGATCCAGCCATTGCGGCTCATCTCGTCCTCGAGTTGGCCGGCACCCCAGCCGCTGTAGCCCAGGGTCACGAGGACCTTCTTCGGACCGGCGCCGTTGGAGAGCGCCTCCAGCACGTCCTTGCTGGTCGTCATCTCGAGCCCGCCGGGGATGCGCAGCGATGAGTTGTAGTGGCCGCCTTCGCCGTCATCGCCGTCCAGCGACTCGTGCAGCACGAAGCCGCGTTCGGTCTGCACCGGCCCGCCGAAGTAGACCGGCGATTCGGCCAGATCGGGCCGGTCCAGCGAGAGCTCGACCTTCTCGAACAGGTTTTTCAGCGTGATGTCGATCGGCTTGTTGATCACCAGTCCGAGCGCACCCTTGTCGGTGTGCTCGCACAGATAGACCACGGTGCCGGCGAAGGTGCCCTCGCGAAGGCTGGGCATCGCGATCAGAAACTGGTTGGTGAAGTTGACCGGAGCGCGTGCCATGGCGAAATTTTAATCCCGCGGCGGACTCGGGCCCCATGATCCCTTCGATCGACCGTGCATTGGTCTGGCGAGCCGGTGCGCTGATGAGATTTCAGAACAGCTCGACGTCGCTGACCTTCGACGCGTCGTCGAGCTCACCGCCCGCCACCAGGGCCTCGTGGTACTGCACCTGGTTGCGTCCGTGCGACTTGGCGTAGTACACCGCCTTGTCCGCGCGCTCGAACGCGCCGCTGGGCGAATCGCCGGCCCTGACCTCGGTGAAGCCGACGCTCACCGTGATGCGCTCGACCTGCGGAAATGCATAGAGTTCGGTGTTGGCACGCAGCCGCTCGAACGCGAGCGCCGCCGATTCGGAGCCATGGCACCGCATCAGCGCGACGAACTCCTCGCCGCCGAAGCGGTACAGCCGATCCCGCGTGCGCAGGCTGCCGCGCATCAGGCGGGCCAGCAGCAGCAGTACCTCGTCACCAATCAGGTGGCCGTAGTTGTCGTTGACGTTCTTGAAGTGATCGATGTCGATCACGCCCAGCCAATAAGTGCACGCATCGCCAATGGTGCGCCGGCCGTCGGCATGGTCGCCCGACGCCAGGCCGCTCTCGGCCGACGCCTTCAGGAAGCTCTCGTCGAAAGTCTTGCGGTTGAGCAGGCCGGTCAGCGAGTCGCGCTCGCTGTAGTCGAGCAGGCCCTGGAAGTTGCGGAAGATGCGCAGGATGCTCGCGACCATGCGCTGCTGCTGCACGTCGAGCCCGCTGGTGGTCTCGATCTCGAGCACGCCGATGACCTCGCGGTCGGTCGCGACCGGGAACAGGCTCAGATGGGTCGCACCTGGGACTTCGATCATGCGTTCGCCGCGCATCGCTGCGAGGCGCGAGGGATGATCGGCCAGCAGCGGCAAGTCAGTGAGGTCGGACCAGGCCGGGTCGGCCTGCGCCGCCGCTTCGCACGCCACCAGACGCGCACGCGTCAGCCAGCGTTCCTGCCCGGGTTCGCCGACGCTGCGGTAGATGGACACCGACAAGGTGCCCAGCATGTCGCGCAAGGCGCCGACCAGCGTCACATCGAGGACGTCCCGGTCGCGATGACCGGTCAACTCGGCAAGGTGGTCTACCAGTTCGGACACGGCTTGTCCCTGTAGGTCGGCGCAACGGGTTCAGCGCTCGGCGAAGTCGGCGCTCACCAGCTATGCCGCAACCTTGGACGAAGTATACCGGCCGATCAACGCCAGCAAGTCCTCTTCGGAGTAGGGTTTGCCGAGGTAGTGGTCGACGCCGAGCTCGGCCGCGTAGTCCCGGTGCTTCTGCGCGATGCGCGAGGTGATCATGATCACCGGCAGATCGCGCAAGCGCGCATCGGCGCGCATGTTGCGCACCAGGTCGAAGCCGTCCATGCGCGGCATCTCGATGTCCGACAGCACGATCGCCGGCACGCCTTCGGCGAGGCGCTCGAGCGCATCCAGCCCGTCCTTCGCGAGCACGACGCGGTAGCCCTCGCGCAGCAGCAGACGCTGCGTCACGCGCCGCACCGTGAGCGAATCGTCGACGACCATCACCAGCGGCGCCTCGGCGACCTCGGGTTCGGTCATCATCGGCTGCGCGGCGCCGGCGCCCGGCGAGCGCATCGCCGCCTGCGTGGCGGCGCGTGCGCTGTCACCGTAGAGCGTGGCCAGCGCAACCGGGTTGTAGATCAACGCCACCGCACCCGATGCCAGCAGCGTGATACCGGCCAGCCCCGGCAGGCGCGAGAGCTGCGGCCCGAGGTGCTTCACGACCACTTCCTGGTTGCCCAGCACTTCGTCGACGTGCAGCGCGACACGCTGCTGCGCGCTGCGAATCACGACGACGGCGCGGGTGCGCGCGCTGCTCTCGGCCGGCCGCGCGCTGATCTGCAGCAGCGCGCCGAGCCAGAAGAACTGCAGCGGACGCTCGGCGATGGTGTACGTCGAGGTTGCGTAGGCCTCGTCGATCTCGGCCTTCGTGGCGCGCCGCACGATCTCGACCAGCGTCGACGGCACCGCCACATGCGTGTCGCCGCAGCGCAGCATCACGACCTGCGTCACGGCCGTGGTCAGCGGCAGGATCAGCTTGAACGAGGTGCCCTGGCCGGCCGCCGTCGCCGTCTCGACCCGACCACCCATCGCGTTGACTTCGGAGCGCACAACGTCCATCCCGACACCGCGGCCCGAGAGCTCGGTGATTTCGTCGGCGGTCGAGAATCCGGGCGAGAAGATCAGGTTGGCGAGCTCCGCATCGCTGGGCTGCGCGTCGGGCGCGATCAGGCCGAGCGCTTCGCCCTTGGCGCGAATGCGCGCCAGGTTCAGGCCCGCGCCATCGTCGCGGAACTCGACGCCGACTTCGTTCGCCTCTTGCGACAGCGCGACGATGATGGTGCCGGTGCTGTCCTTGCCCGCCTGGCTGCGCGCCTCGGGTGATTCGATGCCGTGGCTGACGCAGTTGCGCAGCAGGTGTTCGAACGAACCCGTCATGCGATCGAGCACGCCGCGGTCGACTTCGATCGAGCCGCCGACGATGTCGAGCCGCACCGACTTGCCGGTTTCCTTCGCGGCCTGGCGCACGACACGGTACAGGCGATCCGACAGGCCTTCGAACTCGACCATGCGCGTGCGCAGCAGGTCGTCCTGAAGGTCGCGCGTCATGCGCGCCTGCGCCACCAGTTCGTCTTCGGTGACTTCGAGCGAGCGCTGCAGCGCGCGCTGCACCGTGCCGACGTCGTTGACCGACTCGGCCATCATGCGCGTCAGTTCCTGGAAGCGCGTGAAGCGGTCGAACTCGAGCGGGTCGAACGACTGCGACGCGGCCTTCGCGGCCTCGAGTCGCGAGGTCATCTGGACCTCGCCGTGGAACTCGATGTCGCGCAGCTGGTGGCGCAGCCGCTCCAGGTTTTCGGTCAGGTCGCCGAGCGAGGTCTTGATCTGCGAGACCCCGGTCTCGATGCGCGAACGCGTGATGCTGACCTCGCCGGCCTGATTCACCAGCCGGTCGAGCAGCGGCGCACGCACGCGCACCGACGACTGCGTGGCCTGCGAACGATCCGCCGGCTTGCGCGCCGTGCTGCTGCCGTCGGCGACGGCGAAGCGCGACCAGTCGATCTCGGCCAACGCGGTGCCAGGCGCAGCGACGTCGGCGGCGCCGAGTTCGGGCGCTGCTGAGGTCGCGACTTCGGGCACGGCCGGATGCGACGGCGTTTCGACAGCAGGCAGCACGGCCAGCGGAGCGGCCGCGGATTCGACCGCTTCGGGCGGCGCGGATTCAAGCAGCACCGCCAGTTCGGGCACAGCAGCCGCGGCGATCGGTGCGTGCACCTCGGGCGCAGCCGGCACCGGCGCCAACTCCTCGGGCGTGCCGCCGGAACGCAGCACGTCGAGCGTCTGCGCGAGCGCGTCGCCATGCGCCTGCAAGGCTTCGACATCGGCCGCGCTGACCGGCGGTTCGGCGAGCAGGCGTTCGATGCGGGTCTCGAGCCGGTGCGCCATTTCGCCCAGGCGCATCGCCCCCGCCAGCCGTGCACCACCCTTGAGTGTGTGCAGCGTGCGCATGCAGGCCGCCGGATGCGCGGCCTCGCCGGGTTTCTTGGCCCAGTCGCGCAAGCGGCTGGTGAGTTGCGGCAGCAGTTCCTCGGCCTCTTCGTCGAAGATCGGGAACAGGTCGGCATCGATCGCGTCGACGGCATCGATCACCTCGTCCGCATCGACCAGGCCGTGGCTGACCGCGGCGCTGCGATGCGGCTCGACCGGCACGTCGCCGAGCGGCTTGAGCTCGGGCAGGCCAAGCGGATCGAAGCGCGCACCGTGCTGGGCGTATGTCGAGTCGATGAACGCCGGCGGTTCGGCCTCGGGTTCGGCCAATGGGCCGGGCGCCGTGTCGGTGACGGCCTCGACCGCCGGTTCCGGTTCCGGTTCGGCGATCGGCTCCGGCGCAGGCGCTGGAATCACGTCGAGTTCGGCGTGCACCTCCGGCTGCGACTCGACGACAACCACCTCGTCGGACACCAATGGTTCGGAGGCGGGATGCAGTTCTTCCTCGGCCGCCGCGGCCTCGAGCCGGCGCACCGAGCTGAACTCATGCTGGGCCAGGCGCTCGAGCAATTCGGGCGCCGGCTCCTTCAGAAACCCGGCGGCGAACTGGTGCAGCAGGCGGCGGATCTCTTCGGCCGCGTCGACGAACAGGCGTGCCTCCTCGGGCGTGCCATGGCCGATCGCGAGCGAACGCGCCTGCGCGTGCTCGAGCGAACGGGCGAGCTGCGACAGGTCGGCGAAACCGACGGTCGCCGAGCTGCCGGCGAGCGAATGCGCGAGCGCGATCGGCGTTTCCCCGATCGGCCGATGCAGCTCCATCGCCCATTCGGCGACCTCGGTCGTCAGCCGGCGCGAGAGTTCGTCGGCCTCGTTGAGGTAGATGTTGAACAGCGGAATGCCGATGCGCAGCGAGCCGACCAGCTTGACGTGCTCGTCATCGACGCTGTCGTTCGCGGCGACGGTGTCGGCCTCGGCCTCAGGCGGCGCCATCGGCGCGTCGAGATCGAGCATCACGTCCAGCGCCGAATCGGGCATGGCGGCGGATGCCGGCGCGGCATCGCCGAATTCGAGCTCGAGGTCGAGATCGATCGCGTCATCGGCGGTCGGCTCGATGACCTCGGCCAGCGGCAGCGGTTCGGTGGGCTGGCTTTCGAACAAGTCGTGCAGTGCCGGCGCCGTCATGTCGAGCGCGCCGTGCTCGCTGACCACGGGCTGCGGGATCGGCGTGGTGGCGGCGTCGAGATCGGCCAGGTCGAGCTCGAACGAGAGTTCAGGCAGCGCGGCCGCCGGCTCGACGGGAGCGTCGAGCGCGTCGGAAAACGCGGTCGCGAACGCCGCGAAGGTCGGGAACGGCGTTTCGACGGCCGGCGCCGCAGGAACCGCGCGCAGGTCCAGGTCGTCAGCGCTCGGCAGATCGCCGGGCAGCCCCAGCGGGGCCGGCGCCGACACCGACTCCAGCACCACCGGCGCGGCCGCAGGCCCACCGGCGATCTGCGCGGCGGCGATCACGGTCGCGGCGTCGTGCGCCGGCTTGCGGCGGGCGCTGATGTCGTCGATCCAGCCCGACAGGTAGTCCAGGCACCAGCCGGTGAACGCCAGCAGCGATTCGGGCGCGGCGCGCTGTTCGGCCAGGTGGGTGTTGTAGAGCTGCTCGCAGGACCAGGCGGCCTCGCCGAACTCCTTCAGCCCGACCATGCGCGAGCTGCCCTTGAGCGTGTGGAAGGCGCGCCGCAGCGTCGTCATCGATTCCAGATCGTCGGGTGCGTTCGCGAGTTCGGTGCGCGCGCTCGCGGCGGTTTCGAGCACCTCGCGCGCCTCCTCGAGGAAGACCTCGCGCATCTCGTCGTCCTGCTCCAACTCGGCGCTGGCGGTCGAGGGCGCGAAGTCGAGCCGCATCGGCGTGCTGACGCGCGACGCCGCGCGCTCGGCGATCGGCTCCAGACCGACCGGGTCGGAAGCGGTCGAAACGAAATCGACCAGCGCTTCGGACAGTTCGCCGCGTGCCAGCGCAACGTCCGCCGGGCCGTCCGCTTGATGCAAGGCCTCCTGCGCCTTGTGCACGGTCGCGGCCAGTGCGGGCTGGTCGGCGGCCTGGGCCTCTTCGGCCAGGCGCTCCAGATCGCGCGAGACATCGGCCACCGGCACGTCGTCGCGCACCGAGCTGAACGCGAGCATCTGGGCCTGTTCGATCAGGCGCTGCTCGACGGGCGCGGGCACCGGCGGCTGCGCGATCGGCGGTGCATGCACCGCGTTGCGCCCCATCACCGGGTTCAGCGTGCCGCTGGCCGCGTCAAAAGTGAACAGCGATTTGGCCATCTGCGGCTGCACGCTGAGCATGTCGATCAGGAAGCCGAGCGCACCGAGGTTGCTGGCGAGGCGATCGAAGATGCCGGTGTGGGCCTCGCGGCGCGGATCGATCTCGGTCGCGGCCAGCTCGTCGACCTCGTCGCGCATGCGCAGCAGCGCCGCGCAGGCGTGGTCCATGCCGAGCACGGACAGCACGCCGCGCATCGCCGAAAGCTGGTTCGGCACCGAGATCAGCACCTCACGGTCGGCCGGGTTGCGGAAATACTGGTCGATCAGCTTCTCGGATTCGGACAGGCTGGCGCGCAATTCCTGCACGACGCTGCCCATGGTCTGGCGGTCGGAGACGCGGCGGTACAGCTCCTCCATCCAGGCCTCGAGCGGCTCGGGCGTGCGGCCGCTGCGCACGGCGGCGAGGCGCTCGGCGAGGCGCTTGACGCGGCCGGCCTGGTCGGGGTGATCGAAGTCCGCGTCTTCGAGCGCGGCCTCGATGTACAGCAGGCTGGTGGCGACTTCCATCGCCAGCGGCGCGGGCGGGGCCGCATTGCTGCCTTGGGTCTGCGCGATCGCTTGCTGCAGCTCGCTGGCAAAGCTCTCGCCGTGCGGGAACAGCTTCTTCAACGACTCGCCGACCAGCGCAAACTGCTCCGACAAGCCGGTCATGCGGTGCATCTCGCCACCGGCGACCGACGACCACGCATCCTTCGCGGCGGTGACGCGCTTGCGCGCCTGGGCAATCACAGCCGGGTCGAAGCGGCCGAGCACGCTGACCGCGTAGTCGACCGGCGTGCTCGACGCCAGGCCATAGGCCTGACGCACCGCGGCCAGGCGCGGAGTACTGCGGCCGTCGGCGGGCGTTGCGCTCTGCGCGCAGAAGAACAGCAGATCCTGGGCGAGCCGCTCCGAGACCTCGGTCTCGCCGCGTTCGAGGATGCGGAACTGGGCGAGCAGGCGCGAGGCCACGCGCTTGCTGAACACGTCGAAGCCGAGCAGCCCGTGGGCCTGGGCCTCGAACACGGCCGACGCGAGCTTCCACAGCGTCGCGACATGGCTTTGCGCGGCGCCGGCACCGAGCGCGGCGGTGAGCTCGCTCATGCGCGCGGCCATCGGCAGCGGGTCGGCGGCACGCATCAGCGGCAGCAGCTGCGATTCGAGCGCCGCGTGCATCGTCGCGTCGTGCGGATGTGGCGTGGCCGACGGGTCGGCCGGCAGGTCGCGCCACTGCCAGTCGCTGACCCACAGGTCGGCCGGGTGCACACGATCGGCGCCCGCCGCTTCCTGCACGGCACGGTATTGCGGGAACAGCGACAGCGTCGAGACCGGCTTGCTCGCGAGCAGGCGCGTCAGGTAGTCGAGCAACGCGAACGACGCGCGCTCCAGGTCGTCGACGACCGAATTGGTGAGCTTGTGCGGCTTGGTCACGAAGCGCTGCACCGCCGCCTCGCTGGCGCGCAGCACCATCGCGGCGGCCGGTTGGCCGACGAGCTCGAGCGCACCCACGCCCTGGTGGATCTGCGTGCGCGCATTGCGCAGCACGACCGGGTCGACCGCATCCACGTCGGAGCCCGTGAGCGATTCGGTCTCCTTGACGAAGCGGCGCAGGGCCTTGTGCGCCGCTTCGAGCGAGCGACGCAACTCGTCGTGCACCCAGGCCAGGGCGCTCAGGTCATCGCTGTTGCTCATGGATGCGTCCATCGGAAGCTCACTCAATCTTGAACCGTGCCACCGACTGCTTCAGCTCTTCAGCGGCGCGTGACAGCTCGCGCACCATCTGCGCGGTCGAGCGCGTGCCTTCGCCGGTCTGTTCGGTCACGGCGAAAATGTGCTGGATGTTGGCGGCCACGACGTTGGCCGATTGCGCTTCGCTGAGCGCCTGGTTCGAGATCTGCCCGATCAGCTCCGCGAGCTGGCGCGAGACCCGGTCGATTTCGCCCAGTGCGGTACCGGCCGCATCGGACAGTCGCGCTCCTTCGACCACGCCCTGGGTGCTGCGCTCCATCGCGCCGACCGCGTCCTGCGTGTCGGTCTGAATGGTCTTGACCAGTGCCGCGATCTGGCGCGTCGCGTCGCCGGAACGTTCGGCCAAGCGTTGCACTTCCTCGGCCACGACCGAGAAGCCGCGACCCGCTTCACCGGCCGAGGCGGCCTGGATCGCGGCGTTCAGCGCCAGCACGTTGGTCTGCTCGGTAATGTCCGAGATCAGTTCGGTGATTTCGCCGATCTCCTGCGACGATTCACCGAGCCGCTTGATGCGCTTGGAGGTTTCCTGGATCTGGTCGCGGATCGAGTTCATGCCGCCGATGGTGTTCTGCACCGCGCGCAGACCCGACTCAGCGGCTTCCAGTGACTGGCGCGCCACCGTGGCGGTTTCCTGCGCCTGGCCCGACACGTCGTTGATTCGACCCGCCATCTGCAACACCGACTCGCCGGTGTCGCGAATTTCGCGCAGTTGCTCGCTCGATGCGGCGAGCAGTTCGGTGGACGTGGCCTCGACCTGCTGCGTCGTGTCGGTCACGCGGCCTGCGGTGCCCGTCACCTGCGACACCAGCGTGCGCAACTCTTCAACCGTGTAGTTCACCGAGTCGGCGATCGCGCCGGTGATGTCTTCGGTCACCGTCGCCTGCTGCGTCAGATCGCCTTCGGCGACCGCCTGCAGTTCGTTCATCAACCGCAAAATCGCGGCCTGGTTCGCGTCGTTGACGCGCTTGGATTCCTGCTGTTCGCGTTCGGCGTTCTGGCGCTGGCCTTCGGCGGCTTCGGCACGTTCGGCCTGGTCTCGCACATACAGGCGCAGCAGGCCTGCGCCGCCCAGCAGCATCACCGCCGCCGCGACCAGCAGCAGGGTCAGGTTCAGCGCGCTGAAACCGGTCGCGACGCCCAGACGATCCTGGACCGTCTCCAGGCCTTTGCGCAGCGGTTCGCTGTCGGCAATGATGTTGGCCTGCGCTTCGCGCGCCGACACCAGCCCTTGCAGGTTGCCCAGAATCGCGCCGGCTTGGGTGCGCGTTTCTTCGTATTGCTTCATCAGCGCGCCCAGACGCTCCTTGGTCTGCGGATCGCGCGTGGCGGGCAGGCGCAGCTCGGCGTTGCCGTCGGTGAGGCCTTGCGCGATCTCGCGGAACGAGTTCAGGTCCTTGCCGAGCAGGAACACGGCCTCGGGGCTCACGCCTTCCATCGTCAGGAATTCGTTGGCCGACTTGCCGATGCGCTGCGTCAGCATCACGAGCTGGCCGACCGCCGACAGCTCGGCCGGCGAGGCGTCCTGCTGCAGCTTCAGCGACGAGACGGTTTCGGCGGTCTCGAGCAGGTCGGACGACTGGCGGTTGATCGCGCGCAGCGCCTTGCCGACCTCGGTCAGCACCTTCTGCTGCCCCAGCACCGTGGCGGCGTTCTTCTCGGCGCGGTCGACCAGCGGCAGCATCGGTTCGATCGCGTCCTGCACGCTGGACGGCGCGGCGACGACGGCGCCCTCGCCGGTGCGCAGGCTGCGCACGTTCTTCACCAGCACGTCGGCGCTCTCCTTGACCTCGGGGAAGGCCGCCGGGCTGCCCACCAGCGCCTGCGACACCGACTTCGCGAGCCGCTGCGACTGCATCAGCGCCTGGCCGCTGGCCGCCACCTGGGCCGAGCCGCGGTTCGCGGCGAGCAGCGACATGAAGGTCATCACGACCAGCCCGAGCAGACCGAGCAGCGCCATCCCGATCAGGATGCGCTGCTGCTCGGCGACCGGCCTCTGGCCGATCAGCGGCAGGCCGGTGCCGGCGGCCGCGAGCGCCCGCTCGTTGTCCTGCAGACGCGTCTCCGAAAAGTCGGCCATCTCCGAGGGCGCCGCCTCCGAGATGATCGACGTGTCCTGATCGATCGGCTGCTGCTGCGTCGGCACGTCGTAGACGGCGGCGGCGGTCACGTCGGTGGCGTGGTGCTCGCTCGCGTGTCCGGCCCTGCTGGCGCGAAGCTCGTCGAAGGTCGGTACGGCGACGGCGACATCACCGCCCAGTGCCGACTCTTCTTTTCCATTCCAACCTTTGATCTTGTTCAGGAAGCTCATATAGCCCTCTTGCGTACGGTGTCCAGCCGAGTGAGTGCCGGCGGCGCTCAACCCACAATCTTCAGAAATGCTTCATCGCTGGCGAGTGCTGACAACACCAGCTCCTGCCAGACCCGGCCCGACGCGTCGCGCAGGCGCGCGCCGACGAACGCCGGCCGGGCCGCCACCTCATCGGCCTCGACCGTGAGCTCTTCGTCGCTGCGCAGGCCCGAGAGCCTGTCCACGAGCAGCACGCAGTTGAGGTCGAGCGCCTGGTTGAACCCCACCAGCCGCGACTGGTCGCGGCCGATTTCGGTCGTCTTCACGCCGAGGAAGCCGGCCAGGTCGACCACCCCGTGCAGGTGGCCGCGCAGGTTGGCCACCCCGAGAAACCAGCGGTGGCTGTACGGCACCGCGAGCACCGGCGCGAGCGCGAAAATCTCGCCGGCCTCGCGCAGCGGCAGCAGAAAACCGCGTCCGCTGCACTCGACCGCCAGCCACGACTGGCCACGCACCTGCGTGCGCGCCGCCTGCAGCCGTTCGGCCAGGCGGGTCTGGAGTTCGCGCAATGCTTGCTTGTTCGCCATTCAGTGAGTGCGTCGTTTTGTTTTAGTCGAAGGCGTGGATCTTCGCGATCAATTCGTCCGCGTTGACCGGCTTGACGATGTAGTCACGCGCGCCCTGACGCATACCCCAGACCTTGTCGGTTTCCTGGTTCTTGCTGGTGCACATGATCACCGGCACGTCGGCGAAGCGCGGGTCGCGCGTGATCGCCCGCGTGAGCTGGAAGCCGTTCTGGCCCGGCATCACCACGTCCATCAGGATCAGGTCAGGCGTTTCCTCGCCGAGGCGGCGCATCGCCTCCTCGCCGTTCTCGGCCGTGCGTACCGTGTAACCACGCTTGCCGAGCAGATCGGACAGGTAGTGAAGCTCGGTCTTCGAATCGTCGACCAGCAGAATTTTCTTGATCGTCATGTCGTTCCCTCCATCGCGGTGGCACCGCGCCCTCAAAAGATCACCGCGTCAAACGATGCGGCGATGCTGCTCCACCGCTTGCAGAAGCTGGTCCTTGGTGAATGGTTTGGTCAGGTAGGCCTCGGAGCCGACCATGCGGCCACGCGCCTTGTCGAACAGGCCGTCTTTCGACGACAGCATGATCACCGGCACGCCGGCGAACTTGGCGTTGCGTTTGATGATCGCGCAGGTCTGGTAACCGTCGAGCCGCGGCATCAGGATGTCGCAGAAGATCAGGTCAGGATCGTGGTCGTTGACCTTCGACAGCGCATCGAAGCCGTCTTCGGCCAGCAGCACGTTGTGGCCGCCCTGCTTGAGGAAAATCTCGGCGCTGCGGCGGATCGTGTTGCTGTCGTCGATGACGAGCACCTTGATGCCTGCAGGGTCGGCGGGGGCCTGATTGCTCAACCAGCATTCTCCTCAACGACAAGGGGTGTGACGGGCGGTAAACCTGCCCAGGGGGTGCTGATCCGGTAGGCTCAGACCTTCAGATCTGAACCATCTCGAAGTCTTCTTTGCGAGCACCACACTCCGGACAGGTCCAGTTCATCGGCACGGCCTCCCACGCGGTACCGGGAGCGATGCCATGTTCGGCATCGCCCGCCGCTTCGTCGTAGATCCAGCCGCAGATCAGGCACATCCAGGTTTTGGGTTCGCTCACTTTGCTCCGAGCGCCTGATTCCGCGCTTCGCTTCACTACAATGCAAACAGATTGTAGCCACGCGATCTGTTAAAAACTCAAATGCCTGTAGGTACATACGCAACATTCTTCACGTTCGCCTAGAGGTCTGGTCGTCTCTCCCAATCCACCGCTTCGGGCCTTTTCGATGACCACTGACACCCCCACCGATCTTCCGAGCGCGGACGCCGAAGCCACCGAAGAGCAAGCCGCGCCCGCCTGCGTGATGAGTTTCAATGCCAGCGACCCGAGCGGCGCCGGCGGCGTGGCCGGCGACGTCGCGACGATCGCCGCGATGGGCGCGCACGCGCTGCCGATCGTCACCAGCATCGTGATGCGCGACACCCACGAGGTCTTCGACCACCACGAGATCGACGCCGACGTCGTCGCCGAGCAGGCGCGCAGCATCCTCGAGGACGTCACCATCTCCGGCTGGAAGGTCGGCTTCCTCGGCTCGACCGAGAACGTCAGCACAGTCGCCGAGATCCTCTCCGACTACCCCGACGTGCCGCTCGTCGCCTACATGCCCAACCTGTCGTGGCTGGAGGAGGACGCGCAGCAGAGCTACCTCGACGCCTTCCGCGAGCTGGTGCTGCCGCAGACCGAGGTGCTGGTCGGCAGCCATCAGGCGCTGACCGACTTCCTGCTGCCCGAATGGGACAACGAGCGCCCGGCCTCGCCGCGCGAGCTCGCGGTCGCGGCCGGCGAGCACGGCACGCGCTTCGTGCTCGTGACCAGCGTGCTGATCCCCGGCGCGAAGCCGAACGACCAGTTCATGGACAACGTGCTGGCCTCGCCGCAGGGCGCGATCACGGGCGAGAAGTTCGAGCGCTTCGAGGTCAGCTTCGTGGGCGCGGGCGATACGCTGTCGGCGGCATTGGCCGCACTGCTGGCCGCCGGCGCCGAGCTGACCGCCGCGGTCGGCGAGGCGCTCGCGTTTCTCGACCAGGCGCTCGACGCCGGCTTCCGGCCCGGCATGGGCAACGTGATCCCGGACCGCTTCTTCTGGGCCTTGCCGCCCGGCGAAGAAGGCGACGAAGAACCCGGCACCGACACCAAAGCCGACGACAGCCCGCCACCGAAGAACCCGCGCCATGTCCACTAGCTCGTCAACCAACGCCCGACTCTTCGAACGCGCTCAGAAAGTCATCCCCGGCGGCGTCAACTCGCCGGTGCGGGCGTTCCGCGCCGTCGGCGGCACGCCGCGTTTCATCGCGCGCGCCCAGGGGCCGTACATCTTCGACGCCGAAGGCACGCGCTACATCGACTACATCGGCTCCTGGGGCCCGATGATCCTCGGCCACGGCCACCCGGCCGTGCTCGAAGCGGTGCAAAAAGCGGCGGTCGACGGCTTCTCGTTCGGCGCACCGACCGAGCGCGAAGTCGAACTGGCCGAAGAAATCCTGAGCCTGGTGCCCAGCATGGATCAAATCCGGCTCGTCAGCTCCGGCACCGAGGCCGCGATGAGCGCGCTGCGGCTGGCGCGCGGCGCCACCGGGCGCAGCAAGATCATCAAGTTCGAGGGCTGCTACCACGGCCATGCCGACGCGCTGCTGGTCAAGGCCGGTTCGGGCCTGGCGACCTTCGGCCACCCGACCAGCGCCGGCGTGCCTGCCGAAGTGGTGCAGCACACGCTGGTGCTCGAGTACAACAACGTGGAGCAGATCGAAGAGGCGTTCCGGCTGCAGGGCGACGGCATCGCCTGCGTCGTGATCGAGCCGATCGCCGGCAACATGAACTTCGTGCGCGCCAGCGTGCCGTTCATCAAGCGCCTGCGCGAGCTCTGCTCGCAGCATGGCGCGCTGCTGGTGTTCGACGAGGTGATGACGGGTTTTCGCGTCGCGCTCGGCGGTGCGCAAAGCCTGTACGCCAAAGCGATCCCCGGTTTCGAGCCCGACATCAGCGTGTTCGGCAAGGTCATCGGCGGCGGCATGCCGCTGGCGGCCTTCGGTGCCAAACGCGCGGTGATGCAGCAGCTCGCACCGCTCGGCCCGGTCTACCAAGCCGGCACCTTGTCGGGCAACCCGGTCGCGACCGCCTGCGGCCTGGCCACGCTGCGTGAGATCCGCCAACCCGGCTTCTTCGACGCGCTCTCGGCGAGCACGCGCACGCTGCTCGACGGCCTGCTCGGCGCCGCACGCGAAGCCGGCGTGCCCATGGTCGGTGACTGCGAAGGCGGCATGTTCGGATTCTTCTTCGCCCGCTCTTTCGATGCCGGCTTGCCGACGACCTACGGCGAGGTCATGGCAACCGACAAGGAGCGCTTCAACCGCTTCTTCCACGCAATGCTGGACCGCGGCGTGTACTTCGCACCCGCGATGTACGAAGCCGGCTTCGTCAGCGCCGCGCACACGCCGGACGACCTGCGCGCCACCGCCGCCGCCGCGCTCCAGGCGCTTCGCTGAGCCGATGGTGTCGGTGGGAGCCGCCTACGCGGCGGCGGTGTTCGACATGGACGGCCTGCTGCTCGACTCCGAGCGGCCGGTGCGCGATGCCTGGCTGCAGGTGGCCGCCAATCTCGGCGTCGCGCTGACCCCGGCCGGCTACCTCGACCTGATCGGCCGCAACCACCGCGACAGCAGCCAGCGGCTGCGCGCGGTCTTCGACGACGACGCGCTGCTGGCCGACGCGCACCGGCGCGTCGACCTCGCGCTGGCGGCGCGTTTCGGCACCCGGCCGTTCGATGTGAAGCCGGGCGCGCGCCGCCTGCTGCAGGGCCTGCGCGATGCGCGCATCCCCTGCGCAGTCGCTTCGTCGACCGCACACGCGGAAGTCCGGCGCCGGCTCGCCCGCGCCGGGCTGATCGACTTCTTCGCGGCGGTTTGCGGCGGCGACGAGGTCGAGCGCGGCAAACCCGAGCCCGACATCTACCTGCTCGCGGTCGAACGGCTGGGCGCCTCGGCGGCGCGCAGCCTGGCCTTCGAGGATTCGGGGCATGGCGCGCTCGCAGCGCTGGCCGCCGGTCTGGGCGTCGTCGTGGTGCCCGATCTGAAACCGCCGGAGCCGGCCTGGCAAGCGCGCGCCGTCGCGGTGCTGGGCACGCTGGACGCCGCCTGCGAGCACAGCGGCGCGTGGTTCGGCGCCGCCTGCGCTCAGACCGGCGACGACCTCAACCCATAAACCTTGCCGCCCGCGAACAGGTATTCGGCACGCAGCACCGCATCGCCCTTCTCGCCAATCAGCGTGAAGCCGAGCACCGAGATGGACTCGCCGACCTTGATCTCGGGCACCTTCCAGGCTTCCATGCGCGTCAACGGTGCGAGCTCGATCTCCCAGACCTTGTCGCGCCGCGTCGGCAGCATCGCCCCAGCGAGCAGGCGTGCCCCGTCGACCGAGGCCGATTGCGCCGGGACCGGGCGCCGGGCCAGATCGGCGGGCAGCTTCAGGTCGAGCGGGATCTCGATCTCCAGTTCGGCATGCGGGTTGCGCCAGCTGACCTTGAGCACCTTGCCTTCGAGATAGATCGGCCGATCCTGGTCGAAGCTGCTCCAGCCATGGTGGGCGAAGGCCTCGGGCAGCGCCAGCGCGATGGCACCGAAGGCGATCAGCGTGCGTCGTTGCATGGCTTGTCTCCGCGTCGAACCGGGGGCGTCAACGGTAGGCGATCCAGCGGCCGCAGACGATGACGGCGAGCCATAGCCCCAGCGACAGTGCGGTCTGCGCCCGCGCCAGCCGGTCGAGCTTGTGCAGGCCGCCGCGCGCATGGAACAGCGCGGCGTTGCTGCCCGCCAGCACCAGCAATCCCATCTTGAGCGTGAAGGCGCGGTTCGCGAGCAGTTCCAGCGGCTGGCTCGCGAACATCAGCGAGCCGCTCGCCGCCGCGAGCGCAAAGCCGCTGAGCGAGAGCGTCAGCGCCAGCCGCGCCAGCGGTGCGACCGGCAAGGCCGGACCGATGCCCCAGGTGCGCAGCTCGAACAGCACCAGGTTGCCGAGGAGCAGCGCGATGCCGACGATGTGCACGATCTCCAGCACCGGGTAGGCGACGGGGTTGGAGGCGATCCAGCCGAACATGGGCACCGATTCTGCATGCGGACGTATCACGACCACGCTTGCCTAGAATCTGCCCATGCACATCCACATCCTCGGCATCTGCGGCACCTTCATGGGTGGCATCGCCGCGCTCGCCCGCGAAGGCGGTCACACCGTCACCGGCTGCGACGCGAACGTCTACCCGCCGATGAGCGACCAGCTGCGCGGCCTCGGCATCGATCTGATCGAAGGGTTCGACGCGGACCAGCTGTCGCTCCGGCCCGACCTGTTCGTGGTCGGCAACGTCGTCACGCGCGGCAACCCGCTGATGGAGGCCATCCTCGACGCCGGGCTGCCGTACACCAGCGGCCCGCAGTGGCTGGCCGAGCATGTGCTCGCCGGCCGGCACGTGCTCGCGGTCGCCGGCACGCACGGCAAGACCAGCACGAGCTCGATGCTCGCCTGGATGCTCGAACACGCCGACCTGAAGCCCGGCTTCCTGATCGGCGGCGTGCCGATGAACTTCGGTGTCTCGGCGCGGCTCGGCACCGGCGCGTTCGTGATCGAGGCCGACGAGTACGACACCGCGTTCTTCGACAAGCGCAGCAAGTTCGTGCACTACCGGCCGCGCACCGCGGTGCTGAACAACCTCGAGTTCGATCACGCCGACATTTTCGACGACCTGGCCGCGATCGAGCGCCAGTTCCATCACCTCGTGCGCACGGTGCCGGCGAGCGGACGCCTGGTCGTGAATGCGCGCGAGGAAAGCTTGCGCCGCGTGCTCGCGATGGGCTGCTGGAGCGAGGTCACGCGCTTCGGCGCGCGCAAGGAAGAACCCGGCGCGCTGCGCGCCCGCGGCGAGCCGCACGGCTTCGACGTGTTGCGCGGCAGCCTGAAGGTCGCACGCGTCGACTGGCCGCTGCTCGGCGAACACAACCAGCTGAACGCGCTCGCCGCGATCGCGGCGGCCGAGCACGCCGGCGTCGCGCCGGAGCGGGCCGCGAAGGCGCTGGCCAGCTTCGAGAACGTGCGGCGCCGCCTGGAGCTGCGCGGCGAGGTCGGTGGCGTGAAGGTCTACGACGATTTCGCGCACCACCCGACCGCGATCCGCACCACCATCAACGGCCTGCGGCGCAAGGTCGGCGGCGAGCGCATCCTCGCGGTCTTCGAGCCGCGCTCCAACACGATGAAGCTGGGCCCGATGAAGGCGCAGCTGCCTTGGTCGCTCGAAGAGGCCGACCTCGCGTTCTGCCACAGCGGCGGCCTGGGCTGGGACGCCGCCCAGGCGCTCGCACCGATGGGCGCCCAGGCGGTCGTGTCCGACAACATCGACGAGCTCGTGCAGCGCGTCGTCGCGGTCGCGTGCCGCGGCGACCACGTGCTGTGCATGAGCAACGGCGGCTTCGGCGGCATCCATGCCAAGCTGCTGGACGCGCTCGCACGACACTGATGGCGGCGGCGACCAGCCCGAGCGCCGGGCCGCCCCAAGCCGGGCTGGATCCCCTCGGGGGATCGGCCGCGGTACGCCGCGACCGAGGGGCTTCATGCGTCACCCACCTGCTGTACCTGCACGGCTTTCGCTCGTCGCCGCAGTCGGCCAAGGCGCGGCGGATGGCGGCGTGGATGCAGGCACATCGGCCCGAGGTGCACTGGTGCTGCCCGCAGTTGCCGCCGTCGCCGCGCGATGCGATGGCGCTGCTGGACGAGCGCACGGCAGGCTGGCCCTCGGCCAGCACCGGCGTGGTCGGCAGCTCGCTCGGCGGCTTCTATGCGACGGCCGTGGCAGAGCGTCTCGGCTGCCGCGCCGTGCTGCTGAACCCGGCCGTCGACCCGGCTCGCGACCTGGCGCGCTATGTCGGCGAGCTGACCGCGTGGCACAGCGACGCGCACTTCTTCTTCCGCGCCGAATTCATCGCCGAACTGCGCGCAATCTCACCCGCGGTGTTGACGCGGCTCGACCGCTACTTCACGGTGATCGCGAAGGGCGACGAGCTGCTGAGCTGGGTCGAGATGAGCGAGCGCTACCGTGGCTGCCGCATCAAGCTGCTCGAGGGCAGCGACCACGCCCTCAGCGACTTCGATGCGCACCTGCCCGAGGTCACCGCTTTTCTGGGCCTCAGCGTTTAGGCGTCGGCCTTCACCAGTGGACCAAGGTGTAGACCACCCGGCCCCAGACCTCGACGTTGAACCAAAACAGCATCGCCATGTAGGCGCCGCGCCGCAGCGAACGGGCACGCTCGAGCCAGACGTTGATGTCGAAGGCCATGAAGAGCACGAAGCACAGCACCGCGCCGCCGCCCGTCATGCCGAGCAGCACACCCATGATCCAGCGGAAGACGGTCATCGAGGTCCTTTGGTCACACCACCATCGCCAGCCGCTCGAGAATGAGCACGGCGAAAAATCCGAGGCCGGCGATCAGCGTCCACTTGACGATGCGGATGGCCAGCGTCCGATAGCGCACCTGGCCGGTGCCGACGTACATCGCCAGGCACACCACCCCCGCGGCCAGCAACAGCAGGACGACCCAGCGGAAGATCAGCATCGTTCGGCGTCGCGCATCACCATGCGGGCGCGAGCTCGGCCAGGCCGGCCGGCGCCTTGGACGCGTCGTCGAAGCTGACGTACTCGAACGATGACGGATCGGCCAGCACGGCGCGCAGCAGCTTGTTGTTGAGCTCGTGGCCGGAGCGGAAGCCGTTGTACTCGCCGATCAGCGGATGGCCGATCACCAGCATGTCGCCGATCGCGTCGAGCATCTTGTGCTTGGCGATCTCGTCGTCGTAGCGCAGGCCGTCGCCGTTGAGCACCTTGTAGTCGTCGATCACGAGCGCGTTGTCCATGCTGCCGCCGAGCGCGAGGCCGCGCGCGCGCATCATCTCGACGTCCTTCGTGAAGCCGAGCGTGCGGGCGCGGGCGATCTCCTGCTTGTAGCGGCCCGAGCCCATGTCGAAGGTGACGCGCTGGCCGGTCTGGTTCACGGCCGGGTGATCGAAGTCGATCTCGAAGGTCAGGCGATAGCCCTCGTAGGGCTCGAGCCGCGCCCACTTCAGCGCGGCTCCTTCGCCGACGCGCACCTCGACCGCTTTCTTGATGCGCACGAAGCGCTTGGGTTGGTCCTGCAATTCGATGCCCGCGCTCTGCAGCAGGAACACGAAGCTCGCCGCCGAGCCGTCAAGGATCGGTACCTCTTCGCCGTTGATGTCGATGATCAGGTTGTCCAGCCCCAGGCCCGCACACGCCGACAGCAGGTGCTCGATGGTGCGGACCTTGGGCGCGCCCGGGTCGCCGTTGGCCGACAGCGTGGTGTTCAGGCGCGTGTCGGTGATCGCCAGCGGGCTGACATGGATGTCCACCGGCGTGGCCAGGTCGACGCGGCGAAACACGAAGCCGGTGTCCACCGGCGCGGGCCGCAGGCTCAGTTCGACGCGCTGGCCGCCGTGCAGACCCACGCCGACCGCGCGGGTCATGGATTTGAGGGTGCGTTGAGCAAGCATCGGCCCTGATTGTCGCGGAAAAACAGGGCCCGCCCAATGACCCGGCGTTCTCCGGAGGGCGGATGATGTGGTCGCGACCATACGCGGGTCGGAGCGCTGCATCGGCCGCCTCTTGTGCCGACTTGTTTCAGTCATGTCGCCGTCACGGCCGCCCGTTAGCGTCGCGCAGGAGATCAGCCACTCGCGCGCCACCGCGGAGTTCGCACCCGCCCGTTCAACAAGACCCGGAGCAACCTGACATGACCGAATCGAACCGCCGTGGATTCCTCCGCGCGGTGGGCACCGCCGCCGGTGCCACCGCCGCGCTGACCACCTTCCCGCCCGCGATCGCGCGTGCCCTGGCCATCCCGGCGGCGCGCCGCACTGGCACGATCCGCGACGTCGAACACATCGTCATCCTGACGCAGGAGAACCGCTCGTTCGACCACTACTTCGGCACGCTCAACGGCGTGCGCGGCTTCGCCGACCGCTTCCCTATTCCCGTGGCCGACTCGGCCGGCATCGTCGGCAAGAACGTCTGGATCCAGCCGAACCAGAACCCCGCCGGCGCGCCCGCCGCGATCGCGCCATTCCGGCTCAACACGGTGCAGCAGTTCGCGGTGATGCGCGTCGAGGGCACGCCGCACTCGTGGACCGACGCCCAGTACGCCTGGGACCAGGGCCGCATGAACGCGTGGCCGCGCGCCAAGTACAACCACGCGATGGGCTACTACGCGAAGGACGACCTGCCGTTCCAGTGGGCACTGGCGAACGCGTTCACGATCTGCGATGCCTACCACTGCGCCGCACAGGCCGGCACCAACACGAACCGGCTGTTCCTCTGGACCGGCACCAACGACCCGCTCGCGAAGGGCAACGGCCCCGCGACCTACAACGACTACGACTGGTTCGAGGCCGACTACGGCGACGGCGGGTATTCGTGGACGACCTACACCGAGCG
>Ga0307508_10002231_pt1 | contig 20643 bp, 25 predicted proteins | sample 9_EM_MG_FD_203089 | JGI IMG/M metagenome (GOLD analysis project Ga0307508, IMG submission 203089) | Populus trichocarpa ectomycorrhiza microbial communities from riparian zone in the Pacific Northwest, United States - 9_EM | ecosystem: Host-associated > Plants > Roots > Unclassified | place...
GAGAATTGCATTTGCGCAGTATTGGCACAGGTTTCCTCATTGATACGATGGAGAAATCTCTCAATAAATATTACCAACATACAGGTATTATGTATAGCTCTCCACTGCCAAAATAATCAGGGAAATCAGTGCAAATTTGAGGGTGCTATGCATGTCTGTTTCATTGAGTGGTGTGTTTCACTGACACGTGATATACTGTATCATTGCCAGCCATTCTCAAGTCTTAAAACCAAGATTTATTGAGGATCAACTTGACACGCTATCCAAACGAGCGCACAATCGAATTGAATTTGTTAGAAGTGTCCTTCCATTGGCGAATCGTCAAAAGGCCGCTAGATCGAATTGTAGAGCACCAAGTCAATAGTTGGAAGAAACTGATATTACAGGTTGGCCCTGGAACAAATCAACGTGTCGAGTATCCGGTCATCTGGATGCTAAAATTGGCGTACCTGCATCATACTCTGCATGAGTAGTAATGACGAATTATAAGAGCTCGAAGAGCCATAAGTTCGGGCGCCCCCATATATCCAGACCATTACCGGAAATTTTGCATCAACACGAGCGTCTGACGGTCGAACAGCATTCACCGATAAGCAATCTTCGCCTATGGTACTTGGGTCTGACTGCCTCAACACCCTCGTCAGATTTTCGAGCACATCGATGCCAAATCACCCCATATACTTAGGGTAGGTTGTAAGCAAGCAACCCCATACGGCTTGCAACAAAAATCCTTGTTGAATTTGGAGTAAGGGCCTCCGGCTGATAGAACTTCAGCGCGCCAACCGGCGGCTGCGCATAGAGTATCCCAAGAAACGCATCGACACCGTATTGCGGATACGCAACGCCAATTGCTGTTCTGGAGCCATCTGGCAGAGAAGCATTGACTTGTTGAGCACAGTGCTGGGCGCGAGCGCGGAGAAAAAGGAGCGGGAGGGAGTGCGGCAAATGAGAGATATGGGATTGCGGAGTACATTGCGAGTGGGTGACTTTGAAGCGATGGCCAGGCCCAGGCGTACGAGGCAGATAACGATGGCCGAAATGGTATTTAAAAGAGAAGTCTTATTCATGGCAAGCTTGGGGGCGCGGGGTTAGAAGCAGAGCAGGAAGTAACCTGGACCCACATTACAATTAGAGGACTCATCAAGAGCAATGCGCTTTACTGGGTATAGAGGAATACTATGACGGTTTTATGGCTTCGGTCTGTGCTCTTGTAACAGATGGAAATGTGGGTGAACGGCGGTTGAATCGGGGATGATCGAGGAGCTGTCGAGTATCGGCGGGAAACTTTGTGCGACTTTGTGCGAAAACAGAGGTGGATGGGGCGGGCAGGGCCCTATTCCGAGCGTGATGTTCTCGCGAGCGCACGGCTTTGGGATGAGAGAGAGAGAGGAGGCATTTCAGAAATGCAACGGAGAAACAGCAGAGAAATTAAGAAGAAACGGGCTCGGATTAAAGCATTAAAGGATGCCGTCCAATGGACGGCAGTGCTGGCAACGAAAGGGGCAAAGCGTATTTCCGTATCGGCGAGCGGGGGCAAGAAAAAGATTCAAAGCGCAAAGACATCACGATCTTGAATTTTATGACACCATTGGAAGTAAATAAAGACAAAGGAGCCGAGAGCAGACTGCTAATTGCAGGAGAAAGAACATTAGGGGATGTGCTCAAAAACACCTGTTCGAGAGAAGATGAGGAGCGAATCATGGCAGCTGAGCCACAACAACAGACTGCGGAGCGCTGCATAAACAGCATCAGAGGGTACCCAGCCGGAAGAGCGATGAGGACGGGCAGAAAAACACATCAAAACGAAGGCCAACTGCTAGATTGGGCGCGTAGTAATGAGCACAGAAGCGCGCAACAGTAAGCAAGTGGAAGGCGCGTAATTGGTGCGAGCCTCAGCTGTCGCTCGCGGGTGGAATTATGAGCAGGTTGGGTCGGTTTTCAGCTCGCTGCGATCGAGAGAATAATTGTTGCAACTTGCAAGAGTAGATAGAAAAGTTCGAATGCAACAGTCAGCATAGTTGAGACCTATTCGATCCCGAACAGGGGTCCGAACATGACACTATCCAGCGCGACTGTTCGAGGCACCTCATTCTGAAATCGATTTAAGATCAAACAACTGTCTCAAACGACACGAACCACGGCGAGGACTCACTTCTTTAATCTCGGGACAAATCAAAATAAGATCCGCTGCGAGCTTTCGCAGGGAACCGAGCAACAGTTCTAACGAGCTGTTCGCATCAGTCGCTCAGCCGCTTCGAGGAAAACTTTCACGAACCGTCAGTCGGGCGCTTATCCTTCGTTTCGACCCAGCATCTCAACAAGCCATCTAATATCCTGTGTCTCCAGGCTGACATCGGCCCTGTCGATCCACACTGCTGCAGCAGGACACAAATGCATTGAGAACTGAGATATTGAAGCCGTGGCGCCGTTGGTACTTCTGGTTTTGTGATGAGATATTCTGATAACTGAGGCACGATCGCCTATCATGATCCAAAATTAGGTCTGACTCCGAGTAAAACTAGCGGAGGAAGTTCGCCAGCGATACATGCCTTGAGGAATCGGACGGATGCAACCCCCAGCTCGGGTATGACAACAGCGAGCACTTCCACAGACGCCTCAGTCATTTCGACACTCTTCGTGCCGTAGGTCCATGGCCCGCCGATGATGTCTGCCGATACAAGTCCCCAGAGTAGGTCATAGCGCTTTTGACTGTCATCTTCAGTAGTATGCTTGACCAGCAGGATATAGCATCTTGCAGAAGCTGCAAAGAGAGCGGAAGACTCCGGAGTGGAAATGAATGTCATTGCTGTTGACAGGGACTGGTATATGAGAAAAACCATTCAAAGATATGACAGGGAGAAAACGCGCTGAATGGCGACCATTACACACATTCAGTAGGAGAAGATCGAGTCCAGTTCGTTTCAAGAGACTGGCGCTGACTCGTTCGAGCACGTCGGTCATTGCCAGGATTCCGCGGAGCTTAAAAGCAGGCTCGTAATCGTCGACGAGTGTCATCAATGGAGGCACGAGAAGGGGCCACAATGACTCAGCATCTTCGCTCTAGAGTAGAGAATGTCAACAGTTTCCTGGGCAAATAAGCAGGAGTTACGCACGTCCATATGCTGGACACACCATCGTATAGCGTTCCAACATCCCTGTCCCTCTCGTTTCCATATCTGGTCTTGGAAGAAATCTTGCTTCGCGGCATCACCACCAGCAGATCGTGCCAAGCGTCTTCCGGTCTCCATATTGAGACGTGGATGAGCAGATGTTAAAAAAAGAGGCTTGATATCTAGCTCGAGTATATCTCGAAGAAGATCACGATGCTCCATCCGGGAATGCATAGTAGACAACACATCGGTTATAACATCTTTTCAAACGATTTGTCAGACAAGGCGCATCGGCAGCGACTTCATGCATTCTCAACTTGCCGTTGGCTGCGTCGCGAATAGGGGAAGTGGAGAAGTTGTCATCACCAATCAAAGTAGCCAGATACATAACAAGCTTGTGACTCTTTGATGATGAGAACGTTCGGTTTGTGCTGTCTTTCAGTTTCACTATATATGAGTAGGCCACGTCTTTCCATAGTTTCAGTGCATCTGCAAAGTAATGGGTCAATCTTGCTGTGTAGATATGGGGACTTGGGCGATGCGAGACGTTACCAGATTCGACTTCGAGGTGGTAAAACTCAGGAGGAACTCGAAGGCACTCGAGCAGAACCAAGGGGTCATCCCCCGAATCGGTTATATGAGAGTGCCGCTCTATCATTTGCGGCGAGGCGGCAGCCGCAAACCTAGATCCTCCAGTTCCGAGGTGCTTGAGCGTGACGTCACAAACATTGCCTTTTGCGGAATCAGCAGTCAAACCCACTTTCACTTGCCTCCGCAAATCGTGCCAATGGGGCCGGAACTCACAGACCAGCAGGTAATGGTACAAAATATCAAATTGATTTAGTCAAGAAATGGAATAAGCGTTCTACGTTATCTGCCTACAGGAATATTCGTATTTCGGAATGGGACTCAGGAATGTCCAAGAGGAAAGGAAAGAAAAGATCGTCAGAACTAGTCGACTGGCAGAAAAAGCGACAACGAAGAGAAGGAAAGCCCGAGAGCAAAACGGAAATGTGAGTTCAATGCAGGCCAGCAGGAGAAAGGAGATTTTCCGGCAAGGCCGGATGACATTGTCAATTGGGTGTAGCGTGAAAGAAAACGTGCAGGTGAACGTTCTGAAAGCAAAATCTTCAAGAAACCATTTTGACTGAATAGTAGATAGAAGGGAGACGAGCACCAAGATAGCAGACCAAAAGACGGGGGTCAAGTTTATCGAGCCAGAGTCCAGGAAAGACTTTGCATCTGATATTGATATTTGGGAGATCGCAAGGACAAGGCGAAGCGGGCGAACGAATGGATCAGGGCGACTCTCCAGCTGGCTGGAGGATAGTTAAGGAGAAAGGGGTACAGGATCAGTAAGCAGTTGAGGCGTGAAGGAAAGGGAAAGAAATCCCCACGACGCGTTGTCGATGTTGACAGTGGGATCGCGCCTGCGCATGGAAGAGGAGAAAATCTGGATGGGCGCCCGGATTGCGACGCGAATCAAAATCCAGGCACGAAGCTCCTCTGTCCGTCATATTGCCCATGCCAATATCCATAGCCTGGCGTCTCCGCACTTTCCAAATCCACTACATTCACATTCACATTGACGTGAACACCCCCAACGTGTGCGCTATCGTAAGCATAGTCATACACCACCGTCGTCTCCGTTGTTGCTCCACCAAAGTCGTACGCGGGCTTTGACTCATCGTCCATCGGAGCAGCTACAACTGTGTTCGTCGCTCCGGCAGAATCAAAATCAAGTTCATCCATGCTATACGGCTGTTGATCCGGAGCCATGGAGTCCACACCTGCACTCATACGGCGGAACGAAATGCCCGCAATCGTGTGTTTGCTGCCCTTTTTCTTCATAGAGCTATCTTCATTGCTGCTGCCAGGATTGCCGCTGACGTAATGGTCATGGCCCGAACCGAGGCGTGTTTCGATATTGGGTGAAGCAGTGTCAACATAGGTGTCCTTCTGCCGAAAGCTTGTGAGAGAGGCGAACGAGCGACAGGCGACAATAGATGAGGCAACCGCTGCGGGGATAGTGAACATGATGTTCATAAGCGCTGTATTCAATAGTGTCGGCACAGGTCAGGGAACACAATAAAATAGGACGTGAGGTCCAGATAATAAGGAAAAAATACGCACGATTGAGATTGAGCAGGAGGAAGATGGCAGGGAGCATGTTGGCGACGAATGCGACGAGGAAATAAACAATACCCTGGTGGAACAGAAGTTGCCCAAGTGAAGACCTGTAACGGGATCTGACTAGCCCAATCGTCGTAAGCAGTAAGACGATAAAGTCAAAGGTCATTGCTGCATTTCGTTTTCATCATTAGGCGTTTATTGGATAAAAAGAGCGGGTAACTCACTGTAAAGATAAATCAATCCGACAGCCACAGGCAGGGCACCATTGATGACACACTCCTTGGAAACATCGCTCCAGCTCGATCGAACGGTTGCAATGCCATGAATCAGTAAACCCCATTGTCCCAACGAAGCAACGACTAATGGGGCAGTCACGCGATGGGCGCGGTTCCAGACTGCAATAGTACGCAGCATAAGGAGTGTTGAGGTCGACCCTATTGCGGTGTTGCCTGCGAATTGGTTGAATACATACTGAATTTCATAGGGATTTCCGGGCAAAACGCGGTGTTAAGTTTTCAAGTGGGTGCTAGATAAAGGATAATGTACGTACGAGCCGCTGGCAGTTGACCTCACTAGTTACATTCAGGAAGATATTAACTCCAACGACGGCAAGCCAAACGGAGTATTTGCAGTAAAAGTAAAAGAACGCTGGCCAGTACGCATCACGCTGTTGCATGCCAGCCACGCCGTGCATCGTCACGGTGTACATGGATATACTCGTCAGACTCTTTGTTTTTTGCTCCACCAGGGACAGCATGAAAACGAGACAGACCTTGCGTGAGACGATACTCCAATCGAATGGGAGCTGATTTATAATTTCCCAAGTCGACAGCCCCAAAATCACCAAGCAAAGCTTTCGGAATATCTCTACAATATGTCCCAGACCGAGGTGGTATTGCACACAAAAAGGCAGGCGTGAATGGAAGACACCAGAATCATCAGTGACATTCCCACAACGCCTGGCGATTTTGGCACAAGGGCATGTGGTGGCAAAACTCACCTTCATCCTTGAAGATTTCCAGCGGGCTCGACCAATCAGGCATCTTTTGACAATATGCAAGCGGCGAGGACTTGGAAGAAGTAGAGAGGCGGCAGAAAACGACGGCTGGTCGTCGTGAAGCTAGGGGTGTCGACGTTGAGTGTGTTACCGCTGGCGCCGACTGGCTGTTGAAGCTGTTGCACAGTCAGAAAGGATGGGGATGGGTGGAACGTGGGGGAATAGAGGCTGGTATTCCCTCTTTATGACCCAAGCCGCAGCGGCGACTGGGAAGAAACCTGACTGTCCTTGGACCACTACGTAGATGAATTCTATTATTTGCCGGGAATATCCGAACCAGACCCGAGAAAGCTTGACGGCAATAATGCTTGAATTGGAATGATTTAGCCTTCTTATTAATTCGGCGCCAGTCTCAGGAATCCGCATTCAAGTCGAGGACCCAAAAGCGTCGGTTGAGCGTTCCATTGAGATTGATTTGGAAGGATCGCATTTCAATCCGCGTTTGTCTTCTTGAAGTCTGCGTTCTGCGTTCTGCGTTCTGCGCGCGAGGGAAGAGAGAGCTGGGTAAAATAATGGCACCCTCGCGCACACCGTCGATGCAACCTGTCATCACATCCCCAATAATGAAAACGAGTGACAGTGGCAGTGACGATGGCAATCGATACGCGTATCATCGACTCCTTGTGTAGTAGCGAGTAAGGAGGGACAGTAACGATTGACTCCTTGACTACACCAGTGCAAGGCTGAATGCCCCACGAAAGTGATAACTGGTTTCGATACGTGCATGCATGTGAAAAAACGACCCGATGAGCAAGCTTCAGGGAGCGCGTGGGCTGCCAGTGAGAGATGCCCGAGGAAGGCCGGAAGGCGAAGGCTCGTATACTTGTAGGCATGTTTACAAAGTGTCACGCCACTCTTTGGCGCGATGACAAGGAAGACGGGAATAACCGAGTCGAAGAGCGTGAGTTCTTGACGCGGGCGCGGTTAAAGTGACAAGCCGCGAAACCCCGGCGTATGCACATGAGATAATAAGTTCTGGCGTGCCTAATCTTGGCTTTTTAAAATCTAACTGGACATCATCGTTGTTGCCGTCGTCGTGACAGGCGTGCGTGGTCGAATGAAAATCTATTGCTCCAGCGCTGTTGCTCAGAACACAAAGGCCTGTACATTGCACATAGTTCTCGCAAAGAGGGGCAGGGAGGGGGGAATGAGTGAGTTGTCAGCAGATCACCTAGATGAGGAAAGATCTGCTGCACGGCGAAAAGGACCGCATATTCGCGAGCCAGGACGCGCCCAAGTTGAGCTGGGTGTTTCCGGGGACGTTATTGCTGAGTCAAGAATAGCTGGATGCGCCGTGGGTGACCGCATGCTGTGACGCGGCGGCTACGGCACCTTGGCCGCGGGCGTGGAGAGATCGCCAATTGATGGGGTTGGCTCCTCACCAATGCGGTCGCGTACAACGTGAACAAGACATACCAGTGGGGCAGTTGCCTCTGTGCTAGGCTCGAGCTGGCCAACTTTTCCTTGGCGCTTGAAACGCTTCCGAACAGTCGTCAACAGCGAATGGAATCGGTGGTCAATTTGCTGATGCCCCAACTCCAACGCTGCGCTGTGGCGGCGAGGTTAACGTCGACAATGACCGCACTCAATCTAGCCAGGGAATCCAGAGTGCCGGCAAACTGCGATTCCGAGACCGCTCTATTTGAAAACAATGAAATGAATTGATTGCATGCTGCTAGTTTTCTTGGCGAGCTTCGAGTAGCCTGCTTTGTTCTGTGATCGAGAAGTTGATTTATTGCTGTAATGCAACGGAGTGAACCCCGTTCAACGTGAAGTGGGCATTACAAACAGGAGTTGACCCCTGCACCTATATTGGGATATATTGGGAAGCCAAAAGTTGCTGGCTCCCCGTCCCGCAAACAAGATAACGCGGCGACAAAAAATTTTGTTGGGATTTCCTCATCGAGGACGGCGAAAATATCTCGCCGAAATATTGTTGGGCCAAGGCTAAACAAGGCTGGCGACCGAGCCAGACTCTGAACATCACAAGTTTCCCCCTAATTTGCCATTCGGAACATCGCAATCCGTAAACAAAAGCCTTAAAAACCTACAATTTCACAGGCAGTTCGATAGATACTTATACGTTCAGAATCGCCGGTTTACGAAGGAACCCTCATGAAGCATGCCTCCGCTGTTGCCCAGACCCCAAGTCCAATATGCCCCGGAATATTAATAATTATATATAAATGTGTGTTTGTTCTGGATCGCCAAGAAGATAACAGTCAAAACGCGCTGCGCTTCAATGATGAGGGGGGAAGTGGGAACGCTAGCAGAGAACGACCGCAATGTTCGTGTCCTAACAAGGAACTCAGGATCATGCAGCCAGGGGAGTCTTCTCAATTGGGAAGGCACGTCGCTCTCGCGATCGGCTGTCACAATGTCAGCCCCCGCGGCAACTGTTTTTCCTCGGATCAATCAAATTCTTATCTTACAGGTGCGTATATTTTGTTTCTAAGCAACCGAGTAATGGCGCAAAACGTTCCTCATACCGACATCCGACAGCCTTGTTGGCGGATATTATACAGTATTGCTATACAGGCTACGCGCCGAAAAAAAAATCTCTAACGATACGGAAACTGCTGAATTTTGCAGGGCCGTGGATCGAGCACCTTCCAAAAGCGGAGATCGACCCTTTGCGGAAGATTTCTATATTCGGTGGAGGATCGACGGCATAAGCTTTAAAATTCAATTGTCGGTGCTTCTTTTGAGAAGCCTGTCACTTTTGCTGACTAAGCAAAGCAACATTTGATCGAAGCCGAAGTGGCAAACAAATCAAATTTCCCAGGATTAAACGTGGCATCAAATGTTGACCTGAAGTGGGTTGAGTGGTGACAACGACCTGATAATCGGTCCTTTGCAGCCACACGACACGTGGGATGGCGCCGAATTACACCACTGACGCCAAAGATGATGATGATCGTGAGACTCGAGGTGGTTGCCTTGGGATATGTCACTTGAGGTGGCCAAATTAGGAAAACCGAAAGTTTGCCGCCGCCTCTCAGCAACACCAAGTTCCACTCTCAACAGCGTTGCACTAGCAATGAGACCCATTCACCAGGGATAGCGAAAGTACCTCAAGAACGCTCGTTGAAGCGCAGGCTGAGCATCGCCGAATTGAAATTGTTCTGGCATGCGAAAGGTATTTACTTGTAATATTATTATTGGCATGATGGAAAGTTTCTCCCCGTTGCTCCTCACCCCTCTGGTTCACCCAACAACGACGAGCGCAAACCCGTAGTTCCAAGCTTCAAGACCTGACCTTAGACGACTGAATCACTTGTTTCCCTCGTTCACTCGACCAGAAACTTTCTCTCGACATGGAAACTAGTGCCATTCTCCTTCCTCTCCTCGCAGGTTTCGCCATAATCATTTTCCTGCGTCGAAAACAGCGCAGTCTCACAGACGACATTCGACGTCTCCCCGCTCCTGTACGTGCCCTTATGAATCTCAGCCAAGTCTGTTGTGGGCGGTCTTTCTTTCGCCTTTTGGTGTTGTCTACCTCGATCTCTATTGAAAGATGATCGAAATCGTCACGCCTGGGATACCTCTCAGCAAATCCACCTGTTTTTTTACAGCCTTTAACCCCCCTCTCCCCCGAAATACATGTTGCCAAATAACGAATGGGCCTAATTCTATCTACGTTCTATGACATTGTAGAAAAACTCCCACTGGCTATGGGGCCACGAAAAGGAAGTATTCGATCGCTCGCAACCAGACGCTTACAACGCCTGGACGGACGAGCTGGGAGGGTTGTATCGAATTGATGGGGCGCTTTGGGTAAGCATTCCCCTTTTTCTACGTCCATTTTACTTTCTTTATCCTGCGAACTGATTGTAATGTCCAATGGCCTGGTACGATACGCAAATCTTCTGCAAATCTTCCGGAAATGAACGGGCTTGTGTGAATCACTAGTTCGGTGATATCGTGAGTCTCTTTTTATACCTTTTACGGCGAAGTCCTCATTTTCACCTTTTTACACTCCCAATCCGCCCATCAATCCAGCTCGTCCCAACAGATCCCGATATCATCAGTCACATTTTTACTCGCAATACCTACAAATATGCCAAGTCCCCGTTTTTCCGGCCGCTCATTGAACGACTCATAGGGCGTAGTATCATCTGGGCAGAAGGTGATGACCACAGACGGATGGCTAAGTTTCTTAATGGGCATTTTACTGCCGAGGCAGTGAGGGAGATGCATGAAACTGTTGTGGAATGTGCGCAGCGCGTGAGTATGACTATGTTGAATTTTCTTAAATCCTTATGTCCAGAGTGATACAAGACGATTCTGACGACGAGTGATGGTCTTGTTTCGCGTAGTTGAGTTCACTCCTCCGTTCACATGTTCTCGATAAAATGAAGCAGGAGCCGGCCGACTCAGACGTGCTGATGAACATCATTAACTGGCCTTCGCGAGCGACGTGAGTATTATGTTCGAGAGTTTCAATAGCTACATCTCACTCTCATGGCCACGTTACAAACAAGGCAGATTGGACATTATCGGACGCGTCGTGAGCATACTTTTATCGTGGTGCAATAGCATCGCCACCCGATCCTCCCGCTGAAGCCACAAATTCCATACGTCTAGGGATTCAACTATGATTTCAAGTGTGGTGAATCTCCAGAGTCCAAAGAGATCGCCCGTATTTGGAATGAGCAGTGCGAGGTGGCCATCACGTTTGCCGGCTTCGTAGTATGTCTCTCCCATTTTGAGCTCCTGCCTGATGCATTACCTACTCACTCCGACCCTCTTTATTTTTGTTGTGCTGCTTCGAATAAAAGGCTCCATTAGTCTTGCGCGCATTACCCATTTTGGATTCATTCATGCCGCTCAAGATTAAACAGGCGCAAGAGACAGTGAAGATGAACATCCGCAAGTTGGCGGTAGACTTGGCACAGGATGGGATCGAAGAAGCACGAGCTGAGCTTGCGAAGGTAAACGGATACCATGCAAACGGAAATGGAAACGGAGTGCCGAAGGGGAATGGATACACGAACGGCACCGGCGCACGCCTGTTGAGGCGGAAGGGAGGCCGTCAGAATCTACTGACCAATATTGGTGAGTGATCATTCCCTTCCTTACGTGCCCTGCCTGGGGTCGCCAGTGAGGCGTGTGTTTGAGGCGACTGCGGTTTCTTCCTCCTTGTTTTCATACGATAACGGATTGACTCTCATCCTTCTTCTATTGCATACATACAGTGCGGGCGAGTGTGCAGGGTAACATGGAGGTGAATTTGAACGAGTTATTGGATCATGTGAGTTTTGTCCGCTCATTGACGCAAGCCACATGTCTAATGAACTTATCCGGTGTTTTAGATCACCACGTTTATGTAAGCCCTTGATCCAAACAGGCATTTCGCCTAACTGATCTTGTCCCCTTGTTGCCCGTTTATCAGCGTGGCTGGACATGAGACGGCAGCCGGCGTTATCAAGTATACTTTACACGCACTTTCCAAGGACCAGGAACGGCAGGACAAGTTGCGTGCAGAATTATCCGCGGCGGGATTCAGCGCTTCGTGCGATATGGACGGGAAAGAGCCTACTCACGATGAGTTAACGGACTCGAAGACCTTGCCATACTTGGATGCGGTTGCCAAAGAAGCGTACGTCACCCTAGTTATTTTTATTGGCTTTGAGCTTGTCGCTGACGGCGAGTTATCCTTGGGTGACCCTTATTCCCTGGCATATTTTACATTTCGGGGGCAGACTGCGAATGTTCGTGACACCAGCATCTACGGAGCGTACTGCGTTGGAAGATGATGTGATCCCGCTCAAAAAACCCATTTTCGCTGCGGATGGCAAGACCGTTCTTAACTCGATAAGGGTGCGCAAAGGTCAAGTAAGTCAAATCTGGGCAGTTGTTCCTGACTGTGTGCCGTAAGCTAACTCCATATCTCTTCATGATCAAAGCTGTTTGCAATCTCCTGGCTGAGCATCAACACCAATTCACGAACATGGGGACCTGATTCGATGAAATTTAAACCCGAACGTTGGCTCGCAGCAGCAGAAGACCCAGTAAACAACGCGTTACCACAAGCAGTTACAGGAGGATATCAACATCTAGGGACGTTCGGCGAAGGTCCACGAATGTGCATTGGCTACCGTCTTGCAGTCCTCGAGATAAAGACCCTTCTTTTTACTCTCATACGAGACTTCCACTTCGATGCAGTTGATCGTGTCTCTATACGGGATCCCAAGACTGGACAACTTACAGGAGAAATGATGGACGTCAAAGTGTACTCGACTTTTGGAGCGGGGTTGGTGCAACCTCGTGTTAGAGATGGAGAAAAGGCTGGAATGGGTGGTATATGGCTGCCCGTTAAAATCCGTCCGATGGAAGAGGATGTTACGCAGTGAGCTGGATATACTAATAAATGCTACCATTTTCTTCGGGCTGGGGATATGCCTTGGGTATGTATGTAATGTAATGGAACGCATCGAAGCATCGATGCCGGTGGGGTGCTTCAGGCTATCATACCAACCAAGCGCCATGTCTAAAGGTTTGTCCGCCTCTAATCCATACTTAGTCGCGATCGAGATGCTGTCGCTATGGCTTTGAGTCCGCGGACATCTGGCGCAGTGACATGTGTGACATGTATACGTAAGAGCCTGCAAGATCTTAGGCCTTCAATTGTTGCACCCCTTCCGACGTTTTTTTCTTCCTTTCCTCGCTGAATCCCGTACGCTGCTATTTGGTTTGTGCCGCACTTATTTGCATTCCTTTTTCCTATTCGACAATCTGAGACATGTATTACCATGAATCACAAACATTACCGCTCTATTGTGTTCTCTTTCGGCGGAAAAGGCTGCGGCGCGTAGGAATACCTCCCGAATCAGATCAAGTGATTTGCCACCGAGACTGCCGCCAGGTAGCGTAGGAATCAAGAAGCCGGTGTTTACAGGCCGAAGCCGTTCGCTGCAAACAAACGCGTGGTATTCGGGTGAACCGCCACTCCGTCGGAACTCACACTCCGTCCGCTCGTAATTCGAATGACCTCCCCACCCAGGCGATCATATAACACGGAGACCGATTGCGTACCATATATAATCAGTTATGGAGGAAGGGTTTACAAGTTTTCCTATCCTCGCAGACAAATGAAAGGGATATTAACTTCTGTTGTTTGGATTTCATACGCGAGGCGAAGAAGGAGCATGTAGACGTCGAAGCCACGGCCACACATGGGTTCGAGCTCCACATAATCACGGCCTAGTTATTCGTATGGGTAGACGTGGAGATTGTGACATCGCGGCGTGAGCCGCTATCGTCGATAAAATCGAGGAAATAGAAATGAGGATCATATGAGTGAGGATAGAGGCACCCTTTAAGATCCGAAGTGCATGTGAACTCGAGGGGGCTTGGGGGCTTGTAGATCTGTAATGAGATGTAAGATGGAATGGTAGTGATGCCACAAGCGTATTGGAGATGACAAACATTGAGATTGAGTACTGGTCCAACCGGGTACTGGGCCGTGACAGCACCAAACTCTGCGCGCCACTGCTTATACTCTGCTTCCGTTTTGAAGGTGAGAGGGGGAACCTGAGTCAAACTCCCAGACACAGGTGACATGTTGGTCCGTGGTTAGGCTAACGTTGTGAATGTCTGGCCGTCATGTGCCGGAAGCAGGGTGCGCCCTCGACAGCCGGAAAACTGTGTTGACATATTTGACCAAATTACACACCCGCGGCGTTCGCGTCATCACCCAGGTGGCCTACCAACAGTCACTCAATAGGAACGTTTTGGTGACGAAAAACAATCCGACCCCGGGCGAAACGGAGCGCTCACGTGCCACATGCGCGAAGCGCCTACCTGATCTGGATGTCCCCAACTGACTCTATTGAAAAGAGTCGGCACCCCGACGCTAATGCATGAACACATTTGTGTGTATTTAATCAACCAACTTTTTGTTTATAGGCCTTGTAAACCCCACGTCACGCTCTTCGAGGCGGACGGGCCAAATCAAATCACCCCCGCAAATCACACTGGCTGGGGGCGGGGCGAGAATCGGCCGAGACTGAATTCCTCCCATCAACACTTTAAATCATGGTTTCCCGTGATTGCGGCTGGCGCGAGGGGGTTTTGAAATGCGGCACCAACTCGGATACCCCATTCCCCTCCTCCTCACGTCCCAGCCCTCTTTAACTGCGTAGCCCAACGCAGCCTACAGTTGGCATACAAGTGATACTTAATTTGAAGCGGACATCCCTCGGTTGTGCGAGGTACACCCGGCTCTCTCCCCCCACTGGCACTGGCGCCCAGCTCCTCCTAAGTTCTCGCACTTCGCATACCTTCGTGCGATGCCTGACTGGTCGAGCTCTCGCGAGATAGCCTGCTGTTTTCCTCCTGCTTAATCTTAATCCTGCGTATTTTCTTCCGCCTATAGCTAATCCTTGGGCACCAACTCAATTCCCCACTGCCGATATAGCAATCATGAATATTATAGTCTGTGTTCCCGCAGGGAGCGTCGCGTCCGTCGTCGCCTGCCGCTCATTTGTCTCCCTCACCAACTTCCAAGCCCAGGATGTCTACGTCCACTCTGCCACTTCCTCCACCCGAGTCCGCTCCGGTGAGGGCTCCAGCCTTGAGGCTCCTAGGGGTTCAGCACTTGCCGGCCCGAAACGGTACCCTTGTTCATAATCATATATACCAACTTGACTAACTTGAATCGAAACACGAATAAGGGGCCGCATTCATGCCTAGGGCCGATTTTGATTTTGATATGATCATAACGAGGTCCTTGGAACTTGGCTGTGTCAAGTGAATGAATGAGGAGGATATATATTTCAGTAAATTCCACAAATAAGCAAAGTACAAGTGCAGCTAGCTATTACACTACATCCTTGCGAGATAGCAGGGACCGAAAACACGGGGGTCATGAAAAATCTTGCTTCGTGAGGAGAAAACAACATCTAATAAGTTACGAGTCCAAAAAGAATGACAGAAAACGATGAGGTAATTCGGATTGCGTGCGGAAAGCTCCGGAGGTAATGAACAGCTTAAGTAGAGTGGACGGATAGGAATGCATGGAGAAGCATCGAGTCATACGGGCCATTTTGTCATTAGCTTCATTCGCGTCGATTGAAGAGCGAAGAACAGCGGACCCCGTTCGTCAAGGAGCTGTCGCTGAACAGTAGTCGTGTCTATGTCATCAAGTGGATACATCAGGGCATGGCGTATAGCCAGGATATTCCGTTGTAGCTGCTCGATGTCCTCGAGAGAATAGCGGGAGAAAAGTACATCCTCCATATAAGAGAGTTCATACGATCCAAGCGTTACGGATATTTTGCTCCAGTCTAGGATGTCAGAAAAGGGAAAATGCTTTGTGTGCCCGAAGAACACTGGTATACAGCCAACGTAAAAAGCGTCGATAAGGCGTGTAGACCACCCTAGTAAGGCACTGGTTCAGAAACACATAAGTGCTCCACGATGCAGCAACTAGTCTCACCCGTCGTTCCGGCTGGCTGTGGGCAGAATACTGTGTCATTCAAAACACCCATATAATTATAATCCCCCGTTCCACCCCAAATGGTGGATAGAGCGGGACCAGCAGGATGCAGTCGGTGCTCTGGCGTATGAGCCCAACCATATCGTGAGCATTGTATCCGAGCGCGGGTATGAGCTCCAGTGCCCCACATCGAGCCATGAAACGTGGCCAACACACGACGGTCACGAGAGGGCCGAACATATGAGACGTCACCAAATGACTCGACTAGGTAGGCCGACACGCATGTGCGAGGTGGAATACTAATGGAAACCAAGTTACACCTTGAGCACAAAGGACAATGAAAACGCCAGAACAACTTGACAAACATTACGTCTTGATGTGGCCGATAGCAAATAGAATTGAGGTCTCCCATGACACTCCAAGCCGTAGTATTTCGAACCATTGCAGGGTGCGCTAAACCGTATTGCTCACGAAAGAGCCAGATATTCCTTTCCGCTGATTGAGTATTCTTTGAGTACCCAGAGAGCATGTATGGGGCACATACCACATAAACGTCATACATTGTCCCCAATCCTGCGTAAAAGGAATCACAACACGTCGCGGATCAAATCCTTGCACATGTTCCTTTACATAGTCATACTGTTCGAAGTAATTCTCCGGTTTCTGTGATTTGAGTTCAGCATACTCAGGTTCACAATTTAAAAAATTGCAATAAACCCGCACCGGAAACCGTGCCAAGTATATTGGGACGAATGTCATTTCGGCATCACCGTTCCTCATCCCCATCCTAGCTACTCCTCGCTCTAGCTGAGCGTCTGCGCTGAAGCAAGCCTGACCCTGCAAACGCCCAACATCGGTGTCCAAGCTCTCCACATAGGCTTTATTAGTAGGAGAAAGAGGGGCCACGTGAATGCGAGGGTAAGGCACTCCTGCGTCGATAAATCGTAGAGATAATGGCAGGATAAGATCTCTCCATGATGTTTGCTTGACTGCCTCTGCCAATGATACGTCGCCCAATGTACGATGTGGGTACGAAACTCCATCGCCATGTGTAGAAATGGAGAATGGAGAACGCCGGCGGTGGACGCAGGTAGAATAGACACATTGGCAATCACCCGTATCGACGCATATGGTGGTCTCTTCACACAAATTCGAGCACGCCGGAAGTTTTCCCAGTGTCCAATCCGCGGCGAAATCGCTTGTGTCGTGTTGGGGTTTGCGATGCCAGTGGGATGAAGACGAGAGTGTGGTAAGTTTCCCTCTTGCCCTTTCCCGCGCTGCCTCAAGACGTGTGCACAAGGCTTCTCTAGGAGAAGCGAGGAAGGGTCGTTCCGTAGATTCACGTTGATACTCCAAGCTAAAATCTACCGCTACATGAGGCAAATTATAAATTTAGCGAGGAATTGAGCATAATGGTGATCACAACTCACGATCATCAGCGGTGAAAGGCCATGGCCCCGGAGCCGAGCAACATATAGGTGAGATACGAAACGGCCATGGAGGGGATTTGGTGCTTGGTAGGAGATGCAATACTCGCTCCCCAGACTGTGTGGGTCCGGCCAACTGAAGGTTTGTTCCGGCGAGTGTGAGTTTGACATCGTTGGCGTTTGGATTTACTTCAATCTCCCAATCGGCGTGGACGCTGGGATCGAACTGGATATCACTCTCGGTAATTGGTCCGATCGAGACAGAACCGTTCGAGGGATTCTTCACGCCAAGATACAGGCCATTATCGTTTCCTTGTATTTGAAACGTTGGCTTGCCTTCAGCGTTTTTTCGGGGGGATGCCTTGATATATACGGTTGCGCCGAGAATTTCGTCGTCCACGCGCCAATGAGGCTCATCTCTACTAGGGGCAGAAAGGCTAACCAGCCGACCTTGGTCATCCATGTGAATGCGTGTTGTACATCCATCAAGCTTTTCAAGTTGCGCGTTGAGGGAACGAATCGGCGAAGGTGTTCCACAACTGGCTGTAATTCGCCGAGAGAAGTATCCCTCAAAGTGTCGCAGGTACATGCGCAGAGTCATGTCTAATCCTCTTTCAACGTTGATAGAGGCTTGAAAGCCAAGCTGGCGCCGCGTCTTCCGCACATCCACCACAGGTATGTGGGAAAACCGAGCATCGGAGGGAATGTTGCGGATAGGGGATTTTGACTGGGTTATGTGAACGACGTTGTCTACCAATCTGGAGACAGATATCGCGTGGCCTGATGCGACATTGAAGACTTCGAATGTCGAATGCGCTCTTCTACCATGGGTTCTGGGCGATGAAACGCCCGTAAGGCGCTGGATGGCGAGTAAAAATGCATCTACGCAGTCTTCAATGTGAAGCAAATCAAGCTAAAATTGCGTTGATATTCCGTTTCTACCATGGGAGAATGCGAGACACGTACAGTTTGCTGGCCCCCGGAAACTTGAATCACTAGGTTCCATAACGCTTGGGTGACAATTGATGGAATGAGACGGTTATCATGATCGTACAAGCCTCCGTAAACGTGTGACAGACGAAGGGAAACAGCATGAAGAGTGCCGACGGCGCCGGATGATTCCATGTTTCGAATACGCGTTTCGACAGTTGTCTCAGTCGCAAGCTTCGATACGCCATAAACACTCGAAGGATTCGTCGGTGCGTCTTCACGGGGGGTGGAAGTCATGGCGTCGCCGTAGACCTCTATAGAACTGGCAAGCACAAACCATCGTTTGCCCTGATCTTGCCTGTTTAAGTGCTCTAAAGAGTCAAGCACGAGCTGAGTTCCGCGTTTGTTAACATCCGTGCAATCCCGAGGGTTTTCTTCGCACTGGACCACGCGGGATATGCCGGCAAGATGCACCACGCCGACGACATCCGACGTAAACACAGATGATAAGAGTGTAGTGTTCCGAATGTCGCCGATGTGCACAGTTAATAGAGGGTTCGAAGCTACGTCCGATAGTCCAAGCTCATTGGGATAGAAGATGTGATCTACGATAGTGACCGGAGTGCTGGAGCTCAGCAGTCGCTGGGTGATGTGTTTGCCTAGTTCATGAATTCAGTCTTATCAGCAAATGAATGACTCAACGTTGCTGGTAGCTTGCCTATGTTTCCCCCGCCTCCTGTGATAACAACGCGCCCATGCGCCACTTTTCCAGTCGCTGTGTAATCGAATGACATTATATCGAGCCCTGGAAGCGGGATTCATCGCTTACGTTTGGAAGGGCGCCCATTGGTTAGTGACTGCGATAGCAGAACCTTGAGCAAGCCTGGCGCAAACGGCGCAAACGACACGAGGCTAGACTCACCCGATATAGCAGTAACTGAGCCACGACAAGTAAGACGAGACACCAAAGCAGAGAATGCAGCAGCGATCTCCTTGACGGAGGCCAACCATACCCACGCATTGGCTTCAATCACCTGAAGGCAATGGAGAACAATGCAGTAGGGGCATCCGGCGGCAGTCACACAGATCTCGATCGAATACCCCAAATTCGAACCACAGGGAGTCACTCAAATCATGTACGTACTTATTTGTGTCCAATTTGAGAACTGCGGGGGGAGGCCTCAAAATCAAATCGACTGATCCCAGGTCTGAGATCATCGTTGACAGTAGACCCGTCCCGTCCAGAAAATCTGGGTCATCAACCGCTACCAATTGCACTCACCGCTAGTGCTTCCATTGTCCCCTCGTCGCTGTCTACCAGCGCATATTTTTGCTTACATACGCTCACACGAGCCGATTCATTTGAATGGTGGAACACACATCATTCTGCAGGTGAATGAAGGAAGCAGTCCAAAAATGGAAAAAAAAACAAGCGCCTGCAGATAGTGAAGGGCAACGTAAGCCCCGATCATGGCGGTGGTACCCACTAGGAGCTAGACGACAATGGACGCAATAGCAATTGTATTGACGGCGATAATGTACGAGTAACTAGCTATATATGCGAATGGATTTAACTTGGGATCGGATTTGGGGATCGGGATTCGTGCAGTTGGACCCCCGGAGGCAGCGTTGGATCATTGGCTGGATATCGGATAGAAATAACCCACGCGACTGCCACTAGGCATAAAACAACAAGACTAGTTTAAACAAATCACTCGCACGGCTCTCTCTTCACGCCCTCACTCGTGACTGGACCTATGTCACCCTTCAATGAATCTGCAAACAAATTTGATGCTTGTTCCCGGTAGGTGCCGCAACGGAACCAAATCCCACGCCACTGACGTTAAACGATCGAGATTTGACAGGAAGCGAGAATATTTCATAACCCAATTTGCAACCGCTGGGACTCGGCGTCTAAAGTAAAGTACAACGGACCGGCTCAATGGTCGGTGTCGTAATTGTTTGTTGACTCGAATACCCTCGAAGATAACTTAGGAGTAGTCATGACTCATGGTCCCACTTGAATAGGCCTCATAGTAGGTGGAAATTGTATTGCCATCGGTAGCGGCGGCAAGCGCCTGGTCCCCGACTGTGATTGATAAGTATGGACTTGGGGCGCCCGTTGCGACCTTCTTACACGACGTCCCTGAGCGGACACGGGAGGGCGACGTCGTCCGAGGCGAGGAGGACGAGGAGGAATGACTTGGAGGTGGAGCACAACAGGTGGCGTCAGTATTGAAAAGCAACAGCCAATCAGCGTTGCAGAAACGGGGCCGGTCGTGGGAAGTCGGTTAAAACCGAAAAGCCGAAGACCTTTGTCGATAAGAACCCTCCTATTACATAGTCGGGGATTAAGTACAATACAAACAATGCACTTCGCTCAGAAAGGAGATCCAAACGTAAGCGCGGGCCCGCCGAAAACCCAAACCCTCTGAATGGGCTTTTTCTGTGTTGTAAGTAGTTCATAAGGCTAAATATAAAATTTTTATGATGATTTGCAACTCGCCAACCCAGTGTGGTGCCTAGAATATCACATACTTCCTG
>Ga0307508_10002232_pt1 | contig 20642 bp, 15 predicted proteins | sample 9_EM_MG_FD_203089 | JGI IMG/M metagenome (GOLD analysis project Ga0307508, IMG submission 203089) | Populus trichocarpa ectomycorrhiza microbial communities from riparian zone in the Pacific Northwest, United States - 9_EM | ecosystem: Host-associated > Plants > Roots > Unclassified | place...
TTTGGTTTCGACCAACAGTCGGAAGATCCCCAGCCCTACCAGTGTGGCCTCCCTCAGGGTTCCCCAATCTCACCCATCCTCTTCCTCATCTTCAGCAATGCAATGCTGGAAAAACCGGACTATCCAACGGACGCTATGGATACATTGTATGTTGACGATGTCTGTATGGTACAGATGTCACAGAGCATAGCCGAAGCCAACACCCTGCTGGAGGATAGAACAGAACAACACCTCCACCGCGGCCTCCACCTAGGACTCACCTTCACACCAAGCAAATCGGAACTCCTCTACTGCCTCCCCCGAAACAGCAAACACAAAAACATCAGCCTCTCCTCCCATCCCCCCCTCAGAATCGTCAACATGACCATCGTGCCCAAACGACAGATCAAGTATCTGGGTGTTTACATCGACGAATCCCTCAGCTTCCTCCACCACGCTTCTATGGCTGCCAGTCGAGGAAACCAGGTACTCGGCAGCTTCAATTTTCTGCGACATCGGTCCCGTGGTACCCCTGCACATATTGCACACCACCTGGCATTTACGGCGATTCCTCCCACCATGTTTTGGGCATCGCCCGCATGGTGAACTGGTACTCCAATGCTAACCTCTACTCTGAAACTCACCTATAATGCAATAGCACGGTGGATCACTGGCCTCCCGTACAACACTCGAATCACAAATCTCCTCACACTGGCACACCTCCCGCCGATGGAGACATACCTGGATTACCTCTCCCTACGCTTCGCAATCCGGCTCCATTTTCTACCTGCACACCACGCCCTTGGCCGGCCACGTGCTGATCCGACAACACACAGCTATCTCCCCGGTCTCCATCGCCTACACGATCTCAGCAGGCACCTGATCGTGGGAAAACTCGAAGATCGTACAACCGCCTCTACCGCCGATGGTATACCAAAAATCACCTCTCCTAACCCCGACAAAACAACATCCCCCCAAGAACTGCACGGAAAGTGGATCCGCTCACTTCCCGACCACACCATCGTTATATACACTGATGGCTTTAAGCTAGACAGTGGGGCGACTGGGTGTGGTTGGGTAATCTATAATGTTGGGAACCAGCAACTCTTCCGAGTCATGGAAGGAAGCTGCCATCTCGGCAATCGGGCTGAGGGTTTCGATGCTGAACTTCATGCTGTACAGGAAGCAACAACGGCCCTCCTCACTGCTACCATCACCCCACGCCGCAGGGTTTTCATCTGCATCGACAACCAAGCTGCAACCGATACTCTCCAGTTTAACAAGGATAATCACGAATACGCGCGGCGTACGATCGAAACCACAGCACAACTACGACTACTGGGCTGGACGGTCAGCACAGTTTGGTGCCCTTCGCATTGTGGAATCACAGGAAATGAACACGCAGATTCACTCGCAAAAATGGGAACCTCACTTCCGACCCCATGCCAATACTCGCTCACCACCAAGGTTTGGCTACAGACGCAGGCACGAGCTCAGCTTCTACAGCGCTGGAAACAGGAACTGCCACTTTCTAACCCCTCACTCTCCTTTCCAACCCACCTGCGGGGAGTTGACTGGGCGGATACGCGTGCCCTCTGGCGTGTCTTCTGCAATAGGTCACCTTCCGACCCACACCCGAATAAAACTGCAGACCCATACCCTTGCGGACAGGACGAGTACACCTCTCACCACCTCCTACGAAACTGTACCCTTCTTGCGCAGCGGCGCTCCCAGATGCAGCTCTTGACCAGCGGCGACCTGGAATCCCTCACATTTCTCACCAACCCTAAGAACTGGGTTGGCATTCGAAACTTTTTACGAGGCACTGGACTCGGCCATACCACCAATATCACTTACGATAGAAAACCTGCGTGGGCATCGAGAGACGAAGCGTCGGATTCAGACTCCCCCGAGCCAGACTTTGGCGCCTTCGAGCCATAAAAGACACGACAATACGATGGACGGGAGGATAGTGTGATGGGTTGCGGAGGAATCCCTGGTTGTCTGCCCACTCCCTACCCCTCATTTCGTCCTTTCCATTCACACTTGATTTTCTGCTTTGTTTCCTAGTTTGTTTTACTGTTCGGCGGAAAAAGGGAAAGATGGAAGCCCCATGGGGGTGGAATGACGTGGTGGAGTGCATGTAGGCTGTAGTTCTAAAGCACGATAGAAATAAATAGCGTATTATCCTTCACTCCACCGCAAAATTTTCGTTCACCGCCAAACAACTTTTTATTCCCACCACCGATTTCGCTGGAAATACCCTCCGGAGCTTCGTAAGTCCACGGTCTTTCCATCCACGAACTCGTTGGCCACCTCTTACTTCTTTGTTGTTGCTGCCCGCCCGACTTCACTGTGCATCGCGGTCGCCCGGTAACCGAACAACGCCCACCCCCGCTCTGAAAAGTGGACACCTGTCCACGGAAACTCTGCATCACCATGGCAACCATCTTCGCCTCCATGGCAAAGGGCAAAGCTAGCCAAACAACAAACCCATCACTTGGGGGGAGTTCCTCCACCCCACCACCAACCACATTTACGCCACCACCGCCTCCGATCCCAACCCCACAACAGAGCATCCCCATCGACATGTTCAACGCAGAGGTGGACTATGCGCCCGACTGGGACCACGATACCGACACACTGGCCAGTTTCCTCGCATGGAAATCCGAACTGGACCACACCACCGCTACCAACGACACCACCGAACGGCTCCTTGAACCGATCTGCCGTTTCATCCGTGCCGAAATGACACACCAATTCGCAAAACAATCAGTTACCGTCAAAATCCCTGGCCTCAAAGAGATGAAGGAGAGGGACCTGGAGATGCAGAAACAAATCTCCCAGTTGACCAACACCATCACCAGGCTCTCGGAGCAAATCGCCATCCTTTCCGCACGCCCCATCCCCGCCGCCGCCCCCGCCGCCCCCAGGGTTGTGCCGGCACTCCCCCAGCAACATCAGAAGCCACCCACCACCACCAAGCCCCCCCCAGGTCCTGCACCAACCTACGCACAGGTAGCAGAAAAACAACCGAGGGAGTTTATGGAGGTCAGGAGCAAGAAGAAGGCCAGAAAGGAGACGATCCTCCCGAAGCCTTACCCGACGGCGGACAGGCTGATAATCTTCAGCCTCATGACCGCACCCAATGACCGCAAGGAGGCTGCAGACCGCGCACTCCAAGTGGCCAACAAGACCATCACCACCCATGCCAACATTGAACACCCGCCCCTCATCCTGGCAAACATCACTGCCACCAACAACCTCATTTTCACGGTCGCACCTCAGCACCTGAGCACCAGCTATGAACGATACCTAGCCATCCTCGAGGAGGCACTCCACGAATTCCCAATCACATCGTCCAGGGTCAGCCAGCGATGGACCCGTTTCATCGTCCACGGCATCCCGACCACCGCCACACCCGAATCCGCCCGTACCGAAATCGAATCATCCTACCCGTCCCTCCGAATGGGCCAGACACCGCATTGGCTCACCAGCCCTGAACGCCGTCAGGGTAAAGAGGCCTCCTCCATGATCGTCACCTTTATAGGTGAGATGACGAAGAAGTCTCTCGGTGCCACCAGCCTCGCCATGTTCAACCGCGAATGCACTATTGCCGAATACATCACCTTCAGCCCTGCCACCCAATGCAACAAATGCCAGACCTTTGGGCACCCAACGCAACACTGCACCGCCAGCAACCACACCTACGCTGTGTGTGCACAACCCCACCCCACCAAGGATCATCCGTGTGCGAGAACGAACTGCAGAGCAGGGCACTCTTGCAACCACCCGCCGATCCGCTGCACCAACTGCCTACAACCACATAAAGCCTCCGACCGAAGCTGCTCCACCTATGTCAAGATCACGTTGGGAATGCGCCGCGACAATGCGGCAACCACTGACACGACGATGGCCGCCTAGAGAGCGCTCAAAAGGTAAGGGTATTGCACTGTCTCCTTTACCGAATTTTCTTTCCACCGCAAGCCTCCTTTATAATGTACCCACAAAACGCTTTGATTTCGGCCAAAGGGGAAGACAGGTTGTCATGAGTCCTGCTGTACGGTCGCTCGCTGTTACGATTTCTTTGGTGCCGTGCTTTCACGATTTCTTTGGTGCCTTTACTCCTTTTGGCGGACGGGAAAGATGGGAGCCCCATGGGGGTGGTACGGCGAGGAGGAGTGCACAAAACCTGTAGTGTTAAAGCGCATTAGATCGCAATCGAATATTATCTCTCTCCACAGACCTACCTCTCTCTACCCGTGAAACCGGCGCTGCGACCACCAACCCCCAGACGAACAACTAGCCCACGCAAGGCGTGTGAGAGGACTGCGACGAGACCATGCCGGGCGTGACGGATACCGCGAGAACAACGAGCCCACGCAAGGCGTGTGACAGGACCGTGACGAGACCACGCCGGGCGTGACGGATACCGCGAGAACAACGAGCCCACACAAGGCGTGTGAGAGGACCGCGACGAGACCACACTGGGCGTGACGGATACCGTGAGAACGACGAGCGGCGCGTGAGTACGCCGGAAGTGTGAGTACGAGCGGCGCGTGAGTACGCCGGAAGTGTGACTACGAGCGGCGTGTGAGTACGCCGAAAGTGTGAAGACACAGGGAAGTGTGAATACGCCAGAAGTGCGAACAGGAGCGCATGCTCCCAAGGAAGTCTACTTTGCCTGTCGAGCCCCACGGAGTAGTCAAGGCAGGATCTTGACACTAGATTGCATCTCCCCCATCGACACCCGACGTAGCAATACACAGTGGATTCCCAGGACGCAAACACCTGGGACCCCCTCAACCTTAGCGAATTTAGGGACGTCCCTGACGACCAGCAGGTACCAAGCCCAGTAACCCCAGAACCACGATCCCGGGCACAGACACCCGAGTCACCCGAACAACTCAGAAGAATGACGGAAGGACCCCACCTACTGACAACAGAAATGTTGCAAACACTCCTGGCAGCACGCGACAGACCTCCGCAGACCAGCTACCCAAAGCTCCGGGACCCCGAACCATTCGAAGGAGAAAAAGCGAAGTTCAAAATGTTCCTAGTCCAGTGCGAGCTGAAGTTTAGAACCGAGGGAAACCGATTCGACGACAATGAAAAAAAAACGGGATACGCATTATCCCTTCTCCGAGGAGTAGCGTGGAACTGGGTGGAAACCTTCCTGAATCAGGAAGAAGGAATCAACCTAACATGGGAAGAACTGAAGACTAGCATGAAGCACGCCTTCGGCCAGGTGGATGCCGAAGAAATAGCCTTCGAAAAGTTCCAGAAAATCCAGCAAGGAAGTCGGACGGCAGCAACCTATTGGGCAGAATTCCAGCGAATCAAAGCAGACCTCCCGTACGCGGACAATGTATGCATCGCACGGTTTCGAGATGGATTACACCCAGAAGTAAAACGACACTTGGTCATGAGCGAAGTACCAGCCACCGTTCTGATAGACTATGCCACTGCGGCCATCAAAACAGATAGCCGCCTATGCAACCTCGGAGTCATTTGTCGACGACCGGCAGCGAGTCCAGAAGCACGCTTCCATGTCCACACGAAAGAACCCCCGTCAGCACCCCCGGGGGACCCAATGGATTTAGACGCCACCCGACGATTTAAGTTTGCACCAAGAGCAAACTGGTTCCCACAACGACCACCAACGGATGAGTGCTACAATTGCGGGAAAAAGGGACACTTCGCGAGGGAATGCCCCCAGCCGAAAAAACCACAGACCACATGGAGAAAGCCATACCGGGCAGCAGAAGCCACGTACGAAGAAAACACCATAGGTACTGAAACGAGGGAAGAACCCGAACCGGCGGGAAACGACAGCCCTCGGGAACAGGCCTAAGCAACAGCCACCCGAGGGAGAAACCAGTTGCAGAACCAGACCCACCCTACAGGATACGAACGACCAGGTACGACCGAGAAGAAAAAATCCTGATCAAAGTCCGAATCATAGGAGCCGACGGGAATGAACACAACACCACCGCCCTAGTCGACAGCGGAGCCTCCGAGAACTTCATCGACAAAGCCTACGCAGAAGCAAGCGGAATTCCCATGCAGCAAAAAGCAACACCAAGACGGGTGCTGACCGTAGACGGGAGCGAGGTTACCGGCTGGCCGGTAACCCACGACACACAGGTCCACCTCACAATCAATCATCACGAAGAAGACATCCGGCTACACTGCATCACGATCGGAAAACTTCCAATCATCCTAGGACTCCCATGGCTCAAGCTCCACGACCCGGTGATAGGATGGAAGAATCATACTGTGAAATTCCACTCGGACCACTGCGCCGAGAAGTGCTTGCCTAGCTCCCCAAGAGCCAACACGGTTCTGCAAGAAAAAGCCACCGAACAATATTACAGGAAAACACCGGAAGAAGAAGAAAATTGGGAGATCGGCGAAACGGACCCATGGGAAGTATGTCAGACCGTAATCAACAAAATCAAGGAAACCTCCAAAACGAGCAAAAATCCAGTTCCACCAGAATATCACGAATTCATCGAAGTGTTCACCGAAAAAGAGGCTACGGCACCTCCGCCCCACCGCACTCAAGACCACCATATCCCACTAGAGGAAGGGAAGAAGCCCCCGTATGAGCCCCTGCGACCCCTGAACAAGGAAAAAATGAAGGCTCTCAAAGAATACCTTGATGTCAATGAGAAGCGGGGATGGATCCGCTCATCCACCTCCCCGGCCGGAGCACCGATACACTTCGTAAAGAAAAAGGATGGAGGACTACGCCTATGTGTAGACTACCGACAACTGAACGAAATCACAATCAAGGATCAAACACCATTACCACTGATCGGAGAGTCTCTCGACCAACTATCCAGCGCCACCATCTACACCAAGCTTGACATCCAGGACGCCTATTACAACCTCAGGATTAGGGCCGGGGACGAGTGGAAAACAGCGTTCCGCACCCGATATGGCCTTTACGAGTACTGTGTCATGCCGTTCGGGCTGACCAACGTACCAGCCTCGTTCCAACGATGGATGAACGAAATCCTGAGCGAATACCTCGATATCTTCTGTGTGGCATATTTGGACGATATCCTCATATTTTCGCAGAACCTGGAAGACCACCGGAAACACGTCCGAACTATACTGAAGCGAGTCAAGGAAACGGGACTGACACTGAAGGCCTCCAAGTGCGAATTCCACACCAAGGAGATCGAATATTTAGGATACGTGATATCTCCACAAGGCTTGCGCATGGACAAAGAGAAAATCCGGACGATCAAGGTATGGAAAGAACCGACGAATATCAAGGGAATTCAGAGCTTCTTAGGATTTGCCAACTTCTACCGAAGGTTTATACAGGATTACAGCTAGATCACAACACCCCTCACCCGCCTGACAAGGAAAGAAGTAGACTGGGAATGGGGCGACAAACAACAGACGGCCTTCGAAACGCTCAAAACAGCAATGGTGACAGAACCGATACTGCAACACTTTGACCCAGAGCGACCCGTCACAATTGAGACGGACGCCTCAGACTATGCCATCGGAGCCATTTGCTCGCAACCCGACGACAACGGAACTCTGCACCCAGTAGCCTACTACTCCCGAAAACTCAAGGATCTGGAGCGCAACTATGATATACACGACAAGGAACTACTGGTGATCGTAGACGTACTACGAAAATGGGACACATATTGCAAGACAACGGGGCCGAAAATCACGATTCTTACCGATCACAAAAACCTCGAATACTGGAAGACAAAGAAAGACCTTAACCTGCGGCAAGCCCGGTGGGGTGAGCGATTAGCCAACTACGATTTTACGATCAAATATCGACCCGGGAAACTGGCCGGTAAACCTGATATCCTCTCTAGAGAGTCAGGAGACTCTCCCTGAGAAGGGGATATGAAGCATCGGCAGAACCAAGGCTGAATACTGCTACCCGGAGAAGTCTTCGAGGCGCCCCAGGACGATAACGAAATGCCCGGCGCCACGCTCTACGCCCCCGGAGTACTCCAGGACAATACAACAGAAACCATCAGCCTTCAGATAGACAAAGACCTCCTGAACAAAATCCGGACACTAAGCGCCGCAGATAAAGAGATCCAAGCAATCCGGAGGAAAAAGGCGAGCGGGACCACCCGCGACGGGAAGATCGCGCTAGGACTATGCGAGGAAAACAGCGGGTTGCTAATGTACGACGGTCTCATATGGATCCCTGACAACAATACCCTGGGACTTCGCATATTACGAGACCACCACGACGCGCAAGCCGCGGGACACCTGGGCCGGGCAAGAACTCTGGAACTCGTTAGCCGAAATTTCTACTGGCCGGGTCAACGAAAGTACGTCCACAGATACGTCGACCATTGCGACACCTGCCATCGCATCAAACCAATCCGACACGCCCCATTCGGACTGCTAAAGCCACTGGAACTCCCACACCGACCATGGGACACAATATCAACGGACTTCATCACCGCGCTACCAACAAGCAACGGGAAGAACGCGTTATGGGTAATAATCGATTGCCTCACAAAGATGGGACATTTCGTCGCTTGCCAAGATGCCATGAACCCCAAAGACCTAGCAGACCACTTCCTCCGGCAAGTTATAAGACCTCACGGACTGCCAAGCAGTATTGTATCAGACAGAGGATCCTTGTTTACCTCAGACTTCTGGAAACGAGTAACGGAAGCACTCGGGATATCACGCAACCTCAGCACAGCCTTCCACCCACAAACAGATGGACAAACGGAAAGAGCCAATGCCACTCTCAAGCAGTATCTCCGGGCATACTGCAACTACCAGCAGGACGACTGGGAGAGGTTGCTGCCAATTGCCGAATTCTGCTACAACAATACACAAACCGGAACCACAAGAATAACCCCCTTCTTTGCCAACTATGGATATCACCCGCGTTTCCTACCAGACCTCGGCACCCGGAACGATGAACCCCCGGAAGTGTCGGAATATGTTGAGGCATTATGAAGGTTGCATGAAGAACTTTGAGCAGAGATTAAGGAAGCCCAAATGTCTCAAGCAGAACAAGCCAACAAAGCACGACACCCGGACCCAGTACTGAACCCAGGTGACAAAGTCTGGCTACGACGAAAACACATCCGGACAACCCGACCATCGAACAAACTGGACCACAAGCAGATAGGCCCGTACACCATCCTGGAAAAAGTAGGCTCACACGCCTATAAGTTGGACCTACCGGTGTCACGGCGTGGACCCCCAGCGAGTCATGGAGGATGACTCGGGTTGTAAGTGGGTAGTTAGTTGGGGTTTGGTGCTCGAAGAGAGGGTTCAGTGTTGAGGGTTGCGGTTGGGTAGCGTCGTGATCAGGGTTGCAGTTAGCCCACAGTTGGTTAGTTTGTGGTTGCTGAGGAACACTATAAGAAGGGAGCTTCTCTCCCTTCCCTTCGGTTCCTCATGCAACCTCTGTGTTCATGAACCACGACCTTGTCTCCTCCTCTTGTCCCCTCTTGTCCCCTTTTCTCTCGTCCCGCCTCGTCTCGCCTCGTTCCTGTCTCGTCTCTCCCTCGTCCCGCCTCGTCTCGTCTCGTTCCTGTCTCGTCTCTCCCTCGCCCCATCTCGCATCACCTCGTCCCGGTCTCAGCCTGCGTCTCCTCGACCCTTGCCCCGCACCGTCACATTAGGTTGCATCTATACTTTCTCAGTTTCTGTTCCTGCCTGTCAAGTCCTCGTGTGAAAAGTAGCTCAAGAAGAGGAGCTAGCGGTAAGCGCGGGGGCCGGCGACTCGGGGCCCAGTCTTGAACGTCTCTCCGAGAACAAAGCTTTACTATCGAACAACAGCTGACACAAAAGACTACCAACACCATGGCTACTCCTCGGGTCCATATCGCTCGCCGCGACAACGCCGATGAATCACCCCTACGCCATATTCTCGTCACTCAAGCATTCCTCGAAGGAATTCGTGGCATATACGGCGAAGAGTTGACCGATGAGAATCGCATCCAGTGGTCAGAGACAGCACACATCGCACTTGGATGGATCGGGAATGCCACCGCGTGGGACGCTTCAGAATCGACCTATGAGGACTTGGTTGCAGAGATTACTGCCTACCAGCTGCGTACCATCGAATTGGAACGACAGTTGACCGAGCAACGAATGATTTCAGCAAGACTCGCCCAACTTGAGGGTTCCGGAAATGCCCATACCAAACCTGCCAACATCCCTGACCCAGATACCTTTGATGGAACCCGCGAGAAACTCCGTCCCTTCATAACCAAGTTGAGGTTGAAAATCGCCGGAAATACCAATAAGTTCCCCGACATCCAGCATCAATTGCAATACGCTTTCAGCTTTCTTCGTGGACCAGCCTACGACACCATGGAACCGCATCTGTTCGAGAACAGGATCAATTTCTCCTCACTGGAGGAATTCACCGAGACTCTTCGTATCGCTTTTGGCGATCCTGATGAGGTTAAAAGCGCAGTTCGCAAGTTGGAAGCTCTGCGGCAGAACAATCGAGAGTTCAGTCAGTACTACGCCGAGTTTCAACAGCTCATTACAATTCTTCAATATGACGACCAAGCCAAATACCATGCACTGGAACGAGGATTGAATCGGGAGATCAAAGATGCCCTCATTCATCAGGACAGCCCTTCGGAGGAAACCTTTGCCCAGTTTGTCGCACGATTGAACCGTCTGGACAACCAAATCCGCGCAAGAAAACAGGAACAGAATACTGGACGTTCCGCAAATACCCTGCGACTCATTCCAACCACCTCTGCCATACAGGGATCTCCGTCTACCGAAGTGGGAACCACTGATGTGGGTACGCACCCGGGACCGATGAACATCAGTGCCAACCGAGGCAAGATAACTGCTGCTGAACGTGCCCGTCGGATTGCACAAGGCCTGTGTAACTACTGTGGTGGAACTGGGCACTTCACTGCCCAGTGTCCCGCTCGTCCAAACCGTCCTCTAAGGGGAGCAGCTGGTTATATGGTCGGTGAAGAAGGAGGAAAAGAAGACGGTGGAGAACCAGCAGGAACTACTCAAGCTGCTTGGGGTGGTTTGGGAAAAGCCTAGTCTCCAACTCAACTGATGACTTCAGTTGGAGACTAGTACACGACTCTGCTGTATCTACAATGTGTTTCTCTGGTCTGTCTTTTTCGGATGGAAGCATGGACGAAGAAAAAATGGATGGTAGTCACCTCGCAATTACTTGTCAAGTTACCTGTGAGAAACCTATCCTAACCTATGCTTTGATCGATAATGGTGCCACTGGATACGCATTTATAGATAAAGATTTCGTTTGTCATCACAACCTGCCACAACTTCCACTAAAAAAACCCCGCCGTCTCGAGGTCATTGACGGTCGACCTGTCTCTTCCGGGAAAATTACCCATTACGTTAAAACGACGCTCAAGATCAATGACCACCTCGAAGAGGCCTTCTTTTACATCACCAAGCTAGGCAACTACCCAATTGTCCTTGGAATCCCCTGGCTTCGCCATCACGACGTATCGATTCGATTTCCATCCAATACTGTTACCTTCGATTCGCCATATTGCCTCGGCTCATGCAATTCAGGGAACCAATCAGTCTCAATCCAGGGACTCGATTTTATACCCGAACAACCATACCCCCCCCGTCAGCAGATTTCGCTACTCGGGGCATCAGCTTTCCTGGAATTGCAGCAGAAAGAGAATCTGGAGGTATTTTCGGTAACTCTCGAAGAATTAGAGGAGGTTGTCAACGGAAAGAAGCAAGCTGCAGACGTCTACCAGTTGGTGCCGGAGCATTACCATGAGTTTCTTCACCTGTTCCGTGAAGAAGATGCCAGGAAACTTCCACCGCACCGGCCTTACGACCATAAAATTCCCCTGAAACCAGGTACCGAACCACCTTTTGGGCCACTCTACGGCATGTCCCACCAGCAGCTGCAGACATTGAAAGATTATGTTGATGAAAACCTGAGTAAGGGATTTATTCGACATAGTTCATCACCGGCTGGAGCCCCTGTCCTTTTCGTCAAAAAGGGAGATGGGTCTCTGCGTCTCTGTGTTGACTATCGTGGCCTGAACGAAATAACGATAAAAAACCAATATCCCTTACCTCTTATTCAGGAGACACTGGCAAGATTGCAGAAGGCTAAGTGGTATACCAAGCTGGATATGCGGGGGGCATACAACTTGCTCCGTATGGCAGAGGGGGAAGAATGGAAGACAGCTTTCCGGACAAGATACAGCCACTTCGAATACACCATCATGCCTTTTGGACTCACCAATGCACCTGCGAGTTTCCAGCATTTCGTAAACGACGTCCTGAGGAAATTCCTTGACCGAACCGGAACTGCTTTTCTGGATGATGTTCTAATATATTCGGACACGTTGGAGGAGAATATCCAACACACACGGGAAATTCTGATGGCATTGGATGAGGCAGGACTACATCTGAAACCGGAAAAGTGCCATTTCCACGTTCAGGAAGTGGATTACTTGGGCCTTGTCATAACACCAGGAGGGATTCGGATGCAGCAGAGTAAGGTGGATACCATCCAGAACTGGCAATCCCCCACATCGGTGAAAGGAGTACAGGAGTTTCTCGGATTCGCAAACTTCTACCGTCGCTTCATTCTCAACTACTCCAGTGTGGTGGCGCCGTCAACTCGCCTTACACGGAAAGATACTCCTTTTGTCTGGGAATCAGAGCAGGAAGAGGCCTTCCAGAAGCTGAAAATTGCTTTCACCAGTGCTCCAATCCTTCGCCATTTCGACTGGGAAAAGCCCATAGTGGTGGAAACAGATGCATCAGACTTCGTCTCAGCAGGAGTGTTGTCACAACCTGACGAAAACGACATCCTCCACCCAGTCGCATTCTTTTCCAAGAAACATTCACCGGCCGAATGTAATTATGAGATCTACGATAAAGAACTGCTAGCGATTGTGCGGTGTTTCGAGGAATGGCGTCCACACCTTATAGGATCGCCCCATCCAATTCAAGTTCTTACTGACCACAAGAACCTCGAATTCTTTAAGACAAAACGAACACTCAACCAGCGGCAGATCCGATGGTCCGAATTTATGTCTGAATTTCCTTGGTATGCGGAGTACCGACCAGGCAAGTTGGGAGGAAAACCAGACTCTCTGACTCGTCGATCCGGAGATCTTCCCAGGGAGGGAGATGAACGTCTAACTCAACGTTTTCAGGCTCTTCTGAAGCCCGCCAACCACGAGAAGCCTGCAAATGGAAACTTACGAATATACGCAGATAACCGGAATGAAGATGAATACCCATCACTTGAGGACCTTTTCAAGCAAGGCTCGGTAGCAGATCCATTCCCCGGAGAAGTACTGCAGATGCTACGAGATGGAACCAGGCACAGCAGGGAGATATCCTTGGCCGAATGTCGGGAGGAAAACGGCCGTCTGATCTACCGGAATCGGATATATGTACCATGCCACGACCAATTGCGTTTACGGATCCTCCAGAATCACCATGACCCCCCCGCAATTGGACACCCTGGACGTGCAAAGACTTTGGAATTGATCGATCGCACCTACTACTGGCCAACACTGCGAAAGGATGTCGAACGTTTTGTACGAAATTGCCATGTCTGCTGAAGGATCAAAGCCACTCGACATGCTCCTTATGGGGTACTAAAACCGCTTTCAGTACCAGACCGCCCTTGGCAACACATATCGGTTGATTTTGTCACAGGCCTACCACCATCAGAAGGTTTTGATGCGATATGCGTTTTCGTCGACCGTTTTACCAAGCAACGTCACCTTATTCCTTGCCACACGACAATCACCGCCGAGCAACTGGCAGACATCTTCTGCGACCGAATCTTCCGCTATCATGGGTTGCCAGACACAATAGTTTCAGATCGGGGTCCCCAATTTGCGTCACGTTTTTGGAAACACATTTGCGAATGCATGAAAATCGATACCCGCCTTTCGACATCGTTCCACCCAGAGACTGATGGCCAAACCGAACGAGTCAACGCCATCATGGAGCAGCACCTTCAAGCCTATGTTTCTTACCTGCAAGACGACTGGACAAAGTACCTATTCCTCGCAGAGTTTGCAGGAAACAATCTGGTTTCAGATACCACTACGTTATCCCCATTTTTTGTCAACTACGGATTCAATCCTAGGTGGGATCTCGAATTGGATATCCGTACCGATAATGGTGATGAAGACGCAGCGCAAACGGTAGCGGAACGACTCCAGATTATCCATGATGTCGCAAGAAGTGAGATGCGTTACGCTCAGATACGACAACAGAACAATACCGACAACCATCGAGTTCCGGCACCCGCTTTTCAACTGGGAGATATGGTATGGATTGACGGACGTTTTTGGCGCACCGAACGCCCGAGCCGTAAATTGGAAAACAAACACCACGGGCCTTATCGGGTTATTCAGGCCATCGGGACACACGCTTACGAACTGGACCTTCCTGGGACCATCCGAAAACACCGAGTTTTTCCGGTATCACTCTTACACCTTGCAGCCGATGATCCCCTCCCAGGCCAGATTCCCGTTCCACCTCCACCTGTTGTCGTTAATGAAAAGGAGGAATGGGAAGTTGAAGAGATCCTTGACAGTCGACGCATGTGGCGAAAACTCCAGTATCTGGTGAAATGGAGAGGGTACCCAGACCCGACATGGGAACCAGAAGAATTTCTCACCGAAGTACAGGCAGTGGACATTTTTCATACAAGGTACCCGATGAAACCCAGACCGCTGGAATTGGCAAGTACAATCAGCGCTTCGCAGGAGCTCAGCCACGAAGAGAGGGAGCTACTGTCACGGCGTGGACCCCCAGCGAGTCATGGTGGATGACTCGGGTTGTAAGTGGGTGGTTAGTTGGGGTTTGGTGCTCGAAGAGAGGGTTCAGTGTTGAGGGTTGGGGTTGGGTAGCGTCGTGATCAGGGTTGCAGTTAGCCCACAGTTGGTTAGTTTGTGGTTGCTGAGGAACACTATAAGAAGGGAGCTTCTCTCCCTTCGCTTCGGTTCCTCATGCAACCTCTGTGTTCATGAACCACGACCTTGTCTCCTCCTCTTGTCCCCTCTTGTCCCCTTTTCTCTCGTCCCGCCTCGTCTCACCTCGTTCCTGTCTCGTCTCTCCCTCGTCCCGCCTCATCTCGTCTCGTTCCTGTCTCGTCTCTCCCTCGCCCCATCTCGCATCACCTCGTCCCGGTCTCAGCCTGCGTCTCCTCGACCCTTGCCCCGCACCGTCACAACCGGCCACTGTCAAAATCCACCCAGTCTTCCACATCAGCCTCCTCGAACCCACAGCCAGCACCGAACTTATCCCAGGACATCACCAACCACCACCACCTCCCGTAGTCATCCAAGAACAGCAAGAGTGGGAAGTAGAAAAGATCCTCGACTCCCGACGCCATAGAAACCAGATCCAGTATCGAGTCAAGTGGACTGGTTTCCATGACCCCGATCGCACCTGGTACCCCGCCCGCAATTTCGAAAACTCTCCCGATCTCGTCCAGCAGTTCCACAGGGACTACCCCGAGAAGCCCGCCCCCCAAAACTAAGAAAAATGTCCACCACCGCCACGGTCGACACCAACGAAGGCTGGACCTTCGCCGGCCACAGCCACACCTCCGAGTTTCCCACCACGACCCCTGCCGATAACGAACAAGCCAAACCAACCAACGATTGGGACCTCGCCGTCCAAGCCACGACCACGGACGGCTGGAACGTCCCCCCGGCTCCCTCACCACCACTGTCCGCTGTGGGACAGCCCCGCACCAACGACCATGTCTCCCTACACTGAACCGCCTGCTACGACGATTACTGTGGCACTCACCGCCAGATGAAAGATGACAACTACTACCCGCAACGAGGAAATGACCGCCGCCAGCGCAACCACCGGCCCTGCAGCTGCCCCCACGCCCATCCATTCGAATTAGCGGAGGTAATCCGCAACCGACACCTCAACCCACGCAAAGCCTGTGCGGACTGGCAGAAGGGAAAGCGGGTCTGCTCCGACTGCCGACTCCTAGTGAACATGGAAAACCACCACCTCCGCTGCAGCGCATCAGCCCCGCAGAACCCCCTGGCCGACATCACGACCCCTCAAGAGGATCAAGAGAACATCGCACCCCTGGGAGAGGTTGCTGCCAATGACGAGGCCCGCGCAGCTACCCCAGCAGCCCTCCGAGACGAACAAATATCTTTGCTACACAACATCGTAACCATGCTCCACCACACTACTACCAGAGATGCACGCTGCAACCACGTCGTACACCGGACATTCGCCCAGCGGATGAATGAATTCCACGACGCGGACCAACAGCAACTCCAGCAGATGGCCAACACCCTGGGGGCCATCATCACCGAACAGCAGCGAATGAACGAACAACTCCAAGCCCAGCAGCAGGGGAGCCCGGCTGTACGCATCTACCACACCCCCATCCGCCGCCGTGCCGCGCCTACCCGACATGACCTCGCCGGAGCTTCGGTCTGGACAGGGGACGTACTGTCACGAATCTCGCGCGGCAGACTCGTAAGCGCCGCAGCCGGGGCCGCCGTCACCCTTGTCGTCCTGTGGCTGGCCCTTATCACCGCTGCCGCAGCCACGGTCATCCTCCGTGCTTAGGCACCTCGACCGATCTCCGCCATATCGCGCCGGTAGCGATATTCCCCGACCGCTGGCCGGTCTAGACCTCTCTCCTTTGTTTCCTCTATGTTGCCTACGCGTCCTTCTCGTCTTTGCCGTTTCCTGTTGATAGTGCTTGCGCGTCCTTCTCCTGTCTTCTGCGTATGTTGTTTCCCTTTGATTATGCTTGCGCAAGCTTCTTCTCTTTCTGTACTGTTCTTGCTTGCGTGTCCTTTCTCCTGTTGCCGCGAGTAGAGTGGTGGCCGCGCAGCGGCCGAGTGCGATCATGTGTTTCCTTGGGCGCAATGATTGAGTCATGATGGTGGAACTGTGTCAGTCTTGCGGGCAAGCTGTGATGCCACAGAGGGAAGGAAAAGTATAAAGGAAGGGTGCGGTAGCTAGTCTGGAGATTCTTCTCCACGCAATCTATTATCTCTCTCCACAGACCTACATCTCTCTACCCGTGAAACTGGCGCTGCGACCACCAACCCCCAGACGAACAACGAGCCCACGCAAGGCGTGTGAGAGAACCGCGACGAGACCACACCGGGCGTGACGGATACCGCGAGAACAACGAGCCCACGCAAGGCATGTGAGAGGACCGCGACGAGACCACGCCGGGCATGACGGATACTGCAAGAACAACGAGCCCACGCAAGGCGTGTGAGAGGACCACGACGAGACCACGCCGGGCGTGACGGATACCGTGAGAACAACGAGCCCACGCAAGGCGTGTGAGAGGACCGCGACGAGACCACGCCGGGTGTGACGGATACCGTGAGAACGACGAGCGGCGCGTGAGTACGCCGGAGGTGTGAGTACGAGTGGCACGTGAGTACGCCGGAAGTGTGACTACGAGCAGCACGTGAGTACGCTGAAAGTGTGAAGACACAGGGAAGTGTGAATACGCCGGAAGTGTGAGCAGGAGCGCCCGCTCCCAAGGAAGTCTACGTTGCCTGTCGAGCCCCAAGGAGTAGTCAAGGCAGGATCTTGACAGTTGGGTGTCGATTGGGGGACGCAATCTAGTGTCAAATCCTGTCTCACTAGTCCGTGCAGCTCGACAGGCAACGTAGGAGGTCCGGTAGTCTCACTGTGGCGGTATCCGACTTCGCCCTAATCTCTGCACGCCTGGCATGGTCTCGTTGCGGTATTCGGCTTCGCTGTGGCGGTATTCGACTTCGCCCTAATCTCTGCACCCCTGGCGTGGTCTCGTTGCGGTATTCGACTTCGCTGTGGCAGTATTCGACTTTGCCCTAATCTCTACACGCCTGGCGTGATCTCGTTGCGGTATTCGACTTCGCTGTGGTGGTATCCGACTTCACCCTAAACTCTGCACGCCCGGCATGGTCTCGTTGCAGTATTCGACTTCGCTGTGGCGGTATCCGACTTCGCCCTAATCTCTGCACACCCAGCGTGGTCTCGTTGCGGTATTCGACTTCGCTGTGGCGGTATCCAACTTCGCCTTAATCTCTAGTAGGTTCTTACAGGTGGTGGTCGCAGCGCCGGGTCACGGAGGTAGAGAGATAGGTCTGTGGAGAGAGATAATAGATTGCGTGGAGAAGAATCTCCAGACTAGCTACCACGCTCTTCCTTTTATACTTTTCCTTCCTTCCGTGGAATCACAGCTTGCCCGCAAGACTGACACAGTTCCTCCATACCACATCATGACTCAATCGTCGCGCCCAAGGAAAATACATGATCGCACTCGGCCGCCGCGCGGCCAACACTCTTCTCGCGGCAACAGGAGAAAGGACACACAAGCAAGAACAGTGAGGAAAGAGAAGAAGGACGCACAAGCTCAACCAAAGAGAAACACATACATCAGAAAGGAGAAGGACGCGCAAGCAATATAACGGAAACAAGAAGAAGGGACCTAGACCGGCCAGCGGTCTGTAGGCAGGAGAGATATCGCTACCCGCGCGATATGGGGGAGATCGGTCGAGGCGCCTAAGCGCGGAGGATCATTGTGGCTGCGGCAGTGGTGATGAGGGCAACCCACAGGGTGGCAAGGGTGACGGCGGCACCGGCAGCGGCGCTGATGAGCATGCCGCGCGAGATTTGTGACAGTTTCGTCGTCATAGAACGTGTAGTCTCAGATTTCGCGGAATCCGTATCCGTCGAGGTCTGCAATTTGGTTGATTGACAAATAGGTGTAGTCGAAGTGGTAACTTGACTGAGGTTCCGTAATGTTTGCCAATTCGAGTAGAAAAAGTGATCTTGCTCGAATGAGGGCAGGCGTGAAAGTAGGGTGATTTTGAATCGAAGATTATAGTGTGACACTGGGGTTGTCTCGTAACTGGAGTGTGTAGAGAATCAAAGGTAATCAGGCTACTTTCGATAATTCACAACGGAATAATCTTAGATCTTGTGTGTATGGGTTCGGTGGTGGTGTTGGTGAGGATGTTCGTGCTGATTTCCCACCGTTGGGGCGAGAAACCTACCTCTTTTATCTGAGCAAAGCTGGAGTGAGAAGTTGTGACTCGGACTTGGATTCCCCCGAGGTGCATGGGCCCCGTGGGCGACTCATTGGTCATGGCCGGATGTAGATAAGGGGTGATGAGGTTTCATGCAGGTAAGTAGAGTACTTACAATCAGACTCTCTTCTGTACACCGTTCGCGGGTGACGTGGCCTCATCTTTCGGGGAATCGGATCAAGTCTGGCAGCACCACTCCTTTGCTAATCTTCCCCTCATCTCTGGAGATATGTGTCTTACGCCAGTCTCAGCCGTAAGCTAAACTCCAGACCTTATCTCCCTCCTAGACTCTCTCAGTGCGTTCCATCATCCTTACGTACTCCTTTCCTCTAGCCAGCAACGTACTCGAAATATTCAGGTGTAACAAGGAACTACAGGACCAAGTACAGGGGGCCTGGTGGTTCACAAAAATGGATCTCAAGAATGGATTCCACTTGGTCCACATCAGGGAAGAGGATGAGTGGAAAACAGCCTTTCGAACACGGTACGGCCTATACGAGTTGCAGATCATGCCATTTGGACTCACCAATGCACCCTCAACCTTTCAAGATATGATGAACCACGTCTTTTCCGACATGCTGGACGTCGGGTTACTGGTCTACATGGACGACATCCTGGTATATGCCCAGACCTGGGAAGAGCACGACGAACGAGTCAAATTGAAAGTGCTGGAACGGCTGCAAGAAAACGGCTTGGCCATATCCCCGGACAAGTGTGTCTGACGATTGCAGGAGGTGGAGTTCCTGGGGTACATCATCGACCAAGACGGAATCAAAATGTCCGCAGAAAAGGTTGAGGCAGTGTTGAGCTTGAAAAGGCCAGAGTCGCTGGCAGATGCACAGTCCTTTCTAGGGTTCGCCAACTTCTACCGACGATTCATACGGAATTACTCCGGAGTGGCTCGACTGTAATGGCGGCGGTTCTCCAAGGTACTCGAGTGAGTTCGGGTGACTCAAGCGGGAGCGGGAGCGGAAGCGGGGGGGGGGGAACGGGAACGGGAACGGGAATGGAACGGGAACGGGAACGGGAACGGGAACGGAAACGGGAACGGGAAGGGAACGGGAACGGGAACAGGAACGGGAACAGGAGACAGAGACGGACAGCGTCAGACGTACGTGTCGGACAAGAACGGACAATGTCAGACGGACGTGTCGGACAGGGAGACGGACAGCGTCGGATGGACGTGTCGGACAGAGAGACGGACAGCGTCGGACAGACGTGTCGGACAGGAACGGACAACGTCAGACGGACGTGTCGAACAGAGAGACGGACAGCGTCGGACGGACGTGTCGGACAGAGACGGACGGCGCTAGACGAGCGTCGCTGATACGGAGATACGGAAATGGAGGAAACGGAGGAACCGGAGACGAGGTTGATATTCCGAATAGAATACAAGAGGTTGCATGAAGAGAAGAAGAAGAGAAAACACAGGAGACGCCCTCCTTATATACACAGTTCTCGCAACTCCCATACGTCCTTCTACTCATACCCGCGCAACTCACATATGTACTCATACTCACATATGTGCTCATAACCACGCAACTCATACAACCTTCTCTTATGCAACCGGGGCCCGTAACCGACACCCTTTCCAAGATCGAGACA
>Ga0307508_10002233_pt1 | contig 20640 bp, 17 predicted proteins | sample 9_EM_MG_FD_203089 | JGI IMG/M metagenome (GOLD analysis project Ga0307508, IMG submission 203089) | Populus trichocarpa ectomycorrhiza microbial communities from riparian zone in the Pacific Northwest, United States - 9_EM | ecosystem: Host-associated > Plants > Roots > Unclassified | place...
CGGGGCCAGAGTCCCCACGGTACGGGCGAACGGCACTTCGAGCGCTTTCGTCCCGGTGTCGGTTGTCATGATGGTTGTGCCTCTCCGGGGGCAGTGGTGGTGATTCTCAAGCGGTGCACGGCCCGGATGCGGACCGTGCGGGGACCGTGGCCCGCGGTCCGGTACACGCCGTCGTGACGTCCCGCGGGCCACGGGACTCCGAGGGCAGTGCGGTCAGGCCTCCTGCAGTCGGTCCCCCCGCAGTCGGCCGACGGGCGGGACGGCGCTGATGACCGCCCGGCGCAACTGCACCGCGATCTCGGGGTCGTCGGCGGGGTGGGTGTCGGCGAAGCGCTGCCGAGTTCCGCCCACGGCGACTCCCTCGCCAGGGATCACCTGGGCCCCGGCGACACCGAGCGCCTTGCCGACCTCTTCCTGGGCCCATACGCCGCCGAACTGGCCGTACGTCGCGCTCAGCACGACCGTCGGCTTGCCGGACAGGGCGCTCGCCCCGTACGGGCGGGAGAGCCAGTCGAGGGCGTTCTTCAGAACGGCCGAGGTCGTGCCGTTGTACTCCGGCGTGAAGAGCATGAGGGCGTCCGCCTCGCCGACGGTCCGGCGCACGGCGACGGCCTGGCGCGGGGCGACGCCGTCGAGGTCGATGTCCTCGTCGTAGTAGGGAAGTTCGGTCAGCCCTTCGACGATCTCGATGGTCACGCCGTCAGGGCTCACCCTGGCCGCGGCTTCGGCGAGTTGTCGGTTGAACGAGCCGGTTCTGAGGCTGCCGACGAGAGCGAGAATGCGCACAGACATGACGAAGTGACTCCTGAAACTGGGGTGAAAGAGTGTTCGTGGATTGATGTGGACATGCCATCTCGTTTTCAGTCAGGTGCGCGCCAAGTTGACGGGGGTGGGGGCGGGCGGGGCTTCACCGGCGTTGACGCCACACGCCTGGATGGCGCAAAACCACGTAAGCAGATTCAAGCCATCGACGTCAAACAATTCGCCGTCGAACTGTTGGTCCCCACGGCGGGCCCTCGAAGCCGTTAACCCGCTTCTCACCTGCGCGGCACGCGTGCGCCGCCACGCTTTGTTCGACTTTCGGACGGTCGTCCACGTTGCGTTTGAACGGGCTGTAAAGTTTCTGAATATTTGGCGTCGAACGATTCGACCTCGAAGCCGCGGGTCGGTCGATCAAGGAGCGGAGGGCAGCCGACGCGTGACGGACGAACGACAGGCAGCCGACGGCAAGTTGGCCGCCATGAACTTGGCCACCATGAACAAGGAGACCACGGCAGGCGAGCCCTCCGAACCGACAGGCGTGACCGATACCGTCGACGTGATCCTTCAGCAGTGGGGGCGCGTCCGGCCGGACCTCGACGCCTCCCCGATGGGTGTGATCGGGCGCCTGTCCCGTGCCGCCCGGCTGACCGGTCAACATGTCGACGATTACCTGCGCTCCGAAGGGCTGGAGAGTTGGGAATTCGACGTCCTCGCGACACTGCGACGAGCCGGTGCGCCGTACACCCTCAGCTCCAAGGAACTGGCCTCCGCCAGCATGATCGGAGCCGCGGCGATGACCAACCGCGTCGCCCGGCTCCTGGACCGGGGCCTGCTCACTCGCGAGACAGACGCCCAGAACCGGCGCAAGGTGAAGATCGCCCTGACGGCCGAGGGCATGGACCTCGTCGACCGGGTCGTCACAGGACACATCGCCAACGAACGCACACTCATGGAAGGTATGACGCCGGAACAGCAGGACCAGCTTGCCCACCTGCTACGCCTTCTGCTCGTCTCCCTCGGGGACGAGAAGAAGGCCGACACCGGTGAGCGATGTCCGGTCCACTGTCCGGTGCCTGCCGGTAGTTGACGCCGAGGGGCGCCTCGCCCGGTTGTCCCCTCGCCGCTACGCCTCGCGGCCCAGCAGGGCCAGGAGCTTCGTCTGGGCGTCGGCGTTGGGCGGGGGGTCCGCCGGGGCCGCGAAGAGGCCGCTCCTTTCGAGGTCCGCCGCGTACGGGGCCACCTCCCGTACGGAGAAGTCGACCAGCGGCTTCGGGAGCCGCTCCTCGGCGCCGATGGCGCGGGAGAGGTCCCACGCGTGGACCGTCGCGTCGGCGGTCATCTGGGCGCAGTATTCGGTGGCGGGGCTCGCGCCGTAGGAGAGGGCGACGGTGCGTTCCAGGGCGCCCGGCTCCTGGAAGGCGGTGCGGGCGACGGCCGCGGCCGCGTCCCAGGTGGCGATGGGGTCGTCGCCGAGCTGGTCGCCGGAGAGGACATCGCCCGGACCACCCGCGCTCGCGCCCTCCCGGAGCAGCGCCGGTACCCACATCTGCTCGACCGCCAGGTGGTTCACCAGGGCCCGCACGCTCCACTCGGTGCAGGGCGTGGGGGCGTCCCACTGGTCGGGCCGTACGGCGTGCACCCGCACGGTGAACAGGTCCAGCGCCTCACCGTGTCTGGCCAGCAGCGGATTGTCCGCCGTCGGGTTCGCGGAGGTGTCAGTCATGCGCGCCGGGTACCCGCGCCACGAGGCGTTAACAACACACGCGGCGGCGCCGGGCACGGGCCCCTGATCTCCCGTGCCCGGCGCCGCCCTCACACTCCCTGCGGGCCGCTCGGCCACACGACGGGTCCCCGGGCCGGGGCGCCTGAAACCTTGCCCCGAAATCTTCCGGACGCCAGCCGTCCGGTCCGTGTCGATGGCGTGGTGACGGGTACGCGGGAGGGACGAAACACCCGGACCGCCGGGAGGGAGTACATGCGACTCGGATTTCTGAATTCGCTGTTCGAACGCCCGGGCCCCTGGGCAACCGTCTACGTCGACACCTCGCACCCCGACCAGTCCTCGGCCGAGGACCACGAGCGTTCCGCCCGTGAGGCGTGCCGCAGGCTGGAGCAGCAGGGCGCCGACGCGCGCACCTGCCGTGCGGTGTACGACGAGCTGGCCACGGTGACACCGGCGACCGAGCCGGTGGGCCGGGCCGTCTTCGCCTCGCGCGGCGAGGTGGTGCTCGACCCGTCGCTGACGGTGCCGCCACAGAGCGCGCCCAAGGCCTGCTGGTCGGCGCTGCCGCATGTGGGGCCACTGGTGGAGTTGGCGGGCGACGACCCGTCGTGCCTGGTGGCGTACATCAGCCGCACCGGCGCGGACTTCGAGCTGCGCGGCGCGCACGGCGACCGGGCCGTGGGGCAGGCGCACCGCACCGCGACGGCCGACTGGCCGGAGCGCCGTTTCCAGCTGCGGACGGAGAACACCTGGGAGCACAACGCCGGGCTGATCGCGGACGAGCTGCGGACCCGCCAGGAACAGACGCAGGCCGATCTGGTGCTGCTGGTGGGGGACGCGCGCGAGCGGCACGCCGTTCACGAACGGCTGCCGGAGCAGCTGCGCGGCCGGGCCGCGGAGACCGCGCACGGCGGCCGGGCGGCCGGTTCGGCCTCGCCCGGCACCCACGCCGCCCGGCTGCTGGACCGCGATGTGGACGAGGTGCGGGCCCGGCACGTCCACGGCCACACCGAGGAGGCGATGGAACGGTTCCGGGCCGGGCGCGTGCCCATGGAGGGCCGGGTGACAGCGGCGGAAGGCGTTCCGGGGCTGGTCGACGCGGCGCGCGAGCACCGCATCGGCACGCTGCTGATCCGGCCGGACGGCACCGACCTGTACCGCGACGTATGGGCGGGCGCCGAGCCGGACCAGGTGGCGATGCGCCGTAGCGACCTCCAGTATCTGGGCGACGCCCGGCCCGTCGCGGTGCGCGCCGACGACGCGCTGATCCGCTCGGCCGCGGCCACCGGCGCCGAGGTGCTGACGGTGCCGCCCGGCGGCGGGGCGGACGACACGAACGGAGCCCCGGTCGGAGGACCGGGCGCCCTGCTGCGCTGGCCGTACGAGGGTGCGGCGCAGTAAATCTCGGGGACACGACCATCCCACGAGCCAACCGGACCCATGAGGGAAGGGGACCGACATGCAGCGAGGCAGCAGCCGGCTGAGCGCCCACCGGGACGAGGAGATGAAGCAGGAGCTTCAGGGCCTGATCCGTTCCGGCCATCCGACCCGGGTCGAGGAGTGGCACGACCCGGAGCCCGCCGCCGACGACGACCCGGAGGTGACGACCGGTCCGGTCCCCTCGCCGGGGGCGACCGGCCGGGCGGAGGCGCTCCGCTTCGAGTTCGCCCGCCATCTGGGACGTACGACGTTCCCGGCGGGGCGGAGCGCCGTGCTGCGCGTACTGCACGAGCGGCACGCGCCGGACCGGCTGATCGCGCTGGCCCAGGAGCTGCCCGACGACGAGACGTTCCGCACCGTGCAGGAGGTGGTCTCCGCGCTCGGCCTGCGCCCCGAGGCGTAGCGGCTCCCCGCACTCCGAATCCTTTCGAAGAAGGCGAGTGACATGCCGCGGTGCGGCGGCTGCCGGTGGTCTGGGCGGGGCGGCCGGTGGGTGTGGTGAGCATGGGGGATCTGGAGCGGTGGCGGGAGCCCGCCTGAGGGGTTCCGGCGACGCCAACTGGGCGGCGGGGAACGGGAGATGCCGGTTCCCGCCGCCCTTTTCCGCACCCGCTATCAGTCCACATAGCGAGACAACTCTTCTCGTGATGCGAGACGGCGGCGTAGGGTTCCGTCATGTCGAACGACGCCGTTTACACCCACGGGCACCACGAGTCGGTGCTGCGCTCGCACACCTGGCGCACGGCCGCCAACTCGGCGGCCTATCTGACCGGGCATCTCGAACCCCCCATGCGCATCCTGGACATCGGCTGCGGCCCCGGCACCATCACCGCCGACCTGGCCGAACTCGTGCCCCAAGGCGAGGTCGTCGGCGTCGACACGGAGCCCGCCATCCTGGAGCGGGCGCGGTCGACCGCCGATGAGCGCGGGCTCACCAACACCCGCTTCACGGTCGCCGACGTCCACGATCTGGACTTCCCCGACGACTCCTTCTGCGTCGTCCACGCCCACCAGGTGCTCCAGCACGTCGGCGACCCGGTGCGGGCGCTGCGCGAGATGCGGCGGGTGTGCAAGCCGGGCGGCATCGTCGCGGCCCGCGACAGCGACTACGCCGCCATGACCTGGCATCCGCAGGTCCCCGGACTGGACGCCTGGCTGGACCTCTACCGCCGGGTCGCCCGCGCAGGCGGCGGCGAGCCGGACGCGGGGCGCAGGCTGCGGTCCTGGGCCCTGGAGGCGGGCCTCCCCGCCTCCGCCATCACCTCGACCGCCGGCGCCTGGTGCTACGCCACCCCCGAGGAGCGGGCGTGGTGGAGCGGGCTGTGGGCCGACCGCACGGTGGCCTCCTCGTACGCCCGGCGCGCGGTCGAGGGCGGCCACGCCACGGAGGCCGAGCTGCGGGACATCGCGAACGCCTGGCGGGAGTGGGGCAGCCGGGACGACGGCTGGTTCGCCGTCCTCCACGGAGAGGTCCTGTGCCGCGTCTGACATGCGGTTCAACTAGGCTCGCCCGCATGGACATCATGGGGACTTCACTGCGGGTCTGCGTCGAGGATCTGGACTCCGCGATCAGCGTCTACGAACGACTCACCGGCGCCGAGGCGTCCCGCTCCCAGCGCGGCGGCGTCTCGGTCGCGGCGGTCGGCTGCTTCTTCCTGATGAGCGGTCCGGAGTCGGAGATGGAGATCCTCCGCAAGATCGCGGCGACGATCGCGGTGAAGGACGTGGACGAGGCGATCGCCGATCTGACGGCGGTCGGCGCGCAGATCGTCGCGGGCCCGATCCCCGCCCCCACCGGCCGCATGCTGGTGGCCCGCCACCCGGACGGGTCGATCTTCGAGTACGTGGACCGCAACCCGGGCGCGTGAGATCCCCTTCCAGCGCTCCCCCGTGAGGCGCCCCCGGCCGGGTCAGGCCGGGGGCGCCTTCTGTTCGGTGGGCGCGGACGTCATTCGGGGGCCAGCATGTCGCAGGTGATGGCCCACCGGTCGTGGTCGCGCCACGCACCCTCGATATGGAGGAAGTCGGGCGAGAAGCCCTCCAGCCGGAAGCCGTGCCGCTTCACGAGCGCGGTCGACGCCTCGTTGCCGGGCTGGATGTTGACCTCGATCCGGTGCAGCCCGAGCGGCCCGAAGGCCTGCCGCAGCACCAGTCCGAGCCCCTCGGACATATAGCCGCGCCCGGCGGCGGGCGGGAAGGCGCCGTAGCCGATCGCGCCGCACTGGAACGCGCCGCGCACGATGTTGTTGACGTTGACGAATCCGGCGAGCGCACCGGTCCCTCGTACGCAGACCAGGTAGCCGCTCCGGTCCTCCCGCTCCAGCTGGCCGATGAAGCCCTCGTAGGCCTCTTCGGTGGTGGGCAGCGTCAGCCAGGGGCTGTGGAAGGAGGCACTCTGCCGGGCGAGCCGGACGAATTCGGCGCCGTCCGTACGCCGATGGAGCCGGATGGCCGCGCGGGCCCCCTCGGCGAGATACGCATGATCAGGCATGGGTCGATGATGGTACGGAGGCCGCGCCTCCGCCACCGCTTTCGATGGCACCGGACCGATCTGGTCATATCCATGAACGCCACCCATGAAGCACCCTCTTGACTTTTCGGGTCCGACGAAGACCTGAAGGCCAGGTCAGCGCTGCGGAATAAGTGCTTCACAAGCCATTGACCGAGTGCATACAGGACCGTATGGTCCTGCGCACCACTCAATGACTGTTCACAGGGATGAACATATCGCCAGGAGAGCACCATGGCACAGCAGGGACCCCCCGGCCAGGACGCGGCGCCCGTCCCGGAACTGGTCGACCGGGCGGTGAGCAAGTTCTTGCGGCGCGTCATGCCGATGCTGGTGTTGATGCTGATCGTCAATCAGATGGACCGCACCAACGTCGGTTTCGTCCAGGACGACCTCAGTGCCGACATCGGAGTCGGCGCCGCCGCCTATGGACTGGGCGCCGGGCTGTTCTTCATCAGCTATGCCATCTTCGAAGTGCCGAGCAACATGCTCATGGAGCGCTTCGGCGCCCGCGTCTGGCTGACCCGCATCATGATCAGCTGGGGTGCGGTGACGGTCGCCATGTGCTTCATGCACGGCGCCACCTCGTTCTACGTGCTGCGATTCCTGCTCGGCATCGCGGAGGCGGGGTTCTTCCCGGGCGTCATGTACTACTTCACCACCTGGCTGCCCGACTCCTACCGGGGCAGGGCCAGCGCCATCTTCCTCGGCGGCTCCGCGACCGCCTACATCGTCACCGGCCCGATCAGCGGCGCGCTCCTCGAAATGCACGGCCTCGGCGGCTTCGCCGGGTGGCGCTGGATGTTCGCGATGGAAGGCGCCATCTCGATCGTGGTGGGCCTCGTCGCCGCGTTCTTCCTGGTCTCCCGGATCACCGACGCCCGCTGGCTCACCGCCGAGGAGCGGACGGCCCTGAGCGCGGCGGTCGCCCGCGACCGGGACACCCGCAGCCGCGAGCCCAAGGTGTCCCGGCTGCGCCTGGTGCTCCACCCGCAGGTCGCGCTGCTCACCCTCGTCTTCTTCGCCATGGCGCTGACCGGCTACGCCATCACCTTCTGGCTGCCGAGCCTGGTCGACGACATCGGCGGGCTGTCGCCCTTCCAGGTCGGGCTGCTCTCGGCGGTCCCGTGGATCTGCGCCGTGATCACCATGTACACCATGAGCCGCTACACCGACCGCATGCCCGACCGGCGGCCGTACCTGGCCATCGTGCTGGTGCTGTCGGCCGTCGGCACCTTCCTCGCCACGCTCGGCTCCCCGTGGTTCGGTCTCGCGGCCATCACCCTGGCCGCCGTCGGCAGCAAGTGCGGCGCCAACCTCTTCTGGCCGCTGGCCCAGTCCAGCCTCGACGTCAAGGTCACGGCCTCCGGGCTCGCCGTGATCAACTCCCTCGGCAACCTGGGGGGCTTCGTCGCCCCGACGCTCTTCGGCTACCTGGAGGAGACCACGGGCGGCACCAACGGCGGGCTCTACGCGCTCTCCGCCGCCTCCCTGGTCGCCGTCATCGGCGTCTACCTGCTGCGCCGCCCGGCGGCCGGGACCGGCACCAGTGCGGGCACCGAGGCGCCCGCCCCGGTGCCCGCACCCTCCGCCCCCTGACCTCCTGGCGTGACCCCCGGCCGGGCTACCCGTTCCGGCCGGGGTCGCGCAGGGCCATGGCGGCCGCGTAACCGAACTTCACCGGTACGTCGGTCAGCGCCCACGGACCCACCGGCACCGGCTCCCGGCCGGTGCCGACGTAGTCCTTCGCCGGGTCCTGGGACAGCCCGGTGCCGATGCCCTTGAGATACGCCTCCTTGCGCGTCCAGCAGCGGCCGAAGGCGGCGGGCCGCTCCGGCTCGGGCAGCGCGTCCAGCTCGGCGCGCTCCCTGGGGTGCAGGCTCTGGGCCACCTGCGTCACCACGGAGGCGGGCTGGAGCTTCTCCACATCGGCCCCGACCGGAGTCCCGGCGAAGGCGAACAGCACCAGGTCACCGGCGTGCGACATATTGAAGTGGAGCGGGGCGCCGACCACCGCCGGGCGGCCGTGCGGACCGCCGCAGCCGGGGCAGTCCTCCCGGGTGAACGGCACGGCGGCCGGGTCCACGCCCAGATAGCCGCCGAGCAGCTGCCGCAGCCCCATATGGGCCGCCGTGTACCGCTCCCGGTCCTCGGCGCGCAGGAACCTCCCGGCCCGCTCCCGCTCCTCGGCGTCGAGGATCTTGCCGGGGGCGGCGGTGTCCAGGGGGGCGGTGAATCCCGAGACGCTGAGCAGCCAGGTCTCGGGCTCGCCGCCCTGCGGCCACCCACCGGCCAGGGCGGTGGGCAGCGGCTCACGGCCGACGAGGCGCGGGGCCCGTGCGGGTGTCAACTGGCTCCTCCAGTACGCATGATGGCGAAACAGTTCGCATATCGGGTTTTCGTGCCGCTCACGCTACCGCTGCCCTCCGACAACCGGCAGCGCGCCCCGGCCCGGACAACTCAGCACTCATGTGCGCAGCTCCAGGGCGGGCAGCCCGGCCACCGGCAGGCCGAAGGCCCGTGCGTACAGGGCGAGCTCGGCCTCCAGGGCGCGGACCATGGTGTCGGCGCGGCAGAAGCCGTGCCCCTCGCCCTCGAAGGCGAGATACGCGTGCGGCACCCCGCGCCCCGCCATCGCCGCGAGGAACCGCTCGCACTGCGCGGGCGGGCAGATCGTGTCGTCCAGCCCCTGGAGCAGCAGGAACGGCGCGGTGATCCGGTCGGCCCGGTGCAGCGGCGACCGCTCCCGGTAGCGGTCCGGAACCTCGGCGACCGGGCCGATCAGCGACTCGGTGTACCGCGATTCGAAGTCGTGGGTCTCGCCGGTGGCCCAGGCGGCGGGGTCGAGGATCGGGTAGATGACCGTGCCGCACGCGTACAGCCGGGTGGCGGTGAGCGACACGGCCGCCGTCCAGCCGCCCGCGCTGCCCCCGCGGATCGCCAGCCGGGCCCGGTCGGCGACACCCTCGTCGGCGAGCCCCCCGGCGACTTCGGCGCAGTCCTCGACGTCGGCCACGCCCCACCGCTCGCGCAGCCGGTCGCGGTAGGCGCGGCCGTAGCCGGTGGACCCGCCGTAGTTGACCTCGGCGACGCCGATGCCGCGCGAGGTGAAGTACGCGATCTCCAGATCGAGGACGAGCGGCGCCCGGCCGGTGGGCCCGCCGTGCGCCCACACCACGTAGGGCGGCAGCTCGCCGGGCGGGCCGGTGTGGCCGGGGTTGTGGGGCGGGTAGAGCTGGGCGTGGATCTCGCGGCCGTCCGCCCCGGTGAAGGTGCGGACCTGGGGCTCCGGGTAGTACGCGGGGTCGACGGGGTCGGTGTGGGCGTTGCCGATGACGCGGGCGTGGCCGGTACGGGTGTCCAGCTCCACGACCTCATGCCCGCCGCGCGGGCTCGCGGCGACGCCGACGACCCGCTCGCCGTCCACCGCGAGGGTCGGCTCCCACTCGGTCCACGGCCCGGCGACATCGGCCAGCTCCCCGGTCGCGGGGTCGAGAATCCCGAGCCGCTGCGCCCCCCGCCCGTGCAATACGGCGATCAGCCCACCGTCCAACGCCGCGAACCACCGGTGCCCCAGCTTCCACAAGGGCCCCCCGAACTCCTCCTCCCGGAGGCACAGTTCCCGAAGCCCGGCGTCCGCACCCGGCGGCGGTAGGCGGTGGAGGTTCCACCAGCCGGTGCGGTCGGTGGTGGCGAGGAGCGCGCCGTCGGGGGCCCAGTCGATCTGGGCGATGGACTCCTCCGGCCCGCCCAGCACCGCGCGGGCGCCCCGGAACGGGCCGTGGGGCACCGCCTCGGCGACCATCACCACCGTGCCGTCCCAGGGCATCCGCGGGTGGTCCCAGGCGAGCCACGCGACCCGGCGGCCGTCGGGCGAGAGCCGGGGCGCGGTGACGAAGTCGTGGCGGGCGTCGGTCAGTTCGCGGACCGCCGTGCGGTCCTCGGCGGCCGAGCCGTCCAGCGGTACGGCGGCGATCACGCGCCGTACGTCGGTCGGCCGCTCGCCCGTGAACTCCTCCAGGACGCCCCACACTTCGCCGCGGTCCGCATGAAGCCGCAGGTCCGCCCAGCGCAGCCCCTCGCCCACCGGGGACAGCGGGGTCAGGGGGCGCGGCGGGGCGCTCGCGAGGGCGTCCGGCTCGTAGGCGTACAGCCGCTGGTCGGCGAAGTGGACGAACACCACCAGCGGGCCGCCGGCCGGGCGCGGGGCGGCGGCCCAGGGAGTGCCGCCGTAGCCCATGACCGTGCTGCGCACGTTCCACGGCGGGGGCAGCACCGGCTCCTCGGCGGCGCCCGCGACCCGCTGCCGGATCAGCGCGCGGCGGCCGCCCTCGGCGGGCCGGGGCGCGGTCCACCACACCTCGGACCCGACCGTGCCCACGTACTCGGGGTGGCCGTCGCGGGAGGCGGCGAGGGCGGCGTCGACCGGGGAGGGCCAAGTCCCGTAGGGGGCCGTGACCGTGACCTGCTGCACCACGCGGCTCACGCCCTCTGCAGGAAGTCGTCGAGCACCCGGACGCCGAAGTGGAGGGCGTCAACCGGCACCCGCTCGTCCACGCCGTGGTAGAGCGCCTGGTAGTCGAAGCCCTCGGGCAGCCGCAGCGGTGAGAAGCCGTAGCCGCGGATGCCGAGCCGGGAGAACTGCTTGGCGTCGGTGCCGCCCGACATGCAGTACGGCACGGCGTGGCCGCCCGGGTCGAAGCGCTGGACGGCGGCGCGCATCGCCTCGTACGTGGACGCCTCGGGCCCGACCGGGGCCTGGAGCGGGACCTCGCGGTGGTGGAACTCCCAGTCGACGTGCGGGCCGGTGAGCCGGTCGAGGGTCTCCTGGAACTCCACCTCGCCGCCGGGCAGCATCCGCCCGTCGACATAGGCGGTGGCACTGCCGGGGATCACGTTGATCTTGTAACCGGCCTCCAGGACCGTCGGGTTGGCGCTGTTGCGCACGGTCGGCTCGATGAGGGCGGCGGCCGGGCCGAGCTTGGCGAGCAGTTCGTCGACGTCGAAGCCCGGCGCGTCCACGTCGGCCGGGATGTCCTGGAGCGCGGCGATCTCGGTGAGCGCCGCCTTGACGGTGGGCGTCAGCCGGACCGGCCAGCGGTGGTCGCCGATGCGGGCGATGGCGGCGGCCAGGCGGCTGACCGCGTTGGCCCGGTTGACCTTCGAGCCGTGACCGGCCCGGCCGCGCGCGGTGAGCTTGAGCCAGGCCGTGCCGCGCTCCCCCGCCGCGATGGGGTAGAGCCGCAGCCCGGGCCCGGCGTGGAAGGTGAAGGCGCCGGACTCGCTGATGCCCTCGGTGCAGCCCTCGAAGAGCTCCGGGTGCCGGTCGGCGAGATAGCCGGAGCCCCAGGCGGCGCTGTCCTCCTCGTCGGCGGTGAAGGCCAGCACGATGTCCCGCCGGGGCCGCACCCCGGCCCGCGCCCAGGCCCGGACGACCGCGAGGACCATCGCGTCCATGTTCTTCATGTCGATGGCGCCCCGGCCCCACACCACCCCGTCGCGCACCTCCCCGGAGAAGGGATGCACGGTCCAGTCGGCGGGCTCGGCGGGCACCACGTCCAGATGGCCGTGGACGAGCAGCGCGGGCGCGGCGGGTTCGGTGCCCTCGATCCGGGCGACCACATTGGTACGCCCCGGGGACCGCTCCAGCAGCGTGGGGTCGATGTCCACGTCGCTGAGCATCTCCGCCACGTACTCGGCGGCGGGGCGCTCCGAACACTCCCCTCCGCCGCGGTTGGTGGTGTCGATCGCGATCAGCTCGGAGGTGAACCGCACCACCTCCTCCAGCGCCTGGGCGTCGATCGCCTCGGGACGGATCGGGTGGGACGTGTCAGCCATATTGCTCCTCCACCGCGGCCGATACGACGGTCGTGACCGCCTTGAAGCAGCGAATCCCCTCGTACATGGTCGGTGAGGTGTAGGCGACGCGCCGCTCTCCGCTGCGCTCCACGCCCGGTACGACGCTCGCCGCCCCCACCAGATGCGCGGCGTCGAACTCCAGCTCGATCGTGAACGGCCCGCGGTGCGGGGGGTCGTGGCGCACCGCCAGCACGGCGGCCTCCCGCGCCGCCTCCCGGATGTCGGCGGCGGTACGGGCGGGGGTGCGGCACACCGCCGCGTACCGCGAGACGTAGTCCTTGACGGCTACGCACCGGGCGTCCGGTGCGTAGCCCTTGGCGTCCACGCAGGTCTTGTCGTCCCCGGTGACGAGCACCACCGGTACGCCGTACTCGGCGACCACGAGCGCGTTGAGCAGGCCCTCGCTCGCCCGGGCGCCGTTCGCCCAGACGCCGGTCACGGAGTTGGGGAGATAGGTGTGCGCGAGGACGCCCTCGGTGCCCGCGCCGGTGTGGTAGCCGATGAACGCCACCCCGTCCACATCCCCGTGCTGGACCCCCTCGACCATGCTCAGCGTCTTGTGCCGCCCGGTGATCAGCTGCGCCCGCTGGTCCAGCTCCTCCAGCAGCAGATTGCGCATGGACCAGTGGGCCTCGTTGATGAGCACCTCGTCCGCACCGCCATCGAAGAATCCCAGCACCGCCGCGTTCACATCCGAGGTGAACGGGTGCCGGAAGCGCTCCCACTGCGGGGTGCCGGGCAGGACGTCGCCCGGCCAAGTCACCCCGGTAGCGCCCTCCATGTCGGCGCTGATCAGGATCTTCATGGTTCGTTACGTTACGCGCTGTGCGGGGGCCGAACCACCCCTGTGGATAACCGTCCCCCGCCCTCCGGAGCCCGTCCGACCACGAACCACCGGGCCGGGAGCTCCACCCGCGAGCCGTCGGCCCATTGCTCCGTCTGGGCCAGCGCCGTGGGGCCCTCGGCCAGAATCCGCAGGCCCGCCGCCGCCAGCAGCTCCCGCACCTCGACGTCCCCCGCGTCGGCGGGCCTGAGGTCGTGGTCGAAGACGCGGCGGAGCTTGAGGGGCGGGCCGCCGGGGGTCTCGGCCAGACGGGCCAGCGTCGTCTTGGACTCCTCCGTCAGCTCCGCGACGAAGCCCCGGCCGCGGCGGCCGACCAGAGTGGCCACGGCCTCGGCGACCGGGCGGCGGTCGGGGGCGTCGCTCTGGTGGATGACGGCGCGCATGTAGACGTTGACGTCGCCCAGGCGCTCGTGCAGCTCGTGTACGGCCGCCGGGTCGGTGAGGCTCAGCTGCCGGAACTCGGCGACGGCCCGGGCCGTATCGGCGCGGCGCGCGTGCTCGACCGCCGCGTGGGACAGGTCGACGCCCAGTGCGCGGCCGAAGCGGGTGGCCAGATAGCGGGTCTGGGTGCCGTTTCCGCAGCCCAGGTCGACGATGGGGAGGGAGAGGTCGGCGTGCGGGGCCAGGCGGTCGACGTCCCGGACGGCGCTCAGCGACGGATCGGCGTCCCAGATGGCCTCCCCCGGGGCGTCCGAGGTGGCCCGCCAGTAGCTCTCCCACGCTTCCCGGTAACGCTCCGACACACCGCTCATCGCCGCTCCCCGTGTCCGTTCCCGCGTCCGTTCCTATGCCCGTTCCCAGGTCCGTCTGCCCGTGACACGGCCTGCTCGAACCAGACGGTCTTGCCCCGCCGCGTCCGGCTCGTTCCCCACTCCCTGGCCAGCTCGCTGATGACCCGCAGCCCGCGCCCGTACTCGTCCTCGGGACCGGCGCTCAGCAGGGCGGGCAGTTCGTGGTCGTCGTCCGAGACCTCGCACAGCAGCGCCTCGGCGCGGACCAGACGCAGCACCACATGGTGGGTGTGGGCATGCCGCACCGCGTTGGTCACGGCCTCGCTGACCAGCAGCTCCGCGGTGTCCACAGCATGCGGCAGGCCCCAGCGCAGCAGCCGCTCCCGGACCAGGCGGCGGGCCCGGCCGACCTCGCCCGGGTCGAGGGCCAGCCGCCACCGGGCGACGTCGTCGGAGGGGATGCCGTTCAGCCAGGCCATCAGCAGCGCCACGTCGTCCTTGCGGCCGCCACGTTGATTGAGCGCGCGGATGACGGTGTCGCACGCGTCGTCCATCGACGCCGCCGGATGGGCGGCGGACTCGCACAGCGCCGCGAGACCGGCGCCGATGTCCTGGCCGCGCACCTCGACCAGACCGTCCGTGCACAGGATGAGGCGGTCGCCGGGCGCGACCCGCACCGTGGCCGTCTCGAAGGGCACCCCGCCCACGCCGATCGGCGCCCCGGTCGGCAGGTCCAGCAGCGTGCTGCGGCCGTCCTGGGCGCGGACCAGCACGGGCGGGATGTGGCCCGCGTTGGCGATCAGCAGCTCGGAGCGGATCGGGTCGTAGACCGCGTACAGACAGGTGGCGAGATAGTGCTCGCCGAGCCGCTGCGCCAAGTCGTCGAGGTTGCGCAGCAGCTGCGCGGGCGGCAGGTCGAGGGCGGCCATGGTCTGGACGGCGGTGCGCAGCTGGCCCATCATCGCGGCCGAGTTCAGCCCGTGCCCCATGACGTCGCCGACGACGAGCGCGGTACGCGAACCGGACAGCTTGATGGCGTCGAACCAGTCGCCGCCGACCCGGCCGAGCCGGGTGCCGGGCAGATAGCGGGTGGCGGTGTCACAGCCCGCCATGCGCGGCGCCACCTGGGGCAGCATGCTGTCCTGCAGGGTCTCGGCCACGTTCTCCTGGTACGTGTACATCCGGGCGTTGTCGAGCACGAGCCCGGCGCGGGCGGCGAGTTCGGCCCCCGTCGTCCGGTCCATGTCGTCGAACACCTCGCGGCCCTCGCGGCGCAGCAGCACCATGAAGCCGAGCACCACGTCGCGCGCCTTGAGCGGCACGATGAGGATCGACCGGCCGTTGATCAGCGGGCGCAGGTCGCGCTTCTCGAACTGTCCGGCGATCCGATCGCCCAACTCGTCGCCGATGTACGGGATGAGCACGGGCTCGCCGGTGACCATGCACTGGAAGAACGGGGTGTGCTCGGGGAACGCGATGCTCTCCCCGACCGGCACCGTGTCGTCCCAGCGCCCCGGTTCGTCGTTGTGCTCGACCCAGACCCGGTGCCAGACGGTGGTGACGTCGGGCGGGCCGTCGGGGAAGCCCTCGCCCGCGAGGACCTGGGCACGCAGATGCGTCCCCGCGAAGTCCGCGAAGCGGGGGACGGCGGCGCTGGTCACCTCCCGGATGGTGCGGGCCAGGTCGAGGGAGCTGCCGATGCGGCCGCTGACCTCGTTCAGGAACTCCAGGCGCTCGCGGACGGCGGCGTATTCGAGGTCTTCGGGGTCTTGGAGGTCTTCGAGGGCATCGGGGGCGGGCGGTGGCTCGGCCGCGCCCTCGGTGACCGCGCGGCGCAGGGCCGCCCGCCGCGCCTGGCGCTCGCGGTAGCGGGGCATGCCCCAGTCCGGGGTGACCGGGACCCGTTGGTGGTAGCTGATCTCCAGGACGGGGTAGCCGAGTTCGAGGACCTGGGCGACGATCCGGCCGCCGGTGGCCGGGCCCATGTTCGGCAGGATGTCCGGCAGCCGGACGGCCAGCAGCTCGGCGCCGGGGAACTCGGTGTGCAGCGCGAACCCCGGCGCGAAGCGCTCGTCCGGGGCGCCTCCGGTGAGCCCCGTGGCGTCCGCCGCCAGCACGAGCAGCCGCTCGGGGCCCGGTCCGACCAGGGGGTACGCCCACCACAGGACGTCGACCTGGGCGGTGTCCTGGACGTCGGCCTGGGCCGCGTCAGGGGCGGTGTCGGCCGGGACGCTCATCCGGGCGCGGCCCGCGGTGGGGTAGTGACGCGGGCCGCCGAGGGCGTCGTCCGGCGCACCGCCCGGCGCCCGGGTCCGTATCCGGTCGGCCGCGTCCGTCCCGTACGCCGCGTCCGTCCCGTCCACCGTGCCCGCCGCTCCCGCCGCGTACGCCGCGTCCGGCAGGTCCGCGCCGCGCAGGGCGCCCGAGACCGGCATCAGATCGACGGCGGGTGCGCCGATGGCCTGCTCGCGGGTGCGTCCGAAGAGCTTGCGGGCGCCGGAACTCCAGTGCGTGACCAGCCCCTGGGCATCGACGACGACCACCGCGAGGGGAATCCGGCCGGACACCTCCGTGCCTTGCTCCATGGGCGGAAGACTCCTTCGCACGCAAGATCTGCGACACCGCCTTCAACGGTACGGCGGGGGCGGCTCACGGCGGGGGCCAATACCCGAATAGGTGTCATCTTGTGCGAGGTCGCGGGCGCGCGTGCGACCTTCGACCGGTATGCCTCCGCCCCGGACCCCGGCGGAAGTCGGGGTCCGGGGCGGGGCGTCCGGTGGTCAGTCCTCGTGGCCCAGGTGCAGATCGCGTTCCGTGCGGCCGCCGCCCGCCACCTGGAGCACCGTCGCCACCGGGGGGTAGCCCGCGGCGATCACCGTGTACTCCCCCGCCGACAGGTCGATGAAGCGGAAGGCGCCGTCCGCGCCGGTCGTCGCGGTGTCGACGACGTTCCCGGCCGCGTCCAGCAGCGTGACCCGGGCGTCCTCGACGATACGGCCGCCACCGGCCCGGACGACGCCGCGCAGCACGGCGCCCCCGGCCAGTTCGATGTCCTGGTGGGTCTCGCGGGCGGCCTGCACGGTGACGGGGAGCGCGGCGGGGCGGAAGGCGGGCGCGCTGGAGGCCAGGGTGTACTCCCCGGCGACCAACTCGTTCATCACATAGCCCCCTTCGCGTCCGCTGCGCGTGGAGGCGACCACCTCGCCGCGTACGTCGGTGAGGGTGACCGTCGCGTCCCGTACGGGCGTGCCGTCCGCCGTGAGCACCGACCCGGCGAGGCGGCCCGCGCCGCCCAGCACGACGTCCAGCTCGACCGGGCGGTCGCCGACGGTGACGGTGACCGCCCGCGGCTGGTGGCCGCCCGCCGCCGCGATGAGGACGTACGCCCCGGTGCCGGGCGTGCTGAGCGCGTACCGGCCGTCCTCGCCGGTGGCGCCGCGCCCGATCTGGCGGCCGCTGACGTCGATGAGGGTGAGCGCGGCCCGCGGGACCGAGGTGCCGTCGTGGTGCTGGACGGTGCCGCAGACCGGGATGCCCGCGACGGACGGCGGCGGAGGGGGCGAGGCGGCGTGCCGGGGCACCGAACGCGCCGCCGGTACGACGGGGTCCGGCTGGGCGCCGGAGTCTGGCTGGACGGCGTAGTCGGTGTGGGACACCAGAGGTTTCTCCTTCAGCAGGAAGGCGAGCAGGAAGCCCAGGACGAGCACCGGCACGAGGTAGAGGAAGATCCGCGGTATGGCGTCGGCGTACGCCGTGATGTAGCCGTCGCGCAGGGCGCGCGGCATCGCGTGCACGATCTGCGGGGTGACGGAGTCGGGGTCGGGCAGCTGCGGTCCACCGGCGGCCCGGACGCCCGCCGCCCTGGTCCCCCCGGCCCCCCGGGGGAACTCCTCGGCGAGGCGGTCGGCGAGCCGATGGGCGAAGAGGGTGCCGAAGATGGCCGCCCCGACGCTGCCGCCGATCTGCCGGAAGTAGTTGTTGGCGCTGGTGGCCGAGCCGAGGTCGTCGGGGGAGACGGAGTTCTGCACGGAGAGGATCAGCACCGGCAGGACGAGCCCGATGCCGAACCCGAGGACGCCCATCCAGAGGCTGTAGTCCTGGCGGGAGGTGTCCTCCTCCAGCCGGGAGAGCAGCCACATGCCGCCGGCCGAGATGAGGCCACCGACGACGGGGAAGACCTTGTAGCGGCCGGTGGCGCTGATGAGCTGGCCGGAGATGATCGAGGACAGCACCATGCCGCCCATCATCGGCACCATCAGCAGCCCCGACTCGGTGGCGGAGACGCCGTCGACCATCTGCAGGAAGGTGGGCAGATAGCTGGCCGCGCCGAACAGCGCGACGCCGATCACCGCGCCGATGAGCCCGGAGACGCAGAAGACCGGATCACGGAACATCCGCATCGGCATGAGCGGTTCGGACACGACGCACTCGACGACGACGAAGAGGATCGCGGAGCCCGCCGCGCCCAGGGCGAGCCCGAGGATGACGCGCGAGTGCCAGCTGTACTCCGTACCGCCCCAACTCGTCAGCAGCACCGTGCAGGTGGAGAACATGGTGAGGAACAGGGCGCCCAGGAAGTCGAAGCGCGGCCGCCGGAGCGGTTCGGGCACCTTGAGGACGGCGGCCACGACGGCGAGCGTGACCAGGCCGAAGGGGACGTTGGCGTAGAAGCACCAGCGCCAGGAGACATGGTCGGTGAAGAAGCCCCCGATCAGCGGCCCGGCCACCGACGCGAGGCCGAACGCGGCCCCGATGAGCCCCATGTAGCGGCCGCGCTCCCGCGGCGGCACGATGTCGGCGATGATCGCCTGGACGCCGATCATCAGCCCTCCGGCGCCCACGCCCTGCACCGCCCGGAAGACGATCAGCTCGTCCATCGTGCGCGACCACCCGGCGAGCGCGGAGCCCGCGACGAAGACGACGATCGCGAAGACGAAGACGCTCTTGCGGCCGATGAGATCGCCGAGCTTGCCGTAGACCGGCAGCACGATGGTGACGGCGAGGAGGTAGGAGGTGACGGTCCAGGACATCTTGTCCAGGCCGTGCAGTTCACCGACGACCTCGGGGAGGGCGGTGGCGACGATCGTCTGGTCGAGGGCGGCCAGCAGCAGGGCGAGCATCAGCCCGAGGAAGACCGTCCGCACCCGGGCCGGGCTGAGCCCGGCCCCGCCGGGGCCGTCGGACGCGGGGCCGCCCGAGGGCGGGCCGTCGTCGGCCCCGCTTTCGTTCCTGTACCCGGTCCCGGTTCCGTCGGAGGCGCGGGCGGGTGCGCCTGCCGGCCGATGGCCCTTCGCGAAGGTGGTCTCGGTGATCCCGCCCACGTCATGTCTCCCCTCGTCACGCCTGCGCCGCCGCCCTGTTCTCGCATTACGCGACAACTAGGGGCAAGCGCGACGAATCGACAAAGAGACGGGTCCGGGTGGCTTTACCGCAAGTGGGAGCAGGTGCGCCCATGGTGCGCACCGCGGAGAAAACCACCCGAACCGGTGACGGTGACGCCGGGGCGGACGGAGGCTACCGCGCACCCTCGGCCGCGAGGTGCGCCGCCAGCTTCTCCAGCACGCCGTCGTAGATGCGGGCGAGGCCCTTGGGCGCGAAGGTGCGCTCGAAGAAGCCGCCGATGCCGGTCGCGCCGTTCCACACCGAGGTCACGACGACCCGCGCCTTGCCCTCCCCGGCCGGGGTGACGGTCCAGGTGGTCTCCATGGAGGAGTTGCGGTCCTTCTCCAGGAGCTGCCCGTCGCTCGGCTCGGAGACCTCCAGCAGGCAGTCGCGCACCCGCTTGCTGGTCGCCTGGAGCCGCCAGTGCACGACGGAGCCCTCGCCGTCGCCGCCCTCACGGACCTCGTACTCGCTGAACTGCTCGGTGAGCAGCCGGGGGCGGACCTCGCGGTAGTCGGCGAGCGCGTCGAACACGTCCTCGGGCTTGCCCGTCACGATGCGCTCCGTGGTGGCCTCGACCTGGCCCATTGCTGTTTCCTCCGATGCCCTGCGTCTTGTCTTGCCTCGTGCCCTGCGCTGGCAAGCCAACCACCTGCGCGTCACCCGCCCAAATTCGGGGTTGACGAAAACGAAGGGAACATGTGTTCTATTGTGGTAGTGAGCGAGACCCCCGGAGGTGGGTGCCATGCGCTGGGACAACCTGACAGGCGACGGCGAGGCGGCCGCCCCGGCCCTCTTCGCCGCCGACGCGGTGACGACCCGTACCTTCGACAGCCCCGAATTCCGCGGCATCACCTTCCACGAGATCCGCGCCCGTTCGATCGTCAACCGGGTGCCCGGCGCGTCCCGGATGCCGTTCGAATGGACCGTGAACCCGTACCGGGGCTGCACCCACGCCTGCGTCTACTGCTTCGCGCGCAAGACGCACAGCTATCTCGACCTCGACACCGGGCACGACTTCGACTCCCAGGTCGTCGTCAAGGTCAACGCCCCCGAGCTGCTGCGGCGCGAGCTGGCCGCCCCGCGCTGGCGCGGCGAGCACATCGCCATGGGCACCAACGTGGACTGCTACCAGCGCGCGGAGGGCCGCTATCAGCTCATGCCCGGCATCCTCGGCGCGCTCATCGAGCGCGCCAACCCCTTCTCCATCCTCACCAAGGGCACCCTGATCCTGCGCGACCTGGAGCTGCTGCGCCGCGCCGTGCGCGTCACCGACGTCGGCGTCTCGGTCTCCGTCGGCTTCACCGACCGCACCCTGTGGCGCACCGTCGAACCCGGCACGCCCTCCCCCGAGCGGCGCCTCGACGCGGTGCGGACCCTGTCCGAACAC
>Ga0307508_10002234_pt1 | contig 20638 bp, 25 predicted proteins | sample 9_EM_MG_FD_203089 | JGI IMG/M metagenome (GOLD analysis project Ga0307508, IMG submission 203089) | Populus trichocarpa ectomycorrhiza microbial communities from riparian zone in the Pacific Northwest, United States - 9_EM | ecosystem: Host-associated > Plants > Roots > Unclassified | place...
GAGGGCACAAGGGGAGCTTGCAACGAGCCGTCACTGCGCGGACTGCGGACAGGAAAACTGGGCAAAATGTACGCCGCCATGATCTAGATAGGTCGTATGCGAGTATGATTAAACAAAAAAAAAAAAGACCCTCCTGGGTGCAGGCCGGAGCCCGAAGCTACTCGTCCTGGTCGGTCTGACAATAGGATCCGCCCAATGGTATCAGGGACCGCGCCATTCCCTCAGCTTATAGCTGGGTTCAAGTCACCACCCCATGTCAGCCCTTGGCTACGGCCTTGGGGATTATACCCTCAATGGGGGTCCTATCCGTGCCGACTGACGTGTTGCCCATCAGACCCTTCCTATCTCCCGCCTAGACTCTCAAGCCCCTTGGGTATCCTCCCGTCTCCTTTCCGATCAACTGTCATCTCGCTTGCGGCACTTGTAGGAGCGCTTGTAGGATCGCTCGTAGGGGGATGGTCGATGACTCGATGTCTTGAGTACCGGTAGGTGATCCGTTGATGATTGATTGATGATTCTGATTGATCATGTTTTTCCTCCTTCGCCCGCGGCGAGGAGTCGTATAAGTATTCGGCTCGGCGAGGTCACGTGCTGCGGAGAAATTACCCCGCGCCGCCATGTGAAAACTCTTCGCCTTGGCACTGGATTTCATCAGCGTAAAGAGGATAACTCTCAATTGGGTCAGACAGTAGTGCTTTTCCCGTATCTTCCCGAGAGTGGCCAGAGCAGGTGCCTCTCCTTAAGTCCTCTCGTCGTGATTGGTTGATGCGATTGGGTTGCCTGCGGGGTTGATTTCGTTACTCGACTGGAGCCGGCAGCAACGAGCCCTCAACCGTACCAGCTAATCCTTCTTGGCCGCAACGGGCACCAAGGTATAGCTCCACCCCATATCGCTCCCAACAGACTCTCGAACGGTTCCTGAGGTGCGGTCCAGTAGCGGCGTTTGCACTTTCCCGAATCACGAGCCGGTACTTGGTCCGGGGGCTGCCCAGCACTACAGGATCGGCTTGCGGACAAGCCTCCGCTCCAGTATTCGTTCAACTCGAGGTCCTCACGCTGGTGCGGCGTGTGCCCTGCCTCATAATCGTTGTAAGCATCTCGGATAAGGGGGAATACGCTCATGCTGTCGAGCGCTGGCAGAGCCCAGAGTTCATTGCCATAATCGGGTGTCAGTGACAAGGATGCGAGTGGTAGCATGATCCCTCGTGTCTCCCGACCACGGGGTGCAGCTATATCACCTCGAGCCTCCAAGCCGTCTGCAACGAATACTGCGATTCCCGACTCGTGGTGTTGTTCCTCTGGGCCGTACCTCCGGAAACAACCCCGCTCCTATTCCGCGATCTAGACTTGCAACTCCTTGCGTTCCTGTTTCTTTCCGATTGCTTGTCCTTCTTATGATGACCACCAAGGTTGTCTTCCTCCACGGCAGCGCTTGCGCTTTCCCGGTCTGCGCCGGTACTTGGCCCAGGGAGCTCCTGGTGCTGCAGAGTCGGTTGACCCAAGCCGAGCCCCGACAGTGTTGGTTGCCCGGTCTCGGGATGCCGTCCTAAGACCGTTTGACGAGTTTCCAATACCTTCCTGCCTGGTCCGTATCTGAATTGCGACCCTGTAGTATTTAGGGTGTAACATTCGTAGTTGTCTCATCCACGAAAAGGATGAAGTATTGAAGGCTCAGGCTGTTGGAATCCTTGACACCGGTTAATCCTCCGAGGTGGATCAGTGCCCGGATCTGCTCCGTATAGAGTGACCTCGCCCTCGTGTCAACGAAGCGAAGCTGCTCGCATATCCTGTGGGTTTTGGTCGGAGTGTTGGGGTCGCTGGTCTGCTTGGGGCCCATCTTAGCGTTTGACTGGGTGCGAGCGATCTTGGGAGCGGTTCGCTCGGTTTAGAGTGGAAAGCACTGCTGGAGTGTTTGTGTGTTGGTAGTCGGTTGTAGCATCTGGTAGTGGTGGAATTCTTTGTAATTGGGTCTGAGGTTGATGCGCTTATAAAGGGGTTATATAGTATCCAACGATATCAGTATTGCCGCCGCAGAATGTCGTAGAGCCTTGGTGTTTTTGTCGCGGCTGCAATACGACATTCCAGAAGCGTGTAAGGACAATAGCACTTTCATTCTAACCAGCCCAAGATGCTGACATTACGTCCCAGAATAGCACGGGCTGTGTTCTAGCAGCAAACTTCGGCTTCCACGCATAAGATCCCTGTCGGTATTCCAAAAACACGTGACTGAACGATGGAAAATGATGGACGTCAGGTCGTTGCGGGCTACATTCAACTGGATACTCAATTTTTGGATTCGAACAACCACTGTTGATATAGTCTCCGCCAATGGGGAGCATAAAGTACTTGGGAATAGAGCTTACACCACACTGAGAGAGGCGTCGTCCGGACGACTCCTGCCACGGTATATGCCTTACGGACGACCAGTGACTATGTAGGTATATTCCCATCCGACGATGAGTGTCAAGGCAAATGCCGTCCAGACGAAACCTATCACGGCATATGGTTTTCGAACGACGAGTGTCAGGGAATGTGCCTTCCGGACGCAGAGTGTCAGGGCATATGTCTTCCAGACGACAAGTGTCAAGGCATGTGGTGTCCGGACGATACCTACCAGGGTATATGCCTTCCAGATGCAGAGTGTCAAGGTATATTTTTTTTCAGACGACGAGTGTCAAGGTATTTGCCATCGGAACGCTGCACGCCAATGTATATCTTCCGACGCGTACCACCGCATAGCTTCCGGACTACGCTTGTCCGTGCACATGCCGCTCCCAATGCGAGGCGGGCATGCGTGTGCATACCATACTAGACAAAGATGGGCACCACATTAGGCTTCCGGGCGGCGAATGTCAAAGCGTTGCCTTTTCCTCCCGACGATGAGTGTCAAGGTATATGGCATCCGGACGACACCTGCAACGGCATATACCTTCCGGACGACAAGTGTCAGGGTCTTTGCGCTTCCAGACGCAGAGTGTCAGGGCATATTTCTTCCAGACGACAAATGTCATGACATGTGGCGTCCGGAAGATGCCTGCCACGGCATATGCCTTCCGGATGGCGAGTGCCAGGGTATTTGCCCTTCCAGATGCAGAGTGTCAGGGCATATTTCGTCCAGACAACGAATGTCATGACATGTGGCGTGACGACGCCTGCCAGGTCATATGCCTTTCGGACGATGAGCCAAGGCATGTGGCTGTCAAGATCCTGACTTTCTCGCACTGTCTGGGGCTCGACAGGCAACGTAGGTCCTCGGCGTGCCTACACAGTAGGTCTTTCCTGTAGTTCGGCTCTCGGGCTGTGTTTGTTCAGCTCACTGGCGCGGGCAAGTACTTCCCTCTCTGGTTCGGGTAAAGTCTCAGGATGTCCCTCGGCGTAGCCCTGTCTATGCTGGCGAGACTCTAACTCCCAGTCTTCCGTTGTCTTCGTCTACTGCCACTCGAGGGTCTTTACTGTAGCACGGTCGTTCGGTTCGGGGTTTCGGTCGCAGCGCCGGTTTCACGGGAAGGTAGAAGTAGGAGTTGGTGGATAGAGATAATATTCAATGTATTTCAAGTGCGCTCAGGACTACAGCCTATCTGCGCTCCACCACGCCATACCACCCCCATGGGGCTCCCATCTTTCCCTACCGCCAAACAAAAAAGCAAAACAGAAAACCGCAGAATTACAAATCGTCACACAAAACACATCGGAGAATCCTGTATAAGAAAACGGAAAAGAAAGAGAAATCCTCTCCTCCACCCCTCCCCTTACCGGTCAGGTGCGGTCGTGATATCGTTATCAAATCTCGAAGACCCCGAAATCAGGTTCGGGTGAACCCGAGTGGTTGCTTTCGCAGTCGTCACTGGTGTTGTCTTTCGTAGTGTCGGTGTGATCAAAGCAGAGGAGGTTTGTATGCCCTAGGCCGGTTGCCCTCAGCAACCGGCACAAGTGAAGGAAGTTCTTGGGGTTGGTGATGAAGTCGGAGTTTTGGATGTCCCCTACCGTGTAGGCAAGCAGCTTGGCGCGTTGTGTTGCAAGTAGGGTGCAGTCCCGCAGGAGGTGGTGTGAGGAGCTTGTATTGTTTCTGCAGGGGCACGGGTCATCGGCCTGGTTTGGATGTGGGTCAGAGGGAGATCGGTTAGAGAAGACGTGCCACAATGCACGCGTATCTTTCCATTCGGTGTTGCGGAGGTGATCAGGGAACTTGAAAGACGGGGCGGAGAGGGGGAGTTCTGCTTTCCATCGGCGTAGGAGCTGAGACCGTGCCTGGTTCAGGAGCCAAGTCTTTGTGGTGGTTGCGTATTGGCATGGAGTGTGGCCAGCCTCACCTTGCTTTGCCAGAGTATCGGCGTGGTCGTTGCCAGGGATGTCGCAGTGTGAAGGACACCATACTGTTCGAATACTCCACCCCAACAATCGGAGTTGCTCGATGTTGGCAAGTGTTCGCCTGGCATATTCATGGTTTGATTTGTTGAAGCTGAGGGTGTCGATTGCTGCCTTGTTGTCAATGCAGATATAGGCTTCAACGCGGCGTGAGATGGTAGTCAGTAGTGAGGAGGTGGCTTCATGTACAGCATGGAGTTCAGCGTCGAACACCGCCGCTCTCTTCCCGAGATGGCAGTGGCCTTCACCGAGTTGGAGGAGTTCCGGATTTTTCCGGAGGATGGCCCATCCACAGCCAGTCCCCCCATCTTTGAGCTGGGAGCCGTCGGTGTAGATGATAATGGTGTGTTTCGGGAGGGCGTGAAGCCACTGCTCGAGTAGTCATCGTGGTGTTGTGATTTTATCGGATTCGGGGAGGGAGTTGGCTGGACGCCATCAATCGCGAGGTGTGTTGTACGATCTTCCAGCTTGCCCATAACCAGGTGCTTGCTGAGGTTGTACAGGTGGTGAAGTCCTGGAAGGTCCGGCCGCGTATTCAGGTGGTGGCGGGGAGGTCCTGTTGCATGGTACAGTGGCAGGAAGTGAAGGCGGATGGCAAAGCGCAGTGAGAGGTAGTCAAGGTATGCTTCCATAGGGGGGAGGTGGGTGAGTGTGATGAGGTTAGTGATCCTGGTATTGAGGGGGAGACCAGTGATCCATCGTGCAACTGCATTGTATGTTGTTTTCAGGGTGTTGGTTGTGGACGGACTTCCAGTCCACCATGCTGGGGAAACCCAGAACATCGCCGGAAAGATGGCAGTGAATGCCAGATGGTGTGCCACTTGCGCGGGGACACCACGTGACCTATGCCGGAGAAAAGTGAAGCTGCCTAGCACTTGGCTGCCTCGGGCGGCCGCCATTGCTGCATGATGCAGAAAATTAAGGGACTCATCAATATGAACGCCCAGATATTTGATGTGGCGCTGTGGCAAGATGGTAGTATTCATAACTCTGAGTGGTGGGTGGGACGAAAGGCTAACATTCTTGTTCTTACTGTTGGCAGGGAGACAGTAGAGCAGCTCGGTTTTGGAAGGTGAGAAGGTGAGGCCCAGATGGGATCCCCGGAGGAGGTGTTGTTCGGTATGATCTTCTAACAGTGTGTTTGCTCTGGCAATGGTCCGTGAGGTCTGTACCATGCATACATCATCGATGTATGATGTATCCACGGCGTCTGCAGGGGCGTGTGGCTTTTCCAACATGGCATTGCTGAAGATAAGGAAGAGGATGGGGGAAATAGGAGAGCCTTGGGGCAAGCCGCACCGGTATGGTTGTGGCTCTTCCGTCTGTTGGTCGAAGCCAAAGGAGATTTGTCTGTCTGTATTGAATGCCTCTATCCATCTGGTAAGATAGGTTGGCATTCGACGCTGGGACATGACCTGCTGTAGGGTTGTGGGGTGAACTTGGTTGAAGGCGCCTTCGATATCGTGCATGAGAACGGCTGGTCGTTGGGCAGCATTCATTGCGGAGGTGGGCTTCACCTTTATGCTGATGGCGTTTGCAATAGGGGTGATGGTGTGGAGGAGTGCGTCGACAGCTGAATTGTTTGGCTGGCCGCCCATCTGGGATGGATGAGTGGCGCCACACAATATTGCAGTGTGGGTGAGTCGTTTGGCGACTATTGCTTCCAGCAGCTTACCAAAACATGACTGCAGCGAGATTGGACGGTATGACTTGGGGTGGGAGTATGTGGTCTTGCCAGGCTTGGGAACAATGACGCAGTTTGCAGTCTTCCACTCTGGGGGGTGGACTGCATACCTTAGGCATGCATCGAAAAGGAGTGCGAGAAGCCTTGGAGCTGCTTCATGCACATGGCGGAGAGTGGTGTAACTGATACCATCAGGGCCCACTGAGGTCCCATATTTCAGGTGGGAGATAGCCAGCTGTACCTCATGGATGGTAACGGCACGGGTGTGTTGTTGCATATCTCGTTTCGAGGTGAGGAAGCTCTCCGGTAATGGCGGCCGTGGCTGGTCGTTGACAGCAGGGAATAGCGCATCACGAAGTGACTTGCATTTACCCTTGAAGTCGGTATGGCCTTCAAGTGGGGGAATGGACTTTTGGTGTGCATTGTGATGGCGGATAGTTCTCCAGACAGTTTTGGTTGAGGTTGATTGCAGTTGCTTGATCCTGTAGACGGTTTTGGCTTGCCTGACCATTGTTGACCAATGGCTGCGTTTGTGCTGTGCATCATTCCCATTGGTGTCAGTTGGATTTTGGCGTGCATGTCGGTCTGCCTGTTTGACAGCCCGCTTGGCCAAGGTGAGGCTGTGGTTCCACCAAGGCGCGTCCCGCTTGCCGGATACCCTAAAAGGGACCGCAATGTCAGTGGCCTTGTGGATAAGGCCTGTGATATTGGAGATGGCCCGGAGGGTATCATCTTTCCCACTGAGGTTGGTGAGGTCCATGTTGGCAGATTGGATGTGCGAAGCAAAGGCACTCCAGTCTGCCTTGTGCCAGGCACGTCATGGGGGGGAGGTTGGGGGGGGGGAATGGGGAAGGGAAAGGGAAATGGTGATAGAGCTGTGGTCTGAGGTAGTATCATGGTCGATGGCCAGTGCCAGTATTGACTGGGCAATCGAGCCACGGGAGAAACACAGGTCGATAGTAGAGGGGTTGCCACCGTTTCGTGGGTGGTGGGTAGGTATTCTGGGCTTGTTGTGGAGGCGGAAGTTGTTGTTTTCCAGCCAGTTGACTATCAAGTGTGTAGCAGCGGAGGTACGGGCACTCTGGGGAAGGGTACCCTGCCACCACATGTGATGTGCGTTGAAGTCCCCCATGAGGATGCAGTTTTTTGGGAGTTGGATGTTGTCTAGGATTGAGGCGAGGGGTTCAAGTCGTCCTGCGGAGTACAAGTTGAACAAGGTGAATGTCGTAGTAGTCGTTTGGTATGTCGAAGTGAGTGTGGTGCCAAGGAAGGAGGCTTCCAAGGCAAAGGTGGTTGTCGCTGTAAGGCCCTGTGTGCGTCTCACGTATGTGGCGCACTTGGGTTGTGTGGGTACTGGGGTAAACAAATCGAAGTTTGGTAGGGATGGTGGGTTACAATGTCTGTCCACCCATGGTTCCTGGAGTAGAAAGACAATGTTTTCGGTTTTCCGGGCAAATTCTTGTAAGGCTGAAACAGTCGTAGCTTGGCCTCTCGCGCAGTTCAGCATCTGCACGGTCCCCACGGGTGCAGGGAGGGCCATTCTAAACGGCTACTCCCGCTTCTGGGGCGTCTCCCATGGTTGTTTCATTCGTGATGACTTTGGTAATTTCGCGTATCTTGACACACGCAGGACAGTTGGGGTCACTTGCTTTGTGAGGCGCGTCACAGTTGGCGCATCGAATCGGGGGATGGGTGCAAGCTGGGCCCTTCTTGCAAATCGGAAGAGCACATGGATGCCCCTTGGTCTCATGGGGGTCTGCACAGACTGCACAGCAGGGCTTGTTCCGGCAGAGGGCAGCCGGATGACCATAGGCTTGACACTTGCGGCATTGGGTGCTTCTCCCGTACGCAATGTAGTCATCCAACTCGTATTGGCGGTTGCATACAACCAGGTGTTGACGGCCAATCTGGGCCTTCTTGATGTTGCCTGTGAGCGTCATGACAATCGTGGAATTTGCCTTATGCTCCCGTCGGTCAGCTGGCGTGAGCCACCGCGCAGTCTGACCTTGGGACAGTTGGGGGTAGTTGGAGGAGATGCTCAGTGAAATCTCGGGCAGAGAGAGGTGAGTCGGCACTCCATGCAGCAGGAACTGGCTGAACCGTCTTCCGATCTCCACTCTCTCACATTCGCCGTAATAGGAGAGAGCGTCTTTAATGATCGTTGTGTAATCTTCGTAGATAACATTGGTTTGGGTATTACCAGTGGTAAAGATGATATTGCCACGGATTGTAACCCGCGCACGGATAAATGCAGGTGCAAACACGTCCTTGTTGTCCACTATGGCAGAGTTGACATGGCGGAGTGCTGCATCCACTGCAATCTGGCGTGTGGTGTAGTCTTGTTCCGCGTGGATAACATCAGGTCCCTCTGGGCGGGCGAAGTAGCACGTTACCTCTCGCTCTGCTTGAGGGTAGGTCGTCGGGATGAGTTTCGGTGTGGCAATCTTCTTGTCTTTTTGGCCCCCAACTTTGAGGGTCGTCCATCCTGTGGTGTCGGTAGCCACCATCGGTACTGGAGGGGTTGGTACAGAAGCAGCCACCATTGCATAGGTTGGGTGGGCTTTGCTGTTGGTGTTTGCATTGGCCTGGTTGGCTGTCTGTTTTTCATTTTTCTTTTTCTGGTCTTTCTTGCTCTAGGTTCGGACTGCCGCCGGTGTTTTGAAGGTGTGTTGGATATCGCGTTGGTAGGTAAGAACCTGTTGTTGTAGCCTGGCGATACGGGCACTCATTGACACGATTCGATTGTGTAATGGATTGGTGGCTTTCTCGATAGCAAGTGCAGTGGTCTCGTCGATGTCCTTGGTGATTCTATTGTAGACACGTTCCATGGCTGCTGCCGTGATGATTTCAAGGTCAGCACGGAGGGCTGCATGTTCGGCGCTAAGGGGCGGAGGCAGCTGCGAGAGATCATATTCGGTGTCTCCATTCTCATCACCGATCACCTGGGTTTCGGTGACGTGTTCAGTTGGTTGAAATTCCATTCTGTTCTTATCCTGTTCTCTCTCGTCGGAGTCGGATCCTGGAGGGCTCTCTATACGAGATCGCTTCAACGGTGAGCAGGAACGGGATTTAGGAATCGGGGTATAACCAGGAAGGATAAAGGCGTCCAGAGATCTCTGGCCACGGCCAGAGGTAGACATGAGGAGGCGACCGGGTGGTGATGGGCGGATACGCAGAGTCCGCGATTACTGAGGGAGGGTCGGGGTGAGGGTCGAAAACGAAACTCAAGCGAATCGGCTTTCCAGCTAATGAGACTGTAGCCCGAGACGCAGGGAAGGTTTTGAGGAGGTTTTTATCGAGATTGATGGCCAGGGAGAAAAGTTCTTTTCGAAAACGTGGGGGGGTTGTCGGAGATAATAGATTGCGTGGAGAAAGAATCTCCAGACCAGCTACCGCGCGCTCCTTATATACTTTTCCGTCCATCTGTGGAATCACAGCTTGCCCGCAAGACTGACACAGTTCCTCCTCATCATGGCTCATCCGTCGCGCCCAAGGGAAACACATGATCGCACTCGGCCGCCGCGCGGTTAACACTCTACTCGAAACAACAGGAGAAAGGGTGCGCAAGTAAAGCAGGGCTGACACACTCAGGGGAAACGGCAACAGAGGAACGACGCGCGGACATAATCAATGAGGAACAACATGCGTAACGATGACAGGAGAAGGACACGCAAGTATAATCAACGGAAAACAACAAACGTAGCGGACAGGGAGAACGGAGGCGCAAGCATAATAAACGGGAGACAAAGGAGAAGGACCTGGACCGGCCGGCGGTCGGGTGGAGTCGTTGAGGGATATTGCTACCGGAGCAATATCGCAGGGATCGGACAAGACGCTTCTCTAAGCGCGGAGGATGATCACGGCAGCGGCCGCGGAGACGAGGGCGAGCCATAGCGTGGCAAGGGTGAGAGCGGCACGGCGCTGGTGCCAAGGAGCCTGTCACGTCTGGTTCGTGACAGTACGCCCGCTGTCCAGACCGAAGCTCCGGCGAGGTCACGTGGGGCGTTACGGGGTGGCAGCGTTACGGGGTGGCGGCGGATCGGGATACGGAAGATGCGGACGGGTCGGCTAGCCTGCTGCCGGGTTCGGAGTTGTTCGTTCATTCGCTGTTGCTCAGCGATGATGGCTTCCATCGTGGTGGCCATCCGCTGGAGTTGCTGTTGGTCTGCGTCATGGAATTCGTTCATGCGTTGCGCTAGCGTTCGGTGCACGACATGGTTTCTGCGTGCGTCCCGTGTGGTTGTTTGACATATCATAGTGACAATTTCCCCCAGGAGGGTGAGTTGTTCATCCTGCAGCACGGCGGCTACGGTTGCAGTGGCGGCCGGATCCTCGGTGGGGTGGGCATTCTCTTGGTCTTCTTGTGTGATGTCGGCCAAGGGGGCACGTGGGGCCGCGGCGCTGCAGCGGAGGTGATGGTTTTCGAGATTCACGAGGAACCGACAGTCGGGGCAGACCCACTTTCCTCGGTGCCAGTCCGTGCAAGCTTTCACGGGGTTGAGGCGCCGTTCGCGCGTTACTGCTAACAATTCGTCGGGGTGAGGGAGCGGACAGTCGCAGATTTGCATTCAACGGGGATGGGGGCTCTGGCGGGGGTAATAGTTGTTATCTTTCATCTGTAGGTGGACGCTGCAGTAGTCGTCATAGCAGGCCGTCCAGTGGAGGGAGGCGTGGTCGTCCTGGCGGGGCTGTCCTACGGCGGACAAGGGTGGTGACGGTGCTGTGGGGACGTTCCAGCCGTCCGTGGTCGTGGCTTGGACGGCAAGGCCCCAATCGTTGGTTGGTTCGGTCATGGTTTGTTCATTATCGGCAGCAGTCGTGGTGGAAAAATCGGCGGTGTGGCTGTGGTCCGCGAAGGTCCAGCCTTCATTGGGGTCGACAGTGGCGGTGGTAGAGATTTTAGTTTTGGGGGGCGGGTTTCTCGGGGTAGTCCCTGTGGAATTACTGGACGAGATCGGAAGAGTTTTCGAAATTGCAGGCAGGGTACCAGGTACGATCGGGGTCGTGGAAACCAGTCCACTTGACTCGATACTGTATCTGGTCTCTATCGCGTCGGGAGTCGAGGATGTTTTCTACTTCCCACTCTTGCTGTTCTTGGATGATTACGGGGGGTGGTGGTGGTTGGTGATGTCCTGGGATAGGTTCGGTGCTGGCTGTGGGTTCGAGGAGGCTGATGTGGAAGACTGGGTGGATTTTGACAGTGGCCGGTAGGTCCAGCTTATATGCTCTTGAGCCTACCTTCTCGAGGATGGTGTACGGGCCTATTTGCTTGTGGTCCAGTTTGTTCGATGGTCGGGTGGTTCGGATATGTTTTCGTCGTAGTCAGACCTTGTCACCTGGGTTCAGCACCGGGTCCGGATGTCGTACTTTGTTGGCTTGCTCTGCTTGAGACATTTGGGCTTCCTTGATTTCTGCTCGAAGTTCTTCATGCAACCTTCCTAATGCCGTAACATATTCCGACACCTCCGGGGTTTCCTCGTTCCGAGTGCCGAGGTCTGGTAGGAAACGCAGGTGATATCCATAGTTGGCGAAGAAGGGGGTTATTCTTGTGGTTTCAGTTTGTGTGTTGCTGTAGCAGAATTCGGCAATTGGCAGCAGCCTTTCCCAGTCGTCCTGCTGGTAGTTGCAGTATACTCGCAGGTGATGCTTGAGGGTGGCATTGGCTCTTTCCGTTTGTCCGTCCGTTTGTGGCTGGAAGGCTGTGCTGAGGTTGCGTGATATCCCAAGTGTTTCCGTTACTCGTTTCCAGAAGTCTGAGGTAAACAGGGATCCTCTATCTGATACCATACTGCTTGGTAGTCCGTGGGGTCTGATAACTTGCTGGAGGAAGTGGTCTGCTAGGTCTTCGGGGTTCATGGTGCCCTGGCAGGCGACGAAGTGTCCCATCTTTGTGAGGCTATCGATTACTACCCATAACGCGTCTTTTCCGTTGCTTATCGGCAGTGCGGTGATAAAGTCCATTGATATCGTGTCCCATGGTCTGTGTGGGAGTTCGAGGGGCTTTAGCCGTCCAAATGGCGCGTGTCGGATTGGTTTGATGCGATGGCAGGTGTCACAGTGGTCGACGTATCTTTGGATGTACTTTCGTTGCCCTGGCCAGTAGAAATTTCGGCTAACAAGTTCCAGGGTTCTTGCTCGGCCCGGGTGCCCCGCAGCTTGCGCGTCATGGTGGTCTCTTAATATGCGGAGTAGCAGGGTGTCGTTGTCAGGGATCCATATGAGGCCGTCATATATCAGCAACCCACTGTTTTCTTCGCATAGTCCTAGCGCGATCTTCACGTCGCGGGTGGTCCCGTTCGCCTTTTTCCTCCGGATTTCTTGGATCTCTTTATCTGCTGCACTTAGTGTCTGGATTTCATTCAGGAGTTCCTTGTCTATCTCGAGGTTGATGGTTTCTGTCGTATTGGCCTGGAGTGCTTCGAACGCTTTTTCGGGTAGCAAGATTCGAACATGGTTCTGCCGATGCTTCATATCCCCTTCCCAGGGAGAGTCTCCTGACTCTCTAGAGAGGATGTCTGGTTTGCCAGCCAATTTCCCAGGTCGATATTTGATCATGAAGTCGTAGTTGGCTAATCGCTCCCCCCATCGGGCTTGTCGCAAATTGAGATCCTTCTTTGTTTTCCAATATTCGAGATTTTTGTGGTCGGTGAGGATCGTGATTTTTGGTCCCGTTGTCTTACAATAGGTATCCCATTTGCGCAGCGCATCAACAATCGCCAGTAGTTCTTTGTCGTGGATGTCTTAGTTGCGTTCCGGGTCCTTGAGTTTCCTTGAGTAATACGCCACGGGGTGTAGGATCCCCTTTTCGTCGGGTTGTGAGCAGATTGCTCCTATGGCGTAATCTGAGGCATCTGTTTCAATGGTGACGGGTCATTCCGGGTCGAAGTGTTGCAATATTGGTTCCGTGGTCATTGCCCTTTTCAGTGTTCCGAACGACTCTTGCTGTTTGTCACCCCATTCCCATGCCTTTTCCTTCCTTGTGAGGGAGGACAGGGGTGCCGTGATCTTGCTGTAGTCCCTGATGAACCGTCGGTAGAAATTGGCGAAGCCTAGGAAGCTTTGCACTCCTTTGACGTTGGTTGGTTTCTTCCAATCTCTGATTGTTTGGATTTTCTCCTCGTCCATTTTCAGCCCTTCCGGGGATATGACATATCCTAGATATTCTGTTTCCATGGCGTGGAATTCACATTTAGAGGCTTTCAGCTTTAGTCCGGTGTCCCGTACTCGTGTGAGTACTGCCCGGACATGTTTCCGGTGTGTTTCCTCGTCGGTCGAGAAGACCAGGATGTCGTCCAGATATGCCACGCAGAAGATGTCGAGATAGTCACTCAGAATCTCATTCATCCATCGTTGGAAAGATGCTGGGGCGTTGGTGAGTCCGAATGGCATGACGCGATATTCGTATAGCCCATATCGAGTTCGGAACGCAGTTTTCCATTCGTCGCCCTTTGCAATCCGGAGGTTGTAGTACGCATCTCGTATATCGAGTTTGGTGTAGATGGTGGCGCTGGAGAGTTGGTCGAGGGACTCGCCAATCAGCGGCAGCGGTGTTCGATCCTTGATCGTGATTTCGTTCATTTGTCGGTAGTCCACACACAGGCGTAATATTCCATCCTTTTTCTTGACAAAATGTATTGGGGCTCCGGCCGGGGAGGTGGATTTTCAGATCCATCCTCGTTTCTCGTTGATCTCTAGGTACTCTCTTAGGGCTTTCATTTTGTCCTCGTTCAGGGGTCACAGTGGCTCATACGGGGGTGTCTTTCCTTCCTCCAGTGGGATGTGATGATCCTGCGTTCGGTGAGGCGGGGGTGTCACTGGTTCCTGTTCTACGAATACATCGAGGAATTCGTGATATTCTAGGGGAATCGGGTTTTTACTCGTTCTAGAGGTTTCTTTGATTTTGTTGATTACCGTCTGGCATACCTCCCATGGGTCTGTTTCTCCGATTTCCCAGTTTTCTTCCTCTGCTGGTGTCTTCTTATAGTATTGTTCCGTTGCCTTTTCTTCCGGGACTGTGTTGGCTCTGGGTGAACTGGGTAGGCATTTCTCGGCACAGTGGTCGGAGTGGAATTTCACGGTGTGATTCTTCCATCCTATTACTGGGTCATGGAGTTTGAGCCACGGAAGTCCCAGGATGATCGGGGCGTTTCCGATTGTGATGCAGTGTAGCCGGATATCTTCTTTGTGATGGTTGATAGTTAGATGGATTTGAGCGTCGTGGGTTACCGGCCCGCCGGTGACCTCACTTCCATCAACTGTCAATACTCGTCTTGGCGTTGTTTTTTGCTGCATAGGTATTCCAATGGCCTACGCATATGCTTTATCGATGAAGTTTTCTGATGCCCCGCTGTCTACCAGGGCAGTAGTGGAGCGCTCGTTCCAGTCTGTCCCCTGGATTCGTACTTTGATCATAATTTTTTCCTCACGGTCGTATCGGGCGGTCCGTACTAGGTACGGAGGGTCTTCTTCGGATTCAACAACAGGTATTTCCCTCGGGTGGTGGTTGTCGGCACTTATTCCCAAGGGTTGTCGTTTCCCGACGGTTCGGGTTCTTCTTCTGCCGTTTCTTCCTCTTGTTCTTCGTAGGTGGCTGCTGCGGCTCGATATGGGCGTCTGTAGGTGTTTTTCTTGGGTTGCGGGCACTCCCTTGAGAAGTGTCCTGTTTTTCCGCAATTGTAGCATTCTCGGTTCATGGGAGGCCGTGGCGCTGATGCCTGCTGTGGCCGTTTTGCGAACCGGAATCTTCTTGTGGCGTCTAGGTCCATTGGTTCAGGGTCGGGCAGGGCGTGTTCTCTCGTTCTTTCGGCGTGGGGTAATATGTGTCATGGCCCGGTCCGGGGCGGCCCCTTGGTGTGTCTCGCACGGATGTTGTATAGTTTGTTGTCGATTTCGATAGCTCTGTTAGCATATTCGGTCATAGTAGTCGGTTTTGTGGGTAGCATTGCAAGCTGAGTCTCTGTCCATTCTGGGAGGCCGGCATCGAATTTGTCGATGTAGGCGGAGTCGTTGTAGTCAAGGTCCGCGATGATGTTCTGGAATTCGGCCCAATACAGTGCTGTTGATCGGGCTCCTTGCTCTATCTTGATATACTTCACCCTGCCGACTTCCTTTACGTCAATCTCGCCAAATGCGCGGTGGATGGCCATCTTGAAATCTTCCCAGGTGGCGAAGCTGCTTCTCCCCTGGGTGATGGAGGGTTGGATCCATTTCCACGCTGCTCCCCAACACCGGCTGTTTGCATAATGGACCTTTCCGCTTTCGTTCTGGAATCGGTGTGCTTCGCAATTGAACTTTAGTTCACATTGTACCAGGAAGGCTCGGAGCTTGGCGCGATCTCCATAGTATAGTTCCGGGTCTTCGATCTTTGGCTGACTGGCTCTATCGCCTTGTCCTCGTTATGCGATGAGTTCCTGTAGGAGAGCTTGCATGATGTCCGGGCCGCTAGTCCCTGAAGCTTCAGTCATTCTTTTTTGTTGTTCGGGGGTGTCGGGGGTCTCGGGCCAGGATTGCGGTTCTGGGGTTACCGGGCTCGGGATGCGTGCGTCGTCTGGGGCTGCTCGGATTTCCCCGAGCTCGAAGGTGTTGGGGTCGAGGTCGTCTACCTCGAACTCGTGTTCTGGGTCTGGTCGGTCCATGGTGACTTATTTTTCTTTCTCGAGGATTGTCCGCTACGTCAGGTGTCGATTTAGAGATGCAATCGAGTGTCAAGATCCTGACTTCCTCGCACTGTCTGGGGCTCGACATGCAACGTAGTTCCTCGGCGTGCCTACACGGTAGGTCTTTCCTGTAGTTCGGCTCTCGGGCTGTGTTCGTTCAGCTCACTGGCGCGGGCAAGTACTTCCCTCTCTTGTTCGGGTGAAGTCTGAGGATGTCCCTTGGCGTAGCCCTGTCTATGCTGGCGAGACTCTAACTCCCAGTCTTCCGTTGTCTTCGTCTACTGCCACTCGAGGGTCTTTACTGTAGCACGGTCGTTCGGTTCGGGGTTTCGGTTGCAGCGCCGGTTTCACGGGAAGGTAGAAGTAGGAGTTGGTGGAGAGAGATAATAGATTGCGTGGAGAAAGAATCTCCAGACCAGCTACCGCATGCTCCTTATATACTTTTCCGTCCATCTGTGGAATCACAGCTTGCCCGCAAGACTGACACAGTTCCTCCTCATCATGGCTCATCCGTCGCGCCCAAGGGAAACACATGATCGCACTCGGCCGCCGCGCGGTCAACACTCTACTCGAGACAACAGGAGAAAGGATGCGCAAGTAAAGCAGGGCAGACACACTCAGGGGAAACGGCAACAGAGGAACGACGCGTGGACATAATCAATGAGGAACAACATGCGTAACGATGACAGGAGAAGGACACGCAAGTATAATCAACGGAAAACAACAAACGTAGCGGACAGGGAGAGCGGAGGTGCAAGCATAATAAACGGGAGACAAAGGAGAAGGACCTGGACCGGCCGGTGGTTGGGTGGAGTCGTTGAGGGATATCACTACTGGAGCGATATCACGGGGATGGGGCGAGGTGCTTCTCTAAGCGCAGAGGATAACCGCGGCTGCGGCCGCGGAGATGAGGGCAAGCTATAGCACGGCAAGGGTGAGAGCGGCACCGGCGCCGGCACCAAGGAGCCTGTCGCGCCAGGTTCGTGACAGTGGCGTCGGGACAAGACCTGCCACGGTATCTGCATTCGGGACGACGAGTGCCAGGGTACTTTCTCTTCCAGACACAGAGTATCGGGGCATATTTCTTCCAGACGACGAATGTCACGACATGTGGCGTCCGGACGACACCTGACACGGCATATGCCTTCGGGACGGTGAGTGCCAGTGCGTCGTTCTTCCAGACGACGAATATTTTTTTTTAAGACGAGTGTTAAAGCATTTGCCTGCTGGGCACTGCGCCTGACATGCCGTTCGCAATGCGAGGTGCGAGGCGGCCCGTGCGTATGCGTACTAGACGAAGATGCGTACCGCATTAACCTTCCAGGCTGACAATGAGTGTCAAGGTATATGGTGTCCAGACAACTCCTGCCACGGCATGCCAGCTTTCGGAGGACCAGTGCCAGTGCATAGGCATTCCAGACGCAAAGCGTCAAGTTATATTTCTTCCAGACAATGAGTGCCAAGGCAGGTGGCATCCGGAAGGCATTTTTGCATGTACAGAGACTGCATATCGTATGTCATCAAATATAGCAATGACAGCAAGAAGAGTGTGGGAATGTGGATTTGTTGATGTTCTACGGTTGTGAAGGTATCAACGGATAAGGAGAGCCAGAAGTTATTTCCTCGACTGTTGGGGCGGGTGTACCGAATATCGCAACCAATATTCACAATTGCTTATGCAGTAGCGAGACTACAATGTATTTAATTGCCCTCCTCCCTCTCATGGCGAATACTTACAACATTCTAAGCCCTAATTGCACTTCTACCATCATACAGTACCTTAACAATCCGAACCATTTCTTGTACTGCAGTTGTCTGTTTCCGCATCTCAGCAAGCAATTCCTCTTGAAATGTACTTAGTTTCTCTTCCCGTTCTTAAGTGGCACGGAAGAATACTCCTGCCAGTTCTGCAGTGGAGGGGTACTTCGGACCCGGAGGTGAAAAGTTTAAAGACTGCAGATGTCCTATTGGTGTCTCTGGGATGGTAATCGAAGCCTGGGAGAACTGTTGGGACTGCATACTGGAGTCTGTCAAGGAGGCGATTACACAGCCCCGTGCCCGCCAGTTGTCCTTCCGCTTCTTTCGTGGTGTATCCGTCATTGCCTGCGAGCCACCAGCAACGCCGCCTGCGGCACCCCGAAAGATACGCTCTGGTTGTTGAGTATTATGATTCTCAGGTGAGAGAATCCGTGGGGCTAGCCCTTTATCCAATTTGGCGTTTTGGGCGGTTCTCTTGAGCGATATGGGACGGCCGCGTGCCTTGATTTCCAGGACTTTATCAAGTTGCCCGCCCAAATATTCAATCTATAGGGCTATTAGATATCGGTCTACCAGTGATAGTGGTGGAAGACATACCGTCTTTTCAGCCAACCCGTGAGTAACTCGCGCTGAGCCGTCACCGTGTGGCTTCAGGAACTCGTTAACCCGAGTCTGGATGAATCCATACTTCTTTGCCAGAAAATGTCCCTGGCCGTTCACCTCGCCATCCTGTACTCCAGATTGCGTCTCAACTCCGCTCATCCCAGGAAGCAGTCTCAGTTCCTCCCTGGTCTCCGGAGGGTCTTTCTGAAGCCATGAAAGTTGTGTTCCCAAAGCGCCGTCTATCAGCCTTTGGTTGAACTGACCAATGTGTGATGCAGGTGTATTGACAGGTGGGAATCCATCTCGCAACAGAGACTCCTCTCCGGCAAGTGCAAGCAGTTCTTCAATTGGCGGCATGCCCCCCTGGCATGACCCAGTATCTTCCCAGCACCAACGTTCAACTCCAGATTCGCATAACCCAGACCTCCCCTCGTGCGGTATAGAGCCCTCCCTTTCATTGTCTAGCCCATGCTGACTGGGATCTAGGTAGTCATCGGTGGAGGGTAGGTCGTAGTACTCGGAAGGCGTGACACCAAGCTCACGTACGACACAAGGCATCGGAGTTCTTCCAGGTGGAGGACTGGGAAGGATTGGTTCCTACATGGAATCCCTATTAGCCGTTGGCCAGTGGCAGGTGGACCAGCCTATGACAGATCGTACCTCATCTGAGTAGACCGCAAAGCCGGAGCCTTTTGCACAAGTGTGAATTGCAGTGATCATGGCTGATGGGATTGATGATGTCACTGTTGTGATTGTGATGGAGTGGGAGAGCTGTTGCGGTTGCTGCGTTTTCAGTTGTCGGGGGGTGGCGGTGCAGTAGAAACCGGTCGAAGCGGGGCGACAAGACAACGGTGCTGCTGGCTGCTACTGCTGCTTCCAGTCGCCATCCTGTCTCCACAGTAATCTTTTACTCACCAATTTCCTTCAAACATCACATCACTGGATCTTGCCCTCTTTCATCAGCCAAGAATCTACTAGCAAATGCCAAGCTACAAGCAACCTCGAAAAATGGCGGGGCAGCACGCCTCTAGTGTCACGGCAAATTGCGTCCAGACGACTGCTGTGGCATGTGTTCTGGACGACACCTGCCATGGCATACACCTTCTGGACGACGCTTGTCGTGCACATGCAGCTCGCAATGCGAAGCGGCCGTGCGTATACGTACTAGATACAGATGGCACCGCATTAGACTTCCAGGTGACGAGTGTCGAAGCATAGGTACCTATCTAGCCTTTTCTTCCAGACACGAGTGTCAAGGCAAATGGTCCGAATGACGCCTGCCACGGCACATGCCTTCTGGACGAATATTGTCAGTACGTTTGCCTGCTGGGCACTGCGCGTCAAGACATGTCTTCCGACGGGTGCCACTACATATACCTTCCAGACGAGCTTGTCAAAGCACATGCCGCTCCCAACGCGAGGCAACCGGGCGTATGCATACTAGACGAAGATGGGCAGCGTATTGGCCTTCCAGGTGACGAGTGTCAAGGCAAATGGTGTACTGACGATGCATGTCAGTGCACATTTCTTCCGGACGACGAGTGTCGTGCCAACGCAGCCTTCTGTACTGCTCCAGCCAGGCTATACGCCATCTATCACAGCTCCCCTTGGTTGGCTATTCCTTCCTCAATTGCTGTTGGTCAGGCATTCTGTTCTCAATTTACAACGCGTCTAACCCGTACCCAAGGTGCATGCCATGCCAGTACCGAATCTACATGTCATACGCCCTCCTTGGAGTTGTAATACATTTGAATGAAATATTAACTGTAAATACCCTTCTCAGCGTCGTATCCCCGCTGCCGTGTGAACCAACTCATCCTCCGTCAGGTAATACACTTCGTTCCAGGTCATCAAATCGATATGACTGTTGACGATCCATGCTTTCCGAGTCGTTCCCGAGGTGCCGGGCTTCTCGGGAATAAGATGCACTGCACCGGTGATGTTTCCTCCGCTGAACACCACGTAGCCACTTCCCTTTGCTGCCTCTGTCACTCTGACCATCCCGGATGCCCTTTCAGGCATGCCACCCATGCTGGGCATCGTCGTTTGTACAAACGCACACCAAACCAAACTGCCTAAGACTTGAAGGTTGAACAGCTTCAGGAGACGGTATGGCACGCGCCCTTGAAGAGCCTTGTACGCTGGTTCCTGGCCCTCTCTTGGGCGTGACGTCTCCACCCATACCCAGTCGTTCCGGGGACCTTGTCTGTGCCATGTCTGTTCCCTGGTACATCGAACAGTCTGGATTACTTGATCTCCATGCATATTGGTGACAGGAATTTGAATGGCGTGGTACACCCGTGCACTACAGCATATCAGCGCTTCCAAGTTGGTTTTTACTCTCCGGGAAACCAGAAAGCTGCTCGTGGCGCACTGCAGCTCTGTAACGGGTGGGTCTCGGCAAGGCTCTAGGTAGCGACCCGTGGTGGTCAGGCAGGCGGGCGCGGCGGTTGAGCGGGACGGCGCGGCGGTCGAGCGGGACGGCGCGGCGGTCAAGCAGGAGGGCGCGGCGGTCAAGCGGAACGGCGCGGCGGTCAAGCGAGCGGGCGCGGCGGTCAAGCGGAACGGCGCG
>Ga0307508_10002235_pt1 | contig 20634 bp, 13 predicted proteins | sample 9_EM_MG_FD_203089 | JGI IMG/M metagenome (GOLD analysis project Ga0307508, IMG submission 203089) | Populus trichocarpa ectomycorrhiza microbial communities from riparian zone in the Pacific Northwest, United States - 9_EM | ecosystem: Host-associated > Plants > Roots > Unclassified | place...
GCCTTGAGGTGCTCGCGGCGGCCGGCCCGGACGTCCTGGCCCTGGAGACGATCCCGGACACGGATGAGGCGGAGGCGCTGCTGCGGGCGGTCCGCGGACTCGGCGTCCCCGCGTGGCTCTCCTACTCCGTCGCGGACGGCCGTACTCGTGCCGGGCAGCCCCTGGAGGAGGCCTTCGCCCTGGCCGCCGACGTGGACGAGGTGATCGCGGTCGGCATCAACTGCTGCGCTCCCGAGGACGTGGACGCCGCGATCTCGACCGCCGCGCGGGTGACCGGCAAGCCGGTGGTCGTCTATCCCAACAGTGGGGAGTCCTGGAACGCGGGGGCGCGCCGCTGGGAGGGGCGGTCGTCGTTCACGTCGGAGGAGGTCGCGGGGTGGCGGGCGTCGGGGGCGCGGTTGATCGGGGGGTGCTGTCGGGTGGGGCCGGGGGCGATCTCGGGGATCTCGGGGGCGGTGCGGGGCTGATGTGAGCGGTGCGCGTTGTCGCCGTAGGGGTTCTGTTGTTCGGCGGCTGCGGCTTCGTCGTGGTTGCTCGCGCAGTTCCCCGCGCCCCTAAGGGGCGCTGCACGCCCCTTAGCGCCACCCCTCCCTCCCTGCTAGCCTCCGCTCCGGGAACCGGTTTCCATGCGTGTTGCCGCAGTTCCCGCGGGGTGGGTATGGGGAGAGGGGCGAGGTAGGGATGACCAGGAAGAGCGAGGACGCGAGTCGGAGCACGATTCGGGATGTGGCGGCGCGGGCCGGGGTGTCGGCGTCGACCGTGTCGCGGGTGCTCGGTGGGGTGTATCCGGTGAGCGCGGCTACGCGGACGCGGGTGATGCGGGCCGTGCGCGAGATGGACTACGTCGCCGACGCGCGCGCGAAGGCGATCGCGGGGGTCGGTACACCCACGCTGGCGTTCGTGCTCGAGGACATCACCGGGCCGTCGTTCGCGCTGATGGCGCACGGTGTGGAGCGTGAGGCGACCCGGCTCGGTCATCTGTGTCTGGTGTGCAGCACGGAGGGCGACGTCGAGCACGAGCTGGAGTTCGTGGAGATGATGCGTGCCCAGCGCGCGGCCGCCGTGATCCTCGTGGGCGGTGCCGCCGACACGGTCGAGTACCGCGAGCGCACCCGCCGTATGGCCGACTCGCTGGCGTCGGCGGGCTCCCGGCTCGTGCTGTGCGGCCGGCCGCCGTTGGGCCCCGGGGCACCCGTCTCGGTCATCGAGTACGAGAACGAGGGCGGCGCCTACTCCCTCGTGGCCCACGTCCTGTCCCAGGGGCACCGGCGGGTCCTGTTCCTCGGTGGCAAGCCGGACCACACCACCGCGCAGGGCCGTGAGCGCGGCTATCTCGCCGCCCACCGCGGCCGCGGTCTGGAACCCGACCCCGCGCTGATCATGAACGGCGACTTCACCCGCGACTCCGGCCACCGTCTGATGCGGCGCGCCCTGAAGGAGGGCCTGGAGTTCACGGCCGTGGTCGCCGCGACGGACATGGTCGCGGCGGGCGCCCTGACCGCCCTCCACGAGGCCGGCCTGGAGGTGCCCCGCGACGTCTCCCTCGCCGGCTACGACGACATCCCCTTCGCCCGCGACCTGCACCCGGCGCTCACCACGGTCCACGTCCCCTACGAGGAACTGGGCCGCCTCGCCGTACGCACCGCCCTGGGCCGCACACCGGACGACCCCGCCGAACACCTTCTCCTGGGCACCCACGTGGTGGTCCGGGACTCGGTCGCGACGACGGGTTCCTGACGGGACGCCCCAGCCTCGGTGCCGGGGGCCGACACCCGTCTGGAGCGACCGGGCCTCGGCACCGGCGCCCGACCCGGCGTCGCGCGTTGTCGGCCGCCCCCGCACGAGCTGGCCTCAGCGTCGATGCCCGGCGCCTGACCCGAGCCGCCCAGCGTCGGCGACCGGCGCCCGCGCAAGCACCCCGCCCTCAGTCCCGCCCCGCCGCCATCCCCGAGCGCCGAAGCCGTCGTACCACCGACCGCAGGTCCGCCGTGCGGGCGGGCCAGCCTTCCGCCGGTTCTGAAACGGGGGCGGTCTCGCGTGTGGTCGGGTCGGCCGTCCATACGGCGAAATCGGCGTCCCGAGGGCCGGAAGCGACGTACGGGTCGCCCTTGCCGAAGATCTGGACGGGGTGGGTGGTGTCCCAGGGCTGCCAGCCGGGGTCGCCGTCGGTGGCGAAGCGCACCCAGGCGCCGTGCATGGTGTCGGCGAGTTCGGGCGGGGCGCCCTCGCCGGCGAGCTTGGCGGCCTCGGGGACCTCGCCGGTGTCGAAGACGAAGCCCAGTTCCAGGGCGTGGCAGGCGCCGAGGTCCGGGAGGTTCGAGGGCCAGGCGAACTCGTAGACGTACGACGTGCCGGGGCGGGCCTCGGCCAGGCGGTGCAGGGGGATGCGCAGGAGGTGGTCGGTGACCATCTGGCCGACGGTCTCGGCGGTACCGGCCTCGGGGTGCAGGGCGCGGTAGCCGCGGACGACCTCGGAGCCGCAGTGGCAGCGGGCCATGGCTCCGGCGAGGGCGACCGGGCCGAGCCGGTCGACACGCTCCAGGAGGCCGCCGGGGACGAGCCAGAGGCGGTACTCGTCGCTGGTCCAGCCGAGCATCAGCTCGACCCCGCGCGCCGCCGAGCCCTCGACCAGCGCCTCCAGCGGGTCGCTCGGTACGAGGTCGCCGTCGACCACGATCCCGAAGGCGGGCCCGCCGAGGACCGGGCTGCTCAGCCTGCCCACCTCGGCCTGGGTGCGCAGCAGCAGCTCACGGTCGACCTCGGTGAAGGCCGCGGCGGTGGCGGGGATCTTCAGCCGGGTGGCCATCCGGCGCACCATCCGCCGTACCTTGTCGCGGTCGCTCGCCTCGGGCGCCCCGCTCTGGAGGACCGCCCGCCGGAACAGGCCCTGGGCCTGCGGCGCGGCCAGCAGGGCGCCGATGCTGATCGCGCCGGCCGACTGCCCCGCCACGGTGACACGGCCGGGGTCGCCGCCGAAGGCCCCGATCGCCTCGCGCACCCAGCGCAGGGCGGCGAGCTGGTCGCGCAGGCCGGGGTTGGCGGGGGCGTCCGGGAACAGGCCGTAGCCCTCCACGCCCAGCCGGTAGTTGACCGAGACGAACACGACGCCGTCCCGGGCGAAGGCGTGCCCGTCGTACACGGGCACCGCGGAGGAACCCCTGGTCAGGGCGCCGCCGTGGAGCCACACCAGGACCGGGAGCCGGGCGCCCGGGCCGGGTTCCGGGGTCCACACGTTCAGGTTGAGGCAGTCGTCGCCGGGGATCAGCGGGTCGGACAGGTACTGGGCGAAGGCTTCGGAGTACGGCGGTGCCGGCGCCGTCGGGCCGAAGGAGCCCGCGTCGCGCACGCCGTCCCAGGGCTCGGGCGGCTCGGGGGGCCGGAAGCGGCGGGGGCCGAAGGGGGATGCCCCGTACGGGATGCCGCGGAAGACCGCGACGTCCCGCTCGTACCTGCCGCTCACGGCCCCGTAGGGCGTCCTGACCACGGGGTTCGCCTGGTCTGCCGTCATGCACCCACCAGCCCTTCGCCGCGCTCGTGCACCGCTGAACACCAGAGCACCACAGGCGCTGCCGGTATTCCGGCGCACGAGCACGTTCGGGGGCTGTTCGGGGGCTATTTGGCGTACATCAGGGTGCCGAAGCCCAGCTGGTCGTAGCCGCCGCTGTCGGTGCCGTAGTCACCGCCGCCTCCTTCAGGGGCGACGAGGTCGTAGTACATCTGCGAGATGTACTTGTCGTCCAGGCCCAGACGCCGGTTGTAGTGGAAGTGGAGCTGTGCCCACACCGGACGGATCTGCCCCCGGGAGGCGGAGGAGACGACCGTCTGGGAGGAGCTGGCGCAGCTCTGCCCGGTTCCCCAGGTGTAGGTGGTGAAGGGGACATCGCTGCCGACGTTGTACTTCGCGACGTACTGGGCGGCCTTCATGAAGCGGCGGCTGTCGTACGAGTAGAGGTCGTCGCCCTGGTTCCAGGCCATCTCGCAGACCGCGCCCATCTGGCCCATGCCCATGACGGTGTGGCCCTGGTCGCGTCCGGACTCCTGCCACTGGCCCAGCGCGTAACCGTCGCTGTCGGTGTACAGGTACGGCACCGCGTGCGCGATGGAGCCGTTGCCCGCACCGGACTTGAAGTAGGTGACGGCCTGGTCGTACTTGGCGCTGTCCTCGTTGAGGATCCCGATGGCCAGGATCGAGGCCATGTTGCACAGGTCCCAGTTGGCCCAGTAGTTGGTGATGCAGGCGTCGTTGTGGTTGGTCAGGAAGCTGTTGTTGAGCGGGTAGAAGACGCTTGCCAGCATCTCCTGCGCGGCGGCGAGGTCGAAGTCGCCGTAGTCCCGCATGAGTTCGCAGGCGTTGGCGAACTGCCAGCCGTAGAGGCCGGCCGCCAGGAACCTGTCGGCGTTGCCGGTGACCGAGGTCAGCGTCGTGGACCAGGCGTTGAGGATGGCGGCCGCGCACGCGGCGTTGGCCTCGGTGCCGCCGACCTTCCAGCGCAGGGCGTTCTGGTAGGCGGCGGCGATGTCGTTGTAGAGCAGGCTGTAGTTCTGTCCGGTACCTCCGCGGATGATGGTCGCCACCGCCCGGTTCGTCCAGGTGGACTGGGAGTGGGAGTTGGCGGTCAGTTTGTTCCAGCCGGACAGCCAGGGGTCCGTGCCCGCGGCGACCCTGAGCTTTGCGCGGTTGATGTCGCCGGCGTTGTGCAGCATGCCCGGGTGGGTCCAGGTGGTCGGCGCGGCCTCCGCCGAGGTGGCGGCGAAGGCGCCGCCACCGAGGGCGAGAGCGGCACCGAGACCACCGGCGGTCTTGAGCAGACCGCGGCGGCTCAACTCGACGTGCTGGAGGTGCTGGTGGGGGGATGTGCGGCTCATTCTGTGCATCTCCGTTCCGTGGGGGGAATCAGATGGGGGTGATGCTCACCTCGTCGAACTCGGAGGTGACGAGGGTCAACGGGCTGCGGGAGCAGGCCACCAGACCCACGTGGTAGGGGGCGTCACCGAAGCCGGGGATCTCGCCGGAGGCGAGGTCGGTCCAGGTGACGCCGGCGTCGGTGGAGAGGGATGCGGTGAAGGCGGTCCCGGTGCGCTTCAGCCGCAGCAGTGTGGGGAGTTGGACGGTCGCACCGCCGGAGAAGGCGGAGGCGCCGGCGACGGTCTTGCGCAGCATGAGCTGCGCGGTGGTGCCGCCGGTGACGATCGCCCCGGCCGCCTGGTCGAACGGCGACAGCGACTTCGCCATCAGCAGTCCCACCCGGTCGGCGGTGACTCCGCTGCGGGAGGCGAGCCGGGCGGTGACCTGGCAGTCGCCGGTGACGGGCTGCCGAACGAACTGCCCTGTCATTCCCTGGTTGTTGGCGGTGAGGTCGACGCCCGCGCCCCGCACCACGAGGGTCCCGTCCTCGTGGGCGGTGCTGCCGGGGGTGAGGATCGCGGCCACGCCCAGGGTCCCGAAGTCTCGGTCGTCGAGGACCACGTCGCCGAGGTCGCCGTACGTCCAGGGGGACGGCGGGGGTGTGTCGACCGTCAGAGTGAGGGTGCCGGTGCCGTCGCCCGCCGCGTTGCCGGCGGTGGTGGTGACGGTGAACTCGCCGGTCTCCCGGGGGGTTCCGGAGATCAGGCCGGTGCGCCGGTCGACGCGCAGGCCGTCGGGCAGGCCCGTGGCGGTGAACCGTACGGGCTCGTGCGAGGCCCGCAGGACGTGCCGGAACCCGACTCCCCTGTTCGCGAACACCGTGGTGGCGGAGGTGAGTTGAGGGACGGATGGTGTCGGCATCGTGGCCGCGGCCGGCTCCGAGAGCGGGCCGCGCCCGGCCATGTTCGTCTTCGCGACGGCGTAGTGGTATGTCGTTCCGGGCGCGCCCGTCGCGTCCGCGTACTGGATACGGGCGCCGGTCCCGACCGGGCCGATGCCGGTCGCGACGGTGACGTACGGGCCGTCGGCACGCGTGGCGCGCAGCACCTTGTAGCGGGCGGAGAGGTCGGGGTCGGTCCAGGCCAGCTCGACGGCGTCCGCGCCGCTGACGGCCTTCAGGTCCCCGGCGGTCCGGGGCGGCTTCGGCACCGACCAGACCTCGCCGTACGTCGACGTCACGGTGACGTTGTCGAAGGCGCCGGTGCCGGTCTCGGCGTAGTCCTCGTCGACGCCGAGGCACGAGGTGAGCGACAGGCCCGCGTATGCGGTGCGACCCAACTCGACCTCGGTGGAGCCCACTTGGGTCCAGCGGATGCCGTCAGGGGAGATCGCCCCGGTGCACCGGCGGCCCTTGCGGGTCACCCGCACCCAGTAGGGCCTGCGCAGCCGGTAGCCGTCGCCCGCGCCCTCGACGTAGGGGGCTTCGAGCGGGGTCGCCGACTCGGGCAACGTGCCGAGGCTGGAGATCGGGAAGGCGGCGGACGTGGTGATGGCCTGCTGCTGAGAAGGCGGCACCGGCGTGCTGCCGGTGCCGGAGACCTGGGCCCCGGCGGACGTCCGCGCCAAGAACACCCCGCTCCACGTGTGCAGCGGCAGCCCCTGGATCACCATGGCCGCGTGCGCCGCGTCCGTGTCGAGGGAGGCTCGGAGGGTGACGCCGATCTTGGAGTACTGCGAGCTGAGCGGCCATACGATCCGGGCGGTGACCGTGCCGTCGCCGCTCAGCGGCAGCTGGACGAGCCGATGGGTGTCGGCGGTGCCGGACGCCTCCAGGACGAACCGCTCGCCGTCGAACACGGCCGACCCGGGGATCCGCACGTCCCCGACATCCTGGGTCGACCAGGGCTCGGGGAGTCCGGCGGTGGCGATGGCGAGAAGTGAACGGCCGCTGGTTCCGCGGGAGTTGGTGGCGGTGACGGTGTAGTGGTAGGTCCGCCCCGCGTGCACCCGGTGGTCCGTGTACGTCGGCCCGCCGAAGCCGGTGGCTATCTCCTCGTACGGACCGTCGGGACTGGCCGCCCGCTGGACGGCGTACTCACCGGCCCACGCGGACGGCAGCCAACTCACGGTGACCGAACGGGAGTTGCCCAGTGCGGTGACGCCCGCCGGGGCCGTCGGCACGGTCGCCTCGCCCTGCGCAGCACCCGCGTAGGCGAAGGTTCCCCAACTCGGCAGGTCGTCGTTGCTGCCCTCGACGACCCTGGCGCCGCCGGTGCCGCGGAAGACGGCCGCCTCGGTGTAGGGGGCGTCGAGGCCGCGGACGCCCGCGTAGTGGGCGTAGGCCATCTCGTAGACGGGCGGCAGGTTGCCGCGGGCGGTCGCCGAGACGGCCGTCTTGAGGTACTTGCCGGTGCGGTCGAGGTCGGGGGTGAAGGGGACGTCACCGCCGAGGTTGTAGCGGGCCGCGTACTCGAAGTTGGCGAGGACACGGTTCTCGTCGTAGCCCCACAGGTCGACGCCCTGGTTCCAGGCGACCTGGGCGATGTCGCCGGTCAGCCCGACCGCGAGCTGTTCATGGCCCTGGTCGCGGCCGGCCTCCTGGCCCTGTCCGGCGTCGGTGACGATGCGGTGGGCGATGGAGCCGTTGCCCGCGCCGGCCGCGGCGAAGCGCAGGGCGTCCTCGAAGAGGGTGGGCTCCTCGCAGAACACGCCGATGGCCAGGATGGTCTGAAGGGCCGTCAGATCCCAGTTGCCGTTGGCGTAGAGCATGTAGCCGGAGACGGCCGGATACCAGACGTCCAGGAACGACCGCTCGCAGCGGGCGATGTCGGCGTCGGCCCAGCCGTCGTAGCCGGTGTGGCGGAGCAGTTCGGCCGCGTTGACGAACTTGAAGCCCTGGAGCCCGGCACCGAGCGGACCGTCGGCCCCCGTGACCATGGTCAACGACCCTGACCAGGCGTTGAGGAGGTCGCGGGCCTTGTCGGCGTTGGCGCGGTTCCCGGTGACGGCCCACATGAGGGCGTTCTGGTAGGCGGCGGCCGAGTCGGCGACGGCCTGGTTCTGGAAGTTGGTGGGGCCACGGCCCCAGGAGGTGATCTGGCCGGTGTTCTGGATCGTGTACGTCGACTGCGAGCGGGCGTGCGCGGAGAACGCCAAGTAACCGTCGTAGACCGGGGATTGCTTGGCGGCGACCGCGGCCTTCATGCGGGCGATGTCTGCGGCGGAGTGCAGCAGGCCGGGGTGGGCGAAGCCCCTGGTGTCGGTGGCGTTCCGGGCGGCGGCCCGCGCGGTGCCGGGTGCGAGCAGGCCACTCGCACCCGCCACCAGCAGCAGGGCGGCCGTACCGCCGAGGAAGCCCCGGCGGCTCGGCGTGGTGACACTCAGCGGGATGGTGCTCATGACGCGGCGGCCGCCTCGGCCTCGGCCGTGGTGAGGAACTTCAGGTTCGTCACATGCTCGTTGGAGAACCACTGGATCGTGTCCGTGGTGTAGTACCAGCTCGGCTTCTTCATCGAGTCGGCGACGACGAGGCCGTTGATCACCAGGTTCTCGAAGGTGACGTCCTTGATGGCGTGGTCGGCGTCGTAGCCGAGGAAGAGCGAGGGCTTGGCGTTCGTGCCCGTGTAGCTGAGGTTCTTGACGTAGACGTTCTCGATGCCGCGGCCGACCGAGGTGTTGTACTTCGTGTTGTACATGACCTTCATGTAGATGACCTGGCCCCAGCGGAAGTCCTCGATCCGCACGTCCTCGATGTGGACGTTCTTGATCAGGTTGGAGTCGCCGGGGTTGAGGGCGATGCAGCCCTGGTAGTTCATCTGCGGTTCGCGGTGGTCGAGGATGTCGAGGTTCTTGAAGGTGAGCTTCTTCAGCACCTCGGGGTTGTCAGTGTTGCCGTGCGTACCGACGTTGATGGGGTGGGCGACGTCCGCCCAGAGGGTGGAGTTGCGGACGGTGACGTTGGTGGTGTCGCCGTAGTAGTCCCAGCGGTGGGTGTAGATGGCGATGCAGTCGTCGGAGTTGCGCATGAAGACGCCGTCGATGACGACGTTGCTGCTGGAGAAGACGTCGATGCCGTCGCCCCAGCCCTTGGAGCTGAAGGAGCCGAGTCCCTTGATGGTGACGCCGGTGGCCTCGCCCAACTGGACGGCGTATCCATTGGGGTTGAGGACGGTGACGGCGCCGATGGAGATGTTCCGCGAACTCTCCACGAGGGCCCCGCCGCCCGCTGTCCCGGCGAGCACGCCACGTCCGGCGAGCCCGGCGTGCTCCACGTCGCGGAAGATCACGGTCGCCTTGAGGACGGCGCCGCCGTCGAGGTACACGGTCTTGCCGGAGGGCACGAGCAGGGTGCCGTCGGCGGTGGTGTGGACGCCGGGGCCGTAGTAGATGACGTTCGGGTCGTCCTCCGCGGGCCTCTTCTTGTCGATCGCCCGGGCGAACAGGTGGAGGACGTCGAAGATGTCGTCGTTGATCTGGACGACGACGTTGCGCGGCTGGTCGAGCGTGAACACCAGGGTGTCGCCGCCGACTTCGGGCGTGATGCCGTACGAGTCGGGTCTCACCCGGACCTTGGTGGTGCCGCCCTTGAGGTAGGTGACCTCGACCTCGACGGAGCCCTTGAAGTCGAAGTACGCCAGCGAGGAGTTGTAGATCTTGCTGGATCCGGTGGTGGGGTTGATCTCGCCCAGCTGGGGCCGCCAGATGTCGAGGGTCTGCCACTCGCCGTCGGGGGCGGTACGGACCCGCACCCTGAAGCTGGTGTTGGTGGGCATCTCGGCCGGGCGGGGGTAGGTGACCAGCTTCGGCGCGGCGGCGGTCTCGTCGGCCCGGGCCGCCGTGGCCGTGAGGTCGGTCAGACCGGCGGCGAGCACGGTGGCGCCGGCCGCCTGGAGGGCCGTACGGCGGGACAGGGGCGTGTTCATCACAGAACTCCTTGCGGCAAAGGGGGACTTACTTCAGACCTGACGTGGACATCCCGGCGACGAAGCCGCGCTGGGCGACCAGGAAGATCAGCAGGATCGGGACGACGTACATCACCGAGGCCGCGGCCTGGAGGTTGGTGACCGGGGTGCCCGCCGAGGTGACGTAGGTGGACATGACGGCGACCGCGAGGGTGGTGCGGTCCGTGGACAGCAGCAGCTGCGGGGCGATGTAGTCGCCCCAGGTCCAGGTGAAGGCGATGACGAAGCTCGCGGAGAGGACCGGCCAGGACTGCGGGAGGAAGATCCGCCAGAAGATGGCCGAGTAGCCGCAGCCGTCGATGATCGCCGCCTCCTCCAGCTCGCGGGGCAGCCCGGCGAAGAACTGCCGGAAGAGGAAGACCAGATAGGGGGCGGAGGACAGGCCCCACAGCACCCACGGCCAGTACGTGTCGACCATGCCGAGCTTGGCGAAGATCAGGTAGGTCGGCAGCAGGGTGATCATCTGCGGGAGCATCATCGAGCCGAGCAGGATGCCGAACAGGGTCTTCCTGCCGGGGGCTTCGAGCCGGGCGAAGCCGAAGCCGACCCAGGCGGAGCTGAGGGTGACGAGGGTGGCGTAGATCAGCGCGATGACCAGGGAGTTGCGGGCGTAGCCGAGGAAGTCGATGAGGTGGAAGGCGTCGGTGAAGTTGTGCCACTGGACGTGCGCCGGCAGCCAGTGCACGGGCGAGGCGGCGAGTTCGGCGGGGGTCTTCAGGCCGGAGACGACCAACCAGCCGAAGGGGCCCAGGAACAGCCCGGTGATCGCGACCAGGACGGTGTAGAGGACAAGCCGGTTCACCCGTATCCGGGGCGCGGACTTGGGGGTCACGCTGGTGGCGGTCACTTCTTCGCCTCCGGGTCGACGTTGTAGAACACCACGCCGGACGTGGCCTTGAAGATCAGTCCGGTCGCGACGAGGATCAGGACGAAGAGCACCCACAGCAGCGCGGAGGCGTAGCCGTAGCGGCCGAACGCGAAGTACTCCGCGAACACGTGCATCATGTAGAGGTAGTTGGACTGCGGGAGCGCGGTGATGCCGGCCGGGGTGGGGTCGGGGGCCAGCAGCAGCGGCATGATGGTCTGCACCGAGGCGATGACCCCGGTCACGGTCTGGAAGAGCAGCACCGGCGACAGCAGCGGCACCGTGATGCTGCGGAAACTCCGCCAGGCGCTCGCGCCGTCGATACGGGCGGCCTCCAACAGCTCCCGGGGGACGTCCTGGAGCCCGGCCAGCGAGATGATCATGATGTTTCCGGCGGTCCAGAGCACCGACATGATCAGTACGTAGCGGGCGTAGGGGTCCGCGAGCCAGCCGAGGGCATCGATGCCGAAGATGTTCAACACCCCGTTGGCCGCACCGGAGTTCTGGTCGAAGAGCTGCTTGAACGCGATGCCCGCGCCCACCGGCGGCACCACCGCCGGCAGATAGAGCAGCGTCCGGAACAGTCCACGCGCCTTGAGCGGCCGGTTCACCAGTACGGCGAGCCCGAGCCCGGCGACGATCGACAACGGCACCGAGGTGATCGCGAACAGCCCCGTGCGGCCCAGCGACTGCCAGGTCTGCGCGTCGGAGAACAGCTCACGGTAGTTGCCGAACCCGACGTAGTGCCAGTTGGGCGAGATGCCGTCGAAGGTGGTGAAGCTCAGCCACAGCGCGTACGCCATCGGTGCGATGGTCAGCAGCACGAAGCCGATGATCCAGGGCGAGGCGAACATGTAGAACGCCCGGTGCCGGCGCGTGGCGATGGAGGTACGCGGCCGGGAGGGCACCCGGCCCGCCGCGGAGGCGGGACCACCCCGCTCCACGACCGAGGGAATCTGATCGACCGTCATCCCACCTGCTCCTTACCGCGCTTGAGCTGCTCGTTCATGGCCGAGTTCAGGCGCCGGGCGAGGGCGTCGACGGACATCTGGCCGTTCATGGCGGCCGGGGCGATCTGGTTGAACAGGGCGAGGAGCGAGTCCGCGCTGGCGTACGGCGTGAAGGCGATCACCGAGTAGTGCTTCAGCTCGTCCTCCTGAACCCTCAACACCCGTTTCTGGTAGTCCTCCTGAGCGGGCATCAGCGGCCGCAGGGACTTCAGCGTCGGGATGCCCCACCCGCCCGAGGCCCGCGCCTTGGCCGGCGCTTCCCCGAAGAACCACTCGAAGACCCGCCAGGCGGCGTCCTTGTGGTGCGATTTACTCGGGATCCAGAAGCCGGTACCGGCCTGGCACGGGCTCACCCGCCGGCCGCCCTCGAAGTACGGCGCGGGCGCGAGCCGGGACAGCGGCGCCAGCTTCTTGTCGGCGTTGATCAGGCCGCCGAGCCAGTAGCCCGAGTTCGACATGCCCAGCCGGTTCGCCTGGAAGGTGGGACCGTCCCAGGTGTTGGGGTCGGGCTGGATGATGCTGGGTCCGACCTTGGTCCGGCAGTAGTCGATGTACCAGCCGAGCGCCTTGCGGGCCTCGGGGGCGGTGAAGTCGACCCGGGAGTAGTCGTCGGTGAAGAGGTTCCCGCCGGCGGCCACCGTGAGGCTCGCCAGCAGGCTGGGGGTGCCCACGCCGTTGTAGCTGCCGCCGAAGACGGTCGTCTGCCCGTTCTTCCTCCGGGTCAGCCGCTTGGCCTTGTCCAGCCACTCCTCGTAGGTGACCGGCTCCAGCTCCGGCGGATACTCCACGTCCGCCTCGTCGAACAGCCCGGTGTTGTACCAGAACATGGAGTCCTGGGAGAAGTCCTTCGCCATGCCGTAGCGCGGACCCCGGCCCTGCGTACGACCGTCGTAGCGCCACAGGTCGTTGACCGGGTCCAGGTCGTCGACCTTCAGCACACCGCTCTTCGCGAAGTACGGGTCCAGGTCCTCCATCACCCCGCGGGCCGCGAAGTAGGGGGCGTCCACGGCACCGACGCCCCGCACCAGGTCGGGCGGGTTGCCGTTGGTCATCATCGCGATCAGCTTGCTGGTGCTGTACAGCACGGTGTTGATCTTGACGCCGATGTCCTTCTGCGCCTGCTTGATCAGATCCACCGAGAGGTCGTCGGCCTTGGCCATCACCGTGACGGTCTCACCGGAGCCGCTCACGGCACCCGACACCTGCATCGCACAGCCGCTCAGCGTTGCCGCCCCCGCCGCGGCACCGCCTGCCGACAGGGAGAGAAAACGGCGGCGGCTCAACGCGGCACCGGCATGTGGGCGCACGACGCACCACCTCCTGCTCTGTCCGTTCATGGATCACGGCAACCGTCAGACAACCGGTTGTCGTGCTGGGGCAGAGCTTCGGCCCTGTCTGGAAACCGCGTCAAGAGGGTTGACGAATTTTCGAAAAGACTGTGTAACCTCGCCGTCATCGACTCGGGATGGGAACCGGTTGCTTTCCGGTCCCGTTCACCGATTGACCACCCCTCGACGCCAGACCTACGGTAGATCTGCCGTAGAAGACGTTTTCAGAAACTGTTTCCACCCAGTGTGTCAGGAGTGACATGCCCAGCCCTCAGTCACCCAGGGCCGTGTTCGCGATGGATCCCGTGCACCTCCCCCTGCTCTTCCCTCCACCCCTGATGACCAGGCTGAGCGAGGCGGTCGTCCTGGACCCCGCGCTCGTCGTCCAGGACTTCACCGACCCCGTCGCGGCGGACGCCCTGGCCCGGGCCGAGGTACTGATCACCGGCTGGGGCTGCCCCCGCCTCGACGAAGGCGTCCTGGCCGCGGTCCCCCGTCTGCGCACCGTCCTGCACGCGGCCGGCTCCGTCCGCTCCCTGGTGGGCGAGGCCGTGTGGGACCACGGCGTCACCGTCTCCAGCGCGGTGACCGGCAACGCGCTGCCGGTCGCGGAGTACACCCTCGCGATGATCCTGCTGTCCGGGAAGGACACCTTCGACCACCGCGAACGCTTCCGCGCGACCCATGCGTATCCCTCGCCCACCGAGACCGCGGCGACCGGCAACGTGGGCCGGCGGATCGGCGTCATCGGCGCGTCCCGGGTGGGCCGACGGCTCCTCGAACTCCTCAAGCCGTTCGACTTCACCGTGCTGCTCCACGACCCCTACGTCAGCGCCGCCGAGGCGACCGCCCTGGGTGCCGAACTCCTGTCGCTGGACGACCTCTTGAGACACAGCGACATCGTCTCCCTGCACGCCCCCGACATCCCCGAGACCTACCGCATGCTCGACGCCGCCCGCCTGGGCCTGATCCGTGACGGCGGCGTCCTGATCAACACCTCGCGCGGCGCCCTCGTCGACCCCGACGCCCTCACCGACGAGCTGGTCTCCGGCCGCCTCCACGCGATCCTCGACGTCACCGAGCCCGAGCCGTTGCCCGCGGGCTCCCCCCTCTACCGCTTGCCCAACGTCTTCCTCACCCCCCACATCGCCGGCTCCCTGGGCAACGAACTCGGCCGCCTCGGCGAGATCGTCGTAGAGGAACTGGAACGCCTGACATCAGGCCGACAACTGGCCCACGAGGTACGCCATGCGGACCTGGCCCGAGTGGCGTGAGACGGGTCAGGTCGTCGGGCGGCTGCGGGTCCGTCGTGGCTGGTCGCGCAGTTCCCCGCGCCCCTGAAGGCGTTGCCGCGGACGCCGATCGGGAGCAAGCCGGCACGAGGGGCATGCAACGCGCCAGGTCGTCGAGCGGGTGCGGGTCCGTCGTGGCTGGTCGCGCAATTCCCCGCGCCCCTGAGGGAGTTGGCGCGGACGCCAATGGCGAGCGACCCGGCACCAGTTGGGGCGTGGGTCGGCCGCGTACGGCGGGAAGGGGACGTGCCGGGGGGTGTCCGCCCGCAGCGGCGGGCGTCCGGCACCGCTCACAGCCCCAGCGAACAGCACCGCCCGACCGAGGACGGACACCCCCCGGCACGGCCCCGACCCACCCACCGACCGCAGGCGCTACGCGCACCCCCACCGGAGCCGCACATGCGCCGCAGGCATCGGCCAGAAACCATGGGATACGGTTTCCGAACCACCGGCACCCAGCCGACCGCACCCACCGACACAAGGAGCCGCACCGGTGAGTCAGCGCAAGGCGTCCGGTGACGTCGGACGGGCCACCATCCGCGACGTGGCAGGACGCGCCGGCGTCTCCGTGGCCAGTGTGTCCCGCGTCCTGTCCGGGAACTACCCGGTCTCCGAGGACCTGCGCCGCAAGGTGATGAAGGTCGTCCGCGACCTGGACTACGTCACCAACGCCCACGCCCGCTCACTCGCCGGCGGCGGCACCCCCACCGTGGCGATCCTCATCAACAACATCACCGGCGCCGCCTTCGCCCACGTGGCCAAGGGAGTCGAGGGCGCCGCCACACTCCGCGGCTGGCTCTCCCTCGTCGGCACCACCGGCGACGACCCCGAACGCGAACTCGCCCTGGTCAACCTCATGCGCCAACAGGGCGTCGCCGCCGTCGTCCTGCTCGGCGGCGCCTACGACTACGACGAGTACCAGCTGCGCATGGCCCGCTTCGCCCGCTCCCTGGACGCGGCAGGCTCCCACCTCGTCCTGGTCGGCCGCCCACCCCTGGAGGGCGACGTCCCGGCCACGACGGTCGACTACGACAACGAGGGCGGCGCCTACGCCATGGCCAGCCACCTGCTCTCGGCCGGCCACCGCCAGGTCCTCGTCCTGCCGGGCCACGAGGAACTCACCACCGCCCAGGGCAGGTTGAAGGGAGCGCGCCGCGCCTTCGAGGCGTACGGCGTGCCGTTCGCACCGGGCATGGTGCGCCACGGCCCGTACGACTACGAGCACGGCTACGAGGCCGTGGAGGAGTGCCTGCGCGACGGCCTCGACTTCACGGCCGTCCTCGCCGGGACGGACGTCGTCGCGGCGGGCGCCATGCAGGCGTTGCGCGCGGCCGGACTGCGCGTCCCCGAGGACGTGTCGATCGTCGGCTACGACGACATCCCGCTGGCCTCCCAGCTCACCCCCCAGCTCACCACCGTCCACGTCCCCTACGAGGAGATGGGCCGGGTCGCCCTGCGTGCCGTCGCCGACCGACGCGAGGGCGGCGGGGCACGCCGCAGGGGCGCCGACGGCGACCACCTGGTCCTGGGCACGCACGTCGTCGTACGGAACTCGGTACGACCGCCCGCACGCCCCAGCTAGCCCCCAGCCAGCGCCAGCAGCCAGCAGCCCGACCTGCGGCCTGGGAAAGAGATCGTTTCGTAAACGGTTACCCATGGCGCTCCAGACCTCCGCGGAACCGCTCCCACACCCCGCCCAGCCCCGCGCCCGCCCTCCTCGGCACGCCCCTGAGCTGGCCGTACGTCAGAAATCACGCGCCCCCTCGCCGTGCACCCGTCCCTAACCCCACGGACAAACCGGCGTAACAAATTGCCGCCCACCTCTTGCTAACCACCGGACCGTCGGCCTACCGTCCCAGCAACCGGTTACTACAGCTTCCGCTGGGCCGACCCCCCGCAACCGCGAGCCGACGACTTCCGGCCGCCGTTTCCGGCCGACACCGAGCCGCCGATACCCCTCTCTCCTCTCCGAGACGCCCTACTTCGAAGGAACACGGTCAGATGAACTTCAGCAGCCCCCGGAGAAGGTTCGCCCGCGCCGCCGTTGCGGGACTCGCGTTGTCAGGTCTGCTCACCGCCTGCGGAGGGTCGGACGACTCCGGCGGCTCCCAGTCGTCGGGCCCCGTCACCCTCCCCTTCTGGGGCTGGGCGAACGGCCAGGACAAGGTGGTCGAGGCGTTCAACGCCTCCCACAAGGACATCCAGCTGAAGTACACGAAGGTCACCGACCAGCTGACCATGCAGAAGCTGCTGAGCAACGCCGTCAAGGCGAAGAACGCTCCCTGTCTGCTCCAGAACACCGGTGAGTACGTGACGAGTTGGGTCGCGCAGGGCGCGCTGGCCGACATCACGAAGTACGTCGAGTCGAGCAAGGACGAGTTCAACTCCGGCTCGTGGGCCACCGGCCAGGTGCAGGGCAAGATCTACGGCGTTCCCACCGCCTCCGCGCCCGCGTTCACGATCTACCGCACCGACGTCTTCAAGAAGTACGGCCTCAAGGCGCCTACGACCTGGGACGAGTTCATCTCCGCGGGCAAGGTCCTGAAGAAGCACGGCATCAAGATCACCAACTACGCCGGTGAGGACCCCAGCACGCTCGAGGTCCTGGCCATGCAGGCCGGCGCGCACTGGTACTCCATCGACGGCAACGCTTGGAAGGTCGACTTCCAGGACGCGGGCACGCTCAAGGCCGCCAAGGTGATCCAGGAGATCATCGACAACGACCTCAACGCCAAGCTGTCCTTCGCCGACTACGCCGCCGTACAGCGCAGCTTCGACAGCGGCGCCACCGCGACCCGGCAGATCTCCACCTGGCAGATGTCCGGCATGGTGCAGAACTTCACCAAGTCCTTCGGCAAGTGGGCGCTGTCCCCCTGGCCGACCTTCACCGGTGAGGCGGCCAAGACCCCCGCCGCCACCAACCAGAGCGGCAACCTGACCCTGGTCTCCGAGCAGTGCGAGCACCAGGAGCAGGCCGCCGAGGCCGCGCTGTGGATGTCCACCGACACCAAAGCCGTCAAGATCATGGCGAGCCCGGAGACCGGCAGCGGGGTGATGCCGGCGCTCAAGGACAGCGACTCCTACGTGCCCGAGGCGATCTCCGAGAAGCTGCTCGGCTCGGACTACCAGCCGGCCCAGCAGGTCGTGAAGGACAGCCTGGGCACCGTCACCACCGACTGGACCTTCGGCCCGAACTGGACCGCCATGTTCACCGAGTTGCAGAGCCAGTGGGGCAAGGTCGTCAGCAAGGAGCAGACGGTCACCGGCCTCCTGGCGCACATGCAGGAGTGGACCGTCAAGGACCTGAAGTCCCGCGGTATCAACGTCAAGGGCTGAGACCGAAGGCTTACTTCTGATGATTCGCTCCCTGCGCTGGAAGGGCGCCGCCTTCACGGTGCCCTTCCAGCTCGGCTTCGTCTTCCTGTACCTGCTCCCGATCGGGTACGCCGTCTACCAGTCGCTGTACCGCTCACAGTCCTCCGGGCTCGGGCTGGGCGGCAGCACCGACAAGTTCTCCGGACTGGACAACTACCAACAGGGCCTGAGCGACTCGGCGTTCATGGGATCCGTACTGCGGGTGGTGCTGTTCGCCTGTGTGCAGATCCCGGTGATGCTCCTGGTCAGCCTGGCGCTGGCGCTCTGCCTGGACGCGCTGACCTCGAAGGCCGCGAGCCGCTTCCGGATCGTGCTGATGGTGCCGTACATGATTCCCGGCGTGGTGGCGGCGATCGTGTGGCTCAACCTCTACAGCCCCGACGTCGGCCCGCTCACCTCCCTGGGCAGGGTCTTCGGTCTCGACTGGAACTTCTTCGCGCCCTCGATGGTGTGGCCGTCCATCGGCAACCTGCTGACCTGGCACGGCATCGGCTACAACATGGTGATCATCTACTCGGCGCTCCAGGGCGTGCCCCGTGAGCTGTTCGAGGCCGCGCGACTGGACGGCGCCTCCGAGTGGCGGATCGCCCGCAGCATCAAGATCCCGTTCGTACGGGGCGCGTTGGTGCTGACCGGGATGCTCTCCATCATCCAGATGCTCCAGATCTTCAACGAGCCGGCGCTGTTCCGGAACGTCACCCCGCAGACCATCGACGACAGCTTCACCCCGATCATGATCATCTACAACCAGGCCTTCAACGCGGGCAACTACCACTACGCCGCGACCCTTTCGGTCCTGCTCGCCCTCATCCTCGGCGTCGCCTCCTTCCTCTTCTACCGGCTCACCGCGAGGGAGACCGACTGATGACGCTCACCGAAGAACGCGCGAAGTCCTCCCCCATGCGGCGCCTCAACAAGCCCGATCCCACCGCCCGTTCGCGCGGCGGCCAGCGCTTCCTGCTCGTCGGGCTGATCATGGCCAGCGCCTACAGCCTCTTCCCGGTGTGGTGGCTGATCGTCGCCGCCACCAAGGACCGCACCGGCCTGTACCAGACCAACGGCATGTGGTTCTCCGACCTGCACCTGTGGTCCAACCTGCATCAGGTGTTCACCTACGAGGACGGCATCTTCCTGCGCTGGACCGCCAACTCGTTCCTGTACGCCGGTGTCGGCTCCCTCGGCGGCACGCTGATCGCCCTCGCCACCGGCTACGGCCTCGCGCGCTTCGACTTCCCGGGCCGCGGGCTGGTGTTCGCGTGTGTGGTGGGCTCGTTCCTGATCCCGATCGCGCTGCTGACGCTGCCGCTGTATCTGCTGTTCTCCGAGATCGGCCTGGTGGACACGCCCTGGGCGATGCTCATCCCCTGTCTGATCAACCCGTTCAGCGTCTACCTCGCCAAGGTGTACACCGAGGCCACGATCCCCTTCGAACTCCTGGAGGCGGCCCGGATCGACGGCGCCGGTGAGCTGCGGATCTTCTTCAGCATCGTGCTGCGGATGATGACGACGGGCGGCGCGACCGTCTTCCTGCTGGCCTTCGTCAACACCTGGAACGCCTTCTTCCTCCCCCTCACCCTGCTGCGCGGCGAGGACAACTGGACCCTCAACATCGGCCTGTACAACTGGTCCGGCAAACGCGCGGAGTCCGGCATCGACCTCACCAGCCTGGTCCTGACCGGCGCCCTGCTGTCCATCATCCCGATGGCGATCATGATGGTCGCCATGCGGCGCTACTGGCGCAGCGGAGTCACCCTCGGAGCCCTCAAGTGACCCTGCTGCACAACCCGGTGATCCGCGGCTTCGCCCCCGACCCGTCGATGGTCCGCGTCGGCGACTGCTACTACGTGGCGACCAGTTCCTTCGAGTGGTTCCCCACGATCCCGCTGCACCGCTCGCGCGACCTCGCGCACTGGGAGTACGCGGGCCATGTCCGGGGCGCCGTCCCCGGCAACTCCCTGGCGGGCGTCCCCGACTCGGGCGGCATCTGGGCCCCGTCCCTGAGCTGGGACGGCGAGCGATTCTGGGTGGTCTACTCGATCGTCCGCTCGGTGGGGACGCCGTACTTCGACGTGGACACCTATGTCTCTACGGCCACGGAGGCGGCCGGCGAGTGGACCGCCCCGCGCCGCATCGCGAGCCATGGCTTCGACCCCGCGCTCTTCCACGACGAGGCGGGCCGGCTGTGGCTGCTCAACCTCCAGAACGACCATCGCCCGGGCGGCCGGCGCTTCGCCGGGATCGTCCTGACGGAGCTGGACCGCGAGACGCTGGCGCCGGTCGGTGACACGCATCTGCTGCTTCAGCACGAACGGCTCATCGAGGGACCGAAGTTGGTGGTCCGCGACGGCTGGTACCACCTCGTCCTCGCCGAGGGGGGAACCGGTTTCGAGCACGGGGTGCGGGTGGCCCGCAGCCGGGAGATCACCGGTCCCTACGAGCTGGACGACCGGCCGCTGTTGACGTCCCGGGACGATCCGTCGCTGCCGTTGCAGAAGGCGGGGCACGGCGAGCTGGTGCAGGCACCGGACAGGGGCTGGTGGATGAGCCACTTGGTGGCCCGTCCACTGCACACGCCGGACGGCCCACGCTGCACGCTCGGTCGGGAGACGGCGATCCAGGCGGTGACCTGGGACGCGGACGGCTGGCCGCGGCTGCGCCACGGGGGTGTGCATCCGGCGGCCGAGGTCGACATACCGGTAAGTCCACAGCCGACGGAAGGAGCAGCACCCTCCGACGATCCCCTGGGCTGGCCCTGGAGCTCCCCGCGTTCCGCACCCGACCCGTCCTGGGCGGACCCCGTCACCCGTCCCGGCTGGATCCGGCTGCGCGGACGGCACGGGCCCGAGTCGCGGTGGGCGCACAGTCTGCTCGCCCAGCGGATCACCGAGCACCGGGCGGAGGCCGAGGTCACCGTCGAGGCCGTACCGCGGACCTTCACCCAGGCCGCGGGTCTGGTG
>Ga0307508_10002236_pt1 | contig 20633 bp, 28 predicted proteins | sample 9_EM_MG_FD_203089 | JGI IMG/M metagenome (GOLD analysis project Ga0307508, IMG submission 203089) | Populus trichocarpa ectomycorrhiza microbial communities from riparian zone in the Pacific Northwest, United States - 9_EM | ecosystem: Host-associated > Plants > Roots > Unclassified | place...
TGACCGGTGCCACAGAGATACGTCATATCAGGTGTGGCATGGTGACAGGACACAACCCGTATTTTTTTGGCGCGAATCCAACCGTTGCGTATTTCCAAAACAGATCCGATATACAATGCGAGAAGGCCGATAACACGAACAAGGTGACTGAATGAGTTTCGTCGCGCGAACGTGGAGCAAAGACGTACGGCCGCTCTCCCGGTTGACTCTGTCCATCGCCTTTGCTTTTCCCTTTGCTTTCTCTTTTGCTCGGCGCATAGACTCCCCGATCGTTTTGAGGTCATCGCTTGCTTTCTTGGCGCGCTCGAGAGTCTTCTGCCGTAGGAGTAGCAGCTCGGAATGGAGCGATTCGAGCTCGTCCACGGGTGGTACGGCCTCGGACTGGTTTTTGAAGAGCGAAGAGCGAAAGACAGATGGGTGGGGATAAGGCAGTAGTCTGGACGACATGGCAGCACGTCGGACGACGGTGGGCACTGCGAACGTGGTGTTTTGAGTGCGGAACGGGTGCTGGATACCTCGCGGGGTGCGTGGAGGACGTCCGACGCGACGCGGGGGGGCTGTTGGTAGTCAGATTCTGCCAGGTGAGAACGAGCTGTACTACTCGGTCAGCAAGCGTATCATGAGCGTCAGTGGTTTTGTCGCTGATTATGTAATACACACACATCACACATCCAGCTCACCGACTCGACGGCAACGAGCATGAGTGAGGACAAGCCCCCGCCGCCAGACATCGAGCTCGGAGACTTCTCTCACCTCGACCAATATGAAGACGACCCCAGCGACGGCGACGACGGGAGCGCCGCACTCCTGGGCGCAGAGGGGGGAACCAGAGCCACGGAGCGGTGGGACGCTGCCGGGTGGAGACAAGTGAGCAGCATCGTCCTCGAGGTACGTGCTTGTTCCGACTCGTTTAAAGGCTCCATGGCGTGACCGGACATCCTAGAGCGCACCGACCTTGCTGCTCACTACCGTCAGCCTTTTATTCACCGGCGAACTTTTGGACCACGTGTCGGTGAGTCCGCCCATGCATGGCATGGCACGTCGGGAAATTGGACCAACACTCTACAGCGTTGGAAAGCCATGCGGACAGTTGGCGAGCTCATCATGATAGTCCCTGTCATCATGAACCTGAAAGGAAATCTCGAAATGAATCTTTCTGCAAGGCTCGGCACCACCGCGAACATGGGCGAACTCGACGATCCCAAACGCCGCCGCAAAATTATCCTTGGAAATTTGGCTCTTCTTCAAGTACAGGCAACCGTAGTGGCTTGCGTGGCTGCTGGTGCGGTCATGTTTTTATCCTTATTTGTTCCAAACCCTCCGTCCCCTCCACCCTCTGAGAATGCAGCCAATAGTACGATGCACCTCGCCGTGAGGGCAACTCGCCCTTTGCCTATCAACACGGGACTACCCAAGTCGGGACTCGTTGAGTAGGCACCAGAATACTTTGCTCCGCCCCTCGGTCTCATCATCCGGTCAGATTTGTCATGGTTGCTGCATCTTCGATGCTCTCTGCCTGTATAGCAAGCATTATTCTTGGATCGTTTGTGTGTTTTCTCGTTGTACTGTGTCGCCGTTATGGGCGTGACCCAGGTTCGTACCCCGATGGCAGCCTCTCCTCTCGATCTGACCGCACGCCCCCCAGACAACATAGCCCCGCCAGTTGCATCCTTCCTTGGAGATTTAGTGACACTGTCTCTTCTGGGGGTCATCAGCTCCGTTTTGATCAACTGGGTTAACACGGTATTGCCCCTTATCATCGCGACACTTGTCATATGTTTCGCAGTAACATGTGCTATCGTCGTGCGAGGGAACAGCTTGGTTAAAGATCTGATATGGCAGGGTTGGACACCACTTTTTGGTGCCATGGTCATCAGTTGCGGGACTGGTATCGTGCTAGATACGTTTGCCTCCAGGTATCCTGGGTTCCCTCTGCTCGCTGTCGTAATTAGTGGCAAGTTCATTCCTTACGTCAACCCTCCCACACCACTCAATCCACCCAGGTTTACCGGGAAGTGTGGGGTCTATATTCATTTCGCGTATCTCGACTTCTCTGCACGCTGCTGCGTCGCATCTCTCCCATTCTAGAGACACGGAACCGTCATCACGGCTCGTCATGATCACGCTCATCTTGGTGACGGTGCCGATAGAAATCATCTTTCTTGCAATACTTCATAATATCGGCTGGCTCAAGCTACCTATCTTATTTGCTATTTTTTCCCTCGGTCTCTTCTGCTGTGCAGTGAGTGCGCTGGCCTTGGTCTCTTCCTTTCAAACATGTTCTTAATGGCATGGCAGGTTTGGATATCCCTCAACGTCGCACGATTGCTCACGCATTATCTATGGTCGAAAGGGCTGGATCCTGACATGTACGCGCTACCCATTCACTCTGCGCTGATGGACTTGATAGGACAGTTGCTCCTGGTGTTGTGCTTCGTGCTAGTCTCTTTCTTAGGCGTAACTTTATAGAATTGTATCATCCACTCATCATTTTGACCACGATTAGTTAGCCGACTAATCAAAGACATATATCCCCAGTTGCGATCGCGCTCTTCCCCCGCAACAATGAGTGATATCCCTAACCTACATGACTACATTATATGAGCACAACATATTACACTCAAAACAGCAGAGGAACCGTCCTAGTCAGGATACATCGACGTCAAAGTCCATCGGTGTCATTGGTTCCTGCCCCGACTCAGCCTCTGCGGCAGCATCGAGATCCACATCCGTCAGGTCCTTCTCCTTCTCCTTTTCCTTGTCTTTTTCCTTTTCCTTGTCTATTGCCGCTCTTCCCCTCGGCTTACGTGGTCTCCTGGTTCTTGGCTTCGCAACCTTGGCTGTCGGTGCCGCCCCGTTCTCATCCCCATCCTCCTCCCCATCCTCCCGCGCGGCGACAGCGCTCACCCGACTCCTCGTCCGACCCCTTGCCCGTCTCCCCGTACCCCTCGTTCTACGCCCCGATATAGACCGCCTCACACCGACCGACGCACACGGCTCCGGATCCACGTCGTTCTCCCCATCAAAATACTCATTCCTCGCCATCGTCCGATCGCTCCGTCTCTCCCCCGCCAACGCCGTCCCGCTCTCCTCGTCCCTTTCCTCCTGCGTCTTCTCCTCGTCCGCGAGGAGCCCTTCGAGATCGGGCGGTATCTCCTGCATCGCCACGCTCGGCGCGCCCTGGAGATATCTCAGCTTGCTCCGGGTGCCAATCGTGATCTTCTGCAGGGACGCGGGCGAGTTTTGGTTCTCGACGCGACCGGTGAGTGGGGGGTGTAGTTTCCATTCAGAGTCTCGGAAAAACGGGTCGTAGACTGTCGCTGGGAGCTCGTCGGGGATCTCGGCGCCCACGAGTACGGCCGTCTCGTACGTCCAACACCGAGCGACGTTTTTGATGGTGTATCCCCCGCCGCCGAGGACCAACAACGGCACGTTGAATTTGCGGACAAAGTTGACGCATTCGCCGTGTGCGGCGATGGAGAGATTGAATGCGCCCAGTCGGTCACAGCCCAGGGAATCTGCACCGCATTGGAGAACGATGGAGGTCGGACGAAACGCGGCGACAGTGTCTTCGATGACGGTTTTGAACACGGTGACGTACATCTCGTCGTCGATCCCGTCTTGGAGTGGGACGTTGAGGCAAAAGTGTTTACCGAGGTTTGCGCCGTTTTCGTCAAACTTGCCTGTTCCAGGAAAGAATTCACCGGTGTATTTGTGAAAGGACACGGTCATGACACGATTCGAATGGTAGAATGCGAGCTCCACGCCGTCACCATGGTGGATGTCGATGTCGATGTAGAGCACCCTTGGATGATATCTAGGACAGTCGTTGAGGGCTCCGCGACACGCTTGGAGTCGTTCCACTTACCTAAGAAGTTCCAGGATCGCAAGCACAATGTCGTTGACGTAGCAAAAGCCGCTTGCTTCCCCTCGTTTGGCGTGGTGGAGGCCACCCGACCAATTAATCGCAGTGTCACAAGCGCCGGCGCACAGTTTTCGTGCCCCAGCGAGCGATGCACCAGCATACATACGACAGAAATCGTACATGTCAGAAAATATAGGACAATCTTCGACGCAGTTGAACGTATCGATCAAATGTCGCATATCGTTTTGATTGCCCGGCGTCACCCTGTATAATCGCCGTTCGCGCAAGGAGTACACCACCCAAAAGCTGACACGCTCACCTCGACAAAAATTCGACATAGTCGTGGTCGTGGTACATTTCGAGTTCTGCCTGCGTTGCAGGACGTGGGTTGTAAATATGGTGAATCTGCTTGTCCAAACCATAACCCATGACGAGCGCATTGGTGAGCGTCAACCGATGCGGTTTCATCGGGTGTCGTTCCTAAACAAGAAAACGTTCAATGACCGATTTCCAAGCGCACGAGGGGATGTGCATACTCCATAATGATATTCGCCGACGCCTTTGGGGAAAAAATAGGACACTATTGGACGCGAATGTGGCTTTTCTTCATTTCAAGCTTGGATACGACATTCGGCCAGCATGGACTTACGTTCACATATTCGGTGATGGGTTGGGCTGTTCCGTGAGGGCCTCGGTCATCGAAGTAGGCGGAGGCCGAAAAAGTCGTGGATTGGGCGCTTCGAACCATATCGGCGATAACCTGGAATTGCGCGAGATACGAACGAACGACGAGATGCACGTCCGGCGGCACCACTCGAACGTCGTGTGATAGGTCAACAGTGCTGCACCGAGTTCTGGGGACGCCTGGATGTTACAGAAACCTTTCTGGGTGTTGATAACTTACCTCGCAGTGTCCTTTTCCAGACTCTGGTGGTACTCAGTGAGGGGGAAGTTGCAAAGCCGGGTCGAGCTTATGTAACGCTGGTTTACTCCTCGTCTCTCGCGTCCATGAAGGCGCTTTTGTTCTCTACGTGTATCCCCGCGCTTTTGGTGAGCACGGTCAATGGGTCTTCAGGAGACAGGTCCACCGAGTTCCAAAACTGCATCTCGACGTGCTATGGTGATCATTGTCACCCATCCACGACCCTCCCACTCGACCTGCGCTTGACGCGTTGGACATGCACAGACGACTGTAAATACCAATGCATGCACATGCTGACAGACAGCGCTGTCAGGTTCGGTCAAGATATCCAGCAATACTACGGCAAATGGCCTTTCTGGCGCTTCCTCGGAATGCAAGAACCTGCCTCTGTTGCGTGCTCCCTCTGGAACATGTGGTTTCATCTGCAAGGTGCTCGCCAAATCCGCCGAAAAATACCCGCGAGTCATCCATTCAGAGGCTACTATCTTGCCTGGGCGTACGTGAGCGTCAATGCGTGGATATGGTCGGCGGTATTTCATACGAGAGGTGAGAAACGTGCGTCGGGTGCCTTTTCTTTCTAACAAGCACATAGATTTGCCGCTTACGGAGAGGTTGGATTACTTCTCGGCTGCACTGGCTATCTTGTATGCACTCTACCATACAGTCATCCGCACGGCCAGCTTGTATTCTCGGCCTTCCAAACCCAACGACGATAAGCGCTCGGTCCTACGCTTCGGATGGTCTGCGTTATGCATCGTCATCTACCTGTCTCACGTCACGTATCTAAGCGTCCTTCCACGATTCGACTATGCGTACAACATGGCCTTCAACCTCGCCCTCGGCATCTCTCACAACGTCTTGTGGTTGTTGTATTCCCTCCCAGTTCCGTTTATCCATCGATTCCCCTACGCATCCAAGACATACTACCCACGGCATATCTACAAAGCAGGGATCTTTGTGCTTTTGACCACAGCTGCGACCGCTCTCGAGGTATTCGATTTTCCGCCCCTGGGTCGCGTTTTGGACGCACATGCCCTTTGGCACCTGAGTACAGCTCCCATCGCCAAGTTCTGGTATGACTTTTTAGTTCAAGACGCCCAAGACGGGGGCTGGCGGCCAAGTCAAAAGTGAGGGCGACGCGATCATTAGATATGGCTACGGTGCACTAACTGAACAAATCCTAGTTGATAGACTTTGTTCTTCTCCCCACTGTCTACCCGAGACGCCCCCATCGAAGCAAGATTACGCTAGAGTTCCTGTTCTGCACTTTCGCTCGACGATCAACGACGAGACCGCTCAAAAATGTATATCAGCATTTCCCTCCGAGTAACTCTGAAAAAGACCAACGTGTGATAACGTCCACCGGCTCGACGACCGAATTGTCGATTTCCAAGCATGCGTGTTGGGAGTAAAACATGGCGAGCGGACGTTTGATCTTGGTCCTCCATCTGCACTACAAAGCTACCAGGCGCGTCACTCGACGTCCCAGCCCTAGACGTCCGTCACGATTGTTTATCCGCCACGCGCCATGCGAACACGTTTCCCATCATCGAACTGCCACCGGCTAAACTGCGATTCCCATGAGTGTTCCACCGAACAATCGCAAAAGAATGGCATTCCCACTTCTCTTCTAGCTTGGTCCCGTCGACCTTTCTGATTCACTGTTCTGCCGGTTCAAACGCCCCGCCATCCCGCGACGGGCTTGTCTGCCTCGTTCCTAACGCTCCCTGCGAGCTCGTACATCCGTACTCGAATCGAGTCTGCGCCTGATCGTCCAATAGGGTTCCCACTCGGACGTCTGTAGACGACGTTGGTCGCGTTGGACACGGTCGTATTGAGCAAACACGCCGTCGTAAACGTGAGTTTATGGGACATGGCGATGGTGAACGGTGCCTGGTGTCTCACTTCTCCCTGGGTTCGGAAGAGGACAGAGGAAAGACGGAATGAGAAGTGAGGAATGCCTATGCTTTGGTTGGATCCCCACCTCGAACCACGCGCGTTATACACTGTTCGACGAGATAAAAAAGAAACAACGCTAGGCGGGAGGGGTTCGAGGGACGACGTTCACACCCACACCCCGTCCACTCCGTCCCTCCCACTGCAGGGACGCTCGTATGACACCGAACGCCGAATGACAGGTCCGCTGCGAGCGACGAACCACACCCGCCAACTTGCTCGAGGAAAGGAAGTATATCATTCCCACTCTTCATTTGACAAGGACTTGAGCAAGTCCAAAAGTCGTCCTGTGAGACACGTTTTGGTTGCTGGTGGACAAATGAGGGCTCAGCGCGGAAGAATCTCGGCTGCTTTGCAAATGTACCAAGCCGCGACGCGTTTTTCCTTCGGGTGGTGATTGGATAGCGACAGCATTTGCTAGCGACTGGAATGCGGCCAGTGGTTCAAACGGTCATACATACTTGGAGTTGCTCCGCTCGACGGACTATTCTCACAGACTTGGTATTCGTCCGTTTCATTTACCACATGTCTCGACATTGGGCCCGTTGGAGCTTCTTTTTGCTTCCGTCGGTCCAACGTTTGGTGGGATATGACCGCCGAGTTTGTACTGGCACGTGTGAGACGTGGGCAGAGAATTATCGCAACATGACAGTCTCGGATTCTCGTCCAGTGGTATCGACAGTCACTACCAGACCAAAATCATCTTCGACCCCCTCCCAAGAGTACCCCATGGCATCCCAGAGATATCGGAGGACTCGGAGGGACCCGCCCACGGATGCCAAGACAGGGGTGGGTCAGGCGGGTCGATCGACGTACTAGGGAACAACGACTAGGATTCGCTCCGAGGAACGTAACAGTACACTGTCAATTATCTTGTTTTCCACTCACGCTGGGAAAACGAGCGCAAGAGCGCACACTGCGACACGTCCCATGCATAATAACCGTCGACGTCGTGTTGGAAACTTTATATATATATGAAAGTGATATTGGAAAGACGAACGACAACCACTCGAGATATTCACTGTATTTTCCTGCGCGAGTACTATGATCGGTCGATCAGAGCAGAATGGCTTCGCTTCGTCCATGGACGTACCAAGGTCACGACGGTGCCATCTTTGAGCGTCTCTTTGCGCGATACGAGCTCATACCTGAAGAATTTTGGTAACAGAATACGCCACATGGCCCAATACGCAACCCCGAAGAACATGACGCCTATGCCAACGATGCGATACCTGTCATTTTCCATACACATCGTCAGTTCCCAAATCGGTGTCCAGTGCTCATCTGAAAAGGGAGCAAAGGATGCGACGCACAAGTAGTATGGTAGTGGAGGTGTGTCTCCGATCCCATTGGCTGGAGGCAGGAATGGTGCTACGACGACTGCCAGAGGGTTCACCTCAGTACCACGATAGCGCCCAAGGGAAGACAACACTCACGGAACACTGCTGTGACGAGATAAAACATCGCTAGAGGCCACCAAACTGAGCCAACATGCGTCAGCCGCAGTTTCTCTCAGCACGAAATGAATCCACCCTTGAACGGCCTGGGGATATCTGGCCTCTTCCAGCGCATCCAAAACAGACCCTACGCAAGGGTTGTCGTGCGTGAAAAAGGAATTCATAGCGAGGGAAGACGTACGACGACGACGAGCAAGTTGATGATCTGACCAGGATATCCTTGAACGTCCAATATGAATGGATACGCGACGTCCATGGGCAGCCCAAGAATCACGATGACCTACACTAACGATTTGGTCACCGTGTTCCCAACAGATAAATAAGACTACGTGCTCACCGAAGGGATAAAATGGAGGACAAGACCAGGTAGGGGTGCCTTACCTGTGGGCCAATTTGACGCCCAGAACTTGTTGCCGAAAGGGAGAGGAATGCCCTCCTTTGCGAGCTCTGTTGCAAGTAAAACCACGCGCGATAAGTAATTTCGAGGATGGAATGGGATGACATGTATGCTTACCCTGGTTAACGCGAGCAGCAGTAAACGTCTATTTATGTCATGAGCATTGACCAGAACAGCCCAAGGGTATCTGCACATACGACAGTGATCACGCTCTGAGGCAACGTTAGTACAGGGTAGTACGCAGCGTCAAACAGACCAGCACACTCACTCCTAGCGCACTGCATAATCGACCAATGGGTCAGAAACCAGTATAAAAGCACTCGGCAAACAAGAGGGGAACACAGGAGCACGAAACATACCTGAGAGCAACAAATACACTCAACGCGCGCTCAGCTGCAGTTCCAAACACATTCCTGAAAAACAAAGCTGCCACAGTCACACCAGAAGACTCGATCTCGGCCTATTACAAACGACAGGTGCATCGATCGCCTCAGCACTGCAGACAAACACGAATGGAGGTAACCGACGGACCTTGGTTGCTACGCTGAAATATGCGATATTGGCAAGGATATAGAGAGTGGCGCAGATACCTAAGCCGAGGGGACCGGCGATCTTGAGGGTCCGCACCGGATCGTGGACGTTGTTGAGCACGTAATTAACGCCTGACCAACCAGCGTATGCATTCAGGACCTTGAAGGTCGCCGTCGCATACTGTACATCGTCGTTGGTACCTGATGCCGATCACCGTCGGAAAACGCTCACATCGCCACTGCTGTGGGAACTACCAGCGAACGCATTCGTAAAGTTAACCTGGGGGTTCAGGTTTGCGACGTGGGTTTCGCCCGATAAGACTACCCAGCCTGTTATCACGATGAAAACAAGGATGACGATCTTGAAGATCGATAACAACTAAGGTATGGCACGGTTAGGAGGCATGCAGCCTGAGTGGCAGGTATGCGCACGTACGTTCATAATATATACACCAATACGTGGTGTAAGACTGTGAAGTAACACCACAAGAACGATCACTAAAGATGATACTTGGACGAATGCTCGTATAGATAGGGCTCGGTAGAACGCACTTCCAAGAGCGATGCCACGTTCAGACCAATTCGCCGCGACGTTGCCCGCCGAAACAAGGATGCTATGGTGATGTTCAAGCACTCGCAGCGTCGAAGAATCTACCAGGTCGCTTACTTGCTCGCAAAGACCTATGTGTCCTCAAGGTCAAGTACACACATACGCGACATCCCATTGATACTTACAATACACCCATTCGCCTCAAACCCAAGCAAGATCGCATTCGCGGCAAACACCACCGTTGAAAGGTACTTCGGTCTTGGATAGGCGGCCTCCAAGTACACTTTTTCCCCGCCACTCTGAGGAAACATGGTCCCAAACTCGAGCCAGATGAACAGCCCGCAAAATGAGAGGACGAATCCGAGCACCCAGAGCATGAGTGATGCCCCGGTGGAGCCCACTCCACTCAAAATCGAGGACGGCGTCGAGAAGATGCCGGTACCAACGATGCATCCAACAATAAGAAGCGTACATGAAACGACGCCGAGATGTCGGCCAAGCCCTCCTGCAGTGCCTACGCGAGAGCCATTAGACCTGGACGAAGGTAACCTATAAAGCAGTGAACCGACGCACTTTCCTCAAAAGAGAGTCCGCCGGGACCCACATCGATGGCCGGCGTGGCTACATGGACGGGTCGCTTGTCACCGATATTGTTATCCGAACTATCTTCATCACCCTCCCTCTTTCGAAAATGGGTCCAGGGCCACGTAGACATGATGGGGACAAGCGGAAAGGACGCACCGTCTGGTCAAGAACGAATCACAAGCGGGAACCCGAATATGGCGGGTTTAAGTAACCATTCACCACGGAGAAGTTCGGAACGGCCCTGCAGTGGTCATAAGACCAGTGAGGGGTGCTACAAGGAAAGCAAGGGTTTCAAAATGCTGTTAGCCTATGGCGTGTCTGCATGAGGATTGCGCCTGTTTCATGATGTGTTCCGCCTGCCAAGTACATACCGAAACCAGAAAGAGCACATTCACCGGAGGATTGTTCCCTGGCCACGCGTCATCCTGGAGGAAGTTGTGTACTGGTACCACAGATAGGCTAAGCACCGAGCTCTCTGTTGCAACCTCGCGTGACCCATTATCACGATGGCTATTCCTACCGCCCTGTCGACCGCATGAGTGAAACAAGGGAAGCTACCAAGAAGCTGTTTCACAATCATTAGTACCTGCCTGTGAATACAATTGCCCGAATCCTAACGAGAATTCGGCAATTCAGCGTGACCATTTGCTATCTAACACCGTAGTCCAAAGCGGAAATTTTGATCCTCAGGCCTATGAATATCTTGAAATTATCTGATAGAATTCAGTCACGACTCACTGTGCTCGGCTGAGGCTCTAAACTGTTGAGAAGACTACTGAGTTACTAGTCACATCGCGTACCACCAATGTGATTGTTTATGGAAACTGCATTAGCGCCGTATTCTTTCTACCCTCCCCCAACCCTCACCTCCGCTGGGTTCATCATGTTCGGAATACGGAGGTTTCACACCCAGTCGGTCAAGCTTACCACTGCCGCCCTGCAGACAGCGTCCTTAACAGCATCAGTTCCCGAAGACGCGTCTGTCAAGAAACGGCGAACCCGTCCGCTCAAGCCGCGTCGACCACAAATTTCGCTTGAACAGCCGCGAGAATGGAAAAGGCCCCTCGCATACGGGGTTCTTCCCGCGTTTGACGAGGCTCTGGCATTCATCAAGTCGGACTCAGAGGCATTGAGACTGGGGGTGCAAGATGTTCAGGCTTCGCTGAAGACCGCCAGGCAGGCACCCGTACCGGACCCAGTGACCATCAAATGGATGGAAGAAAAGCTAACTTATCTTGAAATTCAGAGCGAGATAAACTTCCCTGAGGTTCAGTGGAAATGTGCAAACGGGATGGGTACGACGATGGTTTTCAGTCACCGGTCTAGTTAGCTCTGATGGTGCGACCCCTGTTCCAGCGGACATGGCAAAGACGGTGGATAGGCACATTATTGAACAGCGTTGGAGGAAGGAGGGCGCACTGGACCTCTTAGTACGTCCTCCGATACAGTTCCTACTGACTCGAACCCATTGTTCCCCTAGATGGAACGCATTCACCAAATGCATGTCGTACCTGACGTAGTTCCCCAGTTTCACCCATCATTTGACCTCCGCGTGTCTTTTCCGGAGTACCAAACGAAGGTGACGCCAACAGCGCCAAAGTACAGATTCGTAGAGCCGGGAGTTTATCTATTGCCGGAGCAGGTCCGTTTCTCTCTCCTCGAGATTATCGCTTTTCTGAACAGATACCAGACTATTGACCCACCCAGGCTCCACAAAGATGTATTCCACGTGGACGAGCGTTTATACACATTAATCATGGTGGATCCAGGTGACGAATAAACAGATTTAATATCATCTATCGTCTCATCAGGATGCAGATGTACCCGACGAGGCAAACAACATGTATCAACCCTTCCTCCACTGGTTGCAGTACGTAGCCCATATATTGACGTTCATCCGACAGTTGTGACTAGTCTCTCTTCAGACCCAACATCCCTATGTCAGCCGCTTCCCCGTCACTGATCTCCAATATAAACTCCCACACGAAGTACATACCACCGCACCCTCAAAAGGGTACCCTATATCATCGCTACACGATTCTACTCCTTCCTCAAACATCACCTATCAATGTCCCAATCTTCGAAACAGATGAACGCTTTGGCTTTTCGGTAAGAGGGTTTATGGTTAAATATGGTCTGGATTCTTCCGCTGGTGGCGGCGCGCACATGTGGAGGGGCGAATGGAACCCAACTGTTTCAAGAATATATCAGGATCTTCTCAGTAAGGATCTGCTCTTCACATCGAAGTTCTGCATGATCGAGCACATTCTCACGCAGAGACGGACGAGTCTGTGTATGGCAAGCCACCAAAACCAGACAGGTATGCAGATGTCAGGGGAAAGAACCGGTATTGCTTGTAGTGGAGTCGGAAAAATGTTTCCACGTTATGGATCTGCATTAATTTGCCAAAAAAGATGTCCAGTAAGTATTGAAATCAATACTCCATCCATCGATGATCGAGTCTTGCCACGCTTGCCTCTTTTACTACTAGACGGATTCAAGTTGGTCGCCAGTCTCAGACCACCAACGATGACTCGTGCCTGACGGTTCAGGCCTGTGGCATTTCCTTCTCTTTGAAGGAAGCTTTCATAATCTGAAGGCGAAGTAGATACGGTCTGGTCGAAAAAGAAGTGAATGTAAATGGTAAAGAAACGCGTGGATGACCAGTCAGACAGGTACTACAACTACAACTCGGCAACGCTTGTTTGGGACAAACATGGCTCCGAGCACTTGCAATTTCCTCAACAGAACCCGAGCTGGGTTGTGGCAGAGCGGGCCGGATACATGGGCCGAGACGAGGATACTATATAATCTGAATGCGCAGACGTACTCAACACCGTGTAAATAATGATGGAGGCATACAATGTAATACGGGTTGTAGTAGGTCAACACCACACCCGAACGTTCAGAGACCTACATGGATGAACGGAAGCCACTCTGCAAACGACGTATTACTGTCTCGAAGTCGTCCAACAGCATCCTGTATCGCTCGCGCGGCCTCCCGGTAATCAGGCGTTGTGCCATTCCGAAAGAGTTGCTCGTATACGTCCTTTGCCACAAGAGGCGCCAGCCTATCGCTGATCGACCACATCGTACCAACGACTCCCCCGTACCCTGCAAACAGCATTCCCGCAGCGATATGGATCGCTTCGTCGGAGAGATCCTTATGACCCGTTGCCGTCTGACACGCAGAGAGAAAGGCGAGCCCACCACGGGGGCGCGAGACTGAGAGAATGTCGGAGAGTTTCAAGCGGCGTTGATCGGCGAGACAGAGCCCACTATTAGTCGGGTTCTCCGCGTCTTGGACTCCGTGGCATGCAAAATGAACCCAGTCTGCTTCTTTCACCAGGGCAAGTACTTCCTCCACAGTCCCGGCGGAAGACTCCGTAAGAGTAGTTCGTGCTGATGGAAAATTCTGGATCACAGCCCTGATGTGTTTCAGCTCTGTGTCCACGCCTGGAAGTGAGGATTGGCCGTCAGAGGGAGGCTGGCGGACAATCAGAAGGCGGAGATTGCTGCCAGATACTGCATCTGGTTTGGGAGGGGGCACAAGAATGCTGAGCGTAGGCACGTATGACGACACGACGAAATCGGATATTTTTCGCCCAGGTTCGGAGTACCGGGTGCCATAAAGACCAGCCGCATGGATAGGAAGAAATGCAAAAGGCCCAGTTGGACACCAAAAAATGCGTGATAAATCTCCTGGAGTCTGTTCGGAGATGCAAATGAACGAGTCGGCTATGAATTCAACTTCGAGTAACGTGACGGTGCGTACCGAGAGACTCAAGGCATCCAAGACTGGTTTGACGACGCCGTTCCATAGGGTGGATAAGACGGACTCCCAGCTAATGCATCCACGTATTGCGCGTTTCCCCACCCTTTCCTCGCCAGGTATGACACGAGCAGGACCAAGCAAACTCTTTAGCACGTTCTGAAGACTCACGGATCGCTCGAGAGTAAAATCGAGAAGCGGGACATGAAGCACATAGTCCACATCGGCTAGAACAATTAATGCATCGCAGCGGGTTTCTGCAGCGTTGAGGATCACCACTGGTCCGGAGTGTGCTGAACCACGGAGCTGAGAGAACTCTTTGTGGAGGAGGAATCGCTCGAAACCAGGTAACCCCCGGATCTCTCGTAACAGTTTATCTCGCCTAATCGCAAGCGTACGGTGCCTGCCGGCTTCTTGGTCCAAAGATTCCATTGCACGATGGCCTGAACTCTGGGTCTGCTCCAATAGTAAGGATAGAGACTTTTCGTGGGCGGCACTAGCACCTTCTAACGCGGTTGACAGTATCTGGAGTCTACGGGCATGGTCTGGATGAGCAGACGACAACTCTTCATAGGAACTGCGAAGTTGAAAGAGTTCCCCCCAAACGATCGAGCGTCCTTGCTCGAGCCACTCAACAGCAATTTCCGGGTGTCCGGCATCCAAAGCTGCTGCTGCTGCCTCTCTCACCACATCAGCACCTTGCAAGAGTTCATGGTAACGGTTTGTAAAGGAGAATCCTATCCACGCCAGTTGGGGGAGAAGGTTGATGGAAAAAGAATACGCGAGAAGGAGAGAGTGATGCCGCAAAGTACGAGCACACGAGATCCATTGTTGTGATGCATGGAACCGAACAGTAGTAGGGCCGATGGAAGCACTAGCAGCACGAGAGTATGGTAACATTGCTTGCTCTAGGTCGCTCAGCTCCCCGAGGCGTTCGAAACGATAAAGAAAGGCACTCCCGAGGTTGTTCAGAAGACGGGGTTTCTCGGGATGACCATCAGGGGTGAGGTCAACAGCATCCCTGTACCTCGAAATCATTTGCTCGAGGTCACTTAGCTCCCCGAGACACTGGAAGCGAGCGAGAAGGGAGTTGCCGAGGTTGTTTAGACTGCCAGGTTTGCTCGGGTGACCATCAGGCTTAAGGTCAACAGCATCCCTAAGCGAGGAAATTGCTTGCTCGAGGTCGCCAAGGTCTCCGAGGTACGTGAAACGAACTCTGAGAGTATTCCCGAGGTTGTTTAGACAACTGTCTTTGTTGGGGTGACCATCAGGAGTGAGGTACACAGCTTCTCTAAGCATCAAAATAGCTTCTTCCATGTCATTTAGCTCTTCGAGGCGCTCGAACCGATGTCGGAAGGCGACGCCGAGGTTGTTCAAATGCCGAGGTTTGTCAGGGTGACCATCAGGAATGAGTTCAAGAGCACCTTTGGACGTGAAAATTGCTTGCTCGAGATCAATCAGCTCCCCGAGGTGCCTGAAACGAGTGATGAAGGAGTTGCCAAGGTTGGCCAGACGACCAGGTTTGTTCGGGTGACCATCAGGGGTGAGGTCAGCAGCATGCTTAAACCCGAAAATTGCTTGGTCAAGGTCAGTTAATTCCCCGAAGCGCTGGAAACGACGGAGAAGCAGGCAGCTAAGGTTGTTCAGATGACCAGGTTTGCGGACATGACCATCAGGGGTGAGGTCAACAGCATGCCTGTACTTGGAAATTGCTTCCTCCAGGTCACCCAGGTCCCCAAGGCGCTGGAAACGAGTGAAAATGGAGCAGGCGAGGTTGTTCAAACAGGCGGGTTTGTGAGGGTTACCATCAAGGGTAAGACCAACAGCATCCTTGAGCCTCGAAATCGCGTCATCGAGGTCACTCAGGTCCCCAAGACGCTCGAAACGAGAGAGGAGGCAGCTACCGAGGTGATTCAAACTAGCAGGGTGGCCAACAGGGGAAAGATCAACAGCGTGCTTGAGCCTCGAAATGGCTTCCTCAAGGTCACTCAACTCTCCAAGGCGCTCAAAACGAAGGAAGAGGGAACCACCGAGGTGGCACAGACAGAGTGCTTTGTCAGGGTGACAATCAGGGGTAAGCTCGACAGCATCTCTGTGCTTCGAAATCGCTTGCAGGAGGTCATCCGGTTCCCCGAGTTGTTGGAATCGATACGCCAATGCAGCACCGAGATTCGTCAACCCCATGAGGTGTCGGTAATCCCAAAGCGAAGTAGACCGGACGGCTTCCTCCAAGAGTGGGATTGCCTGCTGGAGGTCGACCAAATTGCCGAACCGTTCGAATCGATCCAATAACTGAGCACTAGCAGTCCAAAGGTCTTCACCTGTCATTCCTGGAGCAGGATTCCGGTCCACGGACGATTGTCCACCCTCCTCAACAGGACTCACATCACGTTTTGCCTGCAGTAGGAGTAGGAAGGTCGCAGCTCGATTCTCATAACTCTCTGCAGAGCTGACGCTCATCGCCTCACGTAGCAATACCTTGACTCGTGCTGCGTCCACTTCATCCTGCGACTTTTCAAATCGCACGAAATGCACGGTAGCCAGCTGGACCAATGTGGAAGGTCGGTCAATATGGCCAACGGGACGGGCAGCAAGTACGTCGCGATACAAGGTGAGGGGGATGTCGAAGGACGGATTAGTATCGGTGACCTGACAGTGAATGAATTTTGTCATCGCCATGTTCGCCTGCGCGGCCGCACGACAAGGATGATCCGACGGGCAAATACCGAGCGCATGCTCAAAATGCTCGATAGAACGCTGGAGGTCGCGTTTTTCGCCGTGCTTTCGATAACGTGATAGAGCGATTTGACCTTGGTTTGTCGCCTCTTCTAGCCGGCCAACTGATCTTGTAGTTGACTGCAACATACATTTATCAACGAGGATAGTTTTGACACAAATTCCATGCCTACGCTATGAGGGTCAAGGAACCTTGACGCCGATGAATCACTGCTCTCGCGCTTTCGTCGACTGACAGCCAGCAAAATGGATGAGCACGGGGATACAACATCCCCGTCCTTTGGAAAGAAGACGAACGCTAACATGGTGTGAGCGCGGCGACTCGTATGGAAAATTACATCCTACTCACGAAGGTCTCTTACACTGCGGTCCACTAGCTGATCCACGGTAAACGTCAACTTTCGTAGCTGCTCCCCGTTACCTAACATGGGTTGGAACTCGAAGGATGCGTATATCGCAAGACAAATGGTGGCAGAGAGGTCAAACGGACTGCAACGTGTGTTAGGACCAGCGTGAGCGGAAGATGGGGAGCCTCACATTGGGATTGACCCTTCCCATTCGATGACATCGTGGTTTACCGAGACAGACTTATTTTCGGTTCTCCACTCGCGACCACTATGCTGCACAGCAATATAAAAACCAGCAGGGATTCGTCTGAGACCAACAGCGACATCTGCTGCCCGAATACCTACCTTGTCGTTAGCAATCTTTGTCAAGCCGCGGAGAGGAAGAAACTTCGCACTCGTAATAATCATTTCTTCGTCCTCGTCGGTGTGCGTTGCCAACCCTGAGAGCACGTCCTGAGGCTGGGCCCCGTAATCCTGCTCCTCACATTTAAGGTTGGGGTCAGAGATGGTGGATGCACCTCCTAGACCGTTGTACTGGATGGGTCAGTTGATAAATCAGGAGATAGACATCGCAAACACACGATTACAGGAGCAGGGGTCCTCGACTCTGACCGCGGTGGTAGCTTATTCAAACTGGTGCTCAAACTGCAGGTCATACAGTTGTTTGATCGTTGTTTAACGTGAGTTATGGAGATGGTGGGATATGCGGCAGCGATGGATGCACCTGTAGTGCGTTCAAGTGCATGCTGACTTCCACAGCAACTCGGAAACAGTGATTATTAGCTGTAGTAGCCTCAGGTTCTACACGTGTAGTTGCGGAGTTCGACTACAGTTGTTTCGGGAAATAATGTCTGCGACAGCAAACCGGCGTTTGAAAAATCAGAAAATCAAAAATCATGCGGTCTCTTTGAAAAACCATAGCTCACTCAATATTCGTTCAATCGGCGGTCAACACGTGCGATATGACGGATGGGAAACCGGTCCATATCCACAGACATGAAAAACCGGGCCATCTTGAACAACGGGTGGATGGTGATCGAGACGGCGGAAGTTCTTGGAGTTTCGGCGAGGAGTCTTCAACGATGGGAAGATATTGTTGCGGTGAAGGGCGAGGTAAATCCTCGCAGCGTGTTTCGAGGACACCCCAGGGTACTTGCCCCCGCAGCTATGGAAGATCTGCGCGCCCTCCTCGAGGAATCGCCCACCCTCTACCTTGACGAGATTGTCGACTATCTTGCTGTTATCCACGAAATCCATATCTCAACAACTGCGCTTCACGACAACCTCAAAACCCTCGGGCTGACCTACAAAAGGATGCATCGCACAGCTTCCCAGCGGGATCAAGAGGCTCGTCAAGCCTGGCGTGATGACATCGCCGCAAATTTCAGTCGCGAACAATTCGTATTCATTGATGAATCCAGCAAAGTTGGCCGCACGCTCTACCACCGATCAGGCCGTGCACTGCGTGGCAAACGTCCAACGTGACTCTTCCTCATGTTTCTCGGTGAACATCCTGGGCTCCCCTGGGCCTGACAATATGTCACAATGAAGATTTGCTTCGTTGTCACCCTCGTCATCACTAACGCCCTGTTTGTCGCCCAAATCATATCTAAGCATTCTTGGTCAAACTTTGCCATATGCCTAAAGATCTCCTCATCGGGGTCGGCCACGCTGTCTCCAGGAGCTTCGGGAAGCATTTTCGAGAGTTTTTGGCGGTGGATGGACAGCTGGTAGACTGTAGACTAGAGCGAATACAAATTTTCTATGTTTCTGATTTTTCTGATTTTTCAATCGCCGGTTTGTTGTCGCGGACATTATTTCCCGAAACAACTGTAGTGTATGCAAAGTTTGCACACTCATTCTAATTACTACGAAATTTCGTATTCACATTGACATACGGGAGGAGTTGGCACGTTCGCCCAAACTTCAAGTTTCGGCCAACAAATTCTCAACCAGGAAAACTTCAAGTCTTCGCACTGCGTAAACGCCAATTTGTATTCCAAGTACATTCTTGAATTCTTCACATTTCGGATAACATATTCACCCCGTGTTAAATTCTGCGAAACGCGTCGTGACTGTGACCTGGATGTGACTTATTTCGGGCACGTGACACGGCGCGCTCAACATCGACTGCAACGACGAACACGGCGACGACAGCGAGCCCGATGGCCAACGTCCACTGGGCACTAGATGTATCTGTGTCTGAATTCGGATCAACCTTTGACACAACATCGTCCTCTTGCACATCGTCCTCAAGCCTCCAATACATAAACTCACAACTTGTCGCGCATGGATTCACCGCAAGCCCTGGTATATCGCTAGAGGGCATCTCTAATGAGAATATGGACCGTGTCACCAAGTGTCTGCTGGCGATGCTCAGTCAACGAGTGGTATGTCAGCCCGTCCCGATCAGAGTCTAGCGCTCAACACGTGGTAGACCGACATGTCGCGAGCAGAGGATCTCTCGACGAAATTACGAACGCTATCGTACGACCATGAGCGACTCATGGGCATGCACTGCTCTTCCGTTGAAACAGCACTCAATGCAGAACGTGAAGTGAACATGTACAAATCACGTCTTGCGTGAGTGATTGCAGAGATAACCTGCTACGCACCACTCACCAGTGTATGCTAGGACTGCTGCTCGTTCGCTGCAATCATCAGAGTCAAGTCATAAACAGACCACCGCCGAGCTTCAGCGTACGAGAACATCGCTCCAGGCCCTCCGTGCCACGCACGCTGCCGAACTCAAGAAGAAGGAGAAGGAAATCGAACGAATGGTGGAAAAATGGACCAAACTCGTTGAATCTCAAGCAAAATCGTCCACGGCCTCTCTTGGCATGGTAGTTCGAGGGGCTAACGCTGAAGTCGCCTCGGGTATGGAACTGCTCGGAAAGGGTAAAGGATACCTGGAAGTCGCTCTAGAGCACGCCGAAAGCTCGAGGAAGGAACTTCTTGACGAGACGACCCGGCTTAGACGACTGATACTCGTGTCCGCGAATCGCTTGCAGTCTATGATACACGAAATACGCATTTTGGCTGCAACCAAATCAGAAGAGGCAAGCTTCCTTCATTGTTCCTCGACCGAGATAGTCTAATATGCAATAGCCTACTTCCTTTGATCACGATGCGTTGTTCCCGCTGACCCCAATCAGTGCGGCGGATGATAAAATTCTTTCCCTCTTTGCATCTGCAAATGAAGCCATCTCCATACTATCAAAACACCTCTCAGACAGGCCAAACGCCACCGACGTCGCAACTTCTGGACAACCCATGGAAGCAGACCCCGAAGAGTGCAAACGCCTTCAGGCCGTCATCGAGAAACTCCAGGCCGAACTTGGCATGTCGGACATTATTCGTTACCATGTTTTCAGTTGATGATGTCCCTCCTGTTCAGATGAAGCCAAAAAATCACACGAGGCTCACGCAACGGAAACACGTGAACTCCTTGATCAACTAGCAGCCCAAGGGATGCAGAGCGCCTCTATGGACGACTTGAAGATCGTCTCCGAATGC
>Ga0307508_10002237_pt1 | contig 20629 bp, 19 predicted proteins | sample 9_EM_MG_FD_203089 | JGI IMG/M metagenome (GOLD analysis project Ga0307508, IMG submission 203089) | Populus trichocarpa ectomycorrhiza microbial communities from riparian zone in the Pacific Northwest, United States - 9_EM | ecosystem: Host-associated > Plants > Roots > Unclassified | place...
AGACCACGACGCTGACGCGCGCGAACTTCTGCGTGCTGAAGGGCGTTGCCGACGAAGAGCTCGACGGCCTGCTCGAGATCGCCCGCGGCGAAGCCGAGGAGCGCGCGCGCCAGCAGCCCGTGTTCGATCAGCGTGGGCCGCGCCGCCATGCGCCGTCCGGTGGTGGTGGCGGTGGGCGGCCGCCGCCGCGTTCACGCTAGATCGTCAGGCCGTTGCCACGACGCGCCGCGCGCGCAGGCGGCTGAAGGTTGATGCGACCACCAGCACGCCGAGCGCGCCGCTGCTGATCACCGCGCCGGTGCCGATGTGTGCGACCAGTGCGCCGTTCATCGCGACGCCGGCCGCCTGGCCCAGAAAGAAGCACGACGCGAATGCCGACACAGCGGCGCCGCGGCGCTCGGGCGCCATCTGCGTCGCGTTGATCTGCAGCGTGTTGTGCAGCATGTAGAAGCCCAGGCCGGCGACGAAGCAGCCCGGCAAGGCCCACCACCAGGCCGGCGCGGCGCCGATCACGAGCAGCGAGGCGGCCAGCAGCAGGCCGCCGACCATCGTCAGGCCGACCTCGCCGAGCCGGCGCACCAGCGTCGCCGATGCGACCGCGAACAGCAGGCCGCCGAAGCCGAACAGCATCAGCGTCGACCCCGCGGCCGCGAGCGGCAGCCCGAAGTGCTGGTGCAGGTGCGTCGCGATGAACGCGAACGCGCCGTAGAGAAACGCGCCTTCGAGAAACACGGTCAACAGCACGATGCGGGCCCACGGGCGTGCGAGCACTTGTGCAAACTCGCTGACGACGCGCCGCAGCGCATGGCCCGCGACGCGGTTGACGAGGCGCGCATGCGCGGGCAGCCGGCGGTCGATGGCGAACAGCGCCGCGCTGATCGCGACGAAGCCGAGGCCGATGCCGAAGAACGGCACGCGCCAGTTCAGATGATCGGCCGCGAAGCCACCGACGAACACGCCCGCCGACAGGCCCAGGATCTGCCCGATCAGGAAGCGCGCGAGCACCGGCTGGCGCGTGTCGTAGGGCACCACGTCGCCGATCCACGCCATCGACAGCGGGATGATCGCGGCGGCCGTCGCCCCGGCCAGCAGCCGTGCGAGCTCGAGCTGCACGAAGCCCTGCGCCAGGCCGCACAGCGATGCGGTGAGCGCACAGGCGGCGCATGCGAACGCGATCACGCGGTACTTGCCGAAGCGATCGCCGACCGGGCCGAAGAAGAGCTGCGACAAGCCGTAGGCGACCGAGAACGCGGTGATCGCGTTTGCCGCGCGGCCGAGCGTGATGTCGAACTCGCGCGCGAACAAAGGCAGCAGCGCATCGGTGAGCCGCAACGAGATGCCGCTTGCGAATGCGGCAAGCGCGAGCGCCAGCACGGCACTGCGGGGGATGGTCGCGGGTGGCGCCGGATCGGGCGCGCGAGGGTCGGTCATGGTGTCGGGCAATCGGGCTGCGTGGTGGGAGCGTCGGAGGAAAGCGTGGGAGCGTAGCCGATCGCGCCCTGGTCCCGAGCGCCCCGGCCTGCATAGCTCAGCAGCTATTCTTGGTTCACTGCGCGGCAGGCCTTGTCTAGAGTGGGTCATCGACCATTGACCGGACCCTCTCCATGACATCGATCTTGTTCAACGACGCCGGCCTGCTGCTGCGCCGGACCGTGCTGAGCCTTGTGGCGGGCGGCGCGCTGCTCGCGGGCGCGCCGGCCTGGGCGCAAGCCCGCGCGGAGCTGCGCATCGGCTACCAGAAGTCGGCCAGCCTGCTGGTGCTGCAAAAGGCCCAGGGCACGCTCGAGAAGCGCCTCGCGGCGGCCAACGTCGGCGTGCGCTGGGTCGAGTTCCCGGCCGGGCCGCAGCTGCTCGAGGGGCTCAACGTCGGCTCGGTCGACGTGGGCTACGTCGGCGAAGCCCCGCCGATCTTTGCGCAGGCTGCCGGCGCGAACTTCATCTACGTCGGCTATGACTCGGCCGCACCCGAAGCCGAGGCGCTCGTCGTCCCGAAGGACTCGCCTTTGAAGACGGCGGCCGATCTGAAGGGCAAGAAGATCGCGCTGAACAAGGGCTCGAATGTTCACTACTTGCTGGTGCGCGCGCTCGAACGGGCGGGCTTGAAATACAGCGACGTTCAGCCCGTCTTCCTGGCCCCGGCCGATGCGCGCGCGGCGTTCGAAAAGGGCGCGGTCGATGCCTGGGCGATCTGGGACCCGTTCCTGGCCGCGGTGCAGAAGCAGACCGGCGCCCGCATCGTCGCCGACGGCCGCAACGGGGTGGCGAACAACTACCAGTTCTATCTGGCCGAGCGTGGCTTCGCCGAGAAGCACCCCGACGTGATCAAGGCGCTGTTCGACGACTCGGTCGTGCAGGGCCGCTGGCTGAAGGCCAACCTGAAGCAGGCTGCGGCGGTGATCTCAGGCGTGCAGGGTCTCGATGCCGACGTCGTCGAGCTCGCGCTGCAGCGCCACCAGTTCAACGTCGCGCCGCTGACTGCGTTGATCGCGGCCGATCAGCAGAAGGTCGCGGATGCGTTCAGCGAGCTGAAGCTGATCCCGAAGCCGGTGCGCATCGTCGATGCCTTGCCCGGCACCGCGGTCAACAGCGCCCGCAATTGAGCACGCGGCAGAGCGTCGACATGAAGATCTTCTGGTTCATCCCCACCCACGGCGACTCGCGCTACCTCGGCAGCACGAAGGGCGCACGCCGCGCCGACCTGGCCTACTTCAAGCAGATCGCGATCGCGGCCGACAGCCTCGGCTACGAAGGCGTGCTGCTGCCGACCGGCCGCTCCTGCGAAGACTCGTGGGTGCTGGCCGCGAGCCTGATCGATGCGACCCGGCATCTCAAGTTCTTGATCGCGCTGCGGCCGGGCCTGGTGCAGCCGGCGCAATCGGCGCGCATGGCCGCGACCTTCGATCGCCAGTCCGGCGGCCGCCTGCTCGTGAACCTGGTGACCGGCGGCGACCGCGAGGAGCTCGAGGGCGACGGCCTGTTCCTGCCGCACGAACAGCGCTACGAGCAGTCGAGCGAGTTCGTCCACATCTGGCGCGAGCTGCTCGCGCGCAGCCACGATGGCGAGGCGCTCGACTTCGACGGCAAGCACCTGCGCGTCAAGGGCAGCAAGGTGCTGTACCCGCCGCTCAACCGGCCGTACCCGCCGATCTTTTTCGGCGGCTCGTCCGAAGAGGCGCATGAGCTCGCCGCGCAGCAGCTCGACACCTACCTGACCTGGGGCGAGCCGCCGGCCGCGGTGGCCGCGAAGGTCGCCGACATCCGCCAGCGTGCGGCGAGGTATGGCCGCACGCTGAGCTTCGGCATCCGCCTGCACGTGATCGTGCGCGAGACCGAAGACGAGGCCTGGCACGCTGCCGCCGAGCTGGTCTCGGAGCTGGACGACGACATCATCGCCAGCGCACAGAAGCGATTCGCGCAGATGGATTCGGTGGGCCAGCGGCGCATGGCCGAGCTCAACCGCGGCCGGCTCAACAAGGCCGACGTGCGCGACGGCCTCGAGGTCTCGCCCAACCTGTGGGCCGGCGTCGGGCTGGTGCGCGGCGGCGCCGGCACCGCGCTGGTCGGCAACCCGCGGCAGGTCGCCGCGCGCATCGAGGAATACGCGGCGCTCGGGCTCGAGCACTTCATCCTGTCGGGCTACCCGCACCTCGACGAGGCGCATCGTTTCGCCGAGCTCGTGTTCCCGCTGCTGCCGCTCGGCCTGCGCGAGCGTCTCGGCGGGCAGCTGCTAACCGGGCCGTTCGGCGAGGTCGTCGCGAACGCCTACGCACCGACCCCGCTGCGGGTGGCGGCGCGATGAGGCGCGGCACGGCATTCGCGCTGCCCGCGGTGGTCCTGATCGCGTGGGAGCTGGCGTCCGCGTCCGGGTGGCTGTCGACCCGCGTGCTGCCGGAGCCGCTGGCGGTGCTGCGCGCGTTCTGGACGCTCTCGCTCAGCGGCGAGATCTGGCACCACGTCGCCGTCAGCACCTGGCGCGCGCTCAGCGGCTTCGCGCTCGGCGGCAGTCTGGCGCTGGTGCTGGGCCTGCTGACCGGGTCGTCGCGCACGGCCGAGACGCTGCTCGACTCGACGCTGCAGATGCTGCGCAACATCCCGCCGCTGGCGCTGATCCCGCTCGTGATCCTGTGGTTCGGCATCGACGAATCGGCCAAGCTGTTCCTGGTGTCGCTGGGGGTGTTCTTCCCGATCTACATCAACACCTTTCACGGCATCCGCTCGGTCGACAAGGGCCTCATCGAGATGGCGCGCAGCTACGGCCTGTCGGGCTGGCCGCTGTACCGCGACGTGATCCTGCCCGGCGCGTTGCCGGCCATCCTGGTCGGCGTGCGCTTCTCGCTCGGCTTCATGTGGGTGATCCTGATCGTGGCCGAGACGATCTCGGCGCAGGCCGGCATCGGCTACATGACGATGAACGCGCGCGAGTTCCTGCAGACCGATGTGGTCCTGGTCGGCATCCTGCTGTATGCGCTGCTCGGCAAGCTCGCCGACCTGTTGTCCAAGGGGCTGGAGCGCTGGTGGCTGCGCTGGCACCCCGGCTACCAGGCCGCCGATGCGCGCGCCTGACTGAGGAGGATTGATTCATGCACCCCTATGAACTCGAACTGGAAGCGGTCGCACTCGGCGCGCTGGTCCCGCCGGTCAACGAGACCCGGCGCGAGCCGGTGCGCGGTCAGCCACGCGTGGCCGATGCCGCTGCCAAGTTCCCGCTGACTCTGGACGACGACCAACCAGCGTCCAGCGGTACCGCAGTGGCGACACGCGGCCTGTCGAAATCGTATGGCCAGCGGCGCGTGCTGGCCGACATCGACCTGAGGATCGCGCCCGGTGAATTCGTCGCGATCGTCGGCCGCAGCGGCTGCGGCAAGAGCACGCTGCTGCGCTTGCTCGCGGGGCTGGACGACGCTGACGCCGGCGGCATCACCTTCGATGGTGCGACGCGTGCGCAAGACCTGCGCGGGCACCGCAGCGACACCCGCATCATGTTCCAGGAAGCGCGGCTGCTGCCCTGGAAGAGCGTGGTCGACAACGTCGCGCTCGGCCTCGCGGCAAAGGGCGGGCGGCAGCGCGCACTCGACGCGCTCGCCCAGGTCGGCCTGGTCGAGCGCGCGGGCGACTGGCCGGCGGTCTTGTCGGGCGGGCAGCGGCAGCGCGTGGCACTGGCGCGCGCGCTGGTGCATGCGCCGCGCCTGCTGCTGCTCGACGAACCGCTGGGCGCGCTGGACGCGCTCACGCGCATCGAGATGCAGCGCCTGATCGAGAGCCTGTGGCAGCGGCACGGCTTCACCGCGGTGCTGGTCACGCACGACGTGAGCGAGGCCATTGCGCTGGCCGACCGCGTGCTGCTGATCGACGAGCACCGGATCGCGTTCGACCAGCGCATCGAGCTGGCGCGGCCGCGCTCGCGCGGGCAGGGCGGCTTTGCGCAGCACGAGCAGCGCCTGCTCGACCGAGTGCTCGCGGCGCCGCCGAGCACGGTCGCAGCCGAGCCTGTGCATGCCTCTGCGGACGAGGTGCTGTCGTGACCGTCGCACCGTGGAGCGCCTGCGGCGGGTCGGCGCGCGTGCTGATCGTGCCAGGCCTGTACGACAGCGGCCCCGACCATTGGCAGACGCTTCTGCAGCAGCATCACCATCGCCGCGCGCTGCGGGTTCGGCAGCATGACTGGAGCGTGCCGGACCTCGAGGCCTGGGCCGATCGCATCCTCGAGACGCTGCGCGGCGAGCCGCGCGGCCCGTGCGTGGCCGTGGCGCACAGCTTCGGCTGCCTGGCGCTGGTGCGGGCGCTGCTGCGCGGCGCCACCGGGATAGACGCGGCCGTGCTCGTCGCGCCCGCCGACCCGCTGAAGTTCGGCGTCGGCGAGCTGCTGCCGTGCCAGCCGCTGCCGATCTCGAGCACGTTGGTCGCGAGCCGCACCGATCCGTGGTTGCCGTTCGGCTCGGCGGTGAACTGGTCGCGCGCCTGGGGCAGCGCGTTGATCGACCTGGGCGATGCCGGCCACGTCAACCAGGACTCGGGCCACGGCCCGTGGCCGCAGGGCAAGCTGATCGTCGAGCGCGAGATCCAGCGCGTGAACCGGCGCCGGCGCTTGGCGGGCGTGCACGGGCGCGAATCGTTGATCGCCGCCTGACACTTCGCCAACGATCTCACGGCCCGGACACGTGCCGCGCGCATCAGCCTCCGGGCGGCTGCGTTCGATGCCGATAATCGTTTTGCGCCACCTCTGCGGCGAAGCCACGACATGTGCCAACTGTTTGCCCTGAGTTGCAACGCCCCGAGCGCGGTGACCTTTTCGTTCACCGGTTTCTCCGCACGCGGCGGTGACACCGGCGAACACGCCGACGGCTTCGGCTTGGCGTTCCACGACGGCGCCGCCTGCCGGCTGTTCGTCGACGCGGGCCGCGCCAGCGATTCGGCGCTGGCCGGCTTTCTGCGCAGCCACCCGATCCGCGCACGCACCGTGCTCGCGCACATCCGCAAGGCCACGCAGGGCGCGGTGCAGCTGTCGAACAGCCACCCGTTCGTGCGCGAGTGGCTGGGCCGGCACTGGTCGTTCTGCCACAACGGCGACCTGAAGGGCTTTCGCCCGCGCCTGAGCGGCCGCTTTCTGCCGGTCGGCCAGACCGACAGCGAACACGCGTTCTGCTGGCTCATGCAGGAGCTGCGCAAGCGCTTCGGCGCGCGGCAGGCGCCGGGCTGGCGCGAGCTCGCGCCGGCGATCGCCGAGCTCGCCGATCGCGCGGCGCAGCACGGGCCGTTCAACTTTTTGATGTCCGACGGCGAAGCGCTGTACGTGCATGCCTCGACGCGGCTGCACTGGCTCACGCGCGAACACCCGTTCCCGACCGCGCAGCTGGTCGACCACGACCTCGCGCTCGACCTGAGCGTGGCCAACGCCCCGGAAGACCGCATGGCGCTGGTCGCCACCGAGCCGATCACGCGCAACGAGGCGTGGCGGCCGTTCGCCGCGGGCGAGCTGCGCGTGTTCGTGGCCGGCGAGTCGGTGTGGCACCGGGTGCCGACGCCCGACACTGTTGACGCCGTGGCGAGCCACGCGGCCGTCGACCGGCATGTGCTCGCAAAGCGCAGTGCTCAGACGAAGATCAGCACCAGCAGGCCCACCATCAGCGTCCACTTGAGCGCGTAGTAGCCGGCGCGGCTGCGCTGCTTCAGCGCCTTGCCCCAGAGGCGGATCTTGTAGGCGTGGCCGAACACGCGGTTGAGCGCGCCGATCGGCTCGCCGTCGACGTTCTGCGTGGCCGAGGTCTTCATCACGACGCGTGCGAACCAGCGGTTCAGTGCGATCAAGGGCCGCCAGCGCAGTGGCCGTTCGATGTCGCAGAACAGGATCACGCGGCGCTGGTCGGTCGTGTTCTCGGCGTAGTGGATGAAGGTCTCGTCGAACACGATCGCCTCGCCGTCGCGCCAGTGGTAGCGCTGGCCGTCCACGTCGATGTAGCAGCCCGGCGAATTGGGCGTGGCCAGGCCGAGGTGGTAGCGCAGCGAGCCGGCATACGGGTCGCGGTGGCGCACCAGCCGCCCGCCCGGCGGCAGCGACGCGAACATCGCCGCCTTGATGCTCGGAATGCCGGCGAGCAGCTCCGCGGTGCGAGGGCAGCGCTCGCGCGCCGAGGGCAGGTCGTCGCCATACCACTTGACGTAGAAGCGCGCCCAGCCGGTGCGAAAGAACGAATTGAAGCCGATGTCGTTGTAGCCCGCGGCGGCGCGGATGTGCCCGGAGTCGTCGAGCCCGAGGGCCTCGTCGCGGATCTCCTGCCAGTGCGCCTGCAGCACCGCCAGCTCGGGGAATTCATCCGCACTCAGGTAGGGCCGGGGTTGAACGCGGGACGCGAGATAGATCGCCGCATTCAGCGGTGCGAGCAGCACCGTGAAGTCGGTCAGCGCGCGCAGCCAGCCGAAGCGCACGCGGCCCCGCAGGTTCGCGTAAGCGGCAGAGGCGACGAAGATGGCGAGAAGCCAGTAGCGCAGAGCGAACATGGGCTGGGGTGGCGATAGAGGAAGCGCCCATCCGAGAGCGCTGCGTATGCTGAAGCGGATCGAATGATCGCGGCGGCGGCAGGGTCTTTTTGAGATACACGAGCCGATGCGGCCGGCGAGCGAGACGCCGGCCGCGAAGCGCGTTTCAAAGCGCCGGTGTCGGCGCGACGGCTCAGTGCGCCGTCCGGTCGCGCTGCCAGATGCGGCGGTAGTCCTTGTCGGTCGCCAGCGTCCAGAGCGCCAGCACCGCGATCACGACGCCAGCGACGACCGCCGCACGCCGCGCGTCGGCCTGGGTGCTGAAGCCGAGCGCCCATGGGGACACGATCAGCCACAGCCCGAGCACCGCCTCGGTCCATTCTTCCCAGGCGTGCGGCACCAGCATCGCGCCGAGCGCCGTCGCCAGCAGCGCCAGGCCGATGACTACCGCGTTGGCGGTGGCGAGGGTATCGCCGCTGAACCCTATCGCCCAGGGCGAGAGAACCACACAAGCGCCCAACACCGCGTTGACGGGATCTTGCCAATGCTTGATCTGCTTCATGGTCTTGGTCTCCTGTCGACAATCCATTGCCGGGGCTGTTTTGAGTTGCGCCGCGGGCGCATAGTTCCGGGTGGGAGTTGCACCATGAGCGACGACGACGACTTCTCGGAACCACGCCAGCGCATGCTCGCGTTCATCGCGGCGAAGACGATTTATTCGTGTGCGCAGCTCGGCAAGGCGGCGCTGGGTTCGCGCGTGATGGCGACCCTGGCCGAGGTGCCGCGCCACGAGTTCGTGCCGCTCGAGATGCAGCGCTACGCCTACGAAGACACGCCCTTGCCGATCGGCTTCGGCAAGACGATCTCGCAGCCGTTCATCGTCGCGGTGATGACCGATCTGCTCGATCTGCAGGCCACCGACACGGTGCTCGAGATCGGCACCGGCATGGGCTACCAGACCGCGATCCTGGCGGCGCTCGCGCAGCGCGTCTACAGCATGGAGCTGATCGAAGAGCTCGCCGAACAAGCCGTTCGCCGGCTCGCGCGGCGCGGCTGCGCGAACGTCGAGATCAGCGTCGCGAACGGCTGGCGCGGCTGGCCGGAGCACGCGCCGTTCGACAAGGTGATCGTCGCCGCGGCGCCCGAGCTGATCCCGCCGTCGCTGATCTACCAGCTCAAGCGCGGCGGCAAGATGGTGATCCCCGCCGGCCTGCCCGACGCGCAGCAACTCATCGTCGTCACCAAGGATGCCGAAGGGTCGGTGTCGACCCGCGAGATCTTCGGCGTGGCGTTCTCGCAGCTCGACGATGAAGTCTGGTAACGCGCCGCGGCGCTATTCGCCCGGCGCTGGCGGCGTGCCCAGCGTGCGCAGCAAGGGCCCGATGATGTCGAGCGGCAGCGGGAACACGATGGTCGAGTTCTTGTCGGCGGCGATCACCGTCAGCGTCTCGAGGTAGCGCAGCTGCAGCGCCTGCGGCTGGCGCCCGAGAATCTCGGCGGCCTCGGCCAGTTTCACCGAGGCCTGCAGTTCGCCTTCGGCGTGGATCACCTTGGCACGCCGTTCGCGTTCGGCCTCGGCCTGGCGGGCGATGGCGCGCACCATGCTGTCGTTCAGGTCGACATGCTTGATCTCGACGATGGTCACCTTGATGCCCCAGGCCTCGGTCTGCGCGGCGAGGGTCTTCTGGATGTCCAGGTTCAGGCGCTCGCGCTCGGCCAGCAGGTCGTCGAGGTCGTGCTTGCCCAGCACCGCGCGCAGCGTGGTCTGCGCCAGCTGGCTGGTCGCGGCGAGGTAGTTCTCGACCTGGATGATGGCGCGCTCGGGGTCGACGACGCGAAAGTAGAGCACCGCGTTGACCTTGACCGAGACGTTGTCGCGCGTGATCACGTCCTGGCTCGGTACATCGAGCACGACGACGCGCAGGCCCACGCGCACCATCTGCTGCACCACCGGCAGCAGGATCACGAGCCCCGGGCCCTTGACCTTCCAGAAGCGGCCGAGCTGGAACACCACACCGCGCTCGTACTCGCGCAGGATGCGCAGCGACGCGGCCATCAACAGCAGCAGCGGCACCAGCACGCCCACCAGACCCATACCGATGTCGAAGCTCATGACGGTGCTCCCTTGATGAGATCGTTGCCGAGATCGGCGGCATCGGCGGCCACCTCGAGTGCAGCGCCTTGCGCGCCGGTCACGCGCACGCGTCGGCCTGGCTGCAAGTCGTTGGCGCCGCGCACTCTCCAGTGCTCGCCGCGGATCATGGCCCAGCCTTCGCCGCCCGAGAACTCGATCAGCTCGCCGGTCGCGCCGACCAGCGCGGGGCTGCCGCTCAGCAGGTTCACGACAGGCCGACGCCGCGCCTTGGCCGCCACGCCGGCCACCACGAGGATGAACGCAGCCGAGCTCGCACTCAGCAACGCGATCAGCGCTTTCGGGATGCCGAAACCGGGCACGTCGCTGTCGATCAACAGCACCGCGCCGAACGCGAACGCGACGATGCCGCCGACGCCCAGCGCGCCGAAGGTCGGCAAGAAGGCTTCGGCGATCAGAAAGGCCACGCCGAGCAGGATCAGCGCCAGCCCGGCGTAGTTGACCGGCAGCATCTGCAAGGCAAACAAGGCCAGCACCAGGCAGATGCCGCCGACCACCCCGGGCAGCACGAAGCCCGGGTTGGAGAACTCGAACAACAGGCCGTAGATGCCCACCAGCATCAGGATCAGCGCCAGGCTCGGGTCGGTGATCACGCTCAGCAGCCGGGTCCGCCAGTCGGCTTCGAACTCGCGCACCGGCACGCCTGCGGTGGCCGGTTGCAAGCTGCCACCGTTGATGCGAATCTCGCGCCCGTTCAGCTGCCGCAGCAGGTCGGGCACGTCGGCCGCGACGAGGTCGATCACCTTGAGCTTCAGCGCCTCTTGCGACGACAGGCTGACCGCTTCGCGCACCGCCTGCTCCGCCCATTCGGCATTGCGCCCGCGCAGCTGTGCGAGGCTGCGGATGTAGGCCGAGGCATCGCCGATGCGCTTGGCAGTCATCGCATCCGTCGCGTGGTCTGCGGCGGGTGCGGCAGCCGATCCTGGCTTGCTCGCGGGTTGTGCATCGGGCGCTCGGGGCAGCGGGTTGTCCGGCTGGCCGCCGGGTGTCGGCAGGCCAATCGCGACCGGCGTCGCGGCGCCGAGATTGGAGGCCGGCGCCATCGCGGCGACGTGGCTCGCGTAGAGGATGTAGGTGCCGGCGCTGGCGGCACGCGCGCCATTCGGCGCGACGTAGCCGACCACCGGCACGGGCGACGCGAGGATGTCCTTGATGATGCTGCGCATCGACGCGTCGAGCCCGCCTGGCGTGTCGATCTGCAGCACGGCGAGCGGCGCCTTCAGCGTCGCGGCCAGGGCCAGCGCACGGTGCAGATGATCGGCGGTCGCCGGGCCGATCGCGCCGTCGATCTTCACCAGCACGACGGGTGCGGCCGATGCAGCGGCGGCGGCAGGCATGTCTGCGGCGCTGGCCGCCCCGATTGCGTGGGCCAGCAAGGCCAGTCCAAGCAGCCATGTTCTGGCGCGCCGCATGACATGATTTTAGAACCGCCACTGCTGAGCGGGAGATGGATGCGAAAGCCCGTGCTGAGGTATGTCAGTGATCCATGGCGTGGTGCGTCCGCTTGCGGCCCGTTGCGGCTGTTCGCGAACGACTGCACTCACTTCGATGTGCAGCGCGTGCCGAGGCAGCCGGGAGGGCAACTCCGCTCATGTCCCCCGTGCCGGGCTGCGCCCGTCCCTCCTCCTTTACTTCGCTGCGTTGCCCACCCGACTCCCTCGGCTGCAGACCTCGGAGCTTGTCGACCGCGAGCGGGCTCCACGGTGCAGAAGATCGGGCCGGTGGGGCGTGCTGCGGAGCGAAGTAAAGGAGGAGGGGTTGGCCGCAGGCCGGCCCCGGGGGACATGAGCGCAGCAGCATGCCCCAGCGGCTCGATCCCGCGCCAACACTGGCAAGGCCTGCATCCAACAGCCGCAACGGGCCGCAAGCAGCCCAGTCTCACGGCCCGACTCAATATGACGAGGTCACTTCAGCGCAGGAACAGCACGGCCAGCACGAACAGCGTGCCGGCCATCAGCAGGTTGAACGCGCGCTGCTTGCGCGGATCGGTCAGGGTGCGACGGATCGCCATGCCGAACAAGGCCCACAGCGAGATGCATGGGAATCCGATCACCAGCCCGACGGCCGAGACGAGCAGTGCGCCCAGCGCGGTGCTCATGCCGGTCGGCATGAACACCGAGGCGAGCGTGATCGCCTTGATCCAGCTCTTCGGGTTGATGGCCTGGAACACCGCGCTCTGCGTGAACGACACGGGCCGCGGCATCTGCGCGTCGCCGACCGAGGCGCCCGTGAGTTTCCAGGCCAGCACCAGCAGGTACAGCGCGCCGGCGACGCGCAGCGACACTTGCAGCATCGGCCAGGCGACGAACAGTGCGCCCAGGCCCAGGCAGGTGACGTAGGTCTGGACGAACCCGCCGGCGTTGATGCCCAGGATCTGCGGCAGCGTGCCGCGGTAGCCGAAGTTCGCGCCCGATGCGGTGAGCATGATGTTGTTCGGCCCGGGCGTACTCGACATCACGAAGCAATACGTCATCATGGGCAGCAGTTCGGTCATGGCCGCGAGGCTCCAGGGGCAGGGTGGCTCTCGAGCGTAGTGACGAGCCGCCGTCTCGCCAAGGCACAGACGCGCGGCGTCAACGGCGACATCTGTGCCGGTGTCGGCTTTGATATCAACCGCCACAATCGATGCACCCCGCACCACACCATCGGAGCCTGTCATGACGATCCACGTAGTCCGCGACCGGATGCACAAGATGAAGCACAGCGTCAGCGTGCGTCAACATTCCTTTGCCATCGACGAGCCGGTCGCCAACGGCGGCGAGGACGAAGGCTTCACGCCGCACGACGTCTACGACAGCGCGCTGGGCGCGTGCAAGGCGATGACCGTGCTGTGGTACGCGCAGCGCAAGCAGATCCCGCTCGAGGGCATCGAGGTGACGGTCGATCGCGACGACAGCGAAGAGCGCAAAGGTGTCTACCGCTTGCGCGTGACGCTGAGCCTCGGCGGCGCGCTGAGCGATGCGCAACGCCAGGAGCTGCTGACCGTGGCCGGCAAGTGCCCGGTCCACAAGCTGATGACGCTGGCCACGACCGAAGTCGTGACCGAACTGGCGCCGGTCGTGGGGTGAGCGTCGATGAAGCCAGTCCTGCTTGTCCTGATATCGATGTCCGAACCCAGCCTGGCCGAGCTGGGTGCGCGCTTCGAGCTGCACCATGCGCCGACCGCACAGCAGCGCGTTGATGACATCCAGACGCACGGCGCGCGCATCCAGGCCGTGCTGACGAACGGCACGACCGGACTGCGCGCCGACGAGATCGACGCGATGCCGCAGCTCAGCCTCGCATGCGCGCTCGGCGCCGGCTACGAGAACCTGGCGCTCGAGCATGCACGTGCGCGCGGCATCGTGCTCGCCAACGGCGCCGGCACCAACGACGACTGCGTCGCCGACCACGCGCTGGCCTTGCTGCTGGCCACCGTGCGCGCGATCCCGCAGCTCGACCAGGCCTGCCGCCAAGGCATCTGGCGCGACGCCTTGCCGATGCGCCCGCAGCTGGCGCGCAAGCGCTTGGGCATCCTCGGGCTCGGCACCATCGGCCGCAAGATCGCGCAGCGCGGCGCGGCCTTCGATCTCGACGTGGGCTACCACAACCGGTCGCCTCGCGCGGCGCTGCCTTATCGCTACTTCGACAGCCCGCAGGCGCTGGCGCAGTGGTGCGACTTCTTCGTCGTGGCCGCGCCCGGCGGCGCGGCCACCAAACACCTCGTCGACGCGCCGGTGCTGAAGGCCATCGGCCCCGCCGGCTTTCTGATCAACATTGCGCGCGGCAGCGTCGTCGACACCGAGGCGCTGGCCCACGCACTGCGCGCCGGCGAACTGGGCGGTGCCGGGCTGGATGTCTACGAGAGCGAGCCGCTGCCGCCCGCCGCGCTGATGGACCTGCCCAACGTCGTGCTCACGCCGCACGTCGCCGGCTGGTCGCCCGAGTCGATGCAGGCGTCGTTCCAGTGCTTCCTCGACAACGCCGAGTTGCACTTCGCCGGCCAGCCGGTGCGAACGCCGATCTGACTCAATCGCGGAGAAGCGGTTTGAGCGCGACCAGACTGCCCTCGACGACTTCGTTGCGATTGGGGAAAAAACTCCGTCGGAGTTCCAGCTTGGACTGCGCCATGTCGAGGCGATAGGGCAGCACCAGCCCGCCATATGTCTTGAAGACGCGCTCTCCGTTCGAGCGAAAACCCGTGAGCTCGAGCGACAGCCCTTTGGTCGTGCCCGACCACACCGTCGTCTGATCGATGCCTTGCGTGGTGCGGCCCATTCTGACCTGGCCGTCCCATTGCGCAGCGTCGCCCCGAACCGTCGCGGTGCGCAGGACCAGGCGCGAACTCAGGACCAGCGCCGCCTCGTTCTCGTCGACGAGGCGGCGAGTCAAGCGGCCGAGCGCTTCCTCTTGACGCGCCGGATTCTGCTGGCCGGTCACGGGGTCGTAGATGCCGCCGACGGCGGCGATCTCTTCTGTCAAGGCCTGGATGAATTCGCTCCGGACCAATCGCCGAACCTTGTAGCCGGCACCGACGAGCAGGCCGATCAGCTCCTCTTCGACAGTGTCCTGACCGTCGGCGAATTCGGGGAATTGTGCGAGCGGCGGCAGCAGGACAACGACGGCCGGTCGTGGCGACACGCGGACAGAAGGTGCCTCATCGGATGAAGAGGGTGTCGCGGCTGCATTGGCGAACGCTGCGATGTGCGCGAGAAAAAGGACAACGACGATTCGAGTCAGGTACGCGGACACGCAGGCTCCCGTGGAAAGGACAGCGAAGCGTACCGGAAACGATGGCGACGCTTGCCGTTGCGTTGGCGCCGCACGCGCGCCGCGGCAAGCGGCGTCGACGAAGCGCGGCTGCGCACTACGTCACGTCAATCCTGCCTGAGCACGCGGCATCGGCCGAATGGCCGATATCGGCTCGCGAGTGCGCCACGTACCTTCGCGTCGTGGCATCAGAGGGTGCCCGGTACTTGGCAACAACGCTGCGCAAGCCGCGCAGTACGCAGTAAAAGGAACTGACCCATGAACAAGAAACTCGTCTTCGCAACCGCGGCAATCCAGGCCGCCTTGTTGGCCGCCTGCGGTGGCGGCGGCAGCGACAGCAGCACGCCGGCAGACGGCGGAACCACAACGCCGACCGCGCTGACGATCAGCGGCACCGCGGCCACCGGCGCTGCGATCGCCGGCGGCAAGATCGATGTGAAGTGCGCTGCCGGCACCGGCACCGCGACGACCATCGCCGACGGCAGCTACACCGTCACGATCAGCGGCGGCACGCTGCCCTGCGTGATGCATGTGACGGCCAGCGACGTCGATCTGTACTCGCTCGCCGAAGGCGGCAGCGGCAATGCGGTGCGGGCCAATATCACGCCGCTGTCGCAGCTCGTTGCGGCAGAGGTGGTCGGCGGCAACCCCGCGAATCTCTTTGCCAACTTCGATGCCAGCGCGCAGACGCTGCTGACGGCAGCGAATGTGGCCAAGGCCATCACCACCGTCACGAGCGCGCTGAGCGGCGTCGTGGACCTGACAGGGATCGACCCGCTCAAGGACTCGCTCGTCGCCGCCAACGGCAGCACGACCGGCAACACGCTCGACCAGAAACTCGACGCGCTCAAGGCCGCGCTGGCCGCCGCCGGGATCACGCTCGCCGACGCCACGACGGTGCTCGTGTCCAGCCCCGACACGTCGGCGCCGTTCAAGACCATATTGAAACCGGTCGTGGCGACCTGCGCCGGCCTGCGCAGCGGCAGCTACCGTTCGCTCAACCCGAACGAGACCGACCCCGCCTGGGCCAACCATGTCTTCACATTCGACGCCAGCACGCTGAACGTCAAGTTCTTCGACGGCACGAGCACCACGCTCACCGACGCCGGCAACTGCGTGTTCAACACCGCCGACGGCACGAAGCTGATGGTGTCGAAGTCGGGCGCGATCGTCGCGCTGACTGCGGTGTCGGCGACGCAGACCGAGGCCTCGGTCGTCATTCCCGAGCAGACCATTCCGCTGAGCGCACTGGCCGGCAGCTGGAACGTCTTCAGCTACGAACGCGACACCGCCGGCGCCCTGCTCAAACCGGCGACCACGACCATCACGCTCGACGCCACCGGCACGTTCACCGCCGGCAGCGACTGCGTCGGCCTGAGCGCCTGCACGGCGTGGACCGCCATGCCCGGCAAGCTCACGGTGGGTGACGCCGGCGGCTTCCAGTTCACCGACACCGACGGCAACACCCACAAGCTGTTCGCCTTCAAGACCGGCGACAGCCAGTTGTCGCTGTACGTGCTGGACGCCAACAACATGGGCTTCTCGGTCGCGGCCAAGCAGGTGGCGCTGACGCTGCCCGTGGTGGGGACGGTGAACAAGTTCTGGGACTTCACCATCGGCAGCGGCGGCTACGCCTCCACGGTGACCGACACCACGACGACGGTCCAGGCGGTCGACACCACGGCGGCGAGCTACACCCGCGTTCGGGCGCTCGACGGCCGCGTCGACGGCTTCAGCATCAACAAGCCGCGTGACGGCCTGCGCTATCGCGCCGCGGGCAGCAGCGCGACGACGAGCGGCGGCACCGTGAACTACTCGGAGATCATCTCGATGCCGCTGCCCAGCACAGGCCTGAGCGTCTATGTCAGCGTGGCCGCGAACCAGAACTTCTTCGGGGTCTCGGTCAACCAGCCCTGATCGTTCGTTCTCTATCATTCGCGGTGAGGAGCGGCCCGAGTGGCCGCTTCTCCGCGTTGTACTCGCCGACACCATGACCTTGAGATCCCGTCTGATGCGCCATTGGCGCCGTGTCTTGTCGCTCGTCATGGGCCCGGGCATCGCGCTCGCGTTGCTATCTGCGCCGAGCCTGGCGGCAGATGATGACGCGCCGACCCTGGCGCTGCGCGAGGCGCGCTTTCAGCGTGGCGATGCCGCCGCAGCAGAGCAACGCGTCAGCCTGCCCGACACCTGGGCCTTGCGCGGCCTGCCGCCGCGCGGCACCGGCAGCTATCGCCTGCAGGCGACGCTGGCGCAGGCGCCCACGCAGATGTGGGCGCTGCGCATCGACCGCATCAGCAGCACGCACGCGGTGTACATCAACGACCGGCTGGTGCATGTGGGGCGTGACCTGGCGCCGGGCACCGGCCGCCCGATGGCGCAGCTGATCGACCTGCCGCCGGGTGCGCTGCACGCCGGCACGAACGAGATCCGCATCGAGCTCGACTACCGCAATCGCGCCGGGATGTCGGCGCTGGCGCTGGGCCCGCAAGCTCGGCTGCGGGCCGACTTCGTGCGCTTCGTCGAGCTCTCCGAGACCCTGCCCGAGAGCCTGAACATCGCGGGCGCGGCGTTCGGCCTCTTCATGCTGGCCGTCTGGTGGCGCCGCCGCAGCGAAGCCGCCATCGGCTGGTTCGGCGCCTTGTGCATGCTGGTCTCGGTGCGCAACTACTGCTACTTCGTGGTCGACGGCCTGCCGGTGTCGGCCGGCCTGAGCAACTGGTTGTTCTACATGGCCCAGCTCGGCAGCATGCTGTTCTTGGGCTGGTTCGCACGCGCGTTGTCGGGCCGGCGCTGGCGCTGGTTCGATCGGATGCTGAAGGTCGCGTCGATCACGCTGCCACTGTGTGCGCTGCTGGCGACCGGCCCGCTGCAGCAGGATCTGCGTGCGCTGACCTACCCGCTGCTGATCGCGCTGGCGCTGCCGTCGCTGTGGCTGGTGTTCACCTATGCGCGCGAGGTTCGCCAGCATGGCCTGCTGGTGTTGCTGTCCGGCCTGGCGATGGTGCTCGTGGCGGGGGTGCACGACTACCTTTATCAGCAGGGCCATGTGTCGATGCTCGACGTCTACTGGATGCCGTTTGCGACGCCGCTGGCCCTGGTCAGCTTCGCCCTCGTGCTGATCGACCGTCTGGTGCAAGCGTTGAGCGATGTCGAGCTGCTCAATGCCTCGCTGGAGCGGCGCGTCGCCGAGCGCACGCACGAGCTCGAACTCGCCAACGCCGCGAAGACGCGCTTTCTCGCGGCCGCGAGCCACGATATGCGCCAGCCGGTCGTGACCATCGGCCTGCTGCTCGGCTTGCTGCGCGAGCAGCTGAGCGCCGCGCCGCTGCGCGCGATGGTCGACCGTATCCACGAAGCCGCGGCGTCGATGGAGCTCTTGCTGAAGGGCTTGATGGACCTGTCGCGGCTCGAGTCCGGCACGGTCCGGCCGCGCCTGCAAGCGGTGCCGCTCGCGCCGCTGTTCGAGGCGATCGACCTGCACCACCAGACCGCCGCGGCGGCGAAGAACCTGCGCCTGCGCTTCCGCGCGGGTTCGCTCGCGGTGAGTGCCGACCCGGTGCTGCTCGACCAGATCGTGCGCAACCTGGTCGACAACGCGGTGCGCTACACCGATCGCGGCGGCGTGCTCGTCAGTGCGCGGCTGCGGCGCCCCGGCACCGTGCTGCTGCAGGTCTGGGACAGTGGCCGCGGCATCGCGCCCGAATCGCAGGCGCTGGTGTTCGAGGAATTCGTGCAGCTCGACAACCCGGGCCGCGATCGCCACAAGGGCCTGGGGCTCGGGCTCGCGATCGTGCAGCGCAGCGTTCGGCTGCTCGGCCGGCGCGTCGCGCTGCGCTCGTCGCCGGGGCGCGGCTCGTGCTTCTCGCTCGAGCTGCCGCTGGTGGCGCATGCGGTGCCGGTCGCTGTTGCGCCCGCGATCCCGAGTTTGCCCTTGAGCGGCTTGCTGGTCTGGCTGATCGAGGACGACGCCGCAGTCCGCGAGGCACTGGCGTCGCGCCTGCAGCACTGGGGTGCGCACGTGTTGCCGCTGGCGAGCCGGGCCGACGTGCGGCGACGGCTCGCCGATGAGCAGCCCTTGCCCGCGTTGATCGTCAGCGACCAGCGCCTGCCCGACGGGACCGGGGTCGAGTGCGTCGCGCTGATTCGCCTGCAGGCGGAACGTGCGCTACCCGCCGTGATCGTGACCGGCGACACGGCACCCGCCGACATGGCGCTGCTGGCCGCCAGCGGCCTGCCGGTGCTTCACAAGCCCTTCGGTGCCGAGGCCTTGCTGAGCTTGCTGCACCAGGCGCTGCGCGCCGAGGCCGGCGCCGCCGAGACCGGCACGATCGAAGTCTGAGAGCGCGGCAGCGTCAGCGCGCGCCGTCGGCGCCGAGCCGCAGGCCGAGCCGCGCGGCGGCCACGACGGCCTGGGTGCGCGAGCCGGCATCGAGCTTGCGAAAGATCGCGCTCAGGTGCGTCTTGACGGTCGACTCGGACATCTCGAGCTCGCGCCCGATGACCTTGTTCGGCTTGCCGTCGACCAGCATGCGCAGCACGTCGGCCTGGCGCGGCGAGAAGCCGATCTGTTCCGGGCTCAGCGCCTGCGGCACCCAGTTCGCGTTGTCGGGGCGCGGCGCGCTGCGTCTGTCGAGCGCGGCGCTCGGCAGGTAGATGCCGCCGTCCAGCACGATGCGCAGCGCCTCGAGCATGGCACCCGACTGCACGCTCTTCGGAATGAAACCCGCGGCCCCGGCATTGATCGCGGCCATGATGGTGTCGATAGCCTCGTCGGCCGACAGCGCCACCAGGCGCGCGCTCGGCGCGGCTTCGCGCAGCCATGGCAACTCGGCGATGCCGTGGCCGTCGGGCAGGCTCAGGTCGAGCAGCACGAGCTGGATGTCGGCGTGCTGCGCGATCGCGGCACGCGCTTCGGCGAGGGTGCCTGCCTGCACCAGCTGCAGGCCCGTGAATTCGCGTTCCATCACCAGCGCGATCCCGTCGCGCAACAGCGCGTGGTCGTCCACAAGCAGTACCTTCATTGTTCGAATGACTCTCTCTGTGATCGGCAAACCCTTTCATTATCAACGGCCACATCGAACCCACGGGACGCTGTCGCGCCCATCAAGATGCGCGCGCTCAGCGCTTGTCCAGCCCGCGCGCGACGGCGTTGCCGGCAAACTGGATGAGCTGGACCAGCACGATCAGGCAGGCGACGGTGAGCACCATCACGTCGGTCTGGAACCGGTAGTAGCCGTAGCGGATCGCGAGGTCGCCGATGCCGCCGCCGCCGACCACGCCGGCCACCGCCGAATACGACAGGAAGCTGATCGCGAGCACGGTCAGCGCCAGCACCAGGCCCGAGCGCGCCTCGACCAGCAGCACCCGCGCGACGATCTGGAACTCGGACGCGCCCATCGCATGCGCGGCCTCGATCACGCCGCGCGGCACGTCGCGCAGGTTCTGTTCGACCAGCCGCGCGAAGTACGGGATCGCCGCGAACGACAGCGGCACCGCCGCCGCCACCGGCCCAATCGAGCTGCCGACGAGCGTGCGCGTGAACGGCACCAGCGCCACCAGCAGGATGATGAACGGGAACGAGCGCACGGTGTTGACGAGCCAGTTCAGCACACCGAACAGCGGCCGGCTCTCGAGCGACTGGCCGGGGCTCAGCAGGAACAGCCAGATCCCCAGCGGGCCGCCGAGCAGCACGGCGGCCGACAGCCCGATCGCGAGCATCAGGCCGGTCTGGCCGATCGCGACCCAGAGCTCGGG